>ERZ842401.136-NODE-136-length-95110-cov-8.378844_pt1 | contig 95110 bp, 104 predicted proteins | sample MGYA00521270_ERZ842401 | MGnify/ENA primary metagenome ERZ842401 (study PRJEB31892, sample SAMEA3878208) | bioreactor metagenome | biome: Moose rumen | place: Sweden | collected 2011-10 | study: EMG produced TPA metagenomics assembly of the PRJEB12797 data set... | reverse complement strand
AACGCCTCGCAATAAGACGGAATGACCGTGTCTTGAATCAAACGCTTCAGCTTGCCGCTCAACGGGAACGGTCGCGCCAACAGGTCGGGCAGATTTTTAATCAGCAAGTCAATCTCCGCTTGAGTCAGCGAATCTGCGCGGGTCAGCGTCCGATAACGAAATCAATTTATCAGGCGCAGGAGCCGCTGAACATAAAGCATTTTGGCTCGCGCCTGCCAATCGTGAAAAGTCTTCAACGCCTCGCAATAAGACGGAATGACCGTGTCTTGAATCAAACGCTTCAGCTTGCCGCTCAACGGGAACGGTCGCGCCAACAAGTCGGGCAAATTTTTAATCAGCAAGTCCAGTTCCGCTTGAGTCAGCGAATCTGCACGGACCAGCGTCTGATAAATCCACGCCAACGCGTATTCCTCCGCCGAACGCCCCCCGATTTTTACGTCAAGCAACTCAGCCACCGCCCGACACGTCAGGAACGTTTCCAACTTGCCGACGAAAAACTCAGGCGGCGCATTTGCGGGCGACCGTTGCGTAAGAGTATCGACCAATGCCGCCTCCACACGACGAAGCCGCTCCTCGGCACGCTCAAACGTAAACGAATCGGAGCGGGCGGCTCGATACCTCAAAATGCCGTCGTCAAAAACCTCGTTGCGGTCGTAGTTGCGAAAGCCCTCCATGACGTAAGGATTATTGACGTAGCACGCCGAGCCTTTGGGCAATTTTTTGGTCTCATACTCCTCGCGCGACTTGGTGTAGTAGTGATTCAGGACAAGCTTATCGGCGGCAATGGGGTGACTGCCCGCACGAAAAGTTTCAACGCCGGCGGTGTTTATCGACTTCAACTCGCTGAAATAAATCGCGTAATGCGGGCTTATGGAATAATCGACCAGGCGCGGATTCATAACGGATTTGATATAAATGTTGCCGCTGTCGGTGCCGTCGCCGTTTTTGAAAATCCAATCGCTCGGCGCACGACGCGTAAACCGCTCCAAGACGCCGCGATTGTAATCCGCTTTATCTTGCCCGTTGGAGCCGAAGCATTGCCAATTGATACCCAAAGCCGCCACGTCAATTTTATCCGCCCAAATCTCGTCGACGACCTCGACAACGCTCCGCGCAGATTTGGGATAAAGGAACTCGTCCAAATCGATGAACGCCATATAGCGACACTTAAAGCGGTGACGTTCAAGGGCGTCGTCATAGGCGGGATACATCGGCAACTTGCCGGGCATATCGGTCAGCGTCACGAAGCCGCCCTCCACGTAAGGCGCAAGCACTTCCCGATAATCGTCGGTGCTGTCGTTGTTGTACAGATAAAAATGCTCCACGCCGGCAAGCAAATGATAATCCAGCCACTCACGCAGATAACGCCCCTCGTTCTTGAATATAGCGACAACCGCCAGATTATACAGGAACAAATTTTTATCAACCATGTGAATTCCTCCGAATCAGCCCGCCGCGCTCAGCAAGCGTTGAAGTCGCCGCAGATTGTTGTAGTCCTTCCACGTTTGGAAGTTTCGGGCGGCGTCCTGCATGACGGGCAACAACTTCGCCGCGAACGCTTGAATCGTTTTCTTCGCAAGCGGGAACGGGCGCGTCATGAGGTCGGGCAGCACGTCGACGAACAGCTGAAGGTCTGCGTAAGTCAATGCGCCGTTCTGATTGAGCGTCCGATAAATCCACGCCAGCGCGTACTCCTCCGCCGAACGCCCGCCGATTTTTACGTCAAGCAACTCAGCCACCGCCCGACACGTCAGGAACGTTTCAAGCTTGCCGATAAAGAATTCGTGCGGCGCGTCGAAGGGCGAGCGTTGCGTCAGCGTCTCGATTAAAGCCGCCTCCACCCGATGTAGCCGCTCCTCGGCACGCTCAAACGTAAACGAATCTGCGCGGGCGGCGCGATATTTTAAAATGCCGTCGTCAAATTCCTCGTTGCGGTCGTAAGTATTGAAATCCTCCATTAGGTAGGGATTATCGACAAAGCACGCCGAACCTTTGGGCAACTTTTTGGTCTCGTACTCCTCACGCGACTTGGTGTAGTAGTGATTGACGACGATTTTATCGGCGGCGACGGGATAGCCGCTTATGTAAAGGGTCTTGGCACCGTTCGCGTTGACGGAATAAAAATCGCGGAAATAAGAGGCGTAATGCGGACTCCACCAGCACTCGACGCGGCGCGGATTCACAATGCTCTTAATCGTGACATTGCCGGTCATGTTGTCCTTGTCCTTGACGACAATCCAATCGCTCGGCGCACGACGCGTAAACCGTTCAAGGACGCCGCGATTGTAATCGGCTTTATCCTGCCCGTTGGAGCCGAAGCATTGCCAGTTGACGCCCAAAGCCGCCGCCTGCGGATATTCAGCCAGAAGCTCCGCGACGACCTCGGCGACACTCTGCGCAGATTTGGGATAAAGGAACTCATCCAAATCGATAAACGCCATATGGCGACACTTAAAGCGGTAACGGGTAATGGCGTCGTCATAGGCGGGATACATCGGCAACTTGCCGGGCATATCGGTCAGCGTCACGAAGCCGCCCTCCACGTAAGGCGCAAGCACTTCCCGATAATCGTCGGTGCTGTCGTTGTTGTACAGATAAAAATGCTCCACGCCGGCAAGCAAATGATAATCCAGCCACTCACGCAGATAACGCCCCTCGTTCTTGAAAATCGCCACGACCGCCAAGTTATACAGGAACAAATTTTTATCGTTCATCAAATCACCTCGCGGGGGTTATTCCCTAATTTTCCCGTCAACCCTTTAATTGCGCCAAAAAATTTTTCGGGCTTGATTCTGATTGCAGGTTGCGTTATAGTTTTAGCACTTTGCTTAGAGAGGAGCAGCTCATGAAAAAATTTTTTTGTTTACTGATTTTAATCGTGTTGACGGCGGTGTTTGTAAGTTGCGGCGAGGAGCGCAAATCGGCGGACGTGAATCAAATCCCGACCGAGGTGGCGGAAGACAAATCGGACGAATCCGCGCAGGTTGAAGAGCCGGCTCCCGTCGCCGTGGAGGGCAAAGATTACATTGTGGCGGCGGACGACTTTTCCAACTTGCAACTGGACGACCCGTCCGTCCCCGTCTACGACCAATATATAATTTGGGAGCGGCAGGAAAAGGGCTTGCCGATAGTCTTGCCCGACCTGGAGCCTTACTACACCGAGTCGACGGTTTATCTTACCTTCGACGACGGACCCGACGATAAAGTCACGCCGCAGATTTTGGACATCCTCAAGGCGGAGGGCGTCAAGGCGACTTTCTACGTCTGCGGCAACATGGTCGAGGCTAATCCCGGCGTGCTTAAGCGCATCTTCAACGAGGGGCACGCCATAGGCAACCACAGCTACAATCACCGCTACGACGAGCTTTATAAAAGCCCCTGGAGTTTCATGGAGCAAATCATAAAGACCGACGCCGCGATTAAGGACGTTATCGGCGTGCGCCCGTTTACGATTCGTGCGCCGGGCGGCGTGGGCATGTTCAGCGCTAACTATTGGACGATGATTGAGGATTGCGGCTACATTGAGCACGATTGGAACGTCCTCACCGAAGACGCCACGCCCTCCAAGCCGAACGCCTCCACGCAAGTCAACAACGTCTTGAAATATCTGGGCGACAATCCGCCGCGTTCGGTGATTATCCTCATGCACTCCACCGCCGATAAGCAGGAGACCGTTAAAGCCTTGCCGGAGCTGATTCACTTCCTGCGCGATTGGGGATACAAATTCGGCGTCGTCACCCCCATGACCCCGCAACCGTGGTAATTCTGAAAACAAAATAAAAAACTCCCGCCGAACTTCCGACGGGAGATAATTTTTACTCTGATTGATTTTTAGGCGGCACTTTCCTCCTTCAGGACGTAGCGCACATACAGCGGCAGTTTCTCGATAGTCTTGTCCAGACGGGGATTTTTACGCCATAAGTTGTACTTGTGCAGTTCGGACTCGGATCGCCCGCTCTTGAAAAATTGATAGACGCCTTTCGAGAAATCTTGAGTGAACAGATAATAACGCTTGCCGTTTGAGATTAGGTAGAAATGGAGCTTCTCGTTCATCTTGTTGACTGTGATTTTATTCTTCATGAAACATTCCTCCCTGAAAGGTTGCTGAAAAATTTTTCGCCTCGCTATTTTAATCGATTTTTTTTGGCTTGTCTATAAGCAGAATGAAATTCTTAAGTAAAAAATTACAAATTTTAATGCGGCTGTAATGTTGAGGATTGTGGAAGAGGAGGCTGGCAAAGTGCCGATATACAACGCACAGATTTTGGAGGTAGACGCGGCGGAAACTCGTCGATATGCGGGCTTGCGGAAGGCTCAAGGCTTCGGCGAGCAAAATATCCGCGACGCCTGCGCGGAGGCTCTGTTGCTTATGGAGGTTCGCGGCGCGTGGGAGGTTTACGACTACGACAGCGCGAGGCATACCGTCTTGAGCGAGCCGCCCTTTGAGCTTGAGGGCAAGTCGATTGTCAAACACCTGGATGGTTGCCGGCGGGTTATCTGCATGGCGGCGACCGTCGGCTTGGAGCTTGAGCGCGAAATTACCCGCAAGTTCGAGCGCGGAGAATATTTGGCTTCGGTGCTTTTGGACGCGGCGGCGACTGCGGCAGTCGAACAGGCGGCGGACGCTATGGAAAAACATTTCGCGGCGACCTTCGCCAAAGACGGATTCAAATTGCGTTGGCGATTCAGCCCCGGCTACGGCGATTGGAATTTGACAGCGCAGGAAAAACTTTTTACAATCGCGGGCGCAAAGCAAATCGACATGACTTTAACCTCGGCGATGATGTTGGAGCCGCGCAAGTCCGTCACCGCGATTATAGGGCTTGCCAAGAAATCTTCGACACATAAGAAAGACTGCGCGGCTTGCGGCAAGCTCGATTGTCCGATGAGGAATAATCCATGATACGGTTTTTCAAGGAGATGTTGCGACATATGAAACGAAACGACCCGTGTTGGTGCGGCTCAGGCAAAAAGTACAAGAAATGCCACGCCGACTTTGACGCACGGATTGACGAGATAAAATTTATCAAGGCTAAACAGCAAGTCCGTCCGCCCAAACGTCTGATTAACACTGCGGCGGATATTGAGGGCATTAAGCGGGCGGCGGTTATCAACACGGGCGCATTGGACTTGATGAACGAGCTGGTTAAAGAGGGCGTCGATACCTTGACGCTGAACAATGCCGCGCATGAGTTCATTGTAAGTCACGGCGCACACCCCAGTTGCCTCGGCTTTGAGGGCTTTCCAAAGAGCATTTGCATTTCCGTCAACAACGTCGTCTGCCACGGTATCCCCTCGCGCAAGGAGATTCTCAAGGCGGGCGACATACTCAACATTGACATTACCACCGACCTGGACGGCTACTTTGCCGACGCCTCGCGCATGTACACCGTCGGCGACATTTCGCCCGAAGCTCAACACCTTATCGACACGACGCACGACATCATGGAGGCGGGCATTGCGGCGGCTAAGGCGTGGCATTTCGTAGGCGACATAGGCGCGGCTTGCGGCAAGATGGCGCACGATAACGGCTACTCGGTCGTCACGGATTTGGGCGGGCACGGCGTAGGCAAGCAATTCCATTTGGAGCCGTTCGTCAGTCACGATTGCAAGGCGGAAACGGGTATGCTTATGGTACCGGGCATTGTGCTTACCGTCGAGCCGATGATTAACGCGGGCGATTACAAGGTTATTGTCGACGAGGACGACCATTGGACTGTTCGCACCAAAGACGGCAGTTTGTCGGCGCAATGGGAAAAGACGATTCTTATCACCGAAAACGGCGCGGAGGTTCTTGCAAGTTAGGAGGTTATCATGAAAAAAATCACACTGATTAAAATGGAGGGCTGTCCCTACTGCGCGGCGGCTTTCAGAGCGATTGACGAACTTAAACAAAATTATCCGCCCGCCGACATTGAGGTTATCGACGAAAATACTCAGCCCAAGCTCGCCGGCAAGTTCGCCGATTATTACTACGTCCCCACCATGTACGTTGACGGCAATAAAATCTACGAGGCGCACCCCGGCGAAACTTACGAAGAATGCCGCGCCAACGTCAAGAAAGTTTTCGAGGCGGCAAATGGCTAAGGCACTGGTACTCTCAAGCGGCGGACTTGATTCGACGACATGTTTGGCTTTGGCGGTTAAAAAATTCGGCGCGGCGGACGTGTCGACGCTTTCCGTTTTTTACGGGCAACGTCACGCCAAAGAGCTGGAGGCGGCTCAAAACGTCGCCAAATTTTACAACGTCGCCCACTACGAATTGGACGCCTCGGAAGTCTTCCGCCTGTCGCATTCCGCGTTGCTTAACACTTCCGACGCCCCGCTCGATAAAGGCTCCTACGCCGCGCAGATTAAGCAAGGTAACTCGCCGCGCATTTCGACCTATGTCCCCTTCCGCAACGGGCTTATGCTCTCTATGGCGGCAAGTTTCGCGGACGGACTTTACGACGATTCAAGCGTCGCGGTTTATATCGGTGTGCACGCTGACGACGCCGCTGCTTTTGCCTACGCCGATTGCCGCGCAGATTTCGTTGCCGCCATGAGCGCGGCGATTCGTATCGGTACCTATGAAAAAATTAAGCTCGTCGCGCCCTTCCTCGGTCAAAGCAAAGCCGCCGTCGTCAAGGTCGGTTTGGAGCTGGGTGCGCCCTATCACCTGACGTGGAGCTGTTACGAACGCGGCGAAGTTCCTTGCGGGCAATGCGCCACCTGTATTGACAGAGCGCGGGCTTTTGAACTCAACGACGCAAAAGACCCCGCCTTGACTTGACGCCGATTTATTGTTGTGTTAAACTGCGTCAATCTTAACCTCGGCGCGGTTCGGCGACACTCCGACGCGAACTGGAGCTGACGGACAAAACTTAAACGCAGGAGGACATGACATGTTAGACAAGCAGGCAAAACAGGAGATTATGGACAAATTCGCGATGCACGAAGGCGACACCGGCTCGCCCGAAGTTCAAGTCGCATTGCTCACGGCGCGTATTTCCTACTTGACCGAACACCTCAAGCAACACAAGAAGGATCATCATTCCCGCCGCGGGTTGTTGAAGATGGTCGGGCAACGCCGCCGCCTCTTGAACTACCTCAACAAAAAGGACATCAATCGTTACCGCGAACTTATCGCGCAGTTGAATCTCCGCAAATAATCCTTTCCGTAAGCACAAGAACGGGACGGGCTTCAGAGCTCGTCCTGTTTTTGTTCGTCGACGTAAGCCAAATACCGCCGATAAATCTTTGCAGTCTCGTTGCGCACGTAAGCCTCCATGTAATCAAAATCAGGCTCGACGTCGTCGTTCACGGGTAACATAAGCCGTTCGTTCCGCAGACGCGTATCGCTCCGCTTGTAATTGAAGCTGTACTTGCCGCGAACCTTATCCGCTACCGTCGTAATGAACAGCCCGACGTATTCGTTCAGGAAGTCAGCGTAGCCGCAGGTGATGTCGCTCGTGGCAATGAAATCCTCGCGCTTGTAGACGGAATAGCCGATTGAGCCCTCGCCGTTGCGTATGAACGCTATGCGGTTGCCGCGCTGAATCAAACTTTCGACGGGACGCACGAACGTCAGCACGCCGTTGTTGCGATTGGTCGCGCCAAGGTACGGAACGCCTTGCTCGTCTTCCTCCAGATGATTCAAGCCCTTGGACTTGCCCGCCTCCAATCTGAACAGCTCGCCGATAATGAACGGTCTCCAACGCTTTTGATTGAGCGGCGGAACCTGCGCGGCGTCGGCGATAGAAACGAATTCACGATACCGTTCAATCTGTTCCGTCTCGATTCGACGCGTGTAAGTCTCCATGTAGTCATAATCGGGCTTGCCACTCTCGTCGACGGGAAGTTGAATGGGCAACCGCGCAATTCGCTTGCTGGAGCACATTTGATTATAGGAAAACTTTCCCTTAGTCGCGGTGTTTATCGACGTGCAAATAAACATAAAGTGGTATCGATTCAAATCGCGGCGCGGCTGCAAAAGATTAACTCTGCCATGCGACACGCAATAAAATTTGTAAGGGTGGAAAAAGGCTTGCCCGAACATGTCGACACTGATGAGGTTGCCGTCATAGAGTTTGGATTTTTCGTCGCCACACTTTATGAGCTTGCAAACGCCGTTATTGCTTGAACCCGCCGAAACTAATGGAATATCGCCCGGCTCGCATTTATCGGCTTGCGTGTCGCCCGAAGGCAAAAACACTTCAAATAAATCTCTGATAAAAAACGGACGCCACGGCTTATCGCTGAACGGAGTAGAATTCATAATCAGCCCTCCAAAGTTTTTGCGGTACTTTATAACACGCGACGGGCTTTGGCAATGGTTGACAGGACGCCCGCCGTTAATTATGATTGTTTGACTTTAAGGAGGTAATAAATTTGGAAACATTGACAGGCATGGAGCGAACGGCGCAATGCGGCGAACTCCGAATCACAGACGTGGGCAAGGAGGTACAGCTCGCGGGCTGGGTATCGCGTCGGCGCGACCACGGCGGCTTAATCTTCGTCGATATGCGCGACAGGAGCGGCATAGTTCAGATTGTCTTCGACGGCTCGACCGAGGGGCTTGACTTCGCCAAGGCTGAGACGCTCCGCAACGAATTTGTTATCGGCGTGCGCGGCTCCGTTCGTGCGCGTTCGGAAGATACAATCAATCCGAAAATGGCGACCGGCGAAATTGAGATTCTCGTCGCCGAGCTTAGGATACTCAACAAGGCAAAGACTCCGCCGTTTTACATTCAGGACGGCGTGGACGCGGACGAAAACGTTCGCTTGCGCTATCGCTATCTTGACCTGCGCCGCCCCGAAATGCAACGCAATATCATGTTGCGCCACCGCGTTACGAAGATTATGCGCGACTACCTCGACGCCAACGGCTTCCTTGAGATCGAAACGCCGATGCTTTGCCGCTCGACGCCCGAAGGTGCCCGCGACTTTTTGGTACCGAGCCGCCTCAATCCGGGGCAATTCTACGCCCTGCCGCAATCGCCGCAAATCTTCAAGCAGTTGCTTATGGTTTCGGGCTTTGAAAAGTATTTCCAAATCGTGCGCTGTTTCCGCGACGAAGACCTCCGCGCAGACAGGCAGCCCGAATTCACGCAACTCGATATAGAAACGTCGTTCCTCAATCAAGACCAAATCCTCACGCTCATGGAGGGGCTTATCAAGCAAATCTTTGAGGCGACGCTCGACGTTGAGGTTAAGACGCCGTTTGAGCGCATGAGTTGGGAGGAGGCAATGCGGCGTTTCGGTTCCGACAAGCCCGATATGCGATTCGGTATGGAGCTTCAAGACATTTCGGAGCTGGTCAAGGGTTCGGAGTTCAAAGTCTTTAACAGCGTCCTCGAAAACAACGGGCAGATTAAGGTTATCCGCGTCGAAGGCTACGCGGACATTCCGCGCAGGGAGCTTGACGGTTTGGTTGAGTACGTCAAGACTTACGGGGCTAAAGGTTTGGCGTGGATTCAATATTCGGCGGAGGGCGTCAAATCGCCGTTCAAGAAATTTTACAGCGAGGAGACGTTCGAGGCTGTCAAGAAAGCCACGGGTTGCGAGACGGGCGATTTGCTGTTGGTCGTCGGAGACAAGCCGTCGGTCGTGGCTCAAGCTTTGGGCGAATTACGTTTGGAAATGGCGCGGCGCAGAGGCTTAATCGACCCGAACAAGCTTTGCTTCCTGTGGGTAGTGGATTTCCCGATGTTCGAGTACGTCGAGGAGGACAAACGTTACAAGGCAATGCACCACCCGTTTACGTCGCCGCGTGAGGAGGATATTGACTTACTGCTGACCGCGCCCGACAAGGTTAAGGCGAACGCCTACGACATAGTTTTAAACGGCGTGGAAGTCGGCGGCGGCAGTTTGCGCATATATCGCCGCGACGTTCAGGAGAAAGTCTTTGAGGCTATCGGCTTGACGGCTGAGGAGGCTCATGCGAAGTTCGGTTTCCTTATGGACGCGTTTGAATACGGCACGCCTCCGCACGGCGGAATAGCATTCGGACTTGACCGCCTGGTAATGCTTATGGCTAAGCGCAAATCGATTCGCGACGTGATAGCCTTCCCGAAGACGCAGAGCGCGATTGACCCGATGAGCCACGCGCCCGGCGAAGTCGACGAAAAGCAACTTCGTGAGCTTTACATAAAAACCGCCGTCAAGAAAAAGTAACTTATAATCGGTCTCTTCGCTCGTGAGGGCGGGGAGATTTTTTTACTGTCTGAAAATAAAGGTGAATCGGCATGACCGAAGGTAATCTTGCATTTCGCCGCCGCGCAGAGTGAACATTTTCACAGGCAAGCAAACAACTGCTGTCAGATGGCGAACAACGGCTTTTCGGCTCCGCAGGTTTCAGTTAAGCATTGACGCCGATAAACACCTATAGAAATCCTTCCTCCCCCGCTTACGAATCGAGGCGCGAGACTTTGGCGTAACGGCGCGGTTTGTCGGCGGCGGACAGCGTTTTTTTGCTGAGAAAAGTTGCGTTAAAAGGTCGCGTAATGGCGCGCTTGACAGCCATTTTTGCCAATGATAACATTACGCCGCTTTTAAACAGGCATCAATAAATCGGAAGGAGGTGGGCGCATGCCAACCATAAACCAATTGGTAAGGAAAGGTCGTCAGATGTTGGAGGAGAAATCCACCGCTCCGGCTCTGAAGGAGTGCCCGCAGAAACGCGGCGTGTGCACTCGCGTATACACGACGACGCCCAAGAAACCGAATTCGGCACTTCGTAAGGTCGCACGTGTCCGCTTGACCAACGCTATCGAAGTCACTGCATATATCCCCGGCATAGGGCATAATCTGCAGGAGCATAGCGTTGTTTTAATTCGCGGCGGGCGCGTCAAGGATTTGCCGGGTGTTCGCTACCATATCATTCGCGGCTCCCTCGATACCGCCGGCGTTCAAGACCGCAAGCAAGCGCGTTCAAAATACGGCGCAAAGAAAGCTAAGGCGAAGAAAAAGTAAGCTGTTAGCTTATTAGCTGTTAGCTGTTAGCCTAAAAGCTGAAAGCTCAACCGCTAAAAGCTCAAAAGGAGGAGCAGCAATGCCAAGAAAAGGTTCCGTACCTAAACGAGACGTTCTGCCGGATCCTGTCTATCACTCCAAGACGGTTGCGAAGTTTATAAATAAAGTCATGCTCAGCGGCAAAAAGAGCGTAGCTCAGCGCGTGGTATATGACGCCTTCGAGACAATCAAGGAAAAGACGGGCAAAGATCCGCTGGAAGTCTTCGAGACGGCACTGAAAAATGTAATGCCGGTTCTGGAAGTCAGAGCGCGTCGCGTGGGCGGTGCAAACTATCAAGTCCCCGTGGAAGTGCGCCCCGACCGTCGTCAGACCTTGGGAATTCGTTGGTTGGTAAATTACGCCAGACTGCGCGGCGAAAAGACTATGGACGCCCGCCTCTCCGGCGAACTCATGGACGCCGCCAACAATACCGGCGCGTCAATCAAGAAAAAGGAAGACACCCACAAGATGGCGGAGGCGAATAAGGCTTTCGCGCATTATCGCTGGTAAGGAGCAAGTTTCGTGTCTAGAGAGTTTTCACTGGAAAAAACTCGCAACATCGGTATCATGGCGCACATAGACGCCGGCAAGACGACCACCACCGAGCGGATTCTTTTTTATACGGGTGTCAATCACAAGCTCGGCGAAGTGCACGAAGGCGCGGCGACTATGGACTGGATGAAGCAGGAACAAGAACGCGGCATTACCATAACATCGGCGGCGACAACTTGTTTCTGGAAGAATCACCGAATCAATATCATCGACACGCCCGGTCACGTTGACTTTACGGTCGAGGTCGAAAGGTCTTTGAGAGTATTGGACGGCGCACTTGCCATATTGACGGCACGCGGCGGCGTCGAGCCACAAACTGAAACCGTTTGGCGGCAGGCGGAGCGTTACAACGTCCCGCGTATGGCTTACGTCAACAAAATGGACATCACGGGCGCGGATTTCTACCACGTTATCCAGATGATGCGCGACCGGCTCCATACCAACGCCGTTGCGATTCAACTGCCTATAGGTGCGGAGGACAACTTCCAAGGCATTATCGACCTCGTTAAAATGGAGGCGATTGTCTACGAGGACGACCTCGGCAAAGTCGCCAATGAGGTTGAAATCCCCGACGACATGCGCGACATGGCGGAAGATTATCGCGATAAGCTTTTGGAAGCCTGCGCGGAACAAGACGATGATTTTATGGAGAAATATCTCGGCGGCGAGGAAGTCACAATCGACGAGGTTAAAGCCGTCATTCGCAAGGCGACGCTCGATTGTACAATGACGCCCGTCACGTGCGGCACGTCTTATCGCAATCGCGGCGTGCAACCGTTGCTTGACGCCATTGTCGACTACATGCCCGCCCCCACCGATATTCCCCCGATTGAAGGCGTCAAGCCCGACGGCTCCGAAGATTCGCGTCCCGCAAGCGACGAGGAACCTTTTGCCGCCCTCGCGTTCAAGATTATGACCGATCCGTTCGTCGGCAAGCTCGCGTTCTTCAGAGTGTACAGCGGCTCGCTCAAAAGCGGCTCCTACGTCTACAACTCGACCAAGGGCAAAAAGGAGCGCATCGGGCGTATCCTCCAAATGCACGCCAATAACCGCAAGGAAATCGATACCGTCTACAGCGGCGACATTGCGGCGGCGGTCGGCTTGAAGGATACCACCACCGGCGACACCCTTTGCGACGAGGCGCACCCGATTATCCTTGAGTCTATGGAGTTCCCCGACCCCGTTATCTCGGTTGCCGTCGAACCTTCAACCAAAAACGACCAGGATAAAATGGGTATCGCGCTCCAAAAGCTTGCCGAGGAGGATCCGACCTTCAAAGTGCGCACAGACGCCGAAACCGGGCAAGTCATAATTTCGGGCATGGGCGAGTTGCATTTGCAGATTATCGTTGATCGTATGCTTCAAGAGTTCCACGTTGACTGCAAGGTCGGTGAGCCGCAAGTTGCTTACCGCGAGACGATTCGCAAGGCGCAGAAGGGCGAAGGCAAATTCATTCGTCAGACGGGCGGACACGGGCAATACGGTCACTGCTGGATTGAAATCGAGCCGAATGAGACCGGCGCAGGCTTCGTCTTTGAAAACAAAATCGTCGGCGGCGTCATTCCCAAAGAGTACATCAATCCGATTGAGGCGGGCGTCAAGCAAGCCATGGAGAACGGCGTACTGGCGGGCTTCCCGATTGTCGACGTGAAGGCGACCGTTTACGACGGCAGTTTTCACGAGGTCGACAGCTCCGAGGCGGCGTTCAAAATCGCAGGTTCGTTGGCGTTCAAGGCGGCGGCTGAAAAGGCTAAGCCCGTGTTGCTGGAGCCTTACGTCAAAGTCGAGGTCACGGTGCCCGAAGATTATATGGGCGACGTTATCGGCGATTTGAATTCGCGACGCGGGAAGATTGACGGCATGGAGCCGCGCAATAACCTGCAGATAATCCACGCGTTCGTTCCGCTGTCCGAGATGTTCGGCTACTCGACGGACTTGCGCTCAAAAACTCAAGGGCGCGGTACCTACTCAATGGAAGTTGCCTACTACGACGAGGTGCCCAAAAATATTGCGGACGCTATCGTTGCGAGATACAAGGGAGAGCCGATTGATTAACGGCTCAATGATTGGATAATCTTTTACAACCTAAGGAGTGTTTGTTTAAATGGCAAAACAGAAATTTGACCGCAGTAAACCCCACGTAAACATCGGTACTATCGGGCATATCGACCACGGCAAGACCACCTTGACGGCGGCTATCACTAAGATCCTCTCGGAAAAAGGTTTCGCCAAATACGAATCCTACGAGAACATCGATAAGGCTCCGGAAGAGCGCGAACGCGGCATCACGATTAACACCGCGCACGTTGAGTATGAGACCGAAAAACGCCACTATGCGCACGTCGACTGCCCCGGTCACGCCGACTATATTAAGAACATGATCACCGGTGCCGCGCAGATGGACGGCGCGATTCTCGTCGTTGCCGCCTCCGACGGTCCCATGCCCCAGACTCGCGAACATATCCTGCTTGCCCGTCAGGTCGGCGTTCCCGCTATCGTCGTGTTCCTTAACAAGGTTGATCAGGTTGACGACCCCGAACTCCTCGAACTCGTTGAGATGGAAGTCCGCGAACTGCTCAGCAAGTACGAATTCCCCGGCGACGACATCCCCGTTATCGCGGGTTCGGCTCTCCTCGCGCTCGAAGGCGACGCCGCTCAGAAAGAAAACATTCTTAAACTCCTCGACGCCGTTGACGAATACATTCCGACGCCCGAACGCGACACCGATAAGCCCTTCCTTATGCCGGTTGAAGACGTGTTCACGATTACCGGTCGCGGCACGGTTGCCACGGGTCGTGTTGAGCGCGGCATGTTGAAGATCAACGAGCCTGTTGAGATCGTCGGTCTTCGTGACGAGCCTCGCAAGACTGTTGCCACTGGCATTGAAATGTTCCGCAAGCTCCTCGACAGCGCGGTTGCCGGCGATAACGTCGGTGTCCTCCTGCGCGGCGTCGACCGTAAGGAAATTGAGCGCGGTCAGGTTATCGCCAAGCCCGGCACGATTCATCCGCACACGAAGTTCAAGGCTCAGGTTTACGTCCTTACCAAAGACGAGGGCGGACGTCATACTCCGTTCTTCGCCAACTATCGCCCGCAGTTCTACTTCCGCACCACCGACGTTACGGGCGTCGTCAGCGACCTCAAGGACACCAACGGCAACGCGGCTGAAATGTGCATGCCCGGCGACCATATCGAAATGACGGTCGAACTCATTACCCCGATTGCTATCGAAAAAGGCTTGCTCTTCGCTATCCGCGAGGGCGGTCACACGGTCGGTTCGGGGCGTGTTATCGAAATTCTTGAAGCGTAAAAAATTGTTGACACTCAGTCAATAAATCGGTGAGGCGGTCGGTAGTCAGCCCAAGAACTGATTGCCGGCCGCTGTTGCTGATAAAGTAGGTAGTAGGTAGTAGGGAGTAGGAAAATCCTAATTCCTAATTCCTAATTCCTAATCCCTAATCCCTAACCGGCTTTGACGCGGCAGATTGCTAGGCGGGAAAAATTCCGCCCGTCAAGGGAACTGTCGCGGAGCAACGTTGGGAGCAGCGACTCCCGACTAAGGAGGAATTATTTTGGCAAAGCAGCAAAAGATTCGGATTCGCCTCAAAGCCTACGACCACAAGTCGTTGGATCAGAGCGCGGCGAAGATTGTGGAGACCGCCAAGAAAACCGGCGCAAGCGTATCGGGTCCCATTCCGTTGCCGACCGAAAAGAACATCTACACAATCCTGCGTTCGCCGCACGTCAACAAGGATTCGCGTGAACAATTCGAGATGCGCACGCACAAACGCCTGATTGACATTCTCCAGCCCACGCACAAAACCGTTGATGCGCTCATGCGGCTGGACTTGCCCGCCGGTGTTGACATCGAGATTAAGGTCTGAGGAGGTGTGAACATTGGCTAAAACAATCTTGGGCATTAAGCTCGGCATGACGCAAATCTTCACCGAGGAGGGGCGCGTCATTCCCGTTACGGTCGTCGAGACGGGCAACAACGTCGTCATTCGCAACAAGAACGTCGACACCGACGGCTACTTTGCGGTTCAAATCGGCTTCGGCGAAGTCAAGGAGAGCAAGGTCAACAAGCCCGACATGGGGCAGTTCAAAAAGGCTGACGTTAAGCCCGTGAAATTTATTCGCGAGGTGCGTTTGGCGGCTGAGTCGGAGTACAAAGTCGGCGACGTTATCGGCGTGGACATCTTCGCGGCGGGCGAACTGGTTGACGTGGTTGGCACTTCCAAGGGCAAAGGCTTCGCCGGCTCAATCAAGCGTCACAACTTCGCCAGAGGTCCCATGGGGCACGGCTCCAAATCGCACCGTGAGCCCGGCTCCACCGGCGCAATGCTTTCCGGTCCCGGCGGTCGCGTCATTAAGGGCAAGCGTCTGCCCGGTCGCATGGGCGGTATTCGCACGACGATTCAGCGTCTTACGGTCGTCAAGGTCGACGCCGACAGAAATTTACTCCTCATCAAGGGCGCGGTTCCCGGTCCGAAGAAAGGGCTCGTCATTGTTCGCGAAACCGTTAAGCCCAAAAAGACTCCAAAACACTAATCGAAAGGAGGCAATGAGATAATGCCAACTGTAGCAGTTTACGATATGACGAACAAGAAAGTCGGCGACTTGGAGCTTAGCGCGGATGTTTTCGGCGTTGAGATGAACGCGGGGCTTGTGCACCAAGCTGTTGTCATGCAAATGGCGTCGTGGCGTTTGGGCACCCACTCGACAAAGACGCGTGCGGACGTTCGCGGCGGCGGCAAAAAGCCCTGGCGTCAAAAGGGCACCGGCAGAGCCCGCGCAGGTTCGCGCAGGAGTCCTCTGTGGCGCGGCGGCGGTACAATCTTCGGACCGCACCCCCGCGATTATTCCTTCACCATGCCCCGCAAGCAGCGTCGTCTCGCGTTGAAATGCGTCCTCTCCGATAAGGTCAACGAGGGCAATCTGATCGTTCTCGACGATTTGAACTTTGACGAGCCGAAGACCAAAAAGTTTGTTGAACTCCAAAAGACGTTCGGCGTTGACGCTTGCAAATCGCTGTTTATCACGGCGGAGCTTATCGAAAACGTAACGCGCTCCTCAAACAACTTGCAGAACGCCAAGGCAATCGCCGCGCTCCAACTCAACGTCTACGACATTCTCAACAGCGATAAACTCTTCCTTACCAAAGACGCCGTGGCGAAGATTGAGGAGGTGTACGTCTGATGGAGGCAAGGGACATTTTGATTCGCCCGCTTATCAGCGAACGTTCGACCGACCTCATGCAGGAAGGCAAATTCGTGTTCGTCGTCGACAAGCGTGCCAATAAAATTCAAATCGCCGACGCCGTGGAGGAAATTTTCAAGGTGACGGTCGAGGACGTGAATACGATTAACGTCAAGGGCAAGACCAAACGTCGCGGGCGCACGGTCGGCAAGACGAACAGCTACAAAAAGGCTATCGTCAAGCTGGCGGCGGGCGAGACGATTGAACTCTTCAGCGCATAAAATTTTCGCAAAGGAGGTAAAACGTAAGTGGGAATTAAATCTTTCAAGCCGTACACCCCCGGACGCCGTCACATGACCGTTTCGACGTTCGAGGAAATCACGACCGATAAGCCCGAAAAGTCCTTGCTTGCTCCGCTTAAGAAACACGGCGGTCGCAATCAGCAGGGGCGTTTGACGGTTCGTCATCAAGGCGGCGGGCATAAGCGTCGCTATCGCATTATCGACTTCAAGCGCAACAAGGACGGTATCCCCGCCAAAGTCGCCACGATTGAATATGACCCCAACCGCTCGGCGCGTATCGCCCTGCTCCATTACGTCGACGGCGAAAAGCGTTATATCATCGCTCCGAACGGGCTTAAGGTCGGCGACAAAGTCGAATCGGGCGCGGAAGCCGACATCAAGACCGGCAACGCCTTGCCGCTTAAGAATATCCCCGTCGGCACCATGATTCACAACATCGAAATGAAAATCGGCAAGGGCGGGCAACTCGTTCGCTCTGCGGGTGCGGCGGCTCAGCTCATGGCTAAGGAAGGCAACTACGCAACGATTCGTATGCCGTCGGGTGAGGTGCGCAAGATTCACATCAACTGTCGCGCAACTATCGGGCAAGTCGGCAACCTCGACCACGAGAACATTACAATCGGTAAAGCCGGACGCAATCGCTGGCTCGGCAAGAGACCCGAAAATCGCGGCGTCGCCATGAACCCTGTAGACCATCCGCACGGCGGCGGTGAGGGTCGTTCGCCCGTCGGTCGCAAGCACCCCGTCACCAAGTGGGGCAAGTGCGCTATGGGTGCCAAGACGCGCAAGAAGAAGGCTTCCGACAAGCTTATCGTTCGTCGTCGCAAATAAGCGCAACGCCAATTAAGATGATGTTGGAAGGGAGGAAAGAAATTTGTCCAGGTCTGTTAAAAAGGGACCGTTCGTGCAGGAAAAGCTTTTGGCTAAGGTCGAGGCTCTCAATGCCGCCAACGACAAGAAAGTTATCCGCACGTGGTCGCGCAGCTCAACGATTCTTCCTGCGTTCGTCGGACACACAATCGCCGTTCACGACGGTCGCAAGCACGTTCCGGTTTACGTTACGGAAGACATGGTCGGGCATAAGCTCGGCGAATTCGCTCCGACGCGCACGTTCAAAGGTCACGCCGGCGAGGAGCGCAAAATGTCGCTTAAGTAGGAATCAGGAATTGGGAATCAGTGGAAAGGAGGAAACGAAGTGGCAGAAGTCAAGGAAGCCAAAGCAATCGCCAAGTATGTAAGAATTGCGCCGCGCAAAGTTCGTATCGTCATGAATTTGATTCGCGGCAAAGACGTTGCCGACGCCTTCGCGATTTTGAAATTCACGCCCAAACGCGGCGCGACGCTGATTGAGAAAGTCCTCAAGAGTGCCGTCGCCAATGCCGAAAACAATTTCGACATGGATTCAGATAAACTTTTCGTCTCGACATGTTTCGTCGACCAAGGTCCGACGCTCAAGAGGTATCACCCGCGCTCCAGAGGGCAGGCGTTCAGCATTCTCAAGCACACCTCGCACATCACGGTTGTCGTCAGCGAAAAGGCAGAATCTTAACGAAGGAGGGAAACGGTTTGGGTCAGAAGGTACATCCGCACGGAATACGCCTGGGCATAGTCAAGACGTGGGACGCGAAGTGGTACGCCGATAAAGACTTCGCAACCAATCTGCACGAAGACATCAAAATCCGCAAAGCGATCAAAACCGATAAGCAACTGGCGTCGGCGGGCGTCTCGCGCATAGAGATTGAACGCTCGGAGAAACGCCTCAAGCTCACAATTCACACGGCTAAGCCCGGCATGGTTATCGGTCGCGGCGGCGCGGGCATTGAGGACATCAAAAATAAACTCAAGAAGCTCTCGGATAAGCGCGTCGACATCAACATTATGGAGATTCGCCAGCCCGATTTGGACGCTCTGCTCGTCGCGGAAAATATTGCGTCGCAGTTGGAACGCCGTATCGCTTTCCGCCGCGCCATGAAACAATCGGTCGGCAGGACAATGCGGCTCGGCGCGAAGGGTATCAAAATCGCCTGCAGCGGTCGTCTCGGCGGCGCGGAAATTGCCCGCAGTGAATCTTATCGCGAAGGCTCAATCCCCTTGCACACGCTCCGCGCAGATATTGATTACGGCTTCGCGGAGGCTAATACGACTTACGGGCGCATCGGCATCAAGGTTTGGATTTTCAAAGGCGAAATTCTCCCCGACAAGAAGGACAAAGTCCGCAAGCCCGAAGGGAGTGACGCATAATGTTGATTCCGAAGAGGACAAAGTATCGCAAGCAATTTCGCGGTCGCATGAAGGGTAAAGCCAATCGCGGCAACACGATAGCGCACGGGCAGTACGGTCTTGTAGCGTTGGAGCCGGCGTGGATAACGAATCGTCAGATTGAGGCGGCTCGTATCGCAATGACGCGTTACATTCGCCGCGGCGGTCAAGTCTGGATAAAGATTTTCCCCGATAAGCCCGTCACCGCCAAGCCTGCCGAAACGCGCATGGGTTCCGGCAAAGGCTCGCCCGAATACTGGGTTGCCGTCGTCAAGCCGGGTCGCGTTCTGTTTGAAATGGCGGGCGTCCCCAAAGAAATTGCCGCCGAGGCAATGCGTCTGGCAGGTCACAAGCTCCCGATTAAAACCAAGTTCGTTGTCAGCGATCATCAGGGCGACGTTTATGTTCCCGTCGTGAACGAGACGCTCGCCGACGCCAAGAAGGCGGCTCACGCGGCGGAAGTCAAGGAGCACGAGGCGGAGGCTCAAGCGGCTGAAGCCGATAAAGGCGGTGAAGCTCATGAAGGTTAATGAAATTCGCGATATGACGCCCGAAGAGCAGGTCGAGAAAATCAAATCGCTCAAGGAAGAACTCTTCAACCTCCGCTTTCAACACGCTACGGGACAGCTTGAAAATCCCATGCGCCTCCGCGAAGTCAAACGCTCCATCGCACAAATCAAAACGATTCAGCGCGAAGCCGAACTCAAAATCAGACAGTAAGTCAAGGAGTAATGATTATGACTCGTCCGAATAAAAAAGCCGCCGATATGACCGTCAAGGAACTCGCCGCTTACATCGACCAATCGGTTTTGAAGCCCGAATTCACCGAGGCGGACATTCGCCGCTACATTCAAGAGGGCGTGGATTTCGGTTGCGCGACGGTTTGTATCAATCCTTCGTCTTTGCCGATAGCCGCCGAGTTGACGGCGGGCACTTCAACCGGCATTTGCGTCGTCTGCGATTTTCCGTTCGGCACGTCGACCACCGCCTCCAAAGTTCTGCAGGCGCGGGAGTATTGCCGCAATTGGAGGATTCAAGACCTTGACATCGTAGCCAATTACGGTTGGATTCGCTCCGGCAAATGGGACGCCGTCACCGAGGAAATTGCCGCCGTCGTCGAGACCTGTCACGAGTTCGGCACCGAGGTTAAGGTTATCTTCGAGACCGACGCGCTGACCGTCGACGAGGTTAAAAAAGCCTGCGCCTGCGCGATTGAAGCGAAAGCCGATTTCGTGAAGACGAGCACGGGTTTTTTGACGGGGCACGAGGCTCACGGCGCGACGCCCGAAATTATTAAGGTAATGCTGGACGTTTGCGGCGACAAGATTAAGGTTAAGGGTAGCGGTTGCATTCGGACGCGTGAACACTTTTTGACGCTGATTGATATGGGTATCGACAGGATGGGTATCGGCTATCGGTCGACGCCCGTCGTGCTTAAGGCTTAACGGAAAATTTTTGGAAGGAGGACTATCGTGAGCGAAGAAATTAAACGCAACGAGCGCAAGGTTCGCGTCGGCAAGGTCGTTTCCAACAAAATGGATAAGACTATCGTCGTGGCGATTGAGGAGCTTGTTCAACATAAACTTTACAAAAAGGCAGTCAAGCGCACGGTGAAGTTCAAGGCGCACGACGAAAACAACGAGGCTCAAGTCGGCGATAAAGTTTCAATCATGGAGACGCGCCCGCTGTCGAAGGAAAAACGCTGGAGACTCGTTCAGATCGTCGAAAAGGCGAAGTAATTCGGGAAGGAGGTTAAATCGTGATTCAGCAACAGAGCAGATTGAATGTCGGTGACAACACCGGCGCGAAGGAAATCATGTGTATCCGCGTGCTGGGCGGCTCCTTCCGCCGCTACGCCAACATCGGCGACATCATCGTTGCCTCGGTTAAGTCGGCGACGCCCGGCGGTCAGGTCAAGAAGGGCGACGTTGTTAAGGCGGTCGTTGTGCGCAGTAAGAAAGGCTTGCGCCGCCCCGACGGCTCCTATATCCGTTTCGACGAAAACGCTGCCGTCATCATCAAAGAGGACAAGACGCCTCGCGGCACGCGTATCTTCGGACCGGTCGCCCGCGAACTCCGCGAAAAAGACTTCATGAAGATTATTTCACTCGCGCCGGAGGTTTTGTAATGGAGTTTGGGGAAGTCATAGCGCGTCGACGCACCACGCGGCAATTCACCGGTCAGCCCGTCGACAAGGAAATTATCGAACGCATTATCGACGCGGGGATTAAGGCTCCGTCCTTCGACCACATGCGCAAATGGAATTTTATCGTCGTCACGGACGCGGCAGTTAAAGTACGAATCCTCGACACGATAAAGCCGTTGACATGCAGTATCGACGAGCCGAATAATCCTTTCCAAGAAATGGTCAAGATAGCCTTTCCGAGGCAACGCTCCATGTTCGAGGAGGCGGCTTGCATAATCCTGCCGCTCTTCAAACGCGACGCTCGAATCATCAAGGAGGAGGCGTTCGGTCGGCGGTTTATGGACTTCGCGGAGATCTGGTGCGTGATTGAAAATATTTTCCTGGCGACGACGAACGAGGGGCTTGCCTACACAATGCGGATCCCGACGGGTAAACAGCCCGAAGAGATTTTGACGGCGGCGGCTTGTCCCGAAGGTTATATCCTGCCGTGCATGATTGGTATCGGTCACGCCGCGCAAGACGCCGAATATCCCGCGCAGATTTATCCCAAGCTCAGCGAGTGTATTCATTGGAATAAGTTTTAAAGGAGGTGTCAGAGGTTGTCACTGATTAAACTTCACGTCAAGAAGGGCGATACAGTCGTCGTCCTTTCGGGCAAGGATAAGGGCAAGCAGGGCAAGATAATCAACGCAATGCCCAAAGCCGGCAAGGTCATCGTCGAGGGTATCAACAAGGTTAAGCGTCACAGCAAGCCGAGCCTCAAAGTTCCGCAGGGCGGTATCATTACCAAGGAAATGCCCCTTCACGCCTGCAAAGTTCAGCTGGTTTGCCCCGCCTGCAACAAGCCCACGCGCATCGGGCATAAAGACGTAAACGGCAAAAACGCCCGCGTTTGCAAGAAATGCGGCGAAGTCATCGAATAAGGAGGTGAAATCGTGAGCAGACTTTTAGAGAAGTATAAAGCTGAAGTTATCGGCGCAATGACGCAGAAATTCTCCTACAAGAACGTTATGCAGGTGCCGAAGCTTGAGAAAATCGTCATCAACATGGCGGTCGGCGACGCCGTCGGCAATGCCAAGGTGCTCGAATCGGCTATCGCAGACCTCACTGCCATAGCAGGTCAAAAGCCCGTCATCACTCGCGCCCGCAAGTCCCTCGCGGCGTGGAAGCTCCGTAAGGGAATGGCTATCGGTTGCAAGGTCACCCTGCGCGGTCGCCGCATGTACGAATTCCTCGATAAGTTCATGAATATCGCTCTGCCGCGTGTTCGCGACTTCCGCGGCGTCAGCAGAAATTCCTTCGACGGCAGAGGCAATTACGCGGTCGGCGTCAAGGAACAGCTCATCTTCCCCGAAATCGACTACGACAAGATTGACAAGATTCGCGGCATGGATATTATCGTTGTCACGACGGCAAAGTCCGACGAAGAGGCAAGAGAATTCCTCGCCCTCATGGGCATGCCGTTTGCCAATTCTTAAGGAGGCGATTATCAAATGGCGAAGAAAGCTTTAATCGAAAAGTGGAGCAAGGAACCCAAGTTCTCGACCCGCAAGTACAACCGTTGCAAAATCTGCGGCAGACCCCACGGCTATATCCGCAAATTCCAAATGTGCCGCATCTGCTTCCGTAACCACAGCTACGCCGGCGACATCCCCGGCATAACCAAATCCAGCTGGTAAAATCTTCATCAATCGAAAGGAGGATATCGGTTTCCTATGGCAATGACTGATCCTATTGCGGATATGCTCACGCGCATTCGCAATGCCAATTCCGTCTACCACGAAAAGGTAGAAATTCCCGGCTCGAAAATCAAAATCGCTATCGCCGACGTGCTCAAACGCGAAGGCTATATCAAAGATTACTCTTTCGCCGAGGACAACAAGCAGGGCGTCTTGACCGTTAAGCTCAAATACGGTGCCGAACGCGAAAAAGTTATAACGGGCATTAAACGCATCTCCAGACCCGGACTCCGCCAATATTCCAAGCGCAAGGAACTTCCTCGCGTGCTCGGCGGGCTCGGTATCGCGATTATCTCCACGTCGCAGGGCATCATGAGCGACAAGCAGGCTCGCAAGGCAGGGCTCGGCGGCGAGGTTATCGCTTACGTCTGGTAAAAAGTTTTTGGAGGTGCTGACATGTCTCGAATTGGAAGAGCACCGATACATATTCCCGCCGGCGTCACCGTAACTGTCGGCGAAGATAATCTGGTGCACGTCAAAGGTCCCAAGGGCGAATTGTCCCGCAAGATCTCCACGGAAATGAAAATAAGCATAGAGGACGGCGTCTTGACGGTGACGCGCCCCTCGGACGATAAAACGCACAGGAGTCTCCACGGACTCTCGCGCACGCTGATTAACAACATGGTCGTCGGCGTAACGATCGGTTTTACCAAGAACCTCGAAATCGCCGGAGTCGGCTATCGTGCGGCTAAGCAGGGCAAGAATCTCAATCTGTCGCTCGGCTATTCGCACCCCGTTATCATTGAGCCGCCCGCAGGTATCACGCTTGACGCTCCCACCGCCACGACGATAACTGTCCACGGCATAGACAAGGAACTCGTCGGCGCAGTCGCCGCCAATATCCGCAAGTGGCGCGAACCCGAACCTTACAAGGGCAAAGGCATTAAGTACGCGGGTGAACACATCCGCCGCAAGGAAGGTAAAGCCGGCGCGAAGGGCAAGAAGTAATTTTTAAGCGCGGATAAAATTATTTGGAGAGTTTGAACGGAGGTAACTATCATGAAAATCGACCACGTTGCCATGTACGTTAATGACTTGGAGGCGGAGAAAGATTTCTTCGTCAAATACTTCGACGCGAAGGCAGGCTCCAAGTACACCAATTTCCGCAGTGACTTCAGCAATTACTTTTTGCGTTTCGACGACGGCTCGCGCCTCGAAATTATGACGCGCAACAGCTCCAGCGACGACAAGAAAGTTCGTTACCGCACGGGCTATCACCACATCGCAATCAGCGTCGGCGATCGCAAGGACGTTGATGACATGATGAAGAAATTTGACGCGGACGGCGTTATCGTGGTCAGCGGCGCACGCACGACCGGTGACGGCTACTATGCCGCCGTTATCGTCGACCCCGAAGGCAACGAAGTTGAAATTATCGCGGAGAATCCCGGTTTGCGCGACTAAAATTTTTTTTGACATTCCACGGCGAAGGAGGAAGACTTAAGTGCTTCTTAAGGCAGATAAAAATAAAACTCGCCAAAAGAGACATCTGCGCGTTCGCAATCGCGTTGCGGGCACGGCAGAACGTCCGCGCTTGAATGTGTTTCGCAGTCTCAAACACATCTACGCGCAGGTTATCGACGACGAAAAGGGCATGACGCTCGCTTCCGCCAGCACGCTCGATAAAGACTTCAACGGCACGGGCGGCAACATAGCGGCGGCTAAGGCTGTCGGCACGGCGATAGCCAAAAAGGCTCTCGAAAAAGGCATTACCGAGGTCGTCTTTGATCGCGGCGGCTACATCTATCACGGGCGCGTTGCGGCGTTGGCTCAAGCGGCTCGTGACGGCGGTCTGAAATTCTAAGCAAAGGAGGCTGAACTAATGCCCCGAAATGAAACTGAAACTCCCGAATTCGAGGAGAAGGTTGTTTTTATAAATCGTGTCGCCAAGGTCGTTAAGGGCGGTCGCAGATTTTCATTCAGCGCGTTGGTCGTCGTCGGCAACAAGAACGGCAAAGTCGGCGTCGGACTGGGCAAGGCGGCTGAAGTCCCCGAAGCGATTCGCAAAGGCGTCGACGATGCGAAGAAAAATCTTATCGAGGTCGCGCTCAAAGAGCGTTCCATACCGCACGGCGTGGTTGGCGTCTTCGGCGCGGGCAGAGTCATGTTGCGCCCCGCCTCCAAAGGTACCGGCGTCATAGCGGGCGGTCCGGCTCGTGCTGTGCTTGAACTCGCCGGCGTTCACGACATCCTTACCAAATCGCTCGGCTCGTCCAACCCCAACAACATGGTTCGCGCCACGCTTGAGGGCTTGAAGATGCTCAAACGTGCCGAGGTCGTCGCCGAATTGCGCGGCAAGACCGTTGCCGAACTGTTTAACTGAGGAGGCGTCGACATGCTGAAAATCACATTGGTCAGAAGCCTTATCGGTCGCCCCGAAACTCAACGCAAAACCGTCCGCTCGCTCGGACTGCGCAAGTTGAATTCCTTTTCGATTCTGCCCGACGACCCGACGATTCGCGGACAAATTCACAAGGTCGAACATCTCGTGAAGGTCGAAGAAGTCGCCGACGCCGGCAAGGTTGCACTCGAAAAATAATCGGAGAGGAGGATTGGCTGATGAAATTGCATGAACTGAAACCTGCGGACGGTGCTCGCAAAGATAAAACACGCGTCGGACGCGGGACGGGTTCGGGTTGTGGCAAGACGTCCGGGCGCGGGCACAAGGGTCAAAAGTCTCGCTCCGGCGGCGGCGTTCGTCCCGGCTTTGAAGGCGGGCAGATGCCGATTTATCGTCGCCTGCCCAAACGCGGCTTTAAAAATATTTGGCGCAAGAATTACGCCGAGGTCAACGTCTCCAAGCTCAACGTCTTTGATGACGACATGACGGTTGACGCGGTCGCGCTCGTCGAAGTCGGCATTCTTAAGAATGTCCTTGACGGCGTGCGTATCCTCGGTGACGGCGAATTGACCAAAAAGTTGACGGTCAAGGCGCAGGGTTTCACCAAGTCGGCGATTCAAAAGATTGAGGCGGCGGGCGGTACCGCTGAGGTGATTTAACGTGCTGTCGGCTCTTGCAAATATCTTCAAGATTCCTGAGCTTAGGCAGCGCATAATCTTTACGCTGATAATGTTCGCGGTATTCCGCATGGGCACGCACATTCCGGTACCGGGAGTAGATCCGACGGCTATCGAACAGCTCTTCAACAACGGGAGCTTGTTCGGGCTGTTGGATTTATTTTCGGGCGGCGCGTTCAGCAAGTTCTCAATCTTCGCAATGAGCATTACGCCCTATATCAACGCGGCGATTATCATGCAACTGCTTACGGTCGTCGTCCCCACGTTGGAGCAATGGTCTAAGGAAGGCGCGGAGGGTCATAAGAAAACTACCCGCGTAACGCGCAAGCTGACGGTCGTGTTGGCGTTCCTGCAAGCCGTCGGCATGTCAATCGGACTTCAAGCGGCGATACTCAATCCCAACCCCGTGAACATCTTGATAATCGCAATAACGCTGACGGCGGGGACAACGCTCCTCATGTGGATTGGCGAACAGATAACCGCGCAGGGCGTCGGCAACGGCATATCGCTGATAATCTTCGCGGGCATAGTGGCGGCTCTGCCTAAAAACATCGCGACGATAATCCAATACGTTCAAGCGGGCACGATAAATTACTTCAGCGTGGTACTCTTCGCGATAATCGCGCTGGCAATGATCGTGTTCGTCATCTACGTTGAGGCGGCTCTGCGGCGGATACCGATAACCTACGCCAAACGAGTGGTGGGCAGTCGCGCTTACGGCGGACACTCCAGCCACTTGCCGCTGAAGGTCAACCCCGCCGGCGTTATCCCGATAATCTTCGCGTCGAGCGTGCTCATGTTCCCGATAACGATTGTCCAGTTCATTGACAACCCGACGATCCAAAAGCTGGCGGCTCACCTGCAATGGGGCACGCCGCTCCAAACGTCAATCTACGTCGTGCTGATAATCTTCTTCACGTACTTTTACACGGCGGTCACGGTCAAAATCCCCGACATGGCGGACAACCTCAAGAAATACGGGGCGTTTATACCGGGGATAAGACCGGGGCAACCGACGGCGGATTATGTGGACTTCGTGTTGACGCGGCTGGTGACGGCAGGCTCGTTGTACCTGGCGTTTATCGCGGTGTTGCCGAACTTAATCGGCGGAGCCACGCACATTCAAGGCGTATACTTCGGAGGGACGGCGTTGCTGATTGTGGTAAGCGTCGCGCTCCACACAATGAAACAAATCGAAGCAATGGTCGTTATGCGGCACTATGAAGGCTTCATGAAATGAGGGAACCGAAATGCAACTGTTAATGATGGGGCCTCCCGGTGCCGGCAAAGGTACTCAGGCGGCAAAACTGGTAAAGAAATTTAATATCCCGCAGATCTCTACGGGCGACATGTTCAGAGCGGCGGTCAAGGAAGGGACGGAGCTTGGCAAACAGGCTAAGGCTTGCATGGACGCCGGAAAGCTCGTCCCCGACGAGGTGACAATCGGCATCGTTCGCGAACGTCTGGCTAAGGACGATTGCAAGAACGGCTTTATCCTCGACGGATTCCCGCGCACTGTAGCGCAGGCTGAGGCTTTGACGAAAATCCTCGACGAACTCGGCAAGAAACTCACGCGTGTTTTGAACGTCCACGTTCCCGCCGAGGATTTGATTGAGCGTGCGGTCGGGCGTCGTATCTGCAAGAATTGCGGCGCGACGTATCATGTCAAGTTTAACGCGACCAAAGTTGACGGCGTGTGCGACGAATGCGGCGGCGACCTCTATCAGCGTGCCGACGACAACGTCGAGACAATGACCAATCGCCTCAACGTCTACGTGGAGTCGACGCGCCCGCTTATCGAATACTACAAGGCGGCGGGCGTCTACACCGAAATCGACGGCAGACAACCTATCGACAAAGTCACCGAAGACCTCATCAACGTTTTGACCTCGGTGCAGGAATAAACCGGAGGCGACAATCATGTCAAAGCAAGACGTTATCGAAGTCGAGGGCAAAGTTATAGAGGCTCTGCCGAACGCAATGTTCAAAGTCAAGTTGGAAAATGATCACGAGGTCTTGGCGCACGTGTCGGGGAAAATCCGCATGAACTTTATCCGAATCCTCCCCGGCGACAAGGTTACAATCGAACTCACGCCCTACGACCTCACTCGCGGGCGCATTACCTATCGTTTCAAGTAAAAACTTCTGGACAAATCGCAAAGAAATGTTATAATCCCCTGCGTATTATCGGAGGAGGGAAAAGTCGTGGCGTTGTTTACGGGCAAGAAGGTCGGCGTAAGCCTGGAAGAAAAGGCTCTGCCCTACTACAAGTTTTTTGAGCGCAACCTTGCCACAATTCCCGCCGACAAGTTGGCGTTGATAGACAAGCCGTCGGAAATTCCGGCTGTGTCGTTCGCCGATAAGAATCTTTTCCTCGCCGGCAAAGACGACGCGTATTGTCAAACGGGCTACGGCGTCGCCGAGGACGGCACGGGCTTTGTCGCCAACGAAACTTATATGCCCGGCGTTACCGGCGCAATGCTCGATTGGTGGTTCCCGTGGCACAGCGTCGGCTCCGATTTGCGCTACAAGATTTGGGATCCCGAAGATCATTACTTTGCGCGGGCGAATAAAGCCGCTTACGTTTGCGACCCGACCGTTCCCGTCAAGCAAAAGACTTGGGGCGTAACGCATTACGTCCTTGAAGACATCGGCAACGGCGCGAGCTTGATAGCGATTAACTTCAAGCGTCCCGCAGATTTCGGCTTCGACGAGAGCATTATCGGTACGGAGAAATGTGAATCGTTGGCTTGCGGCATAGGCGCGGGCGATTGCGCGGCGGCTATGTGTCACAAGTGGTATCCTTACGAGGACGGCGTCAAGCTCTGTTCGCGTTTTTGGATAGGGCTTACCGAGGTCGACGGCAAAATCGTCAGAGGCTTGCCTGAAGGCGCGAAAATTCCCGTCGAGGCGGCTCGCGGTCTCTACGCTCACAACATCAAGGAGTTTACAAATTTGGCGTCGATACTCGCCGAAGTCTACGCTCAAAACAAGGATAATTTCTAAGGAGGCGGTAATATGAAAGTCAGACCGTCGGTCAAAAAGCTGTGCGATAAATGCAAGATCATCAAGCGCAAGGGGCGCGTCATGGTTATTTGCGAAAATCCCAAGCACAAACAGCGTCAAGGTTAAGGAGGTGAAAACTTTATGGCACGTATAGCCGGTGTAGATTTGCCCCGTGACAAGAGAATCGAATACGCGTTGACGTACATTTTCGGAATCGGGCTTCCCACGTCGCAGAAAATCCTCGCGATGACGGGCGTCAACCCCGACACCAGAACGAAAGATCTCACGGACGACGAGGTTGTCAAACTTCGTGATGCCATCGACCACAACTTCGTAGTGGAGGGCGACCTCCGCCGCGATATTCAGATGGACATCAAGCGACTCATTGATATTGGCTGTTATCGCGGACGCCGTCACCGTCTCGGCTTGCCCGTTCGTGGACAGAATACCAAGAACAACGCCAGGACTCGCAAAGGTCCCAAAAAACTCGTCCAGGGCGGCAAGAAGAAAGACTAATCCTCAAGGAGGTTAAGACAGGTGGCAACGAAAAAAACAGTCCGCGCCAAAAAGAAAGTTCGCAAGAATATAGAATACGGCGTGGCGCATATCAGCTCCACGTTTAACAATACGATTGTCACGCTCACCGACAAAAGCGGCAACGCAATTTCCTGGGCGTCGGCGGGCGGCTTGGGCTTCCGCGGCTCGCGTAAGTCTACCCCGTTCGCCGCGCAGATGGCGGCAGAGGTCGCAGCTAAGGCGGCTATGGAACACGGCTTGAAACAAATCGAGGTTTACGTCAAAGGACCCGGCGCAGGGCGTGAGGCGGCTATCCGTTCGCTCCAAGCAACCGGACTCGAAGTCAACATGATTAAAGACGTGACGCCCATTCCGCACAACGGTTGCCGTCCGCCCAAACGTCGCAGAGTTTAATTTGGAGGTGCAAATATGGCAATCGACAGAACTCCCGCTTTGAAACGCTGCCGCGCACTCGGAATTGAACAAGCGGTTATCGGTCGCTCCCGCAAGGTCAGCGAAAAGAAACATCCCCAGCAACGCATGAACCGCAAAGTCAGCGAGTACGGGCTTCAGCTCAAGGAAAAGCAAAAGGCTAAATTTATCTACGGCGTGCTCGAACGTCAATTCCGCAACTACTACGAAAAGGCTAAGAAAATGCCCGGCGTCACCGGCGAAAATCTGCTTATCCTGCTTGAACGCCGCCTTGATAACGTAGTCTTCCGCCTCGGCTTCGCAAATACCCGCCGTCAGGCGCGTCAATTCGTCCGCCACGGGCACATCACCGTAAACGGCAAGCGCGTCGACATTCCGTCGGCATTGGTCAGTGTCGGCGACATCGTCGAAGTCTGCGAGAAAAGCCAGGGCAAGGAAGTCTTCAAGGCGATTAAGGAAATTAACAACGCTTTGAGTGCACCGCCGTGGCTCGACTCCAATCAGGCGAACCTCAAAGGCTCGGTAACCCGTTTTCCGACCCGCGAGGACATCAGCGATATTCCCGTCAACGAACAGTCCATTATCGAGTTGTACTCCAGATAATTCGCCCTAAATACCGAAAGGAGCGGATTTGAATGAACGACAACGATAAAAACGAACAAAAGCCGCCGAAGCTTGAACTGGTTGAGGTCAACGACGACGAACACTACGGGAAATTTATTTGCGAACCGCTCGGACGCGGCTACGGCATAACGCTCGGCAACAGCTTGCGGCGAATGCTCCTGTCAAGTCTGGAAGGTGCGGCGGTTACGTCGATTAGGATTGACGGCGTGCTCCACGAATTCTCCACAATCCCCGGCGTGCGCGAGGATGTTACCAATATCGTCCTCAATATCAAGCAGCTGTGCCTCAAGATTGACGAGGAAAAAGACCAGCCTTATCAACCGTTCGCGCAAGTCAGTTCCGCGCCGCCCATGACCTACACGCTCCGCATAGACGTGGACGTAGCCGAGGAAATTCGCGACGGCTTCCATGCGGGCGGACGCCGCGAAGTCACCGCCGCCGACATTGAGTGCGACCCCAGTATCGAGATTCTCAATCCCGACCTGCATATCGCCTGGCTCAATGAAACCGGCAAGCTCAAAATCGAAATGCTGGCGCGTTGCGGGCGCGGCTACGATCAAGCCGAAAAAAATAAAAATCCCGACGACATTATCGGGACGATACCGATTGATTCGATATTCTCGCCGGTGCTCCGCGTCAACTACGACGTGCAAGATACCCGCGTCGGCAACGAGATGGACTTCGACAAATTGACGCTGGAAGTTTGGACGAACGGCACGCTCAGTCCCGAAGAGGCGGTCTCCAAAGCGGCGGCAATTCTAATCGCGCACATGAAACTTTTCCAGAATATGGACGGCATAGTAACGGTTGAGGAAACGCCCGAAGACGACGAGCCGGTTGAAACCGAATCCGACGATGAAGTTGCAATGACGCTGGATAAAAACCTCGCCAAACCGATTGAGGAATTGGAACTGTCGGTGCGTTCGACGAATTGTTTAAAGCGTGCGGGGATTCATATCGTGGCAGACCTCGCCGATAAAACCGAAGAGGAAATGATGAAAGTCCGCAACCTCGGTCGCAAATCGTTCGAGGAGATTAAGCAGACAATGGATCAACTCGGCGTCACGTTCAAGCCGTCGCCCAACCCCGTCCCAATGACTTTGCCGGACGATTAAGCAGGAAGGAGGAAATTTGATGAGCTACAGGAAACTCGGCAGAAACAGCGGCGCACGCAAGGCATTGTTCAAAAGTCTGCTGTCGGCTTTCTTCCAATATGAGCGTATAGAGACGACGGAGGCTCGCGCCAAGGAATTGCGCAAGTTCGCCGAAAAAGTTATAACGCTCGCCAAACGCGGCGACCTTAGCGCACGCCGTCAAGCTGTAAACCTCGTCGCCGATAACGACGTTGTTCATAAAATCTTCGAGGAGATACCCGGAAAATACAACGACCGTGCGGGCGGCTACACCAGAATCTTGAAACTTGCGCCCCGTCGCGGAGACGCCGCGCCCATGGTTCTGATTGAGCTGGTTTGAAATTCCAATGATTACGCAAAAGATGCTGTCCGAGACCTTTCGGGGAGCGTCTTTTTTTGCGAAGGAGGCGGCAAGATTGAAGTTGGCAAGCGTGATAACGGGGCAGTTGGCGAACTTATTTCAACGACGCGGCGAGGTCGAGCCGAGGGAACTAATCAAGGCATTGGAGCGGGAAGTGGCAAAGCAAAAGGCGCGGGACAATCGGGTGCCGAATTCCTACACGATATATCTTTGCGAGGAGGATTGTCACCGGCTGAGCGCGGCGCGGCTGATTAAATCCTTGCACGAGGCGGTTGAGCGCAAAGTCATTCGCGAAAACTGTTTCATGGACGGTGCGCTTTCCGTCAAAATTAAAAAGATGGCTGCCGGCGATAACGCCATTGTGATTGCGTCGGGCTACGTCGACGAGCCCGCGCAGGATACCATTGACTTGGAAAACGACGTGCTGAGCCAAACCCTGCTTGAGGACAGAATCACCGCCGACGACGACGAGACGCTGGTTGCCGACAGAATGAGAATCGTCGAGACTATGCGCACCGCGTCGCCGCGCAGGGTTGAATACAATTTGGCGGTCATTACCGATTTTGACAAGGCGGAGGTCGTCTGCGGCGAAAAACAAATTTATCTGGGACGTAAGGAGACCAACGACTTTGTCCTCGACGACGAAAGTGCTTCGCGAATTCACGCTTACATTGCCTACGAGCGGCACAGACACGTTCTCTACGACGCGGGCAGTCTCAACGGTACCTGGGTCAATAAGACGCCGATTAGCCGCTGTGAGCTCCGCGACGGCGATAAAATTCTAATCGGCAAGACCACGCTGACTTATAAAGTTCTGTAAAGCAAAAAGCCCCACTCCGTTTGGAGCGCGGGCTTTTTTAATGCGTCAATCCTCGTCGTTGAACTCCTCTTCGTCGGCGTCCTCGACTTCCACGATTTCCTCCGCCGCAACAGGCTTAAACGATTTCATGACCGCCTCGCGAATTTTACCGTCAATCTCGCCGGCAACGTCGGGGTGTTCGCGCAGATAAGCTTTGGCGTTCTCCCTGCCCTGACCAAGTTTGGTGTCGTTGTAGGCGAAATGCGAACCCGAACGGCTGACGACACCGAACATAACGCCCATATCGACGATACTGCCCGTGTGCGAATAGCCCTCGCCGTAAATCAGATCGAACTCGGCGGTACGGAACGGCGGTGCGACTTTGTTCTTGGCAACCTTAATCTTGACGCGATTGCCGATAATCTCCGAACCTTGCTTAAGCGGCTCACCTTTGCGAATCTCAAGGCGAATCGTCGAATAAAACTTCAGAGCGCGACCGCCCGTCGTGATTTCGGGGTTGCCGTACATGACACCGACTTTTTCGCGAATCTGATTGATAAACACCGCGACCGTATCCGTCTTGCCGATAACCGCCGTGAGCTTGCGCATTGCCTTGCTCATCATGCGGGCGTGCAGTCCGACGTTGGCGTCGCCCATTTCGCCTTCGATTTCGGATTTGGGTACGAGCGCGGCAACCGAATCGATAACGACAATATCAATCGCCGACGAACGAATCAAGGCTTCGGCAATGTCAAGCCCCTGTTCACCGTTATCGGGCTGAGAGAGCAGGAGGTTATCCACGTCGACGCCGAGCTTTTTTGCGTAAACGGGGTCGAGCGCGTGCTCCGCGTCTATAAACGCCGCCGTGCCGCCCTGACGTTGAACGGCTGCTATCATGTGGAGCGTTACGGTCGTCTTGCCGCCGGCTTCGGGTCCGTAAATCTCCGTGATTCTGCCGCGTGGCAAGCCGCCAATTCCGAGCGCAACGTCCAGCGGCAATATTCCCGTCGACACCGCACGCACGTCCAAGCGCGTCGTGTCGTCGCCCAGCCGCATGATTGCGCCTTTGCCGAAGTCCTTTTCGATTTTCTTCATTGCCGCCGCTAATGCTTCTTGTTTTGTCATACTTGCTCTCCTCTATCATTTAAGTTTGGGCAGAAATTATACCAAAGATGCGGCGACTTGTAAATTTGCGACCGTCGAAAAAAATCGCCCTCAATCGTTCGGGCGGTTTGATATTGCGTCTTTGAGCCGTTGAATCTGCGCGGAAAGCTCTGCAAAATCTTTATCGCGTTTTTCGTCGAGCGCGGCGTTGATTATCTTTTTCCGAGCGTCTAAGGCTTCATGGAACTCCGCAAGATTCTGCGTGATTGCCTGTTGTTCGGCGGCTTCGTGTCGGATAATCGTGTTCAACAATTCCTGATTTTCCCGCATACGGGCGCGAAGTTCTTCCTGCTCCTTAGTCATGTCACTCACCCTATCCTCGGCAAACGCATCGGACTTGCATTGACGGCGGCGATAAAATTTTTGCTGTGACGCTCGTGGACGCTCTGCAGGAAGGTCAACACCCTTTGCAATAATTCGGGATTCGAGGCGACGGACGGAGCCGCAAGCAACTTTTCAACCGCGTCATAAGCCGTCATTGCCAAGTTGCGATTATCGTCCATGGCGCGTAAAAATTGCTCGTGATTCGTGTTAATTACGGTCAAGCACGCCTCCAGTTGCGCTTCTATCGCCAATCGTTTGGTCTGTTCGCGTTCCTTGCACATCTGATATTCGGTCACGGCGTCTATCAGTTCCTTTATAATCGGCAAGCCAACTTCAACGGGCAAACTCATACAATCCCTCCAACTTTATTCATCATGCCGAAAAAGTCCTTTGAGTATTCGTCGCCGATAATCGCAAGCGCAAGGTCGGCAACTTTCTCGTCGCCCAATTCGATTGCCTTGTCCAGAGCCGTCATTGCAACTGCGCTCACTCGTTGCCGATTCTCAAAGAATTGGGCGGAGAATGTTTTAACACGTTCCAAACGCAATGCCCCTTCAAGACACCGCGCTTGCAGTCGGGCAAGTTCGCGTTTATGAGCGGTTATCGTCGCCTCGCGGTCGCTCAAGTAGTGTTCAAGAAAATTTTTGGAGCGTTGGAGCAAGTCTATCGCGTCAAGTTCTTGAGGCGGATACATCACGCTTGCCTCAATAAACTATAATGTCGTCAATCCACGTGGACGCAGACGATTCGGAAATAGTCGGCGCGGCGGGTATCTTGTCGTTAATTTTCCTAAGCCGGTCGCTGTACAGCTTATAATTGCCTTCAATGTTGCCGGAATTGCTTACAACGCGCTGTTCGAGGGTCTCTTTAATTTTCTCGGCGATTTTAGCTATAGCCGTCATAGAATTTGCCTCTTGTTCCGTGAAGGAATTCCGATTCATGGCGTCGTTGAGCCGGCTGACGATTTTGCGCACCTTGCCCATAAGCTCGGTAACAATTTCTTTCTCACTGCTAATGTAAGTTTTTGAATCTCTAAGTGCACTTATCAAAATCTCCATATCTGCTTTGGCACACTGAACTTTGTAGAGATATTCCTGCGCGGCTTCCATTTGTTCCATGGCTTCATCGCGGTCTTTATAGGGGTCGCTGAAAACCGACAGCGCAATACCTATCGGGCTGAAATTGTAACCGGGGATACTTGAGATAATCGACGACACCGTAACGGTAGGAATATTCGGCGCGGAACCGGTGCGGATATTCGGCACGGAGACGCGACTGCTTATGTTAAAATTCTTAAAGTTGGCTATGGAAACGCTGATGTTGCCGCTCAACTCCTTTAAAAGGTCAGCTTTATATTTGTTATAACTCCTAATGAAGTCGTTGAGCTCATTGGCAACACGCTGAGCGTCTTTCTTCAATTCCTTATAATCGTCGTAGACGTCCTTTGCGTCCGACAGAGTATTTTTTGCCTCGTTGCGATAGTCGCGAGCCTCCGCTTTAGCCTCTTTGCGGGCGCGTCTTTCATCGGGGTCTAACATGTCAAACAATCCCATACTAATCACCTTCTAAACCTTTGCTGACTTTGATTTTGCCTTTGCCGTATTCGACGGTGCAGCGTTTGCCGCAAGCGGGACAAGTGCCGTGCGTGCGTTGCGTGTTTGCCAAGTCAAACGGATACGCGCCGAGTTTGCGCCCGCCATGCGGACAGTTCGCGCTTTTGACCTCAGCCATTTAAATCACTCCTTAGTTTTACCGGAAAAAATTTTATCCGCCCGCTCAAGCTGATCAAGCATTCTGTCCATATCGTCGTTGAGCTTTTTGATTTCCGCGAAAGTATCTTTCATGTCGCTCCAAAAATTTTTCAAGTCGGACTTATATACGCCGTCAATGTCGGTGAGCAAAGCCAATTCCACGTCCAACACGCGAGAAATTCTTATCAGTAACGGCAATGAAATAGTTTTATTGGCAGAGGCACTTTCGATATGCGACAGATATTTTTTGCTTATGAAGAGTTTGTCGGCGAGTTCGGCTTGAGTCAAGTTCCTTATCTTCCTGAAACCGGCAATACGCATTCCGATACAACGCATCTCCTCACGACAGTCTTCCTTCATACAGTTGCCCTCCCGGCTATTTTGAAAATATTTTATCAAAAATTTTTCCACTGTCGACTGCCTGATAGCCTGACATCTTTAGCTGACAGCTACACAAAAAAACCGCCAAAGCATTTCGCTCCGACGGTTAAATTTTTGCTCACATGTAGTCCACGGAGGTTTTATGACGATCTTGTTTCATGAAGCCGAGTTTCTTTGCGACGTATTCGGTTATGTAGAACAGCACGGGGATAACGAAGACGCCAAGCATCGTGGCGAAAAGCATTCCTCCGACGACCGCCACGCCCATTCCGTTACGAGCCGCCGAGCCTGCCCCGGACGCCGTCGCCAAAGGTACGCAACCGATTATGAACGCGAACGACGTCATCAAAATCGGGCGCAAACGTAAGCCCGCCGCCTCCATTGCCGCTTTGGTAACTTCCATTCCCCTGTCGACGCGCACTTTCGCGAACTCGACGATCAGTATCGCGTTTTTCGCCGCCAAGCCGATTATCATGATGATTCCAATCTGCATATAGACCGAATCTTGAAGCCCCGCATTGGCTTGCCCGTTGTGCATAGACGCCGATATTGCCGCCAACACGTATTCCGAGACGACCGCGCCGAATAAGCCCGTCGGCACGCTCAAGAGCACCGCGAACGGCACGCTCCAGCTTTCGTACAGCGCGGCAAGCATAAGGAAGACGAACACCAACGCCAACGCCAAGACTTGTCCCGTTGAACTGGCGGCTTTCTTTTCTTCGCGGGACTGCCCCGACCATTCGATATTGAAGCCGACGCCCGCCTCCTCGCGGACAATTTCCTCTATAGCGTTCATGGCTTGACCGGAGCTGTAACCCGCGCCCGCATTGCCTTGAATCGTGACGGCGCGGGCGGCGTTAAACCTTGATATTTGCGTCGGACCGGTGGAGTAGCGCGGCGTGACAAGGCTGTCAAGCGGAACCATTTGCCCGCCCGAACCCTTCACGAAGACGAACCTTGAGCATTCAGCCTCGGAGCGATACAGCACGTCCGATTGAAGCATAACCTTATACGTCCGCCCGAATTTGTTAAAGTCGTTGACCTGCATACCGCCGAAATTGACTTGCAACGCGTCAAACACGTCGGACAGCTGCACGCCGAGGAGCTTAACCTTTTCGCGGTCAATCTCATACTCAACGGTCGGCGTGGCAATGTTAAAGGTCGTGCGCACGCCCTGCATTTCGGGACGCTGATTGGCTTTGGCGACGATTCGTTTCGTCAAGGCGTCAAGCTCCTCGTCGGTGTGACCCGCCATATCCTGCAGTTGCAACGACCAGCCGCCGACGTTACCCAAGCCGGGCAGTGCGGGCGGGTTGAACGCGATAACTTGCGCTTCGGGTACCGTCATTGCGCCGAGGCGGAACATAGTCCCGATACACGCGTTGATTGAGGCGTCCGCGCCGCGCTTCGTCCAATCCTCCAAACCGCAAACGATTATGCCCGCGCTGGGTTTGGAGCCGAACGACAGAATATCAAAGCCCGTAATCATCATGCAGTTTTTCAAGCCGGGCATTTCCTTCATAACCGCCGCGCCGAGCTTGTCAATCGTCTCAACGGTGTGATTCATCGAGGTACCTTCGGGCAGGTTTATCGACGTGAAGAAATAGCCTTGGTCTTCTTCGGGCACGAACGTGGACGGGAGCCGCTGATAGACAAGCCACGTCACGCCGCCGACGATAAGCAGGAAGACTATCGCCAACTTCGACACCTTGATAAAATTGCCGACAATGCCGACGTAAGAATTTTTCGTGCGGTCGAACCAGTTGTTGAAGCCGTCAAAGAATTTGTCGAAGAAACCGCGCTTGGCATCGGGATTTTTGGGCTTGAGGATCATGGCGCAAAGAGCCGGCGTCAACGTGAGCGCGACGAATGCCGATAAGCCCATTGATATTGCTATCGTCAAAGCGAATTGCCGATACAATACGCCCATCATGCCGCCCAGGAACGCCACGGGCACGAACACCGCCGCCAATACGAACGCGATAGCCACGACGGGTCCTTGAACTTCGTCCATTGCGCGTTCGGTCGCGTCGACGGGCTGAAGTCCCTCTTCCATGTGGTGTTCGACGTTTTCTATAACGACTATTGCGTCGTCGACGACCAACCCGATTGCCAAAACCATTGCGAATAATGTCAGCGTGTTGATTGAGAAGTCCAGGGCAACGAACGCCGCGAACGTCCCGATTAGCGAAACCGGCACCGCGAGGAGCGGTATCAGCGTCGCCCGCCAGCTCTGCAGGAACACGAAGATAACCAGCACGACCAACAGCAACGCCTCAAAGAATGTGTGAGCAACCTCGTTGATTGAGGCGCGGATAAAGTCGGTGCTGTCGAAAATTTCGCTGATGTAAAGTCCGGGCGGCAGATTCGGGCGTTGACGCTCGATGATGTCTTGCACGCCGCGGACGGTCGTCATGGCGTTTGCGTCGGAGGTAAGCTGAATGCCGAAGCCGACGGACGGATAGCCGTTGAATTTGGCGATAATGTTGTTGGCTTTCTGCCCCGATTCGATTCGCGCAACGTCCTTCATGTAAACAAAGGTGCCGTCGCTGTTCGCCTTGAGGATAATGTTGCCGAACTCCTCAATCTCGGTGAGACGCCCCTGAACTTTGCCGGTATATTGCTTTTCCTGCCCTTGAGAAAGCGGCATGGAGCCGATAGTACCCGCCGCCGCTTGGAGGTTTTGCTCGTTAATGGCGGCGGCAACCTCGGCAACCGTCAAGTCCAGCTCGGCAAGCTTATCGGGGTTGAGCCAAATGCGCATGGAGTAATCGGAGCCGAAGATTTGAACGTCGCCCACGCCGTCGACGCGCTTAATCTCGTCCATGAGGTAAATATCGGAATAATTCTTCATAAAGGCGCGGTCGTATTCACCGGTGGGCGAATACATGGCGAGGAACAGAGCCATTTCGTTTGACGCCTTACGGGTCGTGACGCCTACGCGCTGAACGTCGGTTGGCAAGCTGGCGTTGGCAATGGCTACGTTGTTTTGAACTTTAACGGAGTCCATATCGCCGTCGGTGCCGACCGCGAAGACGACGCTGAGGCTGTAACGCCCCGTATCGTCGGAGTTGGAGCTCATGTAGTCCATGCCGTCGGTGCCGTTGACCTGTTGCTCGATAACCTGCGCAATGGTCTCGTTGACGACGGAGGCATTCGCGCCGGTGTAGGTGGTACTTACGGAGATTGTCGGCGGGGAAATTTGCGGATATTGGGCGATAGGCAGTTGCAACGCCGCCAGGATACCGACGAGCGTTATTATCAGCGCAATGACTATCGCGAATATCGGTCGATGAATAAAGAACTTTGCCAAGTTACCTCCTCCTTTTCAAGTTATAGTTTGGGGTCAGCTGAAGTAAATTTTCTTGTCGAGCAGATTTTCTGTTCGCGCCAAAGCCACAGTCGCCGCCACGTCGCCGGTCACGTTAAAGCAAGTGACAATCCTGTCGCAAACAATATCAATACAAAACAAAAGCCCCGCAATGTCCGCCGGCACGCCGAACAACGCAACAATGGTTATAACGCAAATGACGGCGGCATTTGGCACGGCGGGCGAACCGATTGACAACATCGCGGTCATTGCGAAAATTATAATCAGCGCGTTGAAATCGACCGCGACGCCGTACATTTTCAGGAGCATAATAGCGGCGACCGGCAGGTAAATACAAGCACCGTCCATGTTGACCGTCACGCCAATCGGTATGGAGAACGAAGAGATTTTCGGCGCGACGCCCATTTTTTTTGTGCATAAATCCATGGTAAAAGGCATGGTGACCGCGCTGGAGCTTGTCGCGAACGGCACCGCCCACAACGACGGGATTTTTTTCAGGAAGGGCAACGGCGAAAGTTTCCCGATAAATCGAACCAACAGCATATAGACGCCGAGCATTACGCAACTTGCGATAATCAGTCCGATAATCAGCTTGCCCACCATGAGGAGGGCATCGCCGCCCGTCTGCGTTATCAACGTCGTCATGGCGAAGAACGCTATCAGCGGCACGAAGAAAATTATCATCGTGACGAGCTTCATAAAAAATTCGTTGCAGTCGGCAAAAAAGTCGCGGAGGATTCGGACTTTGTTGCCCAGCGCGTTAAGGGCAAGCCCGCACAGCACCGCGATAAAAATCACTTGCATTAAGTTGCCGTCGGCAATGGGGCTTACGAGGTTTGCGGGGATTATGTCGACGATAAATTTAATCATGGAGAATTCGTAGCTTTCGACGGCGGCATCGGTCGGAATCGTCCCGATTTGCGGCACGCCGTTTCCGAATAAAAATTCCGCGACGCTCAGCCCGACAATCGAAGCAAGTACGCTCGTGCAAAGGTACAGCCCGATAAGTTTTGAGCCGATTCGCCCGACGTTTGCGCCCGCGTTCATGCCGATTATCCCGCTCGCCACGCTGAAGAAAATCACCGGCGCGATAACCATGCTCAGCGCGTGCATAAACATCGTATAAATCGGATTTATGATATTTTCGGTGATTAGGGCAATCGTTTCGGGCGCGGCGGATTCTTTCAGGAGGAAGCCGCAAATCACGCCGCCGACAATGCCCGCAAAAGTAAATTTCAGGCGGAGATTCTTTTCGTTGCTGACGCGGATTGTAACGACGTTGGAATTATTTTTATGGAGCCACGTCATCTTTTGCCGATTGGCTTTAAGAATCATCAGGCTGAAATAGTCTTCGTCGTCCTCGCCCAAATCCGACACTTCGACGAGCGGATTGTAAGCGGCACCCTCCGCCGTCATTTGAATTGATACGCCGCCGAAAAAGCTTTTGACGACTTGAACTTTAACCTGCGCGGCTCCGCCTTTGTTGACCATGCGCCAAAAAATTTCTTCGACCAAAAGCTCCGCCCGCAAGGCGTCTTTAAGCTCAATCTTCGCCCGCGTAAGCTGAACTTCCAAATCCTCTTGCATGGCGGAAAAATTCTCCGCGCTCAAATTCAAAGCTTGCATTAAACTTACTCCTCAAAATAAATTTTCTCGTCCAAAAGATTTTCGGTTCGCGCAAGCGTTGTCGTCGCCGTCATATTCGATAAGACGTTCATACAAGTGGCAATCCTGTCGCTCAAAGCGTCGAGGCAAAATATCAACGCCGCAACATCATTCGGGACGCCAAAGCAGGCGGCAATGGTCACAATGCAAATTACCGAAGCCGCCGGCACCATCGGTGTGCTGACAGTTATCGGCACCGACAAGACCGCAAACAATGCGCAGGTTTGCAAGTCAAGCTCCACGCCGTACATCTTTAACAGCATGACACAGACCGTAATAATATAAATCATGGCACCGGCACAGTTCAGACCCGACGCCCCAAGCGGTACGGCGAACGAAGAGATTTTCGGCGAAACGCCCAGTTTGCCCGTGCAAAGATTCATCATCTGCGACATAACGGCACTTGTACTGCTTGTTGCGAAGGCGGGCGGCAGAAGCGCGAGACCTTTTTTGGCGAAGGGCTTAAAGGAAATTTTCCCGACGCGCCCGATAAAAATCAGGAAGACGCCGAACAGCACCGGAGCCGCGACCAGTTGTACAATAATCAGTTTGGATATAATCATTACGGCTTCGGCTTCGAGTTCGAGAGCCAAAATTGTCATCGCGAAGAAGGCAATCAACGGCACGAAGAACATTACCATAGACATCATTTTTGCAAAAACATCGTTCAGGTTGCCGACCAGCTCCTTGAGTGGCGCGACTTTGTTGCCGAGCGCGTTAATGGATATGCCAAAAAATATCGCGATAAAAATAATCTGCAGGATTTTCCCCTCGGCAATGGGTCTGACGAAATCGGCGGGGATTAGGTCGACGATAAATTTAATCATGGAGAATTCGTAGCTTTCGACGGCGGCATCGGTCGGAATCGTCCCGATTTGCGGCACGCCGTTTCCGAATAAAAATTCCGCGACGCTCAGCCCGACAATCGAAGCAAGTACGCTCGTGCAAAGGTACAGCCCGATAAGTTTTGAGCCGATTCGCCCGACGTTTGCGCCCGCGTTCATGCCGATTATCCCGCTCGCCACGCTGAAGAAAATCACCGGCGCAATGAGCAGGCTCAGCGCGTTGAGGAACATTGTTTCGGGCGGGCGGATAATCGTCTCGCAGATAAAAGCCTCGGCTTCGGGCGAAAGGAATTCGCGCATGAGGACGCCGCAAATCAGTCCGCCGAAAATGCCCGCCACCGTCAGGACAGTCTGCAAGTTGCTTTCACTGCGGACGTTAATCGTGATGACGTTAAGATTATTCTTGCGGAGCCAATTCATTTTCTGCCGATTGGCTTTAAGAATCATCATGCTGAAATAATCTTCGTCGTCCGTATCTTCGTCCCAATCCGACAATTCGATAAGCGGACTGTAAGGCGCACCTTCCGCCGTCATTTGAACTTGAACTTTGCCGAAAAGCCGTTTGACGACTTGAACTTTAACCTGCGCGGCTTTGCCCTTGTTGACCATGCGCCAAAAAATTTCCTCGACCAAAAGCTCCGCGTCCAAAATATCTTTCTGCTTGATTTTAAGTTGCTCAAGTTGCGGCTCAAGTTTCGTCTGCATATCGGCGAAGTTTTCCGCATCCAAATGAAAAGCCTTCATCAAAGCGACCTCTTACCTTCCGCGCAGATTGTCGGGCGCGTTGGGATTGGTATTGGGCGCGTCAAGCCCCGCGTCGGCGTTGTAAGTACTCACGACGTTGGCAAGGGTAAAGCCCATTTCGCCGGGCGTGACGGTCTTGACGGCAAGCTCGACGCCCTCGCGCAAGTTGGTCAAGCCCTCGACGATAACGGTATCGCTCGTGCCAATGCCCTTGTTGACAACGAAGTAACTGCCGACCTGGTCGCCGAGTTCGACGGTGCGGGCTTCTGACTTATCCTCCGCGCCGACAACCATAACGAACGATTTGCCCAAAAGTTGTTGGACGGCGCGTTGAGGAACCAAGATTGCGTTGGGAATGACTTCGCCGCTGAGCTTGACGCGGGCGAACATGCCCGGCATAAGCAAGCCGCTGGGATTTGGGAAAATTGCTTTCATGATGAGCGAACCGGTACTGTTGGCAAGTTCGCGGTCAACCTCGACGATACGCCCCTCGAAGGGATATTCCTTACCGTCGGCAAGCGTTATGGTGACGCCAATCGGGTTATGGTCGGATTGCATATTCTGAACCGTCATGAAGTGCAGATAATCGGCTTCGCTGATAGAAAACTGCGCAAAGATAGGGTCGGGCGAGCCGATAGTTACGAGCGTGGTTTGCCCCGCCGATACGAAGGTACCGACCGCCACGTCGTCGACGCCGAGCTGCCCCGTCATGGGCGCGTAGATTTCGGTATCGGCAAGATCCTCCTGTGCGGTGCGGAGCGCGGCTTGACAGGCGTAAATGGCTGCCTCGTTGGCGGCGCAAGTTGCCTCATCTGCGCGAACTTTGGCGGCTTGAGTGGTGACGACTTGCTCGGCTATGGCCGCCTCCGCCAAGAGTTGTTCGTCGCGTCTGAGATCCGCCAAGGAGTTGTTGTAAGTCGCTACCGATTGGTCGAGCACCGCCTCGGCTTGAGCCAGGTCTGCTTGCGCCCGAAGGACGGCGGATTTGTATTGGCGCGAATCGATTCGGTAGAGGAGCTGTCCCTGCTCAACGTATTGCCCACCGTTTACCAATTTCTCGACGACGTTGCCGGATATTTTTGCCTGAACTTTAACCTCCTCCGTGCCGACGAGATGTCCCGCGTACTCACTTGCCAGCGGCGTGTCGCGTTGAATGACCTTCATCGCCTTGACTTGCGCCTTTTGAACTTGCGCTTGCTGCTGATTATTGTCGTCGCCGCAGCCGCCGAAAACTATTGACGACGCTGCCAACATTGCCGCCGGTATCATCAATTTGGCTTTCGATAAAACCACTTCGACCCCTCCCACTTATTGAAAATTTCAAAAGAAATTTTACGGTTTCGGCGGCTAAATGTCAATTTGAACTTAAGCCGGCAATGCGCTATAATGCTAAATCAGGAATTAGGGAGTAGGGAGTAGGGAGTAGGGAGTAGGGAGTAGCTACTAGCCACTAGGAACTAGCCACCGGGAGGCAGGTTATGAAGAGAACTTTCAATCTGCGCGGCGGACACAAGCTGACCGTCGGCGGCAAAACGTTATTGATGGGGATTTTGAACATAACGCCCGACTCCTTCTCCGACGGCGGCAAATATTTCTCGGCGGATAAGGCAATGGCGCACGCGGCGCAACTGATTGAAGACGGCGCGGACATCCTCGACATCGGCGCAGAATCCACGCGCCCCGGTTCCACGCCCGTAAGCAGCGACGAGGAAATTACCCGTCTCGAAAAGGTCTTGCCCGCCATTAAAACTTTCGGCGTTCCCGTCTCCGTCGACACCTACAAGCCCGAAGTCGCCGCCCAAGCCCTTGAACTCGGCGCGGACATTATCAACGACGTGCACGGGCTGGAGGATTCGCGCATGATTGACGTTGCCAAAAAGTTCAACGCGCCCGTTATCGCCGGGCATTGCGAACGTTGCTCCGACGGCGACATCATTGCCGACTTGCAAAGATTTTTCCGCAGAACTTCGGACACCTGCGCGGCTCGCGGCTTAGACCCCGCGCAGATTATCTTCGACCCCGGTATCGGCTTCGGCAAGACGCAAGAGGAAAATTGGACGATACTCCGCCGCCTCGGTGAACTTAAGACTTTGGACGGGTGCGAAATTCCCTTAATGCTGGGCGTGAGCCGCAAAAGCGTTATCGGCTGGGCAACGGGCTTTCCCGTCGAAGAGCGCGACGAAGCAACGGGAGCACTGTGCGTCCATGCGATTATGCAAGGCTTCGACCTCCTGCGCGTCCATAACCTCGCCATGATTTCGCCAATGTGCTTGATTATAGACAAACTTTTTAGGGAGACGTGATTCACTTGACGGACAAAATCATTCTGACGGGCATTAAAACTTCGGGGCGGCACGGTTGTTCGGAGGAGGAACGCAGTCGCGAACAGACTTTTATCGTCGACGTGGAGCTTTACCTTGACTTGACGCAGGCGGCTAAGAGCGACGACCTCGGCGATACCATTGACTACGCCGCAGTTATCGATGACGTTAAAAAAATCGTCGGCGGCACCTCGCGCAACCTGATTGAGACCGTCGCGCAGGAAATTTCCGACTTCCTCTTTAAACGCTACATGCTCCTTGACGGCGTGAAAATCGTCCTCCATAAGCACGCGCCGAACGTCAAAGATAAATTCGCGGGCGCGGCGATTGAGCTGGTACGCAGTCGCGGACACGAATCCTTAGCCGGCATTTGGAAACAGCGTTAAGCATGATTTGCCATATCGGATTGGGCGCGAACCTCGGCGACAGGCAACGAACTTTGCGGCGGGCGATTGAGCTTGTAAAAAAAATCCCCGCCGTTAAGCTTAGGCGGGTGTCGTCGTTTTATGAGTCGGAGCCGTGGGGCGTCGTCAATCAGCCGCCCTTCCTCAACGCCGCGATTAAAATTTCTGCGGAGCTTGAGCCGCTTGAACTGCTTGACGCGTTACAACGGATTGAACTGGAGCTGGGCAGAGTGCGTCGCGAACATTGGGGAGCGCGAACGATTGACTTGGACATCTTGCTGATTGAAGGGCGCGAAATTTCTTCGGAACGATTGACGGTGCCGCATAAGTTCCTGTTTGAACGCGACTTCGCCTTGATACCGCTGGCAGAGATTTGCCCGACGTTAAAGTTCAATCTGCGCGGCGACAAGGTGATTCGCACGGCGGGTTCGCCGACCGATTTTAAGTTCAAGCTCGTTGCGTGCGTCGATAAAAATTTCGGGCTGGGTCGCGGCGGCAAGCTCCTGTTCCGTATCGCCGAAGACTTAAAACATTTCCGACGCCTCACGCAGGGGCACACGATTATTTACGGGCGGCGCACCCTCGACACCTTCCCCAATCGCCAACCGCTCGACGGTCGCAGGAATATCATCTTGAGCCGTTCGCACGATAAGATTGCGGGCGCGGAGGTCGTCGCCGGTATCGCGAAGCTGTTTGAAGTCCTTGACGCCGCGCAGGGCAATTTCGTTATCGGCGGGGCGCAAATTTTTAAGGAGCTTATCCCCTACGCGACGGAGCTTTTCCTTACCGTCGTCGACGCCGACGTTCAAGCCGACGCCTTTTTTCCCGACGTTGACGAATTCAAACTTGCTTCCGCGCAAATTCGCAACGGCTTCGAGTTCAGGAGATATATCCGATGAAAAAACTTTTTAAAAACGATTGGCAAGAGCTGTTGGGCGACGAGCTTAACGAGCCGTATTATCAGGAGTTGCGCAAGTTTCTGATTGACGAGTACAGCTCGCGGAAGATTTTCCCGAACATGTATGACATCTTTAACGCCCTGCACTATACGAGCTACGCCGATACCAAAGTCGTAATTCTGGGGCAAGACCCGTATCACGAGCCGGGGCAAGCGCACGGGCTTAGCTTTTCCGTCCTGCCCGACGTGCCCGCGCCGCCCTCGCTTATGAATATCTTCAAGGAATTGCGCGACGACCTCGGTTGCTTTATCCCGAATAACGGTTGCCTCAAGCCCTGGGCGGAGCAAGGCGTCCTGTTGCTCAACGCCGTCTTGACTGTAAGGGCGCACGCCGCCAATTCGCACAGAGGTCACGGCTGGGAAACCTTCACCGATAAAATTATCCGCCTGCTCAACGAACACGAACGCCCGCTTGCGTTTATCCTCTGGGGCAACCCTGCGCGGCGCAAAAAAAATATGATAACGAACCCGCGCCACTTTATCGTTGAATCGGCGCATCCGAGTCCGTTATCGGCGAGCGGCGGCTTTTTCGGGAGCCGACCTTTTTCCCGCGTCAATCAATTCCTCCAATCCGTCGGCGAAATGCCAATCGATTGGCAAATCCCCAACCTCCCGAAAGGAGCCTTGTCATGAACAAGAAATATATTTCCATAGCTGTTATAACGTTAATGGTTATCGCGAACGTTTACCTGATTTGGCGCATCAACTCAAATACGATGTCCATGGCGTCCTACGACGCGGGCATTTCGCAACGTTCGGGCGTCGGCAAGCTCGAAAGCTTTTGGACGGGCTATGTCGGCGCGTCGAAGAACGAATCCACGACCTACGAAGACAGAGCCAACGCCGAATCCGACAGCACTTATTCGATTATAATCCTGGTCTTGCTTGACATTGCCGGCTTTGGTGCGCTCTACGTGCTCAACAGGAAGCCTAAGCCCGCGCCCGTTCAAGACGACGACGACGATTGGCGAGTGCCGCGCAGAGGTCGCCGCCTTCGCTGAGCCTATTCAAAGTCGCGGCAGTAGCGGCGTATCTCATCGAGCTTCTTGTACAGATTATCGCCGGGGCATTTCGTATCGTTCAAATTCCTGTGCCCGACGATAACGCCCTTGCGCATGGGGTCGAGCTTGTACTTGTGACAAAGCCACGCCGTCAACAGCTTAAGCGAATCCATCTGCGCGGCATTGGGCTTGGCTAAGTCGAAATTCCCCGCGACGCAAATGCCAATCGAATTTTTGTTGTGGTGCAAGGCGTGCGCCCCGACCGCTTGCGGACGACGCCCCTGCTCAATCGTGCCGTCCTTGCGAATCACGTAATGATAGCCTATGCCCGCCCAGCCAAAGGTTTCTTGGTGGAACTTGTGAATATCCTCGGCGGACGAATCCTTATCGCCGTCGGGAAAGCCCGCATGGTGGATAACTATCATCTCCGTCGACGCACGCTCCTCGTATTCGGTGAATCGCAAAAATAATTTCCTTATCGGCGGCTCCCACGTATCCAAGATGTAGGCAGCCGCCTTTTCGTTGCCCAAAAGCACGTTCGCCGCGCCCAATGCCAACACTTGCAAAAATTTTCTTCTGTCCAAAGTTCAACCTCCTTGTCCGCGCAGATTATACCACAAAAAATCCCGCCGAACCTTCCGACGGGATTAAAATTTTGTTTGCTTAAGCGTTACGTGCCGCTGAGCTTGTAAGTTTTGTTGTTGACGTGGAAAGCCGTAGCCGTGAAGTTAAACGTGCCCGTGATTTGCAAGAGGTCGTTATCGGCAAAGTTGTAAATGACATCGTTGCCTAAGCCGCCCCAGAAGGTATCGTCGCCGTTGCCGCCCGTTAGCGTAACCTTAGAGCCGTTGCTGAACGAAACAAGATAATCATTGCCCGCGTCCGCCTTAACACTGCTCCCGTAGTGACGGTGTCGTTAGCCGTGCCCGTACTTATCGTGACCTTGTTGCCCGTATTGTAAATCGAATCGGCATAGCTCGTGCCGTAAATCGCCTTGCTTGAAAGAGAGTTGTTAATCGTCGCGCCGACGTTGCCGCCTTCTGAGTGCCTTTGATATTAAGCGTCTTACCTTTCGCGCCGACCAACGTTATTTTGCCACTACCGACCGTAAGCACGACATCGGAGCCGACGGTTGAACGCGTATACTTCGCGCCCGTTATGCTGATAGAATCCGTCGTGCCAAAGTTGTAAATTTTATCGTTGTCGTCGCCCGCCGCATATTGAATAACATTGTGGTGCCCCGAACTGTTGAGCGAAACGGTATCATTACCCGAACCGCCGTTTATCGTGGTGTAACTTCCACTGTTGTAAATTGAATCGTGACCTGCGCCTCCGCGAATTGTGCTGTATAATCTTGGGCAAAGCCGATAATTTTATCGTTACCGTCACCGGCGTGATAAAGTACGTAATTTCCATAGCCGGAGCTGAAATCAATGGTATCATTGCCCGTGCCGGCATAAACTTTAACATTGGCGGTACTGATTTTAAGCGAGTCGTTGCCCGCCCCTGTCATTACCGTGCTCCTTCTGCCGCCGGGTAAATCGTATCGCGAAATCGGATTGAGCATCAGATTGCTGAGGTTAGTGTTATTGGATAAATCGCGACGCATTTCAGCCGGACTTTTTTTGGTCTTTACTATGCTGTCCCAAGTTTGCTCCTGTTGTTTCGCAATAATATCAGGATCTGTCGACATAATCATCATTCCTTCCAATAAACCTTTGCCGCGCCAAAAATTTTCCGCCATACTCCACAGGCATTCCCCTTTCAGAAAACTCAACACTACCTCAAGTAGTGTAACAGTTGTTTTTTGTCAATTCTGAACCGTCGATTTTTGCAAAAAAAATTCCCGCCTCTCGACGGGTTAAGGTTTCTTTAAGCCTTGCCTTTGAATCTCAAGGCGAACATGGTTATATCGTCGGATTGTTCAGCCTCGCCGACGTGAGCCGCCACATCTGCACGGACATTCGCAAGTAAGGTTTGCAAATCGGCGCGGCAATCCGTCGAGTTCATGAACGCTATCAATCGGTCGGGCAGATATTCCTCGTCTTTTACGTTCAAAGCCTCCGTTACGCCGTCAGTATACAGGAAGAGCAAATCGCCGGGCTTTAGCGTTATCCGTTGCTCCTCGAAAGGAATACCGTCCATAGGTCCGAGCACGAAATTTTTCTTGACGTCGAGGAATTCACAATGATTATTTTCCGCACGATAAATCACGGGAGGATTGTGCCCGCCGTTCACGAAGACGAATTCGCCGCTTTCCAAGTCCAACACCCCGATAAACGCCGTCACGAACATCATCGCCTCGTTGTTGGCGCAAAGTTGCTCGTTCGACGCCTCCACCACCGGTGCCAAGCCGTTCTGCCGATAAAAGCTCGTCGCGAAGTTGTTCAGCACCGTCTTTGATATGACCATGAAAAGCGCGGCGGGTATCCCCTTGCCCGAAACGTCAGCAACCGTTATCGCCAGGTGCGTCGCGTCCAACATGTAGAAATCGTAGAAATCGCCGCCGACCTCTTTGGCGGGTGTCATTGTCGCTAACAGCTCAAAATCTGCGCGGTTAGGAAAATCCTTGGGCAACATGCCGCGCTGAATCTCCGTGGCAACGTCAAGCTCCGTGGCGAGGCGTTCCTTTTCGGCGGTCTCCTTAGTCAGGTTCGCCATATAAGTTTTAAGTTCGTCAGTCATGGCGTTAAAGCAGGTGGCAAGGTGTTCAATCTCGTCACCCGTGTGAATATCCAGCTTTTTGTCGAGGTTGCCGCTTGAAATGTCCCTTACGCCGTCCGCCAGTTCATGAATCGGCTTAACAAATCGTTGCGATAAGTTCGTGCTCATAAAGAACAAAATTATCAGCAGGACGACCGGTATCACCAACGCGACCGTGTTAAGGTAGGAATAATCCTGCAACATTTGCGCCTGCAGATTGCCGACTTGCTTTAAGAAATAATTTTGCGTGCTTTGCGTCGCGGTGAAAACATCCTCGTCGGCGATTATCATCCCTACACTCCAGCCCGTTGACGGTATCGGCGCGTAGGCAATGTAAAAAGATTCGCCGCCCAGACTCAACGGTAAAACGCCCTGCTCGCCGCCGACCATTTTGCTTGCCGCCGCCGCCAACGTTTTCTCGGAGCTGTTGCGCAAATCGCGCCCGCCCGCTCGCGCCGTAAGGTCGTCGTCCGCATTTACGGCAAACGTGCCGCTTTTCTGCGACGAAAAAATAACCTCGCCGCGTTCGTTAATTACAAAATTTATACCGCCCTTGCCGACGGTCGCACGATTTATCCAGTCGTACATATCGGTGTTGGAGGAGTCCAAGCCGGCGACGCCAATCATATTGCCCGCCGCGTCATAAAAGGGTGCCGACGCGCCGATTTGCTGATAACCGTCCGCCTCAAGCGTGCGGTAAAGGTCGGAGATGACGGGCACACCGGCATTTTTTGCAGATACGTACCAGGGACGCTTGCGCGGGTCGAAGTCGAAAACGTTTCGAGGTATGTTCGCGTTGAAGTCGGTATGCCCGTTTTCGTCGGGCGATATGGCAGTGCCAATGAACCAGCCGGTCTCGCCGCCGATAAATACCGTCGCATTGACGCCCGTGTAACTCTTAATCATTTCGATGAGCAAATCTTTGGCGTTACCGGCAAGCTCCAATTCGCTTTGAAGTTCGGGCGTAATGTTGTCGCGAACAGCGGGCGCGTAAAAACAAAACGGCTCGGCATTCTTTATGGAGTCGGTGTGCGGGTCGGGCAAAGGCTTGGGCGAATAATTTTCGGGGTGCGACATTATCTCGGTAACGGCGTTCGCCAAAATGGTTGCGTCGTCGCGGGTGATTGTCATCTCCCTATCGATGAATTGCGCCTTTGCTGCGGCAAGTTCGCCCAGTGTCTGCTTGAGTTGGTCTATTAAAAGTTCTTCGGTGTAAGCCGCGCTCTTTTCGCCCAGCTCGACGCTCATCTCCACCATATCGCGTTGCACTACGCTCTTGCCGAAGTACGAAAACGCGCCCAGTACCAGGAACGTCGTCAAGCCCGCGCCCAATACCAATCGCAAAACTTTTTTATGGATGCTAAGTTTCATTTCTTAAACCTCAAGGCGAACATGGTTATATCGTCGGATTGCTCAGCCTCGCCGACGTGAGCCGCCACATCAGCGCGGACGTTCGCAAGCAAAGTTTCCAACGGTGCGCGGCAATCGGTTGAGTTCATGAACGCTATCAATCGGTCGGGCAAATATTCCTCGTCCGCAGTGTTAAGAGCCTCTGTCACGCCGTCGGTGTACAGGAAGAGCAAATCGCCGGGCTTTAGCGTTATCCTCTGCTCCTCGAAAGGAATACCGTCCATAGGTCCGAGGACAAAGTTTTTCTTGACATCGAGGAATTCGCAATGATTATCGCGGAACCATACGGGAGGATTGTGCCCCGCATTCACGAAGACGAATTCGCCCGTCTCCAAGTCCAGCACGCCGATAAACGCCGTCACGAACATCATCGCCTCGTTGTTGGCGCAAAGCTTATCGTTGGCGGCGGCTACAACCTCTGCCAGCCCCTCGCGATTGTGCGTCGACACCGCGAAGTTGTTAAGTATCGTCTTGGCGATAACCATGAACAGCGCGGCGGGTATCCCCTTGCCCGACACGTCCGCAACCGTTATCGCCAGGTGCGTCTCGTCCAACATGTAGAAATCGTAGAAGTCGCCGCCGACCTCTTTGGCGGGTGTCATTGTCGCTAACAGCTCAAAATCTGCGCGGTTAGGAAAATCCTTGGGCAACATGCCGCGCTGAATCTCCGTGGCAACGTCCAGCTCCGTGGCTATGCGCTCCTTTTCCGCCGTGACTTTGGTAAGGTTCGTCATATAAGTTTTTAGCTCGTCGGTCATGGCGTTAAAGCAGGTAGCAAGGTGTTCAATCTCGTCGCCCGTTTGAATGTCGAGCTTTTTGTCGAGGTTGCCGCTTGAAATTTCGCGAACGCCGTCAGCCAGCTCGTGAATCGGCTTGACGACCCGCTCAGATTCTTTTTTGCTTGCCGTAAGGAAAACGTGGCTCAAGCCCGCAAGCAGAATCATGCCCGCCAACGTCATCATGAAGAATTTATCTTGAAAGCGCGTGCGGAAGCCGGCAATCTGCGTGAGGAAATAATTGCGGCTGTCGGCGGCGGCGGCAACTATATCTTTACCGGGCGTCAACGTGGCGAAACTCCAGCCGATACGTTTCATGGGCGCGAAGGCGATAAAATATTCCTCGCCGTCAACCGTCACGGGCAGGATACCGTTTTGCCCGCCGACCATCTTGCTTGCCGCGTCCGCCAAAGTCGGCTCGGAACTTCCGCGCAGGTCAAGCCCGCCCTCCTTAGCCGCCAAGTCGCCTTCGGCTCGCGTGGAAAGAATCACTTCGCCCTTGCCGTTCAAAACGAAGCTGAAACCGTTCTCGCCGATAGACGTCTCGGCAATCGCGTTGTAAATGTCCTTACTCGAAACGTCAATTCCGACGACACCCGCCACATTGCCCGCCGCGTCGTAGTAGGGCGCGGAACAGCCGATAAGCTGATATTCGCTGATGTTGACGTGCGTGTAAATGTCGGAGAAAACGGGCGCACCCGCCGCAATCGCAGCCTTGTACCACGAACGCTCACGCGGGTCGTAGTCAAAGAACTCGCTTTCCTCAAAGGGCAACGCCTCCGTCCTGTCGGGGAAGACGCTGCTGCAGATAAAGTAGCCGTGCTTGGAGCCGACGTAGAAAGCCGACTTGTAATTGATAAACGACTTTGCCAGCGGCATCATGAGGGCGCGGATATTGCCGGCAATACCAATCTCGCGCTCCAGAGCCGGACTTAAGCCGTCGCGCTTAACGTCGGGACCGTAAGTCAGATAAGTTTCGGTATTAAAAACCGGCTCGGATTGCGGATTGAGGAGCTTGACGGGTTTGTAATCGTCGGGATTGGAGGCGATACGCGTCATTATGTGCGACATAATTTCCACGTCCAGGCGAATCAGATTTATTTCGTGGTCAATGAAACCTGCGCGGGAAGTCGCCAATTCGCCGAGCGTCTGCTTGAGCTGATAAGTCATGAGGTTTTCGGTAAAATCCGCGCCTGCCTCACCGACCTTGTCGCCCAGCTTCGTCATTTCGCCGCGCATAACGTTCATGCCGTAAAAAGAAAGACCGCTCAATGTCAAGAATGACAATATCCCCGCCGCCAACACGAGGACGAGCAGTCTTTTTTGTATAGTCCACTTCATGAGCACGACCTCAGAAAAATTTTTTCATGTGGAGAATATTTTTCCCCCCCGTGTATTCGTAGGAAATTTCGTCGACATTCTTTTTGACGAGGAAAATTCCAAGCCCGCCGATGTCGCGTTCGTCAACGTCGAGGGTGGTATCGGGGTCGTCGTGTTCGAGGGGATTGTAGGGCTTGCCGCCGTCAATGAACGTCATGAGCACGGCGGAGGGATTTTCTTCAAATGACATGCAAAACGTCGCGGCACCAATTTCAGGGTGATAGGCGTAGCTGGCAATGTTGACGAAAATCTCTTCGATAACCAGCTCCAACTGCATTGAAACTTTCATGGGGCAATCGCGCTCTTCGAGTTTTTCGGTCGCGAAGTCGATAACCGTCTGCAGACTGTCGAGCACCGCCTCAACCGTAATTTTTTCCATAATCATTCCTCATTAAGCGATAGTCATCAAGCTGGCGAAGCCCGTCATATCCAAAACTTCCATGACAGCCTCGCTGACGTTGATAAGTTTCATGGAGCCTTGCTTGTTCATGCGCTTTTGAGCCACGAGCAACACGCGCAGTCCCGCCGAGGCGATATACTTCAGCTCCGCGAAGTCGAACGTCAAATCCGTTACGCCGTTGAGCGCGGTCGTCAATTCCTTGGAGAGTTCGGGCGCACTTGCCGCGTCGAGCCTACCGATGATTTTGATTGTCAATGCGTTGCCTTGCTGATCCTTTTTGATTTCCATGTTCCTTTTCCTTTCTTGAAAATATTTATTGTGATAATTCGCGCCGCAGTGTCAAACTTCCTTTCGCGCGGCGATATATTTGTTGACGGCGGCGATAAGCTGAACCACGTCGAAGGGCTTGGCGATATGATAATTCATGCCGCTTTCCATGCTCATACGCTTATCCTCGTCGCGGCTGTTGGCACTTAGCGCGATAATCGGCAAAACTTTGGCGTCGGGGCGGTCAAGCGCACGGATAGCACGCGTCGCCTCGTAGCCGTTCATTACGGGCATTTGAATATCCATAAGCACGAGGTCATAGTAGCCGGGCGGGTGCTTGATAAAAGCTTCCACGGCGTCGCAACCGTCGGCAACCGTCTCGACGGAAAAGCCCGACTCCTCCAGAATCGTCTCGGCAAGCATACGGTTAAGCTCAATGTCGTCGACGAGCAGGATACGATTCATGTAGTTGTTATCGGCGGTTATCGTATCAATGGCGGCAACGTCCTCCGCTTCGTCGCGCACGAACTTAAACGGCAAGCCGACCGTAAAGGTGGAGCCTTCGTCCTTTTTGCTGACGACTTCGATTGAGCCGCCCATAGCCTCAAGGAGCTTTTTGGTTATCGTCAAGCCGAGTCCCGCGCTGATATGCCCCGTCTTCGTCGAAGTCTCCTCGCGTTCAAAGCTCTCATACATGCGTTGCATAAAATCTTCGCTGATGCCTGCGCCGTCGTCCTCAATTATGAATTCGCAACGGACGTAGCCCGAATCGGAAATTTTCTTTTTACGCGCCGTAACTTTGACGTGCCCGCCGTCGGGCGTGAACTTAATGGCGTTGTCAATCAGCGCGGAGAGAATTTTCCTCAAGTTCACGTCGTCGGTATAGACGAGTTCGCGGGGCAGATTGATAACGCTTTCGAGGGCGATATTTTTGGCGTCGGCTTTTTTACGGAAGAGGTGCAGGACGGTCAAAACTTGCTCCTCCAGGTCGCAAACCTCGGTTCGCAGTTGCGTCTTGCCGTAGGTGATTTTGCTCATGTCAAGCAGGTCATTGACGAGCGTAAGCATTTGCCGGCTGGATTCGTCGACTTTTTCCAGATACGTCTTTAAAAGTTCGGGTTCGTGGAGGTGCCGCAATGACAATTCCGTAAAGCCGCGTATTGAATTTAGCGGCGTCAAGATGTCGTGCGAAATATTGAACAGGAACGCCGCCTTGATTTCGTTCGCCTGTTTCGCCTTGTCGAGTTCCATTTCCATACGCAACTTTTCCTCCCGAATGAGCCGCCGTTCCGTTATATCGCTGATGAAGACATAAAAGGCGTCGCCGTGTTCTGGGAAGGTCGCAAAGTGTCCGTAGTCGTCAATCCAGCGGATAGAGCCGTCTTTGCGCGTGATTCGATACTCCACGTGGTCGAGGCGGTCGTTATCGGGGTCGGCTATCTGCTCCTCGATTGACTTTTGAATTGCGGAAAAGTCGTCGGGGTGAACCATGCCTTGGAACGTGTAACCCGTCAGAGCCTTGAACTCGTCCAAATCCTCGCAACCGTAAATTTCCAAAACCTCGCTGTTGGCGTAAAAAAGCTCGTAGGGTTCCTTGGCGGAGTAGACGAAAAAGCCGCCCGGTACCTGTTCGGCTACCCACTTCAACATCGGCAATACCTCATATAAATATTTCTTGCCAAAAAAATTATCCTTCGCCATTGTGTTGCCTCACAATCAGCCTAAAATTTTTTCGCAATGATACCACAACCCGCCGATTTTGTACAAAGATTTTTTCAGAAACGCGCTTGACAGTTATGTTAAATTTTACGCTTGAGGAGGTAAGGATTATGCACGCTGAAGAAAAGACGATTAAGCATCTGATTCTTGTGCGATTCTTTTCGTTCTACGACCCCGCTTATCCGCAAGATATTTTTGACGCAGACTTTTTGGCAGAGAATTTGACATTGGCGCGGAACAACGGCTTACGCTCGCTGGCTAACCGGACGAACAAGAATTTCGAGATATTGTTTATCTTGAACGCCCGCTTTGCCGAGGACAAGAAGTACGAATTCATCGCCGCGACGCTGAAAGATATTTGCGCCGAACTTTCGCTGGAATGCCGATTCATGTACATGCCCAAGGACGTGACAGATTGGCGTTTGAAGTACAAGGCAAGCGAATTGCCCTCCATAATCGCGCAGGAAATGGACAATTACGACTATGTCATACAATCCCGCTTTGACTTCGACGATTTCCTGTACAAGGACGCCATCGCCGACATGCACAGCAAAGTTGCCGATTGCCCCGGCGTAATGGGCTACGGCTATTGCAGGGGTTATCGCTATGTCCAGGGGGAGCTGTATCCCTTCTTCCATTTTAAGGGCGTCGGCTATCACAGCATTTTGGGTTCCATTATCTTTAAGTCTTCGGTTGCAAAAAATCTCCCGTTCCTGTGCATTTACACCTTCCCGCACGACAAGGCTAAGCTCGGTATAAAAAGGTTCGTTGAGCGGAACGGGCTGACTTTTTCCGAGGACATGTTTCAACAGAATATCGCCGATAACGCTTTCGTCTATTATCGCCACGAATTTTCGCATTTCATATTGACGAAGAACGCGGGCGACCAGACCGTCAAAATCAAGAATCAAACGCCGCTGACTTCCGATGACATCACGAGGGAACAGCTGGAAGAAATATTCGGCTTTCGTTGCGAACTGAACTCGATAAAATAATTCGACGCGGAAAATTAAAACAGCCTCGGCTAAACGTCGGGGCTGCTTTTTTATAAGTGTTCTTCCAACTTTAAGATTATGTCGCGAAGCTCGGCGGCTCGCTCGAACTCCAACGCTCGCGAAGCCGCTTGCATTTCCGAAGTTAAACTTTTGACCAGGTTGCGTCTCTGCGCGGGCGTCAATTTTTTTATAAGCTCGCTCGGCGATTGCGGTTTCTTTGTCGATTTTTTAAGCGGCAAGTCAATCAGCGGGGCTATCGGCTTTTCAATCGTCCTCGGCGTCACGCGGAATTTTTTATTGTAAGCCTCCTGTATCGCCCGCCGCCGCGCCGTTTCCTCCATTGCCCGACGCATCGAATCCGTTACCCGCTCCGCGTATAAAATCACTTTGCCGTTGACGTTCCGCGCTGCCCGCCCGATTGTCTGTATCAGCGACGTTTCGGAGCGCAGGAAGCCTTCCTTATCCGCGTCCAGTATCGCTATCAGCGACACTTCCGGCATATCCAATCCCTCGCGCAGTAAGTTTATCCCGACAAGCACGTCGAACTTGCCGGCTCGCAGGTCGTGAATCAGCTCCGCCCGCTCAAGCGTCACCACGTCCGAATGCATGTAGCGCACACGTATTTTGACGCCGCGCAGATAATCCGTCAGCTCCTCGGCGAATTTTTTCGTCAGCGTCGTGATTAGGACGCGCTCGCCCGCCGTCGCTCGCAGATTGATTTCCGATATGAGGTCGTCGATTTGATTCGCTATCGGGCGCACCTCTACCACGGGGTCGAGCAAGCCCGTCGGGCGTATGATTTGCTCAACGGTGTTTTGCGATTCGGCAAGTTCGTATTCGGCAGGCGTCGCCGAAACGTAAATTATCTGCGAAATTTTATCGTTGAACTCGTCGAAAGTCAGCGGGCGGTTATCGCGTGCGCTGGGTAGCCGGAAGCCGTTTTCTATCAGCGAAGACTTGCGCGATTTATCCCCCGCGTACATGGCTCGCAGTTGCGGAAGCGTCACGTGCGATTCGTCGATAACCGTTAAGAATTTTTCGGGGAAGTAGTCAATCAGCGTGAAAGGCGGCGAACCTTCCGCTCTGCCCGTCAAGTGTCGCGAATAATTTTCTATGCCCGAACAATAGCCCATTTCCCGAATCATTTCCAAATCAAAGCGCGTGCGTTGTTCAATCCGTTGCGCCTCGATAAGCTTGCCCGCCGCCGTGAAAACCTCAACCTGCGCGGTCAGCTCGGCGCGTATGGCTTGTTCCGCCCGCTCCAAATCCTCAACGTCCGTGACGTAATGCGAAGCGGGGAAGATAAAAACCTCGTCGCGCCGCCCGATAACTTTGCCCGTCAAAATCTCGAACTCGGAAATTTTATCTACCTCGTCGCCGAAAAGCTCAATGCGCAATGCCCGCCCGTTATAACCCGCCGGCGTCACCTCGATAACGTCGCCGCGCACTCGGAAGTTGCCGCGCTTAATAATCATGTCGTTGCGCTTGTAGCGAATCTCAATCAGCCGCCGCAAAATCTTATCGCGGGAAATGACTTGCCCGCCGCGCAGGTGGAGCAGGAGCTTATAATAACTTTCGGGCGAACCCAAGCCGTAAATGCAGGAGACGCTCGCCACAATGATAACGTCGCGCCGCTCAAAAAGACTGCACGTGGCGGAGTGGCGCATTTGGTCAATCTCGTCGTTAATGGCGGCGTCCTTTTCGATGTAGGTGTCGGTGGCGGCAATGTAGGCTTCGGGCTGATAATAATCGTAGTAGCTGACGAAGTAGCCGACGTAATTATCGGGGAAAAAGGCTTTGAACTCGGCGGCAAGTTGGGCGGCAAGCGTCTTGTTGTGGGCGATAACCAGCGTGGGCAGCTGAACGCGCTCGATAACTTTGGCTATCGTGAAGGTTTTGCCCGTGCCCGTCGCGCCCAAAAGTACTTGAGACCTTAGCCCGTCGCCGACGCCCGCCGCCAATGATTCTATCGCTTGAGGTTGGTCGCCCGTCGGTCGGAACGTCGACATGACTTTAAATTTGTTCATACCGCCCTCCTCAATGGTGGCGAATGACCTCGAACCGCCAAAGGGAAACTTTTTCGTCGGGACGAATACCCGCCTTGCGCTTGGCAATGGCTATCTGCTCCTCGACCGTGTCGACGCCCTCCAAATCGGGCAACAACAAGCCGCGCCTCCCGCCGTTTTCCACGATGACGCCGTAACGCTTAACGTCCAACGCCTTAACGTCGAAGATACGCTCCGGCTCGCCGAGGACATCAACGCTGTACTCCAAATCGTCAAGCTCGCCCGCCGTCACGGGGTCAAAGCGCGGGTCTCGCGAACAGGCACTTATCGCATTTTGCAGAATCTCTTCCGCCAAAGTGTCCTGCGTCGCCATTATCGTACCAATGCACCCGCGCAGATTGCCGCCCTTGTGCAAGCTCACGAACGCGCCCGCTCGACGATTCATAAGCTCGGCAGGCAAATCGTCGGGCAATGTGGCGGGCTTGTGCGTATTGACGAACGTCTCCAAACTGTATCGCGCCAAACGGACAAACGCGTCCTCGTTAGCCTTGCGCTGCTCCGACTCGTGTCGCTTGACTTTGGCAAGTTGCACCGCAAAGTTGCGCGTCGAATCAGCCTCGCCCACATTGAAATAAACAATGCCGTAGCCGACGCCGAACGTCCCCTCGTAAGACAAACGCTCAGCCTGAACGCTATGCCTGTCCAACGCGCCCGCCATTATCCAGAAGCTCCGCAAGCCGCATTCAGCCGCACGATTGCAAAGTTTCTCGTTCATGGTCAGCAAGCTCAGAAAATCCGCGCCGCCCAAATTGTTCATGACTTGTTCGTCGAAGACGGGAGCCTCCTCCGCAAAGCCGTAGTGACTGCCCTTGAGCTTGTGCGCCAAATCGCCGCTGGCAAGGAAGAATACCCGCCGATTCAAAGTCTGCGCGGTCTTGGCAATGATTTGCCCGAATTTGTAATGCGCGGTGTTCGTCAAGCCGCTAAGCCCGCTACGCAGGAATTTAACCTTGTCTAAGTCCACGCCCGCCTTTTGCAGGAAGTAGAGCGGAACCATGGTGCCGTGGTCGAGTGACGAATTGCGTTCGCCGAGCGTGCCCGCCGGTATGTCTTCCGACATTGCCGCCGCCGTCAACTTGCTGACAAACTCCACGTCGTAATGGACAGCCAACTCCACTTGCGGAGCGCGGAATTGTGCCATGTTGCCCGCCGCCGATTCGCCCGGCGATATGTGGAAATAGTCCGCGTACATTATCGAATGCGGGCTGGTGATTACAATCGTCTCAGGTTGCAACTCCGCGATTCGCCGTGCCACCTCCTTATAAGCCGCCGTCGTCGCCGCGATTTTTGACTCCTCGCCGCGTCCTATCTCCGGCAAAATTATCGGCGGGTGCGGGACTGCCGCCGCTCCAATTATGCTCATGATTGACACCTCCAAAAATTTTGCCTATTATAGCACGCATGACAAAATCGGGTAAAGGAGGCTCTTGCTTTGGAAATAATCATCGGCTTGGCGGCGGGTATCTTGATAATCGTCGCGCTCAAGTTTTTTATCGAATTGCCGCTGAAAATCATTTGGAACAGCATAATCGGCGCGGTCATTCTCTACCTCGTTAACATGACGGGGCTTATCATGATTAAAATCACGTTCATTCACGCGCTGATAGTCGGTATCTTCGGCGTGCCGGGGCTGTTGTTGCTCACGTTCTATCTTAAAGTCATCAAAACGGTTATGTAGGGAATTAGGAGGTTTTTAAATGGAGAAATACAATCCGCAGGAAGTCGAGCGCAAATGGCAAGCCGTCTGGGACGCGCCCGACTACTATCGCACGACCGAGGACGCCTCGCGCCCCAAATACTACGCGCTGGAAATGTTCCCCTATCCGTCAGGCAACTTGCATATGGGTCATGTGCGCAACTACTCAATCGGCGACGTGGTTGCCCGCTACCGTTCGATGGCTGGCTTCAACGTCCTGCACCCCATGGGCTTTGACGCCTTCGGTATGCCCGCCGAAAATGCCGCCATTGCTCACGGCGTAAAGCCCGGCGATTGGACGTTCGCCAATATCAAGAACATGACAGCTCAGCAAAAGGCTATGGGGCTTGCCTACGATTGGGAGCGCGAGGTCGAGACTTGCCGCGCAGATTATTATCGCTGGACGCAGTGGCTCTTCGAGTTGTTTTATAAGCGCGGGCTTGCCTACAAAAAGGAGGCGTCCGTCAACTGGTGCGATAAGTGCGGTACCGTCCTTGCCAATGAGCAGGTCGTTGACGGTAAGTGTTGGCGTTGCGACTCCGACGTTCACAAGAAAAATTTGGCGCAGTGGTTCTTCAAGATAACCGCCTATGCCGACGAACTCCTTGCGGATTTGGATAAGCTGACGGGCTGGCCAAATCGCGTCAAGATTATGCAGGAGAATTGGATCGGACGCTCCGAGGGCTTGGAATTTTTCTTTGACGTTCCCGACCTCGGCGAAAAAATTTCCGTCTACACCACGCGCCCCGATACCGCCTTTGGCGTGACGTTCCTTGCTCTGGCTCCCGAACACCCGCTGGTTGATAAAATCTGCGCGGTGTCCGCTAAAGCCGACGAGATTAAAGCCTTCTGCGAACACGCCCGCGCTCAAAGCGACATTGAACGCACCAGCTCCGAATCGGAAAAGGCGGGCATTTTCACGGGCGTTTACTGCGTCAACCCCTTCAACGGCGGCAAGGTTCAGATTTGGGTTACCAATTACGTCGTGTTTGAATACGGCACGGGCGCGGTTATGGGCGTCCCCACCCACGACGAGCGCGATTGGATGTTCGCCACCAAATACGGTTTGGATAAAATCTGGGTTATCGACAATCCCAAAGCCCCGCTTGACTTCGCGGCTCAAACCAATGCTTACGTCGACAAGGAGGGCGTCCTAGTCAATTCCGGCAAGTTCAGCGGTATGGAGATGCACGCGGCTATCGGCGCGATTATCGACGAGGCGGAGGCTCAAGGCTTCGGCGTGCGTAAGGTCAACTATCGTCTGCGCGATTGGCTCATCAGTCGGCAACGCTATTGGGGTGCGCCCATTCCCGTGATTTATTGCGACAAGTGCGGCGAAGTCCTCGTCCCCGAAGAAGATTTACCCGTGCTCCTGCCTGAAGACGTGGAGTTTAAGCAGGGCGCGTTGAGTCCGCTGTCGACTTCCAAAACCTTCAACGAGTGCACCTGCCCGAAATGCGGCGGTCACGCTCACCGCGAAACCGACACCATGGACACGTTCATTTGTTCGAGCTGGTACTATATGCGCTACACCGACCCGCACAACGATAAGTTACCCTTCGCCCGCGATAAAGTCAATTACTGGAGCCCCGTCGACCAATATATCGGCGGCATTGAGCACGCGATTTTACACCTGCTGTATTCCAGATTCTTCACGAAGGTTTTGCGCGACGCCGGGCTTTTGGATTACGACGAGCCTTTTGCCAATCTGCTTACCCAAGGCATGGTTATCAAGGACGGCGCAAAAATGTCGAAGTCTCTGGGCAACGTGGTATCGCCCGAAGAAATTATCGGCAAGTACGGCGCGGACACGGCAAGGCTGTTTATCCTGTTTGCGGCACCCGTCGAGCGCGATTTGGATTGGAGCGACGAGGGCGTTCAAGGTTCGTTCAGATTTTTAAATCGCGTCTGGCGTATCGTGAACATCTTCGCCGCCAATTTCGACAAGGACTCCGCGCAGATTTTGACGGACGAGGAAACGGCGTTGCGGCGGACGCTCCACAAGACGATTAAAAAAGTCACCGAGGACATTCGCGACCGCTTTGCGTTCAACACGGCGATTAGCGCACTCATGGAGCTGGTCAACGCAATGCACGCCTTCCAAGACAAACCGATAAACGCGACGTTGGCGCGGGAGGCGGCGCGGGCGTTGCTGATAATGCTTGCGCCGTTCGTGCCGCACATAGCCGCCGAGCTTTGGAGTAAATTCTTCGCGGGCGACGTGCACAAGCAGAGTTGGATACCCTTCGACGCTTCGGCGATAACGGAGGAGGAAGTCGAGATCGTCGTCCAAATCAACGGGCGGGTGCGCGAACACGTCAAAGTGGCTGTGGGCTTGAGCAAGGCGGATTTGGAGAAACTTGCGCCGACATTGCCCAAAATCGCGGAGCTTACGGCGGGCAAGCGTATCGTGAAAATAATCGCGGTGCCGAACAAGTTAATCAACGTGGTAGTTAAGGAGGCTAAATAAAATGGTATTGATAACGGGAATACTCGGACAGCTGGGCTACGACCTGGCAAAGGAACTGACAAAACGCGGCGTGGAATACGTTGCGCCCTCGCTGGAGGAACTGGAGCTGACGACCGAACACGGCGCAAAGGATTTCATTTTGGCAAAGAAGCCCGACACGATTATTCACTGCGCGGCGTACACGGCGGTAGATAAGGCGGAGAGCGAACAGGAGCTTGCGCTGACTATTAACGGCTTGGGCACGCGCTGGGTTGCCGAGGCTTGCCACGAAATTGATGCAAAGATGATTTATATCAGCACCGATTACGTCTTCGGCGGCGACGGGCATATCCCTTACGAGGTCAACGACGAGAAAAAGCCCGTCAACGTCTACGGGCGCAGCAAGCTCCTCGGCGAGGACGCGGTTTGCGCCATGGTCGACGACAAGCACTTTATCGTTCGCACGAGCTGGGTCTTCGGTATCAACGGCAACAACTTTATCAAGACGATGTTGCGCCTCGCCGAAACCAAGGACAAAATCAGCGTCGTCAACGACCAAATCGGCTCCCCGACGTACACGGTAGATTTGGCGCGTTTGCTGGCGGATATGGCGGCTTCGGAAAAATACGGGACGTATCACGCGACCAACGAGGGCTTTTGCTCCTGGGCTGAGTTCGCACGGGAAATATTCGCGCAAGCCGGCAAGGACGTCGAAGTCGAAGGTATCCCGACAATGGAATATCCGACACCTGCGCGGAGACCGTTCAATTCGCGACTTAGCAAAAAGAGTTTGGACGAGGCGGGCTTTGAGCGGCTCCCGACGTGGCAAGACGCCCTCAAACGCTACTTGGTCGAGCTGAATCAATAACCTCTGTTAATCGAAAAAGCTACACTTGTCGAAATGGTAATATCGTAAAAAAACCCCGAGCCGGCTACTCGGGGTTTATTCGTGATTGGGGAGGCGATTAAATGTTTGCGAGGATACGGGCGATAAGCTCTTACTTGCCCGCGCAGATTGAGCAAAACGACGGCTTGGTTGAGGCGCGATTCATGAAGAAAATCGGCGTGAAAAGTCGGCACGTCGTGACGGCGGAGACTGCGGGCGATTTGGCATTGGAAGCTGCCGAGAAACTTTTTGCCGAATACGGGCTTGACCGCCACGCGACGGATTTTATCTTGCTGTGCACGCAACACCCCGATTATCAGATGCCGCACACCGCCGCGCAGATTCAAGACCGCTTGGGCTTAAGCAAAGGCGTCGGGAGTTTGGACATCGGGCTGGGCTGTTCGGGCTACGTTTACGGGCTTGCCGTTGCCAAGGGTTTAATTGAGGCGGGGCTTGTCCGAAATGTGCTGTTCCTTACGTCAAGCGTTTACAGCAAGTATATCAACACGGCGGATAAGTCGGCGCGCCCGCTGTTCGGCGACGGAGCTACTGCCACTTGGCTCGACGGCGGCGATACCGAAGGCTTGAAGGCGTTCGTGTTCGGCTCTGACGGTTCGCGTTACGATAAGCTGATAATTCCCGTCGGCGGCAGTAAGTATCCGCCCCGCGACAATCCCGAAGTCTTCACCACCGACGACAATCACAACACCCGCTCCAACTACGAAGTCTTTATGGACGGCATGGCGATAACCTACTTCACGCTCCGCGAAATTCCAAAGCTCGTCGATAACGTTCTTGCTTCCGCGCAAATTACCCGCGCCGACTTGGACTATTGCATTTTCCACCAAGCCAACAAGTTCATGATGACTTACCTGCGCGATAAGGCGAACTTAAACGACGTGCCGTTTCACAACGACATAGAGACCACGGGCAACATCGTATCGGGCAGCGTGCCGTTGGCGATTGAGCAGGTTGTTAAGGCTCACGGCGCGGCAGGTTTGCAACGCGTCATGTTGGCGGGCTTCGGCGTGGGCTTGAGTTGGGCGGGCTGTATCGCAGACCTTTCTGCCATTGGAAATTTGACATAAGCCACCGTAAAAAGTATTCTAAGCAGGGATTAGGAATCAGGAATCAGGAATCAGGGAACAGGTTTTACTAGTTCCTAGTTCCTAATTCCTAACCGACAGAGAGGAGAATGGCTTTGGCGAAAGCTAAGAAAAATCCCAAGGTCAGCGTGATATTGACGAGCTACAATCATGCGGCGTATTTGGCGGCGGCGATTGACAGCGTGCTCAATCAGACGTTTGCCGATTTTGAGTTGCTGATTGTTGACGACGGCTCGACCGACTCCAGCCGTGAAATTATAAAGCGTTTCAACGACCCGCGAATCAAGACGTTCCTGTACACCGAAAATCGCGGTCCCGTCATTGCGATTCGTGACGCCGTGAACTCTGCGCGGGGCAAGTATATCGCGGTGCATCACTCCGACGACTTGTGGACGCCCAATAAGTTGGCTAAGCAAGTTAAATTCCTCGACGGCAAGCCGAATTATGCGGCGTGTTTTACGTGGGTTGATTTCGTCGACGAGGCGGGCAACGTTCGCGAGCTTGACGAGGGCGATTCGTACAAAAGCATTTTTGACCAGCCGAATCGTTCGCGAGCCGAGTGGCTCAATCATTTTTTTCACAACGGGAATTGTCTCTGTCACCCGTCGGCGGTGGTGCGGCGCGAGGTTTACGAAAAATATCACTTGCTTGACGTGCAAGGCTTTTGGCAGTTGCCCGATTATCTGATGTGGATTCGCCTGTGTTCGCACGCGGATATTTTTATTTTCCCGGAGCGGCTCACTCAATTCAGATTACGGCGTTCGCGGCAGGAAAATACTTCGGCGACCTCCTTTGAAAAGCTTGTCCGCGCAGATTTGGAATTTTACTTCGTGGCGCAGGAGTTTGTTTACAATTTCACGGACAACAAATTTTTTCTGGACACTTTCCCCGAAGCCGAGCGTTTTGTCGTCAACGGGCAAATCAATCGCCGCTTTGCCTTCGCGAAAATTTGCCTGGACAAAAACCTTGCCGCCTTCCAAATCGCGGGCTTGACCATTTTGAAAAATCTGCTCAACAGTCCCGCCAATGCCGCCGAAATTAAGACGCTCTACGGCTACGACGAGAAAAGCTTTCTGCGCGACGGCGGCTCCTATGACGTGTTCAATCTTGCCCAAAAGCTTTCCATGATGCGTGCGGAAGTTTTTGCCCAATTCGACGGCGAATATTTCCGTATGGCGAAAGAAACCCTGAGTGTCGATATGGGACAAAGATTCTACGGACGTTTTGATTTCGACCTCGATAAGCCGACCAAAATTCTGCGCTTCGACCCCGATACCGATTTTATTTCCGTCAAGATAAGCCGCGTCGCGATTAACGGCAAGCCCGTCGATAAATTTTTCGGGAACGCGGGCGAGAATGTCGGCGGCTTTCGTCGATTTTGGACGAGCGACCCGCAATTTATCTTCAACGTTGACGAACCGGCGGGGCACGTGACTTTTGAGATTTCGGGCGAGTTGGAAAAAGATTACCCCGCGATTGTCGAACAGACGATTAAAGATTTCGTTGCGGAAAATAATCGTCGCGCCGCCAATATTGCCGACCTCAACACCCATATTGACGACCTTAACGCAAATCACGCCGCGCAGATTGAAAACCTCAACATAAATCACGCCGCGCAGATTGAAGACCTCAACGCAAACCACGCCGCGCAGATTGAAACCCTCAACGCAAACCACGCCGCGCAGATTGAAGACCTTAACGCCAGCCACGCCGCGCAGGTTGAAACTCTAAACGCGCAGATTGCCGAGCGTGACGTGAAGATTGAAAACTTGGACGCCCGCAACGAGGCTCTGCGCGAACACAACGCGGATAACCAACGCACAATCGAGGACTTGCGCCGCATCATCGACAGCTTGAATTTGCAAAACGCCAATCTCCACGCGGAAAATCAACGGCTGGCGCAATTCAACGAGTTGATTTTGAATTCCAATTCGTGGCGGCTGACCGAGCCGTTACGTTCAGCCCGTCGTTGGCTCAAGTACAGCCCGAAGGATAAGGCGTTGTCGGCGGGGCGGCTTTTGTATAAGGCAATTCCGCTTGACGACGCCAAAAAGGTCGCGCTCAAAGATAAATTCTACAATCGATTTGCGCCGCTGTTGAAGGACACCGAGCGTTACAAGAATTGGCAACTGAGCAAGCTTGAGGCTTCGCCGCCCGACGCCAATTTAATTTCGGAGGACGACCGATTTTTTTACGGCGAAACTTTTTTGCAGCCCGGCAAGATAGCGATTCAGGCGCACATTTTTTATTTGGACTTGCTGGACGATATGGCGGCTTACTGCGCCAATATGCCATTCGCCTTTGACGCGCTGATTTCTATCGTCGACAAAGACGCTATGGATAAAGTCCTTGCCGTGTTCGAGAAAATTCCGAACGCCGAGAAATGCGTCGTGCGAATTGTGCCGAATCGCGGGCGGGACGTTGCGCCATTCCTCGTCGGCTTCGGCGATTTGATTCCCGAATATGACTTCGTGGCGCACATTCACTCCAAAAAGTCGCTTTACACGGGCTCCGAACAACAGAATTGGCGCAATTATCTTTTCGACGCGCTTTTGGGCAGTGCCGACCGTATCAGGAAGATTTTCAAAGCTTTCGACGATGAAACCGTCGGCGTGATTTATCCGCGCCCCGCAGAGAATGTTCCTTACGCCGCCTTTACGTGGATGTCCAATCGCGCCGTGGGGCAAAGTCTGCTTGCCCGCGCAGGTATCGAGCCAAATAAAACGGAGTACTTCGATTTTCCCGCCGGTACAATGTTTTGGGCGCGTACAAAGGCTTTGCGGAAATTCTTCGCGCCGGGCTTGACGTTTGAGGACTTTCCTCCCGAACAAGGGCAAAATGACGGTACAATCGCGCACGCCTTTGAACGGTCGATTTTGCTTGCCGCGCAGACCGAGGGCTTGAACTACTACGAATTTAATCCCGCGACCTATGCTTATTCCGTTAACCTGGGTTGTAAAAATCTGTGGCAGTACTTTGACACGCGCAACGGCGGCGAGCCCGAAATGCTCTGGTTGCTTGCGCAGGGCGATATTGTTTCGTTCGACGTGTTCGATACGCTGATTATGCGATACGTCGCGCAACCGCGTCACGTCAACGAGATTATTCGATTCAAAGTGGAGGATTTGCTTGGACGGGAGTTTGACTTTCCGACGTTGCGACTCAAGGCGGAGGAACTTGCGCGGCAGAAAAAGGGCGGCGACGTGAATCTCTATGAAATTTACGGGAGCTTTGCGGAACTGACGGAGCTGGACGCGGACACTTGCAAGCAAATTCGCGAGCTGGAAATTTCAACGGAGCTTGAGCTGATTTTGCCGCGTGAGGACGTCGTTGCGTGGTTCAAGGAAATACTCAAGCGCGGGCGCGAAGTTTGGCTTATTTCGGATATGTACATGCAGACGCCCGAATTGGAGCGGCTTTTGAAAAAGTGCGGCGTCGAAGGTTACGGCAAGCTTTTGGTTTCGTGCGAGACGAATAAGCGCAAGGATACGGCGGCGATTTGGAATTATTTGGCGCAGGAGGGCTTTAACGCGTCGCCTAAAAAAATCGTTCACATCGGCGACAACGAGACGAGCGATTTGCAACTTCCCGGCGACAGGAGCTTTGGCATTTATCACCTTATGAGCGCGATAAATTTATTTTCGCAAACGCTGTTCGGGCGGTCGTTGCTTACACGGCTCGGCGGCAACCTGACGCTTTACGCGGGGATTTTACTGGGCGTGACATTGGCAAAGAAATTTCAAAGTCCGTATCGCCTGCGCACTGAATTGACGGACGGCACGCATCATTTAATCCTGAAGGATTTCCGCGAGCTGGGCTATTGGTTTTACGGGGCACCGCTGTTGACGTTCATGTTGTGGCTGATTCAAAAGACACGGGCGGACGGCGTCGAGCGGATATTCTTCCTGGCACGCGACGGATATTTTTTGCGGCGGCTGTATAAATTCGTGGCGGCATTGCTGAACGTGGCGGCGTTGCCGAGCGAATATTTCATGGCGTCGCGGCGGGCGGTTACGGTCGCGTCGATTCGGGACATATCGCAGGCAAAGGAGCTGATTAAACTCCGCTTCGAGGGCACGCAACGAAAATTATTCCGTGAACGATTCGGCATGGAGTTGGGCGGCGACGAAAAAATCATTTTGCCGAATTTATTTTCCACGACGGATTGTGAATCGGTAGCCGCGCAGATTATTGACGAGCATTCGGAGGAGATTTTGAATCACGCGGCGGCGGAGCGGGGAGGCTTTGAAAAATATATCGCCAACCTCGGCGGCAGTCTTGACAAAGTCGGCGTGGTCGATATGGGCTATTCAGGCACGATTCAATTTTATTTGCAGGAGCTGACGGGCAAGAAATTCACGGGCTACTACTTCGCCACGAGTTCGACAAATCGTTTCGGCGAGGAGGCGAGCGAGCGGATGCGCGGCTGTTTCACGGAAAACGACGATTATAAGTGGACTAAGTCGGCGGTATATCGCTATCAGCTGTTGTTCGAGACGATATTGACCGCGCCCGACGCGCAACTTAAGCACTTCGACGCGACGGGCAATCCCGTATTCGGTGCGCCGGAGCCGGGACAACTGCATTTCCGCGAGATAAGCGCGATTCACGAGGGCATTAAAGACTTTTGCCGCGACGTGGCGGACATTTTCGGCGATATACTCTTGCGCGTACCGATTGATAAAAATTTCGTCGACGCGTGGGTTAGGGCGTTCATGAGTGACAAAAAAATTATCGCCCCCGAATTGCGCGAGATATTCACGTTGGACGACGAATATTGCAATACCTTTCACGGCAACGCTTTGGATTTTTATCTGAGCGAGCTTGACAGACCCAAGGAAGATTAAAAAAAACCCCTGTCAAATGGCAGGGGCAACTTTTGAAAAGTTGACAAACAGCAATCGCTCCGAATCCGTGAATATTTTTAAAGCAGCCGCCGCGCCCTAATTGTTCCCCCGCTTTTAAAGCGGGTTTTATTTTGCGGCGAAGTCCAAAACGCGTTGAGGCATTTCGTCTTTTTCGCAAACGTCCGCGTGTAGGATTTTTTTATTGGAAAGCTCGGCGAGGTTGCGCGGGATTTTAAAGTTGGTCATGTCGAAGAGCTTTTTAATTTGCGCGAAGTCGTCAAGCCCCTCAACGGGTTGCTCCAGCGCGGTCAAGACGGCGTTGGTGAATTTGTAGGGGCTGGCGGTCGAGGCGTTGAGCACGGGCGTGAAGTCCTTGGTTTTGCCGCGATACTTGCTGAGCGCGGCGACGGCAACGGCACTGTGGGTGTCGAGCAGATACTTAAACGAGCCGTAAACGCGCTTGATAAAGTCGCGAGTCTCGAGCTCGTTTACAAATTCGGCGTGGAAAATTTTATCGAGGCGGTCTTTGAGCTTCTTGTCGATTTTGTACTTGCCGAGGGAATTAAGCTCCGCCATGTAGCGCGAAACCTGCTTGAAGTCGCCGCCCGATTCGTGATACAGCAGACGCTCCAGGTTGCTTGAAATTAAAATGTCCATGGAGGGCGTAATCGTCTTGAAAAATTTGCGGTTGCGATTGTAAGTGCCGGTCGCGAAAAATTCTGTCAGGACGTTGTTGATGTTGGAGGCGCAAATCAGCTTTTTGACGGGCAAGCCCATTTTGAGCGCGTAGTAAGCGGCGAGGATATTGCCGAAATTGCCCGTGGGGACGCAGACATTGACGTTGTCGCCGAGCTTGATTTGACCGGAGCGGATAAGTTCGACGTAGCCCGAAAAATAATAGACGATTTGCGGGACGAGCCGCCCCCAATTTATGGAATTGGCGGAGCTTAGCTTGACGCCGAGCTTGTCGAGTTCTTCGCGGATTTTTTTATCGCCAAAAATTTTCTTAACGCCGGTCTGCGCGTCGTCGAAGTTGCCCTTAACGGCGGTGACGTTCACATTGTCACCCGTCTGCGTGACCATTTGGAGCTTTTGAATCTTGCTTACGCCGTCTTCGGGGTAGAAGACCATGATTTTAGTTTGGGGAACGTCTGCGAAGCCCGCCAGAGCCGCCTTGCCGGTATCGCCCGACGTAGCGACGAGGATAAGGATTTTTTTGGTTTCGCCGACTTTTTGTAGAGCCATGCGCATAAGGTGCGGCAACATTTGGAGGGCAACGTCCTTAAAAGCTGAGGTCGGACCGTGCCAAAGTTCCATATTGCCGACGGGCGCGACGGGATTTTTCGGGTCTTGAATCAGCACGGCGACGGGAATACGCATCGGGACATCGAACCAGTTATAAGCGAGTTCGGTGCATTCGCCGAGTTCGTCTTCGGTGTAGTCGGTCAAAAATTTGCCCAAGATTTTGGCGGCGCGTTGTTCGTAGGTTTTATTGACAAGTTCGCCGATTTCGTCTTGGGTAATGCGCGGAATTTTTTCGGGGACGAACAATCCGCCGTCCGAAGAAAGCCCTTGAAGAATCGCCTCGGCTGAGCTTATCGGCGCAATTTTGGAGCGGGTACTTACGTATTTCAAATTAAAATTCCTCCTTGCGAAAGTTTTGCTGATTTTCGTTGGTCGTGGTTACATTTCTTTAACGTGGCAGTCCTCCGCGCTTGAAATATATCTTTTGCAGTTTTCAAAGTCAAGTGGCGATTCATTCCCCACGCCTGCGCCTCTGCTTAAAGCTTGCGTCAAGGCAATAAATTTGCCGTTGCGATAGAATTGTCGAAATATTTTTCGATTGATTGTTGCAAGATTGGCGGCGGGTGTGTTAAAATACGATTGTTTTTGGGAGGGGGTTCCGACCCCAAGGCTCTGTAAGATATTTTTAGGAGGTAATGCACAATGGCGTTAATCACAACCAAAGCTATGTTCAAGAAAGCTCACGAAGGCGGCTTCGCTATCGGCGCGTTCAACGTCAACAACATGGAAATCGTTCAAGGCATTACGGGCGCGGCAGGCAAACTCAATTCGCCGGTTATCCTACAAGTCTCCAAGGGCGCACGCGCTTACGCCAACCATGCCTATCTCGTCCATCTCGTCAAGGCAGCCCTCGAAATTAACGACATTCCGATTGCCCTGCACCTCGACCACGGTCCGGACTTCGCAACCTGCAAAGCTTGTATCGACGGCGGCTTTACGTCCGTTATGTTCGACGGCTCGCACTATCCCTTTGCGGAAAACATCGAAAAGACCAAAGAAGTCGTAGCATATGCGCATGAGCACGGCGTTGTTGTCGAGGCTGAACTCGGACAGCTGGCGGGCGTTGAGGACGAAGTTTCTGTCGACGCCGACAAAGCTCACTACACCAAACCCGAAGAAGTCGTCGAGTTCGTCTCCAAGACCGGTTGCGACTCCCTCGCTATCGCTATCGGCACCAGCCACGGCGCATTCAAATTCACGCCCGAACAGTGCACGCGTAACCCCGAAACCGGCGTTCTTGAGCCGCCCGAACTGCGCTTTGACATTCTCGCCGAAATCGAAAAACAAATCCCCGGCTTCCCGATCGTTCTCCACGGCGCATCTTCCGTCATTCCCAAATACGTCAAAATCATCAACGACAATGGCGGCGCACTCAAAGATGCAGTCGGCATTCCCGAAGCACAGTTGCGCAAAGCGGCTCGCTCCGCAGTCTGCAAGATCAACGTCGACTCTGACCTCCGTCTTGCCATGACCGCCGGTATTCGCGAACACTTCAATCAATATCCCGATCATTTCGACCCGCGTCAATACCTCACGCCCGCTCGCAACTACATCCAAGAACTCGTCGAGCACAAGATTAAAGAAGTTCTCGGCTCCGAGGGCACTGCGCCGGCTATCGCCGAACTCGCAAAAGAACTTAAGTAATATCTTATCATCTCCTACAAAAACCGCTCTCGACTTTCGGGGGCGGTTTTGCTGTAGAAGGAGGCTTTCCACTTGATAATATTTGATAAACTTCAAAGCATAGGCAAGACGTTAATGTTGCCCGTGGCGGTTTTACCGGCGGCGGCGATATTGTTGCGCTTCGGCTCCCCCGACCTGCTTGATGTCTCATTCGTCGCCAAAGCGGGCGGCGCGATTTTCGACAACCTGCCGATAATTTTCGCTATCAGTATCGCGTTCGGCTTGACGAAAGACACCAACAACAACGGCGCGGCGGGGCTGGGGGGCTTCATCTGCTACGCGGTTTTTACCACGGCGATTAAGGCAATCGACGAGCAAATCAATATGGGCGTGTTCGCGGGCATAATCAGCGGGCTGACGGCGGGCGTCTTGTACAATCGCTTTTACAAAATCCGTCTGCCCGAATTCCTCGGCTTCTTCGGCGGCAGGAAATTCATCTTGATTTTAAATCTGTTCGCGGCGATTATCCTCGCGCTTATCTTCGGCGTCATCTGGCTGCCGATTCAAACGGCTATCAATTCTTTGGGCGAGGCGTTTATAAATTTCGGCGGCTTCGGCACGTTCCTTTACGGCGTATTGAATCGTGCGCTGATACCGTTCGGGCTTCACCACATTTTGAACAATCTGATGTGGTTCGTCTTCGGGAGCTACACGGTGCCGGGGACGGGCGAGGTCGTTATGGGCGACTTGACGCGGTTTTTCGCGGGCGACCCGACGGCGGGAATTTTTATGTCGGGCGGCTTCCCTGTAATGATGTTCGGCTTGCCGGCGGTTGCGTTGGCTATGTATCGCACTGCCAAGCCCGAAAATCGTCCGAAAATCGCGGGCGTGCTGACTTCCATGGCGTTGACTTCATTTTTAACGGGCATCACCGAGCCGATTGAATTTTCGTTCCTGTTCCTCGCGCCGGCTCTTTACGCCTTCCATGCCTTTTTATACGGAATATCGATGTGGGTTTGTTATGAGTCGGGCATTTTGATAGGATTCGGATTTTCGCCGAGCCTAATCGATTTGATTCTGAACTGGGGCATTTCCACGCGCCCCGCGCTGATTATCCCAATGGGTTTGGTGTTCGGCTTGATTTATTATCTGATTTTCAGCTGGACGATTGAGAATTTTGATTTGCCGACGCTCGGACGCTACGACATGGAAGGCGGCGAAAACGACGCGTCCAAAGGCAATATGGTCGCGCAGATTGTCAAAGGTTTGGGCGGCAAGGAAAATTTGATTGAGGTCGGTAATTGCACGACGCGGCTCCGCGTGACAGTCAAGGACGGTTCCACGGTCGACGAAAAAATTCTGAAGGCGGCGGGAGCCAAGGGCGTCCTAAAGAACGGCACCGCGATTCAAATCGTCATAGGCACGCAAGTTGAATTTGTTGCCGACGAAATAAATTCTATGCGCTGAAAAATCTTGCGGCTTCCCGACGCGGGGAGCATTTTTTTTGCAAAGGAGGTACCTGTTTCATTGGCAACAAAGTAAAAGCCCCCGCCAAACTTCGACGGGAGCTTATTGTTCGCGATATGAAATTTGTTGAATCAGGCGAGCGTTGCGAGGTAGTCTTTAATCTTGTCGCCGTCTTCCATTTCCATAACTTTATCGAGGATCTCTTTCGCCTTGGTGAGGGTGATGTTGCGAATGCGCTCTTTGACTTTCGGAATGGAGGGCGCACTCATGGAGAGTTCTTTAATGCCCATAGCCATGAGGATAATCGCCGCGTTCGGGTCGGACGCCATTTCGCCGCACATGCCTGCCCATTTGCCTTCCTTGTTGGCGGATTCGATCGTGCGCTTGATAAGGCGGAGGACAGCCGGGTTAAAGTGGTTGTAGAGGTAGGAAATTTGCGCGTTGCCTCTGTCGACAGCCAGCGTGTATTGGACGAGGTCATTGGTGCCGATTGAGAAGAAGTCGACATATTTGGCGAGCATGGGAGCCATAACAGCCGCCGCAGGAGTCTCAACCATGATACCGACTTGGACGCTGTCGGAATACTCTTTGCCCTCGTGGACGAGTTCCATTTTAGCCTCTTCGACGAATTGTTTCGCGGCGAGGAATTCCTGGACGTTGATAACCATCGGGAACATAATCGCGGCTTTACCGTAGACGCCTGCGCGGAGAATAGCCTTGAGCTGGGGCAGGAACAAATCTTTGCGCTGGAGGCTTATGCGGATAGCGCGATAGCCGAGGAACGGATTCTCTTCGGTTCCAACCTGGATATAGGGCAGGGGTTTATCGCCGCCGATGTCCATTGTGCGGATAACGCAAAGCCCTTCGCCGTGAGTGACGGACGCGCAATGTTCGACAGCGGCTTTGTATTCCTTGTATTGGTCTTCTTCCTTCGGAACGTCGGTTTTGCCCATGAAGACGAATTCGGAGCGGAAGAGTCCCACGCCGGTCGCGCCGAAGTTTTTAACAGCGGCGTCAGCGTCGGCGGGCGAGCCGATATTGGCGACGAGTTCAACTTCTTTGCCGTCAAGGGTAATGGCGGGCTTATCTTTCAGAGCCGCGTAGTGAGCCTTGAGTTCTTCCTGCTTCTTAATCTTAACGTCGTAAGCGGCGCGTTCTTCGTCGGAGGGGCGAATGAGGATTTCGCCGGTTTCGCCGTCGAGGATAGCGGGGTCGCCGTCAGCGATTTGAGCAATGCCGTCACCCACGCCGACAACGGTCGGGATAGCGCGAGTTTTGGCGATAATGACGGCGTGCGCGGTGGTGGAGCCGACGCCGAGGATAACGCCCGCGATTTTGTCGGTGGGCAAGCCCGCGATAACGGACGGCTCAATGTCTTTGCCAGCCACGATAACTTTGCCGACGATTTCGGGTTCTTTAATGCCGAGGAGGAACTTGGCAATGCGTTTGCCGACGTCGCGCATATCGACGGCGCGTCCGCGGAAGTATTCGTCGTCCATAGCCTCGAAGATTTGCGCTTGAGACTCGTAAGCGTCGATAACAGCCTTGGGAGCCGAGCCGCTGATGTCGATTTGCTCGTCAATCGCGCCGCTCATGGCGGGATCTTCGACCATCATGCGGTGCGCTTCGAGGATGCCCGCCTGTTCGTTCAGCTCTTGGGCTTTGAAGTCGTCAATGCTCTTTTTGAGGTTTTCGGCGACTTGCACGAGAGCCGCCGCTGCCTTTTTCTTTTCGGCGGCGGGTTTGCCGGGCTTATACTTCGCGAGGTAACCGTCGAGGTTTTGACCTGCGAGCAGAATGTTGCCGACTGCGATGCCGGCTATTACGCCTTTGCCTTTAATTTTCTCTGCCATGTTTTCTCCTCCATAGGGTTACACAAAAGGGGAGGCGGAAAAAACAACTTAACCTCCTCCCCTGATTTTGCGACGGGACGTGCGAATTATTCTTCGCCGAATTTAGCGTCGATCATGCCTTTGAGCGCGGCGACTGCGTCTGCTTCGTCGGGGCCGTCAGCAACGATTGTTACCTCGGTGCCTTTGACCAAGCCCATGCTCATGATCATGAGGATGCTTTTCGCGTCAACGGTCTTGCCCTTAGCCTTGAGCTGGACTTTGGACTTGAACGAGGAGGCTTTCTGCACGAATTGCGATGCGGGGCGCGCATGAATACCGGTTTTGTTTTCGATTGTGGCGGTTGCTTCTGTCATTAGTGACCCTCTCCTATCTTTGGTACGAATGTATTTTTCGGCCGTCACCCTTGCGGGTAACTCTTTGGGATTTGCTATTCGCCGCCCGCTTTTATCCTCCTGCTTGCCGATAAAAAAATTTTCTAAAAATTTTCGGCGCGATTAACAACCAAATTCTCTTCGACGATAAACTTGTTGAAAAAATTTTTCGGAGGTGCTCAATAATTAGAGAATTCAAATTCGACCTGCAACGCTTTGATGACATTTCCAACTACGCCGATAATACAATCGTCACGGGGACGGCACTCGGCGATTCAATCTACAACAGCGGCTCCGAGGTTTCAATCAATGCGTTGTCAGGTAACGATGAAATTAGCAGCTACGGTTCCAACGTGACAATCGACGTGGAAGGCTCGGAGCTGACGACCATAATCGGCGGCGCATTCTATGACGACGGCGACGCTTCCAAAATTACGTTGGCGGCGGGCATTGCGATTGGCGACGCCTCGGAGCGCACGACCGCTATCCAAATCACGGGCACGTGGACGGCGGCTTATTACGGCGGGAGCGGGCGCGTTGTCTTCAAGGTCGGCTCAACCTACAGCGCGATTATCCTCGACAAATCTGCAGCGACAACTTATAACGTCAACGGCGACACCTACGCAATCAGCGGCGGCAAATTCGTCAAGCAGTAAAACGTAACTTGCAACAAAAAAGCGCGGAGATTTTTCTCCACGCTTAATTTTTTTATTCGCCGAAGATGTCCGCATTCGACATATATTCAATCCTCCAGCATAGACGCGACGGCTTCCTCGGCAGTATCAAAAGGTCCGTAAAGATTTTTGCCCGTGCGAACGTCGCGGATTGCCTCCTCCAGATCGTCGGGCATTTTGTAATGCTTAACGGCAAACGGAATTCCGTCCCGCGCAATGCACGCCTTTAAGAAAATTCGGATTGCCGTTTCGGTATCGAGACCAAGATTTTTAAACAATCTGTCGGCAGTTTCTTTCAAATCGTCGTCCAAAGTCATTTGAAACGTTGCCATAAAAATCGACCTCCGTTATTTGGCGGCGACCATGCGGTTAATCGCGCTGAGGAGGGCTTGAATCGAGGCGGTGATAATGTCGGTGTCCATGCCCGCGCCCCAAACAACTTTGCCGTCCGCGCCCGTTATTGAAATGTAGGCGATAGCCCGCGCAGATTGCCCGATTTCAAGCGCGTGTTCGTTGTAAGTCAAATTGCTGTAGCTTATGCCGAGATTTTTTTGGAGGGCGTTGGAAACGGCGTCGAGGCGACCGTTGCCGCGAGCCATGTAGGTTACGCGTTCGCCGTCGACTTCCAAATCGACACTGCCCACGCGTGCGCCGCCCGGCTCCTTGCGCAAATGGAACTCAATCAGCTTATACGGCTTGTCGACGTTGACATATTGCTCGCTGAAAATCTGATAAATTTCGTCGGGCAAAAGCTCCTTGTGCTTGCGGTCGGAAACGCTCTTGATGCAATAGCCGAAGTCCTCGCGCATTTTCTTGGGCATTTCGATGCCGTATTTCTGTTCCATGATGAAGCCGACGCCGCCCTTGCCGCTCTGGCTGTTGATTCGGATAACGTCGCCGTCGTATTCGCGCCCGACGTCGTGCGGGTCAATGGGCAGGTAGGGCACAGTCCAACGGTCGGGATTTTTCTCGTCGCGCCAATGCATACCCTTGGCAATGGCGTCTTGGTGACTGCCGCTGAACGCCGTAAAGACCAATGCGCCGGCGTAGGGCTGACGGTCGTGAACGTGCATTCGGGTTACGCGTTCATACATTTCGACAAGCGCAGGCATATTGGTAAAGTCAAGTTCGGGGTCGACGCCGAGCGCGAACATATTCATTGCGAGGGTAACGATGTCGACGTTGCCGGTGCGTTCACCGTTGCCGAAGAGTGTTCCCTCAATCCTGTCCGCGCCCGCCAAAAGTCCGAGTTCGCAGTCCGCCACGCCGCAACCTCTGTCGTTATGCGGGTGCAGGCTCAAGACAACCTTATCGCGGAACTTAAGATATTTGCTGATGTAAGCAACCTGCGCGGCGTAGACGTGGGGCAAACTCATTTCGACGGTGACGGGGATATTGATAATGGGGTGACGGTCGATGACGGGTTCCCAAACGTCGAGGACGGCGTTGCAGACTTCCAAAGCGTATTCAGGCTCGGTGCCGGTGAAACTTTCGGGCGAATACTCAAAGCGATAATTCGCGCCCGCCTTTTCCGTCAGCTCAAGCAGGAGTTTCGCGCCGTCGGTGGCGATAGTTTTAATTTCGTCCTTGCTCATGCGGAAGACCTGTTCGCGTTGCGCCACGCTGGTTGAGTTGTAGACGTGGACGATGGCATTTTTTGCGCCTTGCAGGGCGTCGAACGTCTTCTTGATGATGTGTTCGCGGGCTTGCGTGAGGACTTGAACGGTCACGTCGTCGGGGATAAGGTTATCCTCAATCAGCCGGCGAAGGAGCGCGTACTCGGTGTCGCTGGCGGCAGGGAAGCCGACTTCAATCTCCTTGAAGCCGATTTTCACGAGCGTCTTATAGAACTCAATCTTTTCGTCGAGGCTCATGGGGATAATCAGCGACTGATTGCCGTCGCGCAGGTCGACACTGCACCAAACGGGAGCCTTCGTCGGATATTCTTTCCGCGCCCAATCCAAAATCACTTCGGGCGGCATGAAGTAGCCTTTGCTGTACTTTGTGTGATTCTTCAAACTTAACACCTCGTTAAAATTTTTCGCGCCAATTATATTCTTACCAAAATATAATGTAAAGCGTGGCGACTAATCTTTACTTGCGCCGTAATTGTTGCTTACCGGCTCGGCGTTCGCGGCTGAATTGGTCGGCGAGTACGTGGAGGCGGAGGGCATTGCCTATCCCGAAGGTCAAGCTTAGAGCGTCTTTATTCTTACCGAAATTTAATGTAAAGCGTGGCGATTGTTCTTTACTTGCGCCGCGCAGTAATATAAAATTCCGTCAAAGGAGGGATGTCTTATGAAAAAAATTTTGCCGGCGATAATGGCGGCACTGTTACTGACGGGCTCGGCGTTCGCGGCTGAATTGGTCGGCGAATACGTGGAGGCGGAGGGCATTGCCTATAACGAAGGTCAAGCTTTGGGTGCTTTGCGCCGAATCGCCATAATGGACGCCTACCGCTACCTGGCTGAGCAAGTCGACGCGATTTACGTCACCGCCAATTCCACGGTTAAGAACGTGCGCGATTTGGACGAAACCATCAACACCAAGGTTGAGACGGCTCTGCGCGGCGCGAAGGTCATTTCTGTCACGCGGGAGCGCGACGGTTCTTTCCACGCGATTGTTCGCATGCCCGCTTACGGCTCAAGTCAATCGTTGGCAAGTGCCGTCCTCAAGGAGAACGTCGTTGTCGAAGACTTTCCGCCGCCCAAGGTCGTGAATATGGTTTCCGTCAGCTGCACGGGGCTGATTATCGATTGTCGCGGCATGGGGCTTTCGCAAGCGATTGCCCCCGCTATCAAGTCCGTCGACGGCACCGAGGTCTACGCCTATAAAAATGTCGGTTATCAGAATGCCGTAAGCCGCGGCATGATTGACTATTCGACGAGCGTTGATTCGGGCGTGGAGCGTGCGGGTTCTTCGCCGCTGGTGATTAAAGCCGTCAACGTGTCGGGCGGTTGCGACGTGGTTGTAAGCGCAGGCGACGCCGATAAAATCCTGTCGGCTAATCAATCGACGCACTTCCTAAACAACAGCGCGGTCGTCTTCGTGAGGTGATTCGCCATGAAAAATATTTTTACGTTGATTGTCGCGGTCGCGATTGTCCTAAGCGGCTCCGTCGCCTTTGCGGCTGAAAAGCTGATTGAGGCGTCGGGCGAATACGTCATGGATTCGCGTCTGGACGAAACGCCCGCAAGTGCCACGGCTCGTGCCCGCGAGGAGGCTAAACGTACAGCCGTCGAAAAGGCGGGCGTCTACCTGCAGAGCTATTCAAAGACGATTGACTTGGAGCTTGTCGAGGACGAAATTCAAACCGTCGCGGCTCGGTTGCTCAAAGTCCAAGGTGAATCGAGCAAAGTTGATGTCGTCAATGATAATCTGCTCCGCTTCACCGTGACGATTAAGGCTTTGGTCGACGATTTGGATGACACCGATTTAAAGGCGTTGATGCAGGATAAGCAGTCGCTCGCCGACGCTACCCGCAAATACAAGGAGCTTCAAGAAAAGTACGACGCCTTGAATGAACAAATGGAGGCGTTCAAGCGCGGCTACGATACGGCGAACGACGCGCAACGGGTTGAGATTAAGCGGGAAGTCGCCCGCAACACGGAAAACTTTTCGGCGGTTGACGCTATGTCTCGCGGCAATGATTTTTATTTCGCCAAAGACTACGCGTCGGCTCTGGCGGCTTATGACGAGGCACTCCGCTTGAATCCGCAACTTGCCGAGGCGTATAACAATCGCGGTATCGCCAAGTATGAGTTGGGGCAATACGCGGCGGCGATTGAGGATTATTCGGCGGCTCTGCGCTTGAAGTCGAACTTAGCCGACGCCTTGAACAATCGCGGCAATGCTTATACGGCTCTGAGTCAACACAACAACGCCGCGCAGGATTTGCAAGCCGCCCTCAAGCTCAATCCCGATAACGCCATAATTCACAACAATTTGGGCAGTGCTTACTACTCCATGAAAAATTACGACGCGGCTTTGAGCGAATACACGCGGGCGATTGCGCTCAATCCGAATTTCGCCGAGGCTTACTACAATCGCGCCGCCATTCATTACGGGCAAGGGAAATACGCCGAAGCTCTTGCCGATATTAAGCCGGCAATGACCTTGAAGCCCGCCGATAACGCCATTCGCACGCTTTACGACAAAATCAGTCGCAAAGTCGGCTGACGCGTTGCAAAAAAAATTAAGCCGTTCCAAAATCGGAGCGGCTGTTTTTATTTTCTGCGAATCAGCTTTGGTACTTGAGCTTAAGCGCGGCAGCAACGAAGTCACGGAAAAGCGGGTGCGGGTGATTCGGGCGCGATTTCAATTCGGGGTGGAATTGGCAGCCCACAAACCACGGGTGCATTTCCTTAGCCAGCTCGATGATCTCGACCAAGCTGTCGTCGGGGAGCACGCCCGCAATTATCATGCCGTGCGATGCAAAAATTTCACGGAACTTGTTATTGAACTCGAAGCGGTGACGGTGACGTTCGCTGATGTTTTCCTCGCCGTAAGCCGCCAACGTATGAGTATCGGGCAAGACTTTGCAAGGGTACGCGCCGAGGCGCATGGTACCGCCCTTTTCCGTCACGGCAAGCTGAGAATCCATAAGCGCGATAACGGGGTGCTCCGTATCGGGATTGAATTCGGTAGAATTGGCGTCGGCATAACCGCAGACGTTGCGGGCAAATTCAATCGCCGCACACTGCATACCCAGACACAAGCCGAAGAACGGAATTTTATTTTCGCGGGCAAAAGTTATCGCCTTAATCTTGCCCTCGATGCCTCTGTCGCCGAAGCCGCCGGGTACCAAAATCCCTCGGCAACCGCTGAAGACCTCCTCCAAATCCACGTCGGCGCGTTCAATATTCTCGGCGTTCACGAACTTAATCTTAACCTTAGCCGAATGCTCAATACCCGCGTGGTGCAACGCCTCGACAACCGATATATAAGCGTCGGGCAGTTCAACGTACTTGCCGACCAACGCTATCTTTATCGTGCGGTCGGGATTTTTAATCTTGTGCACCATGCGCCGCCACTCGTCGAGCTTGGGCGGGGCTTGCGGCAAGTTCAGCTTGTTGAGGACGATTTTATCAAGCCCCTCGCTTTCCATGATGAGCGGCACCTCGTAAATCGTCTCTGCCGTCCGATTTTCTATAACCGCGTTCTCGTCCACGTCGCAGAATAATGCTATCTTCCGCTTAAGCTCGCGGGTTATCGGGTAATCCGTGCGGCAAACCAATATGTCGGGCTGAATGCCTATCGCCCTAAGCTCCTTGACGCTGTGTTGAGTCGGTTTGGTTTTGAGTTCGCCCGCCGCCCCGATATACGGCAACAGCGTCACGTGGATATACAGCGCGTCGTTCCTGCCCACTTCCTTTTTGACTTGGCGAATCGCCTCCAGGAACGGCAAGCTTTCAATGTCGCCGACGGTGCCGCCAACCTCCGTTATCACGACGTCGGCTTTATCCTCCTCCGCCACGGCATAGACGCGAGCCTTAATCTCGTTGGTGACGTGCGGAATAACCTGCACCGTCGAGCCGAGGTAGTCGCCCTTGCGCTCCTTAGACAAAACAGCCCAATAAACTTTGCCCGTGGTGGTGTTTGAGTGCTTGCTGAGATTTATGTCGATGAATCGTTCATAGTGACCGAGGTCGAGGTCGGTCTCCGCGCCGTCGTCGGTCACGAAAACCTCGCCGTGTTGATAAGGGCTCATTGTGCCGGGGTCGATGTTTATGTAGGGGTCGAACTTTTGAATCGTAACTTTCAAGCCGCGGCTTTTGAGAAGTCTGCCGAGCGACGCCGCAGTAATTCCTTTGCCGAGCGACGAGACTACTCCGCCGGTCACAAATATATACTTAGCCATTTTGTCCTCCGAAGTGATTTGTTATGCCTTAACGGGCGATTGTTAAGCCTTGACGGGCGTTTTGGTTGCCGAACGCGTGCGCTTGACTTCGGGCGGATACCAATCGGTCAAGCCCCATTGCCCGTCGCCGGCGTGTTGAAAGCGGCTGTCCATGTTAATCATCGTGTAGACTTCGGAGATAGCCGCCGCCTCGTTTTGCACGGTCTTGCCCTTGCGGGCGATAACCTCGCGAATCAGCTTCTTGAAGTAAATCGGATTGTCCTTGCCCGCCTCGCTGAGGATTTGATAAGCAAGGTCGACCTCGGAAATATTTTCGTCCATTTAAATTGAACCTCCCAAATTTTCTAAGCTGTCTATGACGCACGCGCAACCGGGGCGAATGTGTTGCATGATGAAGAGCATCTTGGATTCGGGCAAGCCGACACAACCCAGCGTATAAGGATTTTTCGGTCCGAAACAATGCATGAACAACGCAAAACCTTTGGCGGGCGTGCAGTCGGCATTGTAACCCATATTCAGCGCGTAAAGGTAATGCGGATTGTAGTCAATCAGATGTTCGGTATATTTTGTATCGAAATTGGCAGGAGCCTCGCGCACGTCAACCAGTTTGTTATACTTGTAATGCCAATTCCCTGACCAGTAATGATTTTCGTTGACTTGCGTGTAAGGCATTGCACAGCCGGGGTCGGGCGCAATTCCAAACGCGCAATCAAAGTAGAACGTGCCGACGGGAGTTTTATGGTCGCCTTCCATGGTTTTACCGAGTCCGTTTTTGCCGATAAAGCCCGGCGTCGTCATGATCTGTTCCCAATCGCCGTTAATCCGCTCGTGCATGGAAATCCAAGCCGTCGTGCCTTGAATCCACGCCACTACTACCATTTGCTCGGCAGTCCGTGCGGCGTAGAGGTCTTTAACCCACTGCGGCGAGGGCGTAGCCTGCGCGGTTTGACTGAGTGCTATCATCAACACCACCAATCCAAAGAATATTTTACGCATAAACGCGCCTCCAAAGATTTTTACAGCTTGCCGCCCAGATTTTGCAACGAGTCAATGACGCAGACGCAATCGGGTTTGACGTGTTGCATAACGAAGAGCATTTTATCTTCGGGCAAAGCCACGCCGCCGCCCGTCCATGGATTGACGGCATTCAGACACCGCAGGAACAGCGCGAAACCTTTGCCGGGCGTGCAAGCCGAGTTATAGTCAATGCTCAAAACGTAATTGTATTCGGGCGTGCAATCAATCAAATGCTCACTGACAGCGCGGTCGAATTTGGCGGGCGTTGCGCGAACGTCGATAAATTGATTGTACTTATAATTCTTGTCGCCCGACCAATAGTGATTGTCGTCGACTTGCGTGTAGGGAATGGCGCAACCGGGGTCGGGCAAAATGCCGAACGCGTAATCGAAATGGAACGTGCCGACGGGCGTTTTGTTGTCGTCCTCCTTGACTTTGCCCAGCCCGTTCCTGCCGATAAAGCCCGGCGTCGTCATGATTTGTTGCCAAGTGCCGTCAATTTTCTCGTGCATGGAAATCCAAGCGGTCGTGCCTTGAATGCCCGCGACGATAATCATTTGCTCTGCGGTGCGGGCAGCGGGCAGATTTTTAATCCACTGCGGCGAGGAGCTTGCCTGCGCGGTCTGACAAAGCAACATAATCGCCGCTGCCAACGCCAAAAATATTTTACGCATAATCTTACATCCTTTCCGGAGCCGAAACTCCCAATAATCCGAGCGCGTGTTGAATCGTGTGGCGCGTGACTTTGAGCAGGGCAAGCCGCGCTATCGCCAAATCCTCTTCGACGCCCAATATCCTGCAGTCGCGATAAAATGCGCTGAACGTCGACGCCAAATCGTACACGTAGCGGGCAATGCGTTGCGGAGCGTATTCGGTCGCCGCCCGCTCAATCTCGTCGGGGTACTCAAAGATTTTATTTATCAAGTCCATCTCCGCCGCCGAGTTCATGAGCGCAAACTTCGGCTCGCCCTTAATCGTCAAGCCTGCTTCTTTGGTTTGGCGGAAGATTGAACAAATCCTGGCGTGTGCGTACTGGATATAGTAAACGGGATTGTCCGCGCTCTGCGACTTAGCCAAATCCAAATCGAAGTCAAGCTGGCTGTCCGTCGAACGCATAAGGAAGAAATAACGCGCCGCGTCGGTGCCGACCTCCTCCATAAGCTCGCGCAAGGGAATCGCCGTCCCAGCACGTTTGGACATCTTAACCGCCTCGCCGCTCCGAAACAGCGATACCATTTGCAGGAAAATAATCTTCAACTTGTCGGCGTCATAGCCCAGCATGGTCATAGCCGCCTTGACACGCGCCACGTAGCCGTGATGATCCGCGCCCCAAAGATTTATCAGCTCGCCGAAGCCGCGCTCGTACTTGTTTTTGTGATAGGCAATGTCGGCGGCAAGATAAGTCGGCTCGCCGTTTTCGCGCACAACCACGCGGTCTTTGTCGTCGCCGTATTTGGAACTCGCCAACCAAAGCGCACCGTCCGCCTCGTAAATGCCGCCGCGCTCCTTAAGCTGCTCAATCGCCGCGTTAATCTTGTCGGGGTGGAGCGTCCGTTCGCTGAACCACTTGTCGAATTGCACGCCGAACTTGCGCAAATCGGCTTGAAGCTCCAACATTTTGTCGGCATAGGCAAGCTCGCCCAAAGTTTTAATGCGTTCGCCGTCGGGCAAGTTCAAATACTTGTCGCCGTGACGTTTGATGATTCGGCGCGTCGTGTCGATAATGTCCTCGCCGCGATAGCCGTCTTCGGGGAACTCAACCGTCTGACCGAGCAGTTGACGATAGCGGGCGTCGACGCTCAAGGCGAGCTTGTCCATTTGGTTGCCGGCGTCGTTGATGTAGTATTCGCTCTCGACGTTGTAGCCCGCCGCACGCATGATGTTGATTATAGCCGAGCCTGCCGCCGCGCCGCGTCCGTGTCCCACGTGCAAAAGCCCCGTCGGATTCGCGCTGACGTACTCAATCTGAATCGTGACGTTGCCCTTGTTCGGCAGGTGCCCGTAATTCGCGCCCGCGTCGTAAATCGCCTTAAGCTCGCGATAAATCACGTCGGGCTTGAGATAAAAATTCATGAAGCCCGCGCCCGCAATTTCCACGCGCTCCAAAAGGTCGGAGTCGATACGTGCCTTAATCTCCTCGGCGATTTTGCGCGGCGACGTGCGGAAGATTTTGGCGGTCTGCATGGCGAAGTTGGTAGCGAAGTCGCCGAACTCCTTTTTGGGCGGCACGTCCAAGGCTGCGTCGGGCAAGGCGTCGGAGAATTTCAATGCGCCGTCGTTCATAGCCGCCTCGACCGCCGCTTTGACTGCCGCCGCAATCTTATTTTTTGTCTGCAAGTTTTTTCCCTCCGTTATCGTTAAAGTATTCGTCGAACGTCTCGCGAATCAGCTGCTTATCCTTATCGGTCAACGACTCAACCGGGTTTTTGCCGAAGGCTCCGCTTGCGACCTCGCCCTTTTTGTTCGGCAAGGTGAAGAGCCTGCGCGGAAGTATCAGCATGAATATCAAGCCCAAGTAAAACGTCACCGTCGAGCAATATTTGGGCACGAAAAAACTTTTGTATTCTCGGACTATGGAGCGGAAGTCCCGAATGGTTTGCATGAGGCGCACAGCTGTTGCCCTCCCCTAAAGTTTTGAACTGATATTCGGCGATAGGCGGCTTATTCCTTCCCTGAAATTTAGGCGCGGCAAGAAAGTTTGAATCGGCGGGCGGCGGGTAATGATTAAATCCTGCGCGGCATTGACACTGAAAAATAAATGTGATTTAATCGGCGCGTGCGGGTGTGGCGGAATTGGCAGACGCGCCGGACTTAGGATCCGTTGCCTTCGGGCGTGAGGGTTCGACCCCCTCCATCCGCACCAACAATGCAATTATGATTTGGGACGGGGGAATGAGGAATGGACTGGGCGATACTTTTATTGGCGGCGTACCTTATCGGCTCGATACCGTTCGGGCTGATTTTGGGCAGGCTCATCTGGAAAAAAGATTTGCGGCGATTCGGCTCGCACAATATCGGCGCAACCAACGCGTGGCGCGTCCTCGGTCGCAAGGCGGGGCTGTTGGTCTTTATCTTCGACTTCCTTAAAGGTCAACTCGGCGTCCTGTTCGGCGCGTGCATGTTAGTTTCTCCTGCCGCAATGGTCGCGGGCGGATTCTTCGCCATGCTCGGTCACATGTTCCCGATATTCGCGGGCTTTAAGGGCGGCAAAGGCGTCGCCACGGGGCTTGGTGTCCTCGCCGCGCTCATGCCCAAAATTACCGCGATTGTCTGTATCGTCTGGCTCGTGCTCGTCCTGCTTACGCGTTACGTCTCGGTCGGCTCAATCGTCGCGGCTGTCCTGACGCCAATCCTCGCCGCGTGCTTCAAAGTCCCCGACGTATTCTTTGCCTTCGCGTTGGCGGCGGCGGCGGCTATCGTCTGGCGTCACAGAGAAAACCTCTATCGGCTCAAGGCGGGGCGCGAAAATAAAGTTTGACATGCGTAAGATAATTTTGCTCCTCGCGCTTATTATGATGTCAGCAACCTGCGCGGCGGCTCCCGATAACGGTTTGCCCTTCGACCCGCTTGCCACGACCTACGCGGAGGGCGATTCGGGCGCGTTGACGCTTATCCGCATGAAGGACACCGGCGAACTTTGTTTCCTCGTCGCCGATAACAAGGCGCAAGCTCTGGGCATGGTGCCCTACACGAGCCGCATTTACGATTTCTATCTGCGCCGCGACAAATCAGGCTACCCGCCGTTTATCTTCCAAATGGTGATACCCATGGAAAGTCGCGGGCAACTCGACGACGACCTGGGCGAATGGCAGGAAAACTTTCACCTGTTGCCGGTCTACGCGCTGTTCGACGTAAAGACGGGCGGGCAAGTCGTTTGCGATAAGCCGTTCTTTTCGGCAAGCGGACTCAATGCTTCGCACTTCCACGCAAGAATTCAAAACCCGAATCACGAGCGGTTGATTGAAATTTTCCTGACGCACATGCCGCGCCTCCACAAACAGGTTCGCGATCAATCAATCTCGTTGCCTTGATAAATCCTTTCCCCCGTCAAATCGGCGGGGAATTTTTTTTTGCTTAATGAAATTTTTATGGTACAATGGCAAAGAATTTTAACGGCAGGAGGTGCGGGCTTTGGATGAATTGCTGAACTATCTGATAGTGATATTGATGACGACGGGCGTGATATTCGGCGGGAAGGCGGTTTGGGATTGGAAAAAAAATCGGACGCCGCAACTCGACCTTAAGGAACTGGAGGCGGAGAGGGCACAGTACTTGCAGGAAAACTTCGACAAGGCAACCGCCGACTTCAACTATCTGGAGGAGGCGCGTGAACATTTAAACGACCGCGAGCTTGTCAATCAGTTGCGGTTGCTTCAGCGCACGGCTAAAAATCTTCTGAATCACCTTGAGAAAAATCCCGAACGCATTGCGCTGGCGTACAAGTTCATTGATTATTATCAAGACCGCGCAGTCAAAATCGTCAAGCAGTACATTGAGCTGGAAGAGACGCATTTGTCGACGGACAGAATTTTGGAGCTTAAGGCGCGTATGAAACAGACGCTTGCCGCGCTCGACGACGCCTATCAAGACCAATTCGAGCACGTCCTCAACGACCAAATCATTTCCACCGACGCCGAGCTGACCGTCATGGAGCAACAGCTTGACGCCGAGGGCATTAAGCGCAAAACGATTGACGTTGGGGCTGTCGACGAATACGGCAACGTCCGAATCGATACCGACCTGCTCGACCAACCCTTGCAACTTGAGCCTCAACGGAAATTCTTCCCGCAACAAGGTATGCAACGGCGGCGGCGCGGCGAAGTAAACGCGCACCCTGCGGGAGACCTGTTGCCCTTCCCCGAAGAAGACCGCCCGCAAATCGTCCAAACAAAGCTGATTCAATCGGCGTTGGCGATTTTCCTCGGCTCGTTCGGCGCACACAAATTTTATCAGGGCAAAACGTTCCAAGGCGCGTTGTACTTCCTGCTGTCATGGACGACCTTGCCGATGTGGATAAGCCTCGTCGAGGGGATTCGCTATCTGTTCATGCCAATCGAGGATTTTTACGACCAATATTTAAAGGATAAGCGCAAAAAACGGAGGTAAGTCCGATGTCAAAGAAAAAATTTTCAAAGAGCCTATGCCGGTCGTCGGCAAAGTTAAGACGCTCGCCGAAAACTCCCGCGAACGTTAATCTTGATGAATTGCTCAAACTCTAAGTTTTAACTACGGAGGAATTAACCATGGCAGACATAAATCTTAACGACCTGTTGGCAAAGAAAAAATCCGTTGAGCCCGCAAAGGACGATAAACCCGTCGAACCGGAGCAGGAAATTGCAAAGGTCACTCAGCAAATCGAAACGCTTTCGCCCGAAGAACAGGCTAAAGTCCAATCAATCAAGGACAATATCGACTTGACCGACTCAAGTACGCCGTTGACTTTCGGTGCGCCCGCGCAGAAGGAAATCGCTCAATTCTCCGACAGCATTCTTGCCAAAGTGCGCTCCAAAGACGCGGGCGAGGTCGGCGTTTTGCTCAATGAACTCGTCGGCAAAGTCAAGGGCTTCGACGTGACCAAAAAGAGCGGCGGCTTCCTAAGCAACCTGCCCATTATCGGTTCGCTCGTCAATAAGGCGGATGATATGATGCAGGGCTACGAAAAGCTTTCCGTCCAGGTCGATAAGATTCAGGCGGGGCTTGAAAATTCCAAAGTCAAGATGATGGAGGATGTCGTCATGTTCGACACGCTCTATCAAAAAAATCTCGGCTACTTCAAGGAGTTGCAACTTTATATCCGCGCCGGCGAGGAAAAACTTGACGAAATGCGCACGACCATTTTGCCCAAGCTCCGCGCTCAAGCCGCCGAATCGGGCGACCCCATGGCTGTGCAAGTCGTCAGCGATTTTGAACAGAGCGTCGACCGCTTCGAGAAAAAAATCCACGACCTCAAGCTCAGCAAGACGTTGGCAATCCAGACCGCGCCGCAAATTCGCCTTATCCAAAACAACGACCGCGTGCTTATCGACCGCGTGCAATCCGCCATTTATCACACGATACCGCTTTGGAAAAATCAGATGGTTATCGCGCTCGGCTTGACGCACCAAAAAGAGGTTATCGAACTTCAACGCGCCGTAAGCGACGCCACCAACGACCTCCTCAAGCGCAACGCCGAAATGCTCAAGCAAAATTCAATCGACACGGCTAAGGCGAACGAACGCGGCATTGTCGACATCGAGACGGTTAAAAAGGTCAACGAAGATTTAATCGCGACGATTCAGGAAACGCTCCGCATTCAGCAGGAGGGGCGGCAAAAGCGTCAGGCGGCGGAAAAGGAACTCGTGGCAATAGAGGGGCGGCTCAAAGACGCATTGCTCAAAAATACCGGACGGGCTTAAGGAACGGGAACTATGCGCGAAACAGTTGGGATACCGGCAGGGATTTTGGTTTATTCGCTGTCAGTAATTTTATTTTTGATTTTGGTCAAATTGTTCGTGGCGGTGCCCAAAGAGTGGCCGCTCCTAATCACAATCGCGACGACGGTAATCGCCTTCCAGGTAACCTGCGCGGTTGTGCGGGTTTTCTCGACGGAGCTGGGCGTCAAAGTGGTTGGCGTGCTGATAGCGATTTTCTGGCTAATATCGCTGGGTTTTGACGCGTTCGGCTTTCTGGACAGGGCGGTTGACTTTCTGGGCGGCAACGACGAGACCAATAACGGACTGGGCGGCTTGCGCGATTTGATTGAGCTGGTTTGGGATTCAAAAGTTTGCGCCGGTGTGTCGGTGATTCTTGCGATTTGGACGTTGGGCAAATGAAAAGAGATCGGGCGTTTGTTCAAAAGCGAATCATCAATCTGGTAATGATACTGCTGGCGTTAATGGGCGTGGTAGTCTTCCGCTACGCGTGGCTGCAACTGGTGCAGGGCAACGAATTGGCGGAGCGAATGCGTTGGCAAGTGGGGCACGACTATTCCGTACAATCGCCGCGTGGCGCAATCGTCGACCGCAACGGGCGCGAGCTTGCCGTCAGTACCATGACCAAATCGCTGTTCGTCGACCCCAATCACGTCGAAAATCCCAAGGAGCTGGCGCGGGATTTGGCACCGCTTGTCGGCAAAACCGAACAGGAAATTTTGGCGGACATAGCGGTCGGCGGCGGCTTTTCGTGGGTTAAGCGGCGGCTGGAGCAATCGGAGTACGAGGCGATACGCTTGCTGATTCGCGAAAAAAATTACGCGGTATGTTTGGGCTTCCGCGACGAGGCTAAGCGTTACTATCCCAACGACGTTTTGGCGGCTAACGTTTTGGGCTTCGTGGGCACCGACGACAAAGGGCTTGACGGCGTGGAGCAGGCTTTGGACAAGTATATCAAGGGCGAAGTCACCGAGTCTTTTATCTACGCCGACACCCGCGACCGTCCGATTTTGGAGTCGATATTTTCCCAACACGGCTACCAGGGCGACAAGTGCAAGACGATTCAGCTGACGATTGACAGCGCGATTCAATTTATCGTGGAGCAGGAGCTTGACCGCGCCATGGCTGAAAACGACCCGTTGGCGATAACGTGCATAGTTATGGATCCGCGCACGGGCGAGGTCTTGGCTATGGCAAATCGCCCGTCGTACAATCCGAATCGTTTTTGGGATTATGAGCAGGAGGTTTGGAAGAATCGGGCAGTGTCCTACATCTACGAACCCGGCTCGACGTTCAAGGCGGTAGTGGCGGGCGCGTTGTTGCAAGAGGGCATCGTCACGCCTAATCAAGTTTTCGTCGATCCGGGGTACGTGACGTTTTCGGGCAAGGAGATTCTAAACTGGAACGGCGACAGTTTTGGAACGGTGACGTTCGCTGATGTGGTTAAGCAGTCGGTGAACACGGGCTTTGCGATTTACGGCAACGACTTGGGCGCGGAAAAGCTCATCGATTACGCACGGCTGTTCGGCTTCGGAGACCAGACAGGCATTGAGTTGCCGGGCGAAGAGTACGGCATATTGTATTCGCCCTACGAAATGGTCGAGTCGGATATTGCAACTATGTCAATCGGGCAGAGTATAGCAGTCACGCCGATTCAGCTGATAACGGCATTTTGCGCGATAGCCAACGACGGGATTTTACTCAAGCCGCATATCGTCAAATCGATAAAGAACGCGAACGGCACGACGTATTCGGAGACGCGAGTCGAGGAGGTACGGCGCACGATTGACAGCCCGACGGATAAGACTTTGGTCGGCTTGCTGGAGCAGGTCGTGGCGTCGGGCGGCGGCGGCAAGGCGTCTGTTCGCGGCTACAGGATAGCGGGCAAGACCGGCACCGCGCAGAAGGTCAGCGAGGACGGCTTAGGTTACGACGAGGGCAGATATATCGCGTCGTTTTGCGGCTTCGCGCCCGTCGAAAGCCCGCAGATTGCCTTGCTTGTCATGATTGACGATCCGTTGGGTTCATTTTACGGCGGACAGGTTGCCGCGCCCGTAGCCAGTCGGATTTTTTCGCAAGTCTTCCGCTACTTGAGGATTGAGCCGAGCGACGCGCCGTTGGGTTTGGATTCGGACGAGATTGGCGCGGAAGTCGGAGAGGGCGACGCGTCGATTCACGGCGTGCAACCCAAGGAGGAGCCTCCCCGTCCTGCCGAACCCGAAGCCGAGGCTCCGCACGAGGAGATTGCGCCCGAAGCGGCTCGTGTACCCGATTTTTACGGCAAAAGCATTCGCGAGGCGGCGCGGCTTGCCAACGAGGCGGGTATATCGTTTATGGCGGAAGGTTCGGGCTTTGCGGTCGGGCAGAGCATAGGCGCGGGCGAGGTCGTCGACAGGGGCACTACCGTCAAGGTTCGTTTCAGCCCCTAAGCGCGGAGAAAATCCCCCCTTTGCCAAAGCGTGGATTCGCGGAACCGGCTCGTCACTCTGATTTAAGCTGATTTCTATTTTCATATTTGTAAACTACTTTTCTTTGAGCGGGCAAAGAAAAGTAGCAAAAGAAGGCCCGCCTCGCGGGGGCGTAAAGTCCGCTATCCGTACCGTCTGATAATTTCAAGTAGTGACGCCGACGGTATTTGCATCACGCAAATGCGTCGGCAGCGGAGCCGTCATCCTTGACGGCTCCTAAAATACGCGCCGTGTATCTTCGGAGGGATTGCTTATGAGAAAATTTTTGGCGACGTTGGCTTTGCTCTCGTTGTTGAACGTCGGGACGTGCGCGGCGGAGTCCGTTCAAGCCGTCGGGCGCGGCATTTCCGAACGCATTGCCATTCATGACGCCCTGCGCTCCGCCCTCGAACAGAAATTCGGCGCGACCGTTCACTCCAAAACCCGCGTCCAAAATTCTGCGCTCCTCTCCGACGTGAACGCCGTCGACAGCGCGGGCTTCGTTCAATCGTGGCAAATTCTTTCAAGCCGCGTAGAGAACGGCGTTTTTGTCGTCACGATTAGCGCGGAGCTGGACGACGCCAAAATCTCTGCGCGGCTTACCGAACTCGACAAAAAGGCTCTCGTCGACTTCAACGCCGACAATCCCCGCGTGGCGGTTATGGCTGTCGATTCAAGCGGACAACGTTACTCCGATGTCGAAAATGAAATTATCGCCGCGCTCAAGCGTCAAGGTTTCACGCGCCTCGTTGATTTGGCGCAAGTCAATCGTGCTGTCTATCGTCGAATCATCGCGGCTGACGACGACGAGGAGCTTTGCAAGACTTTGGCGAACGACTTCCACGCCGACTGCCTTGTTATCGCCGAGGTCAAAAATTTTTCGGGCAACGAGGTTACGTTATCGAGCCGCCTTATCGAACTTAATACGGGCGAGATTATTTTCGCGGGCACGTCGACGGGCGGCGGAGCTTTCCTTGGCGGCAGTGACGCCCTTAAGTTGGCGGGTCGCCGCGCAGGTTACGAGCTGTCCGTTGCCGCGCTTAAGCAAGCCGCGCAGGTCGAGCGTCATGTTACTTTGCTGATAACCCGTCCGACCTTCGAGCAAATGGGCGGCACGTTGACTGTCGTCCGCGAACGCGTCAAAAGTCTTTCGGGCGTGAACGACGCCTTTGTCCGCAAGCTGAACGCGAGCCTGGAGCTTGACGTTGACTTTGACGGGACGGCGGCGGACTTCGCGCAGTTACTTGAGGCTTTCGCCGTAAAAATTCTGGAAGTCGGCGCGAGCTTCGTTAAGATTTGAAATGGTTCCATGTTCAAGAAACGGCGGCACTTTGACTGCCGTCCGCGAACGTGTCAAAAATCTTTCGGGCGTGAACGACGCCTTTGTCCGCAAGCTGAACGCGAGCCTGGAGCTT
>ERZ842401.135-NODE-135-length-95382-cov-7.043052_pt1 | contig 95382 bp, 93 predicted proteins | sample MGYA00521270_ERZ842401 | MGnify/ENA primary metagenome ERZ842401 (study PRJEB31892, sample SAMEA3878208) | bioreactor metagenome | biome: Moose rumen | place: Sweden | collected 2011-10 | study: EMG produced TPA metagenomics assembly of the PRJEB12797 data set... | reverse complement strand
TACATACACCTAATATTAAAGTAGTAAAATAGATTGCATAATCTTTAAAACTTTTTTTGATATTTGCTATAGATAGTTTATAAAGCATCGTTCATTTCACCACCTAGAAGAGTTACTACATCAATAATGTTATCAAAGAATTCTTTTCTTGAACTATCACCTTTTTGTATTTCATTAAATATTTTCCCATCTTTAATAAATATAACACGTGATGCGTAACTAGCTGTAAAAGCATCATGAGTAACCATAAGAATAGTTGACTTTAATTCATTGTTTAAATATTCAAAATTATTTAATAATTGTTTAGATGATTTAGAGTCTAATGCTCCTGTTGGTTCATCTGCAAGAATTAAACTAGGATTAGTAATAATTGCTCTAGCACTTGCAATTCTTTGTTTTTCTCCACCACTCATTTGATATGGATACTTATTTAAAATTTTAGTAATTCCTAACTTAGATGCAATATCTTCAATTCTTTTCTTTTGTTCAGAATAAGGAATACTTTGAATAGAAAGTGATAAAGATATATTCTCATATCCAGTTAGTGTATCTAATAGATTAAAATCTTGAAATATAAATCCTAACTTATCTCTTCTAAATTTATTTAAACTATTTCCTTTTAATTTTGTAATATTTTCTCCATCAACAAATATTTCTCCTGCTGTAACTTTATCTATAGTAGATATAAGATTTAAAAGTGTTGTTTTTCCACTACCACTAGCTCCCATAATAGCAACAAACTCACCTTTTTCTACTTCAAAAGATATACCATTTATTGCTTTCGTTAAACTAGATTTACTTCCATAGTATTTTTCGACATTTTTAACTTGTAATATTTTTCCCATATTATCTCTCCTTACAACGCTAATTTTAGATTATAAATATTTATTTGTCTTTTGAATAATATTACAATACATTACAATTTTGTAATATTAAATTTTATACATATCGTTTTTTCCAAACTCTATTATTACTTTTGTATATTCTTTTAGGGTGCTTTCTATATAAATATTATGACCTAACTTATCACATAATTTTTTTATAATATATAATCCCATACCGGTAGACTTTATTTTATCTCTTCCATTAGATCCAGTAAAAGATTTTTCAAAAACTCTGCCTATATCTTTAGTAGGTATTCCAATACCATTATCATATATTTCAAGTATAGTTTTATCATTATCTTCTATAGCGCTTATTTTTATTATTGAATCTTTATCTTTTTTATATTTAATACTATTATTTATTATTTGATTAATAATAAATTCTAACCATTTCTTATCAGTATGAACCAAAGAATTTTTAACGTTTGACTCAAAAGTAATATTATTATCTAATAAATCATCTTTATTTTTAATACTTACATTTCTAATTACTTCTTTAAGATTTACTTCGTTGATTACAAAATCTTTTTCTGTATTTTCACTTCTTACATAATATAGTATTTCATCTATATTATTATCAAGTCTTCTAATAATACCTAATAATGATTTATCATATTTTTCTTTGTTATTATGGCATTTTAAAACCATACTTGATATAGGTATTTTTACTTCATGTATCCATATTTCAACAAACTCTTTAAACTCCAGTATATTTCTCCTATAATCATTAATATTTTCTATCATAGATTTATTGATTTCATATAATGATTCAACCATTAATTTTTCTTCATATGTATTTGGTTCAGGTATAGTTTCAAGTATTAAATATTTCTTAGATAATTTGTTTAAACTATTTAAATATGATTTATAGAATTTATTCTTTCTATAATAATTTATTGAAATAATTGAAATGCCACTAATTAATAAAATTATTGTAGTTAATACATTAACTGTAATATCAATTTTAAATGCATTTAACATTAGGAATAATAATAGCACAGTAGATAAATAAATAATTATGCCTATAATATTATCTTTAAAATAATCTTTATATTTCATATTATTCTATAACCTATTCCCTTCCTTGTTTCTATTATATTAGGATATCCCATTTCAGCTAGTTTACTTCTTAATCTACTAATGTTAACAGTTAATGCATTCTCATTGATATATTCGTCATTGTTCCATAGTTCTGTCATTAATTCATCTTTTGATACTATTCTATCTTTATTAGATAAAAGCATATGGAAAATAATAATTTCATTCTTGGTAAGTACTGCTTCTTTATTATTGTTTTTAACTATCCCTTTACCAATATCAAATGTTAAATCTTTGTAACTAATTGTTGCCTTATTCATATCGCACCTTTTTAGTAGAGCATTTATCTTTAGTAAAAGAATTGTTGGATTATAAGGTTTTGTTATATAATCATCTGCTCCATAGGAATAAGATATTACTTCATCTGATTCATTTGATTTACTAGTGACCATAATTACTGGTATATGTGATTCCTTTCTTATTTCTTTTAGTAATAATTCTCCATTTAAAAAAGGAATATTAATATCAAGTAGTATTAAATCTGAATTACTTTTTATAATTTCATCTTTTGCATTTTTAAAATTTTCCAATATATAAGCATCATAGTCTGAGTTTTTTAATAGATAAAATAATTCTTTTGATATGGTCTTATCATCTTCAACTATCATTATTTTTTTCATAACTATCCACCCAACTATATTATACCATTTATAATAGCACTTTTATCTTACATTTTTGTAAGAATTAATTCATTAATATAACTCTTATTTACTTTATAATTCTTTATTTAATTATATAAATTATAATGAAGTTTCCATTCTATATACTCACTATCTGATATTTCACCATTCAATCTTCTTTCTCTCATTTCTCCCCATTCTTCAAATCCTCTTATAATATCTTCATTATAATATGTTTTTTTCATAGCATCTTTATCGAAAATAAACTCGCTATAAGGACATAATTCTTCTTCCCACATATGATAGTATATTACTTCATTTGGATCTACAAAATTATATCTTCTTATAGCATAATTACTTACATCAAATAATTCTGCTAAATCTTCTAATCTATCTACTTGTGGTTCTCTAGCATTTCTTTCATATTTATCAATACTATCTGTTGGTTTTTCACCTCCTAACTCTAAAAACTCTGCTACATTTGGCTTAGACATATATCTAAGCTCCCTTACGAATTTTAGTCTTGCTCCTTGACTAAGGTTTTCCAATTCTGGTTTAAAAAAATAATTACTCATAATATTTACCTCCAATCTTATTTTTTTATTCCAATAAAAAACTAGTACTTAATACTAGTCAATCCCTTTTTATTCTTTTTAGTTTTGTTCACCATATTTGGACTACAAGAAACGCCGCCCAAGTTTTATTGTCACTATACTATACCATTCAAAAGTACCTCCTATCTTATTTTTTTATTTTTCCTCTCCAATTTTAATCTTTTCTTAAACCTATATAATTCCAACAAAAAAAGAGTATTTCTACTCTTTTGATTGGTACGTTTAAACGTCCTATTTTTGATGCTCGCGGATTGCAGCTTGTGCAGCAGCTAGTCTAGCAATTGGCACTCTATATGGGCTACATGATACATAATCTAGACCTACATTGTTACAAAATTCGATTGATGAAGGTTCACCACCGTGTTCTCCACATATACCTAAATGTAAATCTGGTCTAGTTTTTCTTCCAAGTTCAGCTGCCATTTTAACTAACTTACCAACACCATTTTGGTCTAATCTAGCAAATGGATCAGATTCATAAATCTTATTTTGATAATATGCATCTAAGAATTTACCAGCATCATCTCTAGAAAAGCCAAATGTCATTTGTGTTAAATCATTAGTTCCAAATGAGAAGAATTCAGCTTCACTAGCAATTTCATCAGCTAAAAGTGCTGCTCTTGGTATTTCAATCATTGTACCAATATGATAATTTATATCAGAATTCTTTTCTTTCTTAACTTCTTCAGCTACTTCAATAACAATATCCTTAACAAATTTAAGTTCTTTCTTTTCACCTACAAGCGGAATCATTATTTCAGGAGTTATCTCAATATTTTCTTCTTCACTAACTTCAATTGCAGCTTCCATTAAAGCTCTTGTTTGCATCTTTGCAATTTCAGGATATGTTACTGCAAGACGGCAACCTCTATGACCCATCATTGGATTAAATTCATGAAGTTCAGCAATCTTATTTCTTAAGTGTTCTTCAGTTACATTCATATCTTTAGCAAGTGCTTTAATATCTTCAGGATCACTTGGTAAGAATTCATGAAGAGGTGGATCTAAATATCTAACAGTCATAGGTAAACCTTTAAGTTCTTTATACATTGCCTTAAAGTCACCTTTTTGGAATGGAATTAACTCATTAAGAGCTTTTTCTCTATCTTCGACTGTTTCAGATAAAATCATCTTTCTAATCTTTGGAATCCTATCAGCTTCGAAGAACATATGTTCTGTTCTGCATAATCCAATACCTTCAGCACCAAGTTCGATTGCTTTTTTAGTATCTCTTGGATTATCAGCATTAGTTCTAATACCAAGTCTTCTAAACTTATCAGCCCATTCCATTATTCTACCAAAGTTTCCAGATACTGTTGCATCAACTGTCTTAATGTCTCCTAAATATATTTTACCTGTAGAACCATCTAAAGATATATAATCTCCTTCTTTAATAGTATGTCCACCAAGTGTAAATGTTTTTGCTTCTTCATTAATAGTTATATCACCACAACCTGATACACAGCAAGTTCCCATACCACGAGCAACAACAGCCGCATGGCTAGTCATTCCACCACGAACAGTAAGTACGCCTTGGCTAGCAACCATACCTTCAATATCTTCTGGTGTAGTTTCTAATCTAACTAAAACAACTCTTTCACCTTTACCACCTTTACCCATTTTTTTAGCATCTTCGGCTGTAAAATATACACGTCCTGCAGCTGCTCCTGGGCTAGCTGGTAAGGCTTCGCCAATAACTTCGCCATCTTTAAGTGCTTTGTCATCAAACATTGGATGAAGTAATTGATCTAAGCTTTTAGCATCTATTCTTGTGATTGCTTCTTCAGGTGTAATCATACCCTCATCTACTAAATCACAAGCAATATTAATGGCAGCTCTAGCTGTTCTTTTACCATTTCTTGTTTGTAAGAAATATAATTTTCCTTCTTGAATAGTGAACTCCATATCTTGCATATCTTTATAGTGCTCTTCAAGTTTATTAGCTATTTCCATAAATTCTTTATAGCATTCTGGTAAATCTTCTGCAAGTTTAGTTATTGGTTGTGGAGTTCTAACACCAGCAACAACGTCTTCTCCTTGAGCATTGATTAAGTATTCACCATAAATACCTTTTTCACCAGTACTAGGATTTCTAGTAAATGCTACACCTGTACCAGATGTATCTCCCATATTACCAAATACCATTGATTGAACATTTACAGCTGTTCCCCAATCTCCTGGAATATCATTCATTCTACGATATACAATAGCTCTAGGATTATCCCAAGATCTAAATACTGCTTTTACAGCACCCATTAATTGTACCTTAGGATCTTGTGGAAATTCTTCCCCATTCATATGGTCTTTATAAACTTCTTTAAATCTTTTAACTAGTTCTTTTAAATCATCCACTGTAAGTTCAGTATCATATTTAATTCCTTTAGTTTCTTTGATTTCATCAATAATTTTTTCAAAGAAAGATTTGTTAACTTCCATAACAACATCAGAATACATTTGAATAAATCTACGATAACTATCATAAGCAAATCTTGGATTATTAGTTTTCTTTGCAAATCCTTCAACAGATTCATCATTAAGTCCTAGATTAAGAATTGTATCCATCATACCAGGCATACTAGCTCTAGCACCACTTCTAACAGAAACTAAAAGTGGATCTGATGTATCTCCAAATGTCTTTCCTTGAACTTTTTCAAGTTCTGCTAATGCATCAAAAATTTGTTTCTCAATTTCAGCTGAAATCTTTTTACCACAATTATAATATTCTGTGCAAGCTTCAGTTGTAACTGTAAATCCTTGAGGTATAGGTAAACCTAAATTAGTCATTTCAGCTAAGTTAGCACCCTTACCGCCAAGTAAATTTCTCATGTCAGCATTTCCTTCTTTAAACGCATAAACGTATTTCATTTTACCATTCCTTTCCTAACTCCTATATCATAACAAAATTATTAAGTTATAGTCAATAATTTTTTTTATAATTTACATTAATTTTTAAATAAAAATAGACTATTTATTATATAGTCTATCTCTATTAATTTTCTTAACTAACTTTTTTCTACATTTACGGCACATTGAAACATACGTTGTTTTTCCTTCACCATCAATTGCTACTTGCTCTCCTTCAAAAACCGGCACTCCGTCTAAGAACCTTACGTTGCGAGTAGCTCCTTCAGAACATTCACAAATCGTCTTCATTTCTTCTAAACTATCGGCATAGATGAATAATGCTTCGCTTCCTGGAAATAGATTATCTTGAAAGTCTGCTCTAAGTCCATAACATATAACTGGTATATTTAATTCATCAACTATATCAGTAAGTTCTATAACATGCTTTCTACTTAAAAATTGAGCTTCATCAACTAAAACACAATCTAGATTATATTTTGTCTTATGTTTAGAAATTATTTCATAAATGTTATCATCAGGTTTAATTATATAATTAGTATTAAGTTCACTATTATCTCTTGAAACAATTTTATCATTCCCTTTAGTATCTATGCCAGGTTTTATAATAATAGCTTCTTTTCCTTTTTCTCGGTAATTATACCATACTTTAATAATATCTCGAGTTTTACCACAACCCATAGCACCATATCTAAAATATAATTTTGCCATAAACTTCCTCCTAAAATTAAGCTCTTGGATGAGCCATATTATATATTTCCTTTATTTTTTCATCACTGACATGTGTATATATACTGGTAGTATTTAAAGATTCGTGTCCAAGTAAATCTTTAACACTAACAAGATCAGCTCCATTGTTAAGCATTCCTGTTGCAAAAGTATGACGAAGCATATGAGGACTAACATGCATTGTAATACTAGCTTTAATAATAATATCATCAATTATTTTTCTAACATATCTTGAACTAAGTTTATTGCCATCTTTATTTAAAAATAAATATGGACTATCATGAAAATCCACTTGTCTTCGGCCTCTATTAATGTAATCATCCATAGCTTCTTTAGTATTATTTCCAAAGACAACTATCCTCTCTTTACTGCCCTTACCAAGTATTCTAATTGTCCTATCATTAATATTTATATCATTTATTTTTATACTAACTAATTCAGATACTCTAACCCCAGTTGCATAAAGCATTCTAATAATTAACAAGTTTCTACTACCAATCCAAGTACGTGTATCAGGAATACTAAACATTTTATCAATGTCTTCTTCTTTTACAAATTTTGGTAAATTACCTTCTTTTTTTGGATTTTTAACACTTTTAAAGTAGTTAGAAGCAACCACTTCTTTTTTTACTAAATAATTATAAAAACTACGAAGTGAACTTAATTTTCTTGAAATACTACTTTTACTATTACCTAAATCATATAAATGTTTTAAATATTCAAAGACAGTATCTTTGCCAATTTCAAGTAAATTATTATCCGTATATTCATTAAATTCTAGGATATCAGTTCGATAACTAGCAATAGTATTGTCTGAATGTTTTTTAACAACTAATAAATATTCTAAAAATTCATCAATATATATCATCTAGTATGACCACTTACCAATTGCTTATGAGTATACTCTTTAAGTTCATCTAAACTTTTATTAGTTAAAGTAACTAATAAATATTTCTCGTCTTCTAAAAGTTTATTTAAAGTAGTTTTAGAGTAATCAATTTTAAGTTCATCTACTTTTGTTCTAATACCTTTATCTTTAAGCTTAAAATAAGATTCTTTTCTGCGTTTATAATTATCACTTAAATATATATCACTAACAGCATCAATTTCTCTATCAGTAATAGCACCTGCCATTTTTTTCTTATTACAATAATTATTAAGTATATTTTCAAATCCACTATATTCACTCATTCTACTAATATCACTTTTTACATAATTTGCTAATTTAATTTTTAAATCATTTTTATCAAATCTATCGCGATTATATTTAATAGCAAGTGATCTATCTTTAAATTCTTGTTGATCATCATTAATATTATATAAACTACTTGCAAGATATGCATCCAATATTTCTTCATTTGGTATACCAAAATCAAGCAATTGACTAATACTAGCTACAAGTTCTAATGGATTATCATACATAACTGTAAATTCATCAACATATTCTAACCCATTAAATGGAATATTAATAATATTATTATCAAATTCAAGTACTAAATAAATTGTATTCATTTTATTTCTCCTTTAAAGCCTTGGCCATCTTTTTCCATAAACCTACTCCTGAATAGTTAAGTATTCCTGCTTTATAAATTCTAAGACCATATTTAATTAGTAAATAGATAGTTCCTAATAATAACAATATACTAATGATTAAATCAAATAAACCAACTTCACCCATTACATATAAAGTAGGAGCTAACATTGAAGATATAAATGGAATATAACTCATAATTCTAATGAATAAGCTTCCCTTAAATATGCCAACCATAACTGATAAATAGTATCCAGCTAAAGATATTACAACTATTGGTGTTTGTAATTGCTGAAAATCCTCTAGATTAGTTGTCATACTAGCAAGAATTCCTGCTAATAGTGAGTAAGCAATAAAAGTCAATATCATCATTATAACAAGTATTGGAATCATTATGCCAATTGTACTTGTTATTTCATCTATTGGTAAATTTGATGCTGCATTTATAATATCACTATCTATTCCCTCAATAATATTTCCACCAGTTAAAAATAATCTAATAATACATGCAACAATTGCAAAGAAAATTAATAAAGCCGATTGAATAAAAACAAAAACATTCGCAGCTATAACTTTTGATAAGAAATGGGCTTTAGGGCTTACATTAGATATAATTATTTCCATACTTTTAGTAGTTTTTTCTTCATTAACTTCTGCTCCAATCATTTGAATTAAAAACATAATTAACATAAATATAGGAAGCGTCAATACTTGCATAACCGTAGACACAAGCATATTATCTAATGTATTATCATTATCGAGTAAAATTGTCTCAACATTAACATTATTCTGAATATTATTAAATTCTTCTCGCGTAATATTATATTCTCTTAATGCAATTTCACTTCTAACTGTACTTAGTGTTGTATTAATTAATGTATTAGTAATTGTTCCTAAGGCCTCTTTACTAACCAGTTTAGCTTTTAAATAATTATCATTATCAGTATCAATTACTAAAAGAATTTTATTATCTTCTTCTTTTACAATATCCACTGCACTATCATAATCTTTATCATATAAAGTAATATCAGTTTCTTGATAATCACTAAAATATTTACTTCCTTTTATATAATTATTTTTAAAATCTTCAAAAACATTGGCATTATCTATAATTAATATCTCAGAATTTTCTGAAAAATTACCGCCAAATGCTTTAATAATTAAATCGATATTAGCAAACCCAACAAGTAAAATTAAAAATATAATATTGGCTATTAAAAACCATTTAGTTTTAATTTTTTTATTTAAGCTCATTTTCGTTAAAAACCACATTTTTTTACTCATAGTTTTCACCCACAATACTAATAAATATTTCATTTAAGCTAGGATCTTCAACACTAAATTTTAATATATTATCGTATTTTGCAATAAGTTTAAATATATCCTTAACATAATCTAAACTACTAACAGAAATAATATATTGATTATTTTCTTCAGTTATTTTTTCTACTCCAGGTTCTTTAGATAATTTCTCAACATCTATATCTCCAACAACAACAATATTTTTCTTTTTATAATCTTCTTTAATATCTTTAAGTTTCCCTTGCAATACGCTTTTTCCTTTGACTAAAACAACCAATTCTTCGCAAAATAATTCGACATGTTCCATACGATGCGATGAAAAAATAATACTAGTTCCTTTTTTCTTTAGTTCAAGAATAACACTTTTAAAAAGTTCAACATTAATTGGATCTAGTCCCGAAAAAGGTTCATCTAAAATAAGTAATTTAGGTTCATGAATAATTGCCGTAATAAACTGTACCTTCTGCTGATTTCCTTTAGATAATTCTTTAATTTTTTTATTTTTATATTCCGTTATTTCAAAGCGCTTTAACCAATAATCAAGTTTCTTTTCAATTGTCTCTTCTGGCATAGATTTTAATACGCCATAGTAGATTACTTGCTCTAAAACAGTCATTTTAGTAAGCAAACTTCTTTCCTCAGTTAAAAAACCAATTCTATCACTAATTGAATAATCAATAGGTTTACCATCAATAGTAATTTTCCCCGTATAATCATCAAGCAATCCCAAAATCATTCTAAAAGTTGTTGTCTTTCCTGCGCCATTTAATCCAAGAAGTCCAAATATAGTACCATCTTTAACTTCAAAACTAAGATTATTAACTGCAGTTAAATTACCATATTTTTTTGTTACATTTTCAACTTTTAACATAATGCCTCCTACTTCGCTTGCTTAGAAAGTGCTTCCTTAGCCGCTTCCTGCTCTGCATGCTTTTTACTATTGCCAGTACCAGTTCCTAAGATAATTCCATCAACAATACAATTACATACAAAAGTTTTATCATGCGATGGACCACTTTCAGATACTATTTCATAAGTTACACTCTTTTTATCAGTTTGAACAAGTTCTTGAAGTGTCGATTTATAATCATGTAAAAAATCAACATTTTTATCAATATATTTAGTAACAATGTCCAAAACAATCCTTTTTGTAAAATCTAATCCTTTATCTAAATACATTGCAGCAATAAACGCTTCAAATACATCTGCTAAAATAGTATCATTGGGACCTGCCTCTACTTCGCTTCCACCAAGTTTAACATCAGATTCAAATTTTAAATCCTTAGCATAAGTAGCCAGTGCCTCTTCGCAAACATATCTTGCACGCATTCTTGTCATTATGCCTTCAGGTAATTGTCGCTCTTTATACAAATACTCGCTTATAATAAATTCTAAGATAGCATCCCCCAAGAATTCTAATCTTTCATAATTAGGAAAAGATGGATTTTCATTACTATATGAAGTATGTGTAAAAGCTTCATAATATAAATTGATATTTGTCGGATTTATATCCAAAGTTTTAAATATTTTCATATATTCACCCTCATATATAATTTTATCAAACTTAAAATATAAAGTCCACAATAATAAAGAAAAAAAAATAGTTTTTAAAATATCTTTAATTAATAAATTTACAAATGATAAATAATTTGATAAAATTAAATATATGATGAAAAGAGGTATATATGAAAAAGTATAGAATAATATTATTTATATTAGAAATTTTTTTATTAACCGGTTGTGATGTTTTAAAAAATGATGCCATGGAAGATATTGAAGTGTATACAACCACATACCCAACAACATACCTAATCAATTATTTATATGGGCCACATTCAAATCTTCATAGTATCTATCCAACAGGTGTTAATTTCAAAGAATATGATTTATCTGAAAAAAAGATAGCCGAATATTCAAAAAGTGATTTATTTGTTTTTAACAGTCAAGATATAGATCGCGATTATGCCGTTAAAATGATAAATGAAAATAAAAAGTTAAAATTAATTGACACAGCATACGGCATGAATTATGACTATGCACCAGAAGAATTATGGCTTAATCCTTACAATTATTTAATGATGGGAAAAAATGCAAAAGATAGTTTATCGGATTATATAACAAACCCATATTTAGTTGAAGAAATAAATTCAAATTATGAAAAATTAAAATATGATTTATCAAAATTAGATGCTAAATATAAAGAAACTATTTCAACTGCTAAATATACAACGATCGTAGCTGATAAAGACCTCTTTAAGTATTTAGAAAAATACAACATTGAAGTTATTTCTCTTGAAGAAAATATCATTACATTAACGATTAAAGAAAATGATAAATTATCAGATATTTCAAATAAATACAACGTTACAGTAAGTGACATCTTAACATATAATAATAAAACAGATGAAACACTAAAAGTTGGAGAAACAATCAAAATTCCAATTAAGACTATTGAATCATCTGATTTAAACAAAGTAAAAAAACTAATAAATGAAAATAAAATAAAATATATTTATTCTGATAATACTGAAACAAATGATACAGTTAAAAAAATAATCGAAGATAATAAATTAGAATTAGTAAACATCAATACCATGTATAGTATCGATGGTGGTGTTTCTAATAATAATGAAGATTATTTAACTATAATGAATGAAAATTTAGAATTATTAAATAAAGAATTAAATAGATAGAAGGAGGACTTATGCGTTATGTTACCCTCTTACTTGGCATATTATCGATTGCCCTAGTAACAGTTATAAATTTTTACCCCAACGAAGTTAGAGATTTTATTGATAAAACTTTTACTAAAAATGAATACATAATAGCTAAACCAAATGATTATTTCTTAGATGGAAATTATTCTTATATTGAAAATTATACTGACGATGTAGCAAACAAAAAAGAATTAATAGATTATATTTATTATGTAATTAATACCGGTAGTGATTATGCAGATGGTGAATGTAAAAAAGAATATACAAATTGTATTGAAGACTTAAAAAATATTGCTGATGACGAAGATACACTAACAATAATTAATAACTTTGTACATCCATTTAATAGCTTTAAAACTATTTCATTTACCTATAATAATAAAGGAGAATTTTCCCTATCAATTGAACATGTATATACCAAAGAAGAAATAAGTGAAATAAATTATGTTATAGATAATCAAATAAAAACACTTATAACTGACAACATGACAGCCGCTGAAAAAATTAAAAATATTCATGATTATATAATAAATAATACTAAATATGATAACTTTAAAACCGAAAATATAAATGATGATACCTATAAATCAAATACAGCTTATGGAGTATATATCCAAGGATACGGAATATGTAGCGGTTACTCAGACGCAATGGCCATTTTCTTAAATAGACTTGGTATTGAAAACTATAAAATAAGCAACGAAACTCACATATGGAATTTAGTACATATTAATGGCGTATGGCGCCACTTAGATGCAACATGGGACGATCCAATCAGTGAATTTAATGAAAACCGTGATACTTACTTTCTAATTAGTTATGATGAATTATTAAAGTTAAATGATGATACCCATTCATTTGATAAAACAGTTTATAAAGAAGCAATCGAACAAAAAGCAAATTCTTAAATTTAAAATTAAATAAAAAAGCGACATAATAATCGCTTTTTTATATATTCTTATTTTTTAATCCCCTAACCTTATTATAAATGTCTTCTTCATAAAAATTGTATGTAGTTCTAATAATTATAGCAATTGGAAGTGATAAAACAATTCCCCAAAATCCTGCAATCATACCACCAGCTGATACTGAAAAAATAACTAAAAGTGGATGTAATGAATTGGTTTTACCATATACTTTAGGTCCAATTACATTACCATCTAATATTGGACAAATAGCACATATAAGTACTGTTAGTAAAAATAATTTTGTACTTATTACTGATGATACCAATAAAGATATAACCGCTACGATAAAGCCCCCAAACCATGGGATAATAGCAGATATACCAGATAAAATACCTAAAATTAAATAGTTTGGATGTCCAATAATTAAAAATGCAAGTGTATATTCAATCATTTGAATAATAATATTAAGACCCATTCCACCAATATATTTAGCAAGTTCTTTATCCAATGTTCTTAGATACTCAACTGTTCTTTTATTTCTTTTATAAAAATATTTCTTTATGCCATCTCTTACTTTATCCATATCAATTAAGAAATAAATTGCCGCACATATTACAACGATCGCTGTCGATAATACTCCAAAAGAAGCATTAACAACATTAATAGCTCCATTAGATATACTACTACCAAGATTACTTATGACATTCTTACTAAAATCAGATAATGAAGATTGAAGCGAACCAAAGTTAATTTCATATTTACTAGATAAATCTGACAAAAGAACAGAAATATTACTAATGAATAAAAGAATTTGTTCATATAACAAAGGCACTGTAAGTAGTATTATAATCAGTATAGAACCTACCCCTAAAATACAAACAGCTAAAATAGCCAACCATTTAGGACTACCAGCATCAATTAGTTTTTTTACTATTGGATATAAAACATAAGCCAGTGAAAATGCCAATAAAAATGGAGCAATAATTTCAAAAATACTAACTACAATTCCAATCCATAATCCTTTAATTAAATAAAGTAAACATACAATAGCTATAATAATTAACAAATTTAATAATTTATAATTTAATCTATCTTTCATTTTCTCCTCTCCCTAACTAATTATATCATATTTATCTATGACTTTTACTATTTTTGAACATCGTTATAACATTTAAATATTCTTGATATAAATCATCATTTAATTCAAAACATTCATTAATATCATAACCTTTATCCAGTAATTCTCCAACAATCAAACCATATATTTCATTTGGATTAATATTGTTTTCCATATTATTTCTTCCATTATTAGCATTGGTAAAATTTTGATAATATCCAGCAACAGCATTTTGTAAAGCTACAAGTATTTGTGTATAATCATATTTTTGATAAGTATCATATGAAGCATTAGCAAGAATTTCTCTTTTTCCTTTAGTACTAGCTAAAAATAGTTCTTCCATCATTTCTTTAGAAACATTATTACCAATTAAATAATTTCTGATTCCATTATCCCTTGTAAAATAAGAATAATCATTTGTTTGAATAAATAATAAAATTCTCTGATTTGCTTCCAAATAACCATATTTAGAAATCAAATAACTGTAAATATTACTCCATTCTTCTTTTTGCTTTATACTAATATTATTTTTAGCATCTTTTGCATTATTATTTTTACCTAAAACAATATTATTATATATATCAAAAAAATTTTTTTCATGTTTATCAGGCATCATTGATTGAAGTAATAATTCTGTAACCTTTTGATAATTTTCTAATTGATACTCCTCATCTACTTCCATATTCTCAATATATTTATCAATATTTTTACCTTCTTTAAATACAGTATTATAAGTATCAACTACATAGCTTACAAAGCCTTTATAAGAAACATCATTTAATTGATTTCTATTTTTAAGGTCATTAATACAATTACTAACATAAGAAGCAATTACACTATTAAATGATAATTCACCATCCCATGCATATGAAATAAAACCATTGTTAAAAGCAAATGGATTTGGTTTCATAAGTCCTTCTTTTATGTAAGGATCATTCATTACAAATTCTTCAATTTTCTTTGCATCTTCTTCATTACTAATTCTTATAACAATATCATCAAATCTAACTTCAGAGCCAATCTTTGAATGATGTATCATTCCATTCCTTGCCATAAAACTAAAAATTCTTTTTGCAGCCTCATTAATATGCGCATCATCAACCGGAATATACATTTTAATCATATTATAAGGACTAATCACATTATAATCATCATTAACAAACTGACAAAAATAGCGCCAATTATCGCTAACAAATACATTTATATTTTTAACATTTTTAAAAGATGCAATCCAATCAGAAAAATTATTATTGATGTAACAATTATTAACAACATTTCTGCCTAAACGAATTAAATTTGCATAAACCATATCAGAGTTAATTGTCATTCCTTCTCTAGCAGCTACCATCATTTTATTTAAAAATTGCTCTATTTCTCTTACATCATCCATCATTTTCACCATTTTCTATTTTTTTTACTACATCTGATAATTCAATAGTATCTTCAAGCAATTCCTTTTTATAAAATAAATCATTATTATTTTCAATTTCTTCATCTTTTAAAGATGTATATATTTCAACCTCATTGCCATCAATAATTATTTTTTGTGAATCCATACTTTATATCCTCCACTATAATTTTACCATATTAAAAGAAAAAAAGATACAATTATCTTTTTTCAACATGAATTAAATTATCATATACTTCTTCTAAAGCTCTGCCAATTTCTTTCTTACTCTTGTATTCATTAACAGGTTTTTGATAATAGCCTGTTTTAATCATTTGTTTACTACGGCCTGCTGCAATATAAACCAAAGCATATTTAGAATCAACTATTCCAAGAAGTTTATCGATAGATGGATAAATCACAATATCACACTCCCTTATCTTATAAATTAAGAATACATTATTTTAAAAATAATTACAACCTAGTTTACAAAAATTAGACAAACAAATTTAATCTAGTAAAAACAAATAATTTTTGATATAATTATTACGGTGGTAAAAAATGCGTAAAGTAAAAAAGAAAAAAATAAGTTATAAAAAGATATGTCGTTTACTAATACCACTTATCTTATTTACACTATTAATTATTTTTAAAAATAATATTTTATACCTATATGAAAGTAAAACAACAGGTTATCCTGTAAATACAATTGAAGCATTTCATGAATTAAATATCTATAGTGATATAAAAAAACACAAGTATTCAACTACACTAGATAAAATTATCAAAACAGAATACTATAATAAAAAGTATTTAAACGAATATTTAGAAATAAATTATAAACAATCAGACAGTTTTTTTAAAGATATAAATACCCTTCTAGAAATAGGATACTCTAGTAGTGATATTAACAATATATATAAATCATTAAATACTGAGAGTATTAATCTTCTACTTGAAAATGATTATCTAAAAGATATTTCAAATATTATTAACCTAAATTATTTTCATGAAGACTATTTAAAAAGATATTTGACATATAACCAAAAGAAAGATTTAACATATGAAAATTTAATTACATATGTAAATATAGGCCTAGACAAAAATTACTATACCGATGTTAATAAAATTAGTAATTTAGATGATTTACAAATAATTGTCAATAAATATAATGTCCTACCAAGTGATTATGTACCAAATGACCTTGAAGCAATAAACAATAAATATAATAGAGGCTTTAACAATAAAATGCGCCATGCCGCTAGAATTGCTTTTGAAGAAATGTGTGAAGCTGCTTTAAAGGATAATATAACTATCTACTCAGGATCAGCATATCGTTCATATAATTATCAACTAAATTTATATAATAGATATGTCAGCATTGATGGCAAAGAAAAAGCAGAAACATATTCAGCCAGAGCAGGATATTCAGAACATCAAACAGGACTAGCTACCGATATAATGAATGCTAAACTAGATTACATTAGTGCAAGCGATAAAGAATACACATGGTTAGTCAATAATTCCTACAAATATGGTTTTAACTTAAGATATCCTAAAGAAAAAGAAAATATTACCGGTTATATGTATGAAGAATGGCATTTCAGATATCTAGGAAAAGAAATAGCCACATATTTATACGAAAATGGCCTAACCTATGATGAATATGTTGCAAGAAAATAATAAAAAGAGTTGACAAAACGCACACGTTATTATAAAATTAAATACGTAAGCGTTTTTGGAGTAGTACTCAAGAGGCTGAAGAGGCGCCCCTGCTAAGGGTGTAGACCGGGAATACTGGTGCGAGAGTTCAAATCTCTCCTACTCCGCCATTAAGAAATTAAACTAGGATATCCTAGTTTTTTCTTTGCAATTTTACATATTATTTCATATATAAACTAGCGAAAAATATTATTTTATAGTATACTAAAATCTAGGTGATGAGATGATTACAGTCAAAAATAACAAACTAATAAATTATGGTAATCGTGGAATGGATTTAGAACAAGATATTAATTTAACAAATGAATATTACAAGCAAAAAAAAATTGCTTTAATATATAAAAAACCAATTCCTATTAAAGTATTAAAAATTAATGAAACAAAAACACGTATAAAAGAAGCATTTTATGAACAAAAATCAACACTTGATTATAGTGGAATATATCAAGAAAAATATATTGAATTTGATGCCAAAGAAACAAATAGTAAAACAAGCTTCCCTATATCAAATATACATCCGCATCAAATAGAACATATAAAAAATATTTTATATTATAAAGGAATTGCTTTTTTAATAGTAAGATTTAATTATCATGATAAAACATTTATGTTACCAGGAAATATTCTAATTGACTTTTTAAATACAACCAAAAGGAAATCAATACCATATAGTTTTTTTACAGATAATTGTAAAGAAATAAAAGTAAAATATGCCCCAAGATTAGATTATTTAAAAACAATTGATATTTTATAATTTATATATTATAATATAATAGAAATGAATTAAGTAAGGAAGTTGATAAAGTGAGGAAAGTAAAAAAGAAAAACATCTTAGATAAAATTGATGATGCTATCAATGACAAAATAGATGAAATAAAAGAAAAAAATCAAGAAAAAAAAGATAGCAAACCTAAAATACCAAAAAAGAAAGATAAGAAGAAAAAGATATATGATTATGAAGATGAAACAAATAACGAAATATCATTAAAATCAAATAATGATAAAAAAATAGAGTTTTCGCTTGATAATGATGAAAATGATGATGTTAAAGATAATTATCAAGATGATGAAGCTAATACAAAAAAAGAAGAAAAAGATAATACTGATGAATTGGAAGATTCACAATTAACTGATGATGAAAATACAAACGACTTCATAAAATCAATCAATAAAAAAGAAAAAAAGAAATTTGATAACAATAAAGATAATGAAGATATTGATATCAACGTCAAAGATGAAGAACCAGAATTAAAAAACAAAAAAGAAAAAAAACTTTTCTTCATGAATAAAAAGAAAAAAGAAGAAAAAGAAAATAATGAAAGTAAAAGCAAAAAAAAGTTATTCTTCATGAGCAAAAAGAAAAAAGAATCAAAAATAATAGAAATAGAAGATGAAGGTATTGAAGAAGATGATATTATTAAAAAGAAGAAAAAGAAGAAAAACGCAATAAATAAACTTGACAGCAAAAGAAATAATAAACCAAAAAAAGAAAAAAAGAAAAAAAGAGCATTTTGGAAAAAAATAGTTACATTTATATTAATATTAGGAATTATTGGTGTATTATCAGTTGCTGCATTTTTAGGATATATCGTAGCAACTGCTCCAGAGTTTTCAGACGAAGCATTAGCAGTTAAAGATCAAACTGTAATTTATGATATTAATGGTAACATAATAGCCACTCTAGGAACTCAAAAAAGAGAAAGTGTTACCTATGATGCCCTACCTCAAGTTTTAATTGATGCCATCATTGCCACTGAAGACTCACGTTTCTTCCAACATAATGGTGTCGACCTATTTAGATTTATTAAAGCAACAATACAGCAATTATTAGGTCACGACGATGCAGGTGGTGCTTCTACCCTAACCATGCAAACAGTTAAAAATAACTTAACTAAAAAAGATAGTACAGAATCTAACGCTAACCTAAAAGCTAAAATTAAAAAAGTTATAAGAAAATTTCAAGACGTATATTTAGCAGTATTTAAAGTTGAAAAAGAGTATTCTAAAGAAGAAATATTAGAAATATATGTTAACGATAACGGCTTAGGTAGTTCATATTATGGAGTTGAAGAAGCTTCAAAATATTATTTTGGTAAAAGTGTTTCAGATATAACTTTACCAGAAGCAGCATTAATCGCTGGATTATTCCAAGCTCCAAACAGACATAACCCATATAAAGATATTGACAGTGCTACCAAAAGAAGAAGTATCGTTTTACAATTAATGGAACGTCATGGATATATAACTAAAGAAGAAAGAGAAATAGCAGATAGTATCCCAATATCAAGTTTATTGGTAGGAGCTAACACAGATAAAACTCCATATCAAGGATATGTTGATACCGTAGTAAAAGAAGTTGAAAAATTAACCGACCATGGTGATGGTACTGGTGGTGACGATCCATATACTGTTCCAATGAAAATATATACTACCATGGAAAGAGGTATTCAAGATGGAATCAATAGTGTATTAAATAATAATGGTGCTAGTTATTGGAAAGATGCTGGCGCGACAGCTGGTATTGCCGTAGTAAATGTAAATACCGGAGCCATAGCTGCTGTTGGTGGCGGTAGAAATAAAGATGGTGAAAAATTATTTAATAATGCAACTCAAGCCCATCGTCAACCAGGATCAACTGCTAAACCATTATTTGATTATGGACCAGGTATTGAATATAATAACTTTTCATCATATCAATTATTTAATGATGAACCATGGACATACACTAATGGACCAACCGTAAATAACTGGGATGGTGGCCATGCAGGATTAATAACTATGCGATATGCATTACAAGTATCCAGAAATGTCCCTGCCCTAAAAGCATTCCAACAAGTTGGACCGAAAAATGTTCAAAAATTTGTCTCAAGTTTAGGCTTAGATGTCTCACTTAATTCAAGTTCAGATAATTATCACGTATTTTCAAATGGCTTAGATAATACAATTAATGAAGCATACTCCATCGGTGGAGCTGCCGAAGGTTATACACCATTAGAAATGGCTGCTGCTTATAGTGGATTTGCCAGCGGTGGATATTATACCGAACCTTACACCGTTACAAAAATAATATATCGAGAAACTGGTGAAGAAAAAGAATACAAGCATTCTAAAGAAAGAGTTATGAAAGATTCAACCGCTTATATTATGAATAATATCCTTGAATCAGCTGTTGTTAGTGGTTTTAATGGAGGTGCTCGTGTTGGAGGATCACATGTTGCTGCTAAAACAGGAACATCTAACTTCGATAGTGCCACAATGAAAAGCAAAGGTTTACCATCATATGCTGTTAATGATTTATGGACAGTAGCTTACACAAGTCAATACTCTATTGGTGTTTGGTATGGATACGAAAAACTTAGTGATGGCTATAACACTAATGGTGGATATAAAGATAGTTTAACAACTGCCGTGATGCAATACATTCCAAAAGATACTAAAGGATGGTCAATGCCTTCATCTGTCGTTGCCGTAACAGTAGAAAAAGAAACATGGCCAGCCAAATTGCCAAGTGAATATACTCCATCTGATATGCGAATAACTGAATACTTTGTTAGAGGTACTCAACCAACTGAAGTATCAGAACGTTATCAAAAATTTAGTCCAATAACTTCATATGAATTAACTGATAAAAAATCTAATAGTGTTACTATTACTTGGAATTATAAAACACCAAATGTTTTAACAGATGAATATTTAAGAAGTTATTTTAGCAACAGTGTTTATGGTAATCAAAAACAAACATATTTAAATCGAAGAAAAGAATATAATGAAAAAACACTAGGAGGCTTTGGCTTTGGAGTATATCAAAAACAAGAAGATGGTTCTTTAAAACTAATTGATTTTACAACCGAAAATAAATATACCTATACTGGATACGGTAACGCAACAATAGTAATTAAAGCTGAATATAAAAGCTATAAAAGTAATGCCAGTGATGGTCTAGAAATAAAAGTATCACTTGATAATCTATCTAATGATAACCTTAAAGTTGTTTTAAATGGCGAAGATACAGAAAGATATTCAATTAATAATTATACTGATCAAGGAATAAAATCAATTAAATATAATAATTTAGATATTACTACTAATGCTAATGTTACAGTTAAATATCAAATTAATGTAGAAAACACAATTAAAGAATTTACAACAACAAAAGAGTTAGAAGAATACATCAATACTTTACCAGCTGGAACATATACAGTTACATACAATATAGCATACCTAAGTATTGAAACGGCTAAAAAGAGAACAATAATTTTAAAATAAAAGGATGAATTATTCATCCTTTTTAAAGTATATAGAAAGGAAAATAAAAATGAAAAGAAAACATACACATATTGGTGCATACAGCATTATTGAAAGCAATAATAAAATTGTTTTAATTAAAAAAGGTCGTGGTGGATATACAGGCTTATTAGACTTACCAGGAGGTGGCATTGAACACGATGAATCCCCTACTACCACATTAACAAGAGAAATTATGGAAGAAGTTGGAGCTAAAGTCACAAATTACAAATTAATTGATGTAGCAAGTAACAACATTATTTGGAAAGTAAAAGATAACTACTATGAAGACTTACATCATATAGGAATTATCTACCAAACAGAAATATTAGACAATAAAATAAAAGAAGAACCTGATGGAATTGATTCACTAGGAGCATCATGGTATGATTTAGACAAAATTGATATAAATATGTTAACACCATTTGCTAAATATGCTGTTAATTATTTTAAAAAAACATAATACCATAATTTACCATAATCTCATTATATTTTAACCATTATTATTAAATATAATTATTTCAAGATTGAAGGTGATATATGGAATAAACTTAGAAAAAATGATATAATTTAAGTGGAGGTAATCTTATGAAATATAAAATTGTCTTAGTAGAAGATGAAATAAATCTAAATAATTTAATCAAGACATATTTAGAAAATGCTGGATATGATGTCATAACATTCTACAATGGACATGATGCAATGGAAAACATCAATATAGATGCCCATTTATGGATTTTAGATATAATGTTACCAGATGATATAAATGGCTACGATATTATTAAAAAAATACGTGAATCAAATGAAATCATGCCAGTAATATTTACATCTGCTAGAGATCAGGATCTAGATAAAATAATTGGATTAGAATTAGGAAGTGATGATTATCTAACAAAGCCATACTCTCCTAAAGAATTAGTTTTAAGAGTTAATAATATAATTAAACGTGTTTATTCTAGTGATATGTCAAAAATTAAATATAATAATTATACTATTGATTTAGAAAAAAGAACTGTTCTAGATAATGACAAAGAATTAGATTTAACTACATTAGAATTTGATTTATTAAAAATGTTTTTAACAAATAAAAATAAATCATTTTCAAGGGATGATATTTTAAATATTATATGGGGAGAAAATTATTTTGGTACAGATCGTGTCGTTGACGATTTAGTAAGAAGACTAAGAAAGAAGATGCCTGACTTAAATATTAACACAATGTATGGCTATGGTTATAGATTAACATGAAAAATATATCTTTAACCAAACAATTAATGTATATAATTATTTTAATAATTGGCATTATCTTTATTGCATTAGGTATCGTTTTACCAAAAGAACTATTGCCAATTTATGAAGAAAATATATATAGTAAATTAAAAGAACCATTATATTTTGCAAATAATCAAGAAGCTATAGCAAGAAATACTATTGCTAACGCAGATATTGCATATATTTATAAAACAAATAACATGATATTTACATCGAAAAATATAGATACCATTATGCCTAATTATGACAATGTCGTTATAAACTACATAAATAACACAAATGGTAAGTTAATATATCATGGAAAATTATACTACTACTACGTCATGCCCATAGAAAAGAATAGTAGTATTATCTCAATTACCAACGATAAATACATTAATAAAATGAAAAAAGACATAATCTATACTATCCTTATCGTAACAGGTATATCATTTTCATTAAGTTCATTAATACTTATACTATGGTCAAATAACCTAGTAAATAATATTAAAGTATTAAAAAATAAAATTAAAAATATTGATAACTATGACAAAGAAATAAAATTAAATCATAATTTTAATGATGAAATAGCATCACTTAATGAATCAATTGATTCCATGAAAGAATATCTAAAAAATAATGAATTATATAAAAATCAAACTTACCAAAACATTTCACATGATTTTAAAACGCCAATTGCTGTTATAAAATCTTATATTGAAGCTAGTGAAGATGGAGTCGAAACTAAAGAAAAAAGTTTATCCATCATTAAAGAACAAACTAATATCTTAGAAAACAAAGTACATTCCTTACTTTACTTAAATAAATTAAATTATTTAAAGGATAATGCCGATAATTTAAAAGCTAAAACAAACATTAAATCAGTAATTTCAAAATCAGTTAATAAATTTAGACTTATTAGACCGGAAATTAATTATAAATTAGATCTAGATGAAAAACTAGTATTTAGAGGTACTGAAGATATGTGGGAAGCTATAATAGATAACCTATTAAATAATTTTATGCGCTATGCTAAAAAAGAAATAAAAATAACAGCCAAATCTAAAAAAATTACCCTATTTAATGATGGTGATCAAATAGATGTAAATATCTTAAATAATATTTTTACTCCTTATAAAAAAGGCATAAACGGTATGTTCGGTTTTGGACTATCAATAGTTAAAAAAACACTCCAAGTACTTAACTATGATATTGAAGTAACCAATATTAAAAATGGTGTTAATTTTACTATCAAATAGAAAAGAATCATATCTTTTCTATTTTTTCGTATAATATAATTGACACACAAACATCTTTATGTTATAATTTCATTGAATTGGGGTCGTCTTGGCTTCGACAGGAATAAAAATCTTTGTTTTGCAGGTCGAGTGTCTACGTTACAGACAAACAAAAATAACTGGAAACAGAAATAATTTAGCGGTTGCATACGCTTAATTTAGCGGTAACCACTTCTCTACTACTTCTACTTACGAGTGGTAAAAGAAGTTAATAAAGTAAGTTATAATGTATCCCATTCCTATAAGATACATCGAATTTGATAGGATAATAAATATTACTTTTGTTAATTTATTAAATATTTATGAATCAATTAAATTAACTAAACCTGTAGACAAATATTGTACGATTATTTTTGGACAGGGGTTCAACTCCCCTCGACTCCACCATTATGATAGGAAACTCGAACTTTTCGAGTATAAAACAAAACAACTTGCAAAAAAGTTGTTTTTATGTTATTATGTATATAGATGAAGGAAACTTCATACAATATTAAAGGAACACTTAATAATCGCATGTTGAGTGTTGCCGAAATTATTTTCGTTCCACCTAAATCATTGCTGAGTTAGGTGGATTTCTTTTATATCAAAACTATAAATAGTAATAATACTAAAAGAAGGATAATAATGAGTAATACTCCGATTAAAAAATCTTTCTTGTTCATCATATCGCCTCCCTTCGCTAGAAGTTTGGCTCCACCCAACTTATTAAATGTTCCTAAATTAACTATACCAAACTTTTGTTTTATAATCAACATAAAATTGATAAAAAAGATATAAAAAAGACAAGTATTTGCTTGTCATATAAGACTCTATTTCCAATAGAGTAACACACTTCACATTTGACAGAGTCAAAAGGGTGTGTGCAAAGGGAATATTCCCTTTTGAAACCCCAAAGCATAATTAAGCAATAATTATGTTTTTTTTGAATTGCAGTAAATTGCAATTATAAATTTTCAAATCTTCGTAATGAATGATGAACTAGAAGTGTGTAAAAAACTAACAGTTATCTATGTGATTTTCTTCCAGCCATTGCCATTTTCGCCATATTTAAATCTATTACATTATTTGGCGTTTCTTTTATTTCTTCTTCTGGAGAGTAGAAATCTAACCATTCCTTGTATAATTTTTTGGCTACTATTATTTTTCTTGCTTGTTTTAATAGTGCTTCAGTATTTCCTTTTTCTAGTTCTGCAATTATTTCTTCTGCAGTAATGTATGATTTACTAAAAGCTTCCAAAGTATCACCAATAATTTCGTTATCCCCATTTTCTAAATATTCTTTCATGTATTCAGAATTTTCAAAAATAATGTCTAAAGCTTCTTTTTTAAATTCTTCAGAATATTGCATAAATAATCCTCCTTGTTGCTTTAATTATACCATACTTTTTAGATATTTTATTATTTTTTATAACATTTGTTAAAAAATGTAGTATACCTATATTAGTTAGTAAAGTTATTACTACCTATTAATGTTTGCAAGAAAAGTTATTCGACTTCTTCTTCACAGGCACCATAATGCTAAGTTCAAAGTCATTTATTATTTTATAGGTGGCTTTGCTTATAAAATAGATTTAAGAATACATAATAATCCTTGCAAATAACAAATATTTGTGTTATTATGTATATAGATGAAGGAAAATTCATACAATAAAAAAGGGAACATTCAGTTTTGCAATGTTGAATGTCTACCATAATTAAATTAAGTTAGACATTTAATTCATATTGAATTAAGTGTCATTTTTTTATTACTACTATCAAAATGATAAGGAGAAATAAAATGATAGTAATGTATCGAAGAACTTTGATTTCAAAGTCTCTCTTCTTCATCATTATCAAACCTCCTCTCTATAAGAGATTTGGTAGACACTCAACAACTTAATGTTCCTAAAACAATTATAGCAAACATTTATTCTGTAATCAATAATAAATTATAAATATTAGAGAGTTCGTTTAATGCAACATATGCCCAACCATTAAAGAATCTGGTTGGACTTAGGTTCAATTTATTAATAAATATCAATTATAGAAATAGAATTGATTTTTTGTTTTTGTTAAAGAAATTTTTATATTAAACTTAAGAATTAAAAAATTATATCATATTAAAATCAAATACTAAAATAACGAGATAAAGGCTTTTATATTAAAAGTTCTTTTTCTTTATAACAATCCCCTTTTTTTACGACAACACGCCATTTTTTACCATTCTTAAGTAACTAATTATATCAAATTATATTCTAAAAACAAAAGATAAATTATTATTAAATCCGAACATTCTTTAGTTTTTTATTGACAAACACACAAATGTATGATAATATATTAAACCGACATGAAAAAAGGGGGAATTATCGTGTATATTGATTATAGTAAAATATTACAAGAGATTTAAAATTATTAATTACAGATGAAAAATTAAATACAATTAAAGAAGAAGCTACAAAAGAAAGAAATTTTATAAGAAGAAATGGCTTAACTGAATATGTAAAAAATCACTTTTTTACAAAAGCAGAAGAAGTAGCCTATGTATCATATAGACATAAAGAAAAAAATGATGCTGAAAAAGCAATACTTGCAGCAAATATTGTTTTTGAAGATGAAAAATTTGCTGAAATATTACAAAAAGGTAATTTTGATTTACATACATTAGAAACATATATAAATTTATTAAATTATCTAAAGTCAAAAATTGCTAATGGTGAAGAAGATAAAATTGATGAAAAATACTTAAAAACTGCTGAAATTTTTGCTAAAAAATTATCAAAACATTTTCAAATGTTTATAGGCAGAAATAATCCAAACATCATTATTAATAAAATAAATGAAATTGTTTCTTTCAAACCAGAATTACTTAAAACAGATGAAAATAAACATATAAAATAGAAAGGATGATATCAAATGTCATTAACTAGAATTTTTCAGAAAATAAGTGATCAGTTATCAAATTTTAGTGAAGTTGAATTAATATATTATACAATTGATGAATCAGATGAAAAAACAACTATATCATATAATGTTGTATGTAATTTAGAAAGTATTATTTCTAATACTAAACTATTAAAAACAATTATAGCTACTAAAGACATAATAAGAACATTATATGCTAAAACAAATATTTTTATTGATTATAAAATAATATCATTAAAAGAGTTTGAAGAAAATATTTTAGATAATGAAGCAACTGGTTACAATGATTCTGAGCTAATAAATGCGAATATCATTTACTCAGATAATGAATTCTTATCTTCAATAATTGAAAAAGAAAATAAAAAGCGTATTAGATAACTATTAAAGTGAACTTAATGTTCACTTTTTTCTATTATTTTTCCCAAATTTATAGTATAATCATATTATATCTAAAAAGGAGTTATCATGAAAAAAGAAATAAAGAATAAAAATGAAATTAAAAAAGTCTTAAATAAAAAATTATTAATTGGAGCTATATGCTTTCTATTATTTATTATATTAACAATTTTAGTATTAACTAAAACAACTAATAATATTGACTCAAAAGTTGAATCATTAATGATTAGTATTCGTAGTGATATACTTACAAATATTATGACTATAATTACCAACATTGGAAGTGCATACTCACTAATATCAATTACAGTTCTAGTTACTTTAATTGCCATTATAAAAAATAAACGTCTACCAATCAATACAATTGTCAATTTGATTAGTGTCTTCATAACAAGTCAAATATTTAAATTGCTGATAAGAAGACCTCGTCCAACAGGTGTTTTTCTCGTAGATGCAACAGGTTACAGTTATCCATCTGGACATACAATGGTTAGTTTTGCTTTTTTTGTATTTATAGCTTACTCACTAAGTGAAAAAATCAATAATAAAATGTTAAAAATAATGATTAAAATATTAACTGCTATATTAGTAATAACTATTGGCTTTTCAAGAATCTATTTGGGAGTTCATCATTTTACAGATATTTTAGCTGGATACCTTCTAGGAACTAGTTATTTAATGATATTTTTAAACATCAGAAATAACATAATAAAAAAGGAACAAAAATGAAAATAATTGGTGTAATTGCAGAATATAATCCATTTCATTTAGGACATTTATATCAAATTAAAAAAATTAAAGAATTATATCCCAATTCTTTAATAATAGCAATCATCAGCACTAATTTTACTGAACGTGGTGATATATCCATTATTGATAAATGGCAAAAAACTAAAATATGTCTTGATCATGGCATTGATTTAGTCGTAGAATTGCCTACTCTATATGCAATTCAATCAGCTGATATATTTGCATTTGGAGCTATAAATATACTGAATAACTTACATATTGATACATTAGTATTTGGTACAGAATCAGATAATCTTGACGATTTAAAATTATTAGCAACAACTGCCTTAAATAATCCTAAATATGATGAATTAATAAAAATATATTTAAAGCAAGGTATAAACTACCCTACTGCCAAAAGCAAAGCATTATATGATTTAACTAATATTAAAATTGATAGACCAAATGATTTACTTGCCTTATCATATATAAAAGAAATAATTAAGAATGATTATCAAATTACCCCTATTTCTATTAAAAGAACCAATGATTACCATGGAAACAAAATAGAATCTAATATTATAAATGCTAGTTTAATAAGAAAACTATTAAAAGAAAATAAAGATATTACTCCATATATCCCTAAAAACACTATTGATTATATAAATAAAAATATCGATATAAATAAAGCATATAATTACTTATTATATAATATAATAATCAACAAAGATAATTTACATGATTATTTATTAGTAGATGAAGGAATAGAAAATAGAATTCTTAAAAACATTAATAAATCTAATTCTTGGGAAGAATTAGTAATGAATATTAAAACTAAAAGATATACTTATAACAGAATAAAAAGAATTCTAATAACTATATTATTAGATATCAAAAAAAATAATAACACAAATGAAACATATATTAGACTATTAGGATTTAATTCAAATGGTAAACATTATTTAAATAAAATTAAAAAAAGCTTAGATATTCCCTTGTTTACAAATTATAAACCAAACAAATTAAACGTTTTTGATCTTGAATTTAAAAGTAGCTATATATATGCTATTATAACTAACAATCTTGAATTAATAAAAAAAGAATATCAAAATAAACCTATTATTAAAAAATAATAGGTTTTTATATTAAACTATCAAGTATCATAACAAATTTATTACTTAAAAAGGTTTTAGCATAATCATGCATTTCGCTATAATCTAACCTAAATAAAAATGCAAATTTATGTAACTTAATACTATCATCCTGAATATTATCAATATAAATTTTTGTAACAAAAACATTACCCTCTTCTATAGTTTTAAAACTATATTCTCCATTTTTAAATACAAAGATATATCTATTAAACCGATTGCTACTAACATTATCATATATATCAATAATAACCAAATCATCTTCACTATTAATTCTAAAAAGATAATTATAATCATGAAAACCATCATAATTAAAAAGTTCAGATATAAAAGCTGTAAGCAACTTTTTCTTTTGTATCTTATTTATAAAATTTATTAATAATTCCTTTTTATCCATTCAAATCACCTATGTTAAAAATATCATATTAATTTAGCTAAGTCAATTTATATTGCTAAATTAACACAAAACGTTAACTATTCGGTAACTTTTTTCTTTTATTTTCAATGATAATATGCTATAATAATAGTCCACATAAGGGAAGGAGTATGGTCAAATGAGAATAGTAGATTTATCACAAACTGCATATAAGAATTACTCAAATATCCATAGTAGAAGAAATTTTGGTCAAACTATTGAATATGCTAACATTGAATCGAATATTCACAAACAAAGACTTTTTTTAGGATACATAGATGATGACGAAAATATTTATGCTGCTACCCTTATTCTAATACGCAATATTAGTCCAACTATAAGAGAAGCAATTGCTCCAAACGGATTTTTAATTGATTATGCAGATTATGATCTAGTAAGAGATTTTACAAATGCCCTAATAAGTCGTCTAAAAAAAGAAAGAATTACATATTTAATAACTAACCCAATGTTTAAATATCGCGTCTTAAATAATAAAAATATTATCATTGAGAACAACGAAAATCTTTTAAATAATCTTCTTAACATTGGTTATAGGAGTATTGGTTATTTTTCTGATTTTGAAAAATATGATATTATTATTGAAAATGATATTAGCACAAATGATATCTTTAGACATTTTAATAGAAACACTAAAAGAAACATAAATGAAGGAATTAATTTAGGAATAAGTCTTAAAAAAGGAAAAATCAATGATATAGAAAAAGCATACAATATATTTAAAAAGAAAACCAAAAAAAGTTTAGAATACTACAAAAACCTAATGACAATCTATAACAATGATGATAATAAAATGGAAATCTTTTTTGCATCTTTAAATCCACATAGATATTTGGTTAATATTCAAAAAATATATGAAAATGAAAAAAAGAAAAATGCTCGAATACATACTAGTTTTAATAATCATATAGGTAATATTTCTGAAAAATTATTGAATAAAAAAATAAATTCAGACAATACTTTAGAAAAATACAAACAAGAATTAAATAAAGCTATTCAAATAAATCAATTATATACTGATGACATAATTATAGGAACTAGTATAGTAATAAAAAATAATCATGAAATATATTTCTTAATTGATGGATATAAAGAAGAATTTAGACACATTCATTCTACGCATATTTTAAAATGGGCCATAATAAAAAAATACTTTGAACGTGGTTACCATATATTTAATTTAGGAGAAATACATAAAAAATATGCTGACAAATCTAGTAAATATTATGGCCATTATCGATATAAAATAGGATTTGGTGGTAATATAATTGAATATACACCAAACTTAATGTATGTAATAAATAAACCATTATATAATCTTTATTCAAAAATAAATCGTAAGAAAAACTAATTCTTACGATTTTTAATTATTCAAAATAACTTTTTCCAATAAATTCTCTAAGAATAGATAATGATGGAATATCATCGTTAGGAAGTGGTAAAACTAAATCTAACAATTTAATTAGTCTTAATGCTGTTAAATACTCTGGATCATCAGGTTGAACTTGATATAATAGTGGTAAAGCATACACTTTCATAACAGGAAGTTCATACGCTAAAAAAGTATTAAATATAACATCAGCACTGTCTTGATAAGGAAATACATACTTTTCTTCTCCATTTCTAACTTCACTCCATGTAGATAAAGTATGTGATGGACTATATCCCCTATTTCTATTATCTCTAACCATACGTCGAAGCAATCTAATATCAGTTAAATTAATACGATTATCATCATCGATATTTAAATAAACAAGTGGCGAAATATATATTTTAAATTTTCTATTTTTAGGAATTTCTTTAAGTAATTCTTCAGATAAAGCATGTAGTCCTTCAACTACCAAAACATCATTTTCTTGCATTTGAATTTGTTTATGGTATTCTTTTTTACCAGTAATAAAATTAAATGTTGGCGTTGTAACTTTTACGCCCTTTAAAAGTTTAGCGATTTGATTATTAAATAATTTAATATCAATAGCTCTTAAACTTTCAAAATCCGGTTTCCCGTTTTCATTAAGTGGAGTCTCAGCTCTCTCTAAAAAGTAATCATCAAGTGAAAGTGGCACTGGATTTAAACCCATTGTTTTTAAATACATTGATAATTTTTTAGCTGATGTTGTTTTTCCAGATGAAGATGGGCCTGATAAAAGTATTATCTTAATCTTATCTTTTTTTTCTTTAATTTGACTCGCTATACTTTGTAATCGATAATCTTGAATAGACTCAGACAAATTAATAAGCTCACCAGGATTACTTGATACTATCATATCATTAAGTTCTCCAATACTGCTTATATTAAGAATTTTAGCCCAATTCAAATATTCACTAACATTGTTAAAAAATTGTTCATGATGTGTATATTTAACAATTTTCCCATTATCATATATTGATGGAAATCTAAGAATTAGACCTTTACCAGGAAGCAAAGTTAAATCAAAATATTTCAAGATTGAGCTATTATGAGGTAAATTACCTAAAATATAATTGTAAACGCCATCAAATTTATATAATGTTACATAATTATTTTTATCATAAAATAAAGTTTTAATTTTATCTTCTCTACCAGTACTTTTAAAATATGCAATTGCCTCACTCATTGTTGTTTCAATTTTTTCAAAAGTTAATGCCTTATTAATTTTCTCTTGCATATTTTTCTTTATTTTATTGATATCATCTTGGGTGATTTCCTTCTCAACTTCAAAGAAAACACCTCTATCAATTGAGTTTCTAACTTTAATAACAGCATCCTTACCTAAAACTTCTAAAGCACTAACTCTAAGTAAAAAAGTAAGGCCTTTTTCATAAATTCTACTTCCGATTGGAGTATTTATTCCATAAAGTATCAATTTCCCATTTCTATTTAAACTATCACTATAATTAATAATTAAATTGTTAAATGAGCCACAAACAATATCTTCTTCAGGATTAATATCCCTAATTATTTCTTCAAGTTTAATTCCTTTACGATATTCTTTTTTTGTTCCATCTTCAAATGTAATAATTATATTATTCATAAGTCAACTCCTCTATCATAATATAATTATATCATATAATTTTAAAAATACCACAAAGATTTATTAATTAAAAAAGACAGATTAAAAATAAATATTCTAAACTATCTTTTAAATTACAATATTTAATTAATTTTCTTTTTTAAAAAGTATTTCATAAAAAGAAAGTAAAATGCCAATTATAAACAATAAAGACTGCCTATATGTAAAATAATAATGCATAACTGTATGATTAGCTAATGCAAAATACCATACTATAGGTAACAAAGCAAGAAATAAAAATGAAAGCGCATTACGATTAAATTTTTTACTAGAAAAATTAAATTTATTGACTATAAGTAATAAGCTTAATGAAATAATTGTATATAAAGATGACTTACTAATAATATCGATAATAGTATAAATAATGTAAGAACCATTTGAAACAGTTTCATTAACTCTTCTCATTCTATATAAACTTTGTGTTAATCCAACTTTTATCATACTCTCACCATCATTGATTGTTATATCATATAAAAGCCATTTAACAAACCAAGTTGAAGCGTAACCTAAAAGCCAAATAATAGAATTAAAAATAACAAATTTTAAACAATATTTCCAACTTTTCCCATCACGCATAAGTTTCAAAAGATATAATCCAGAAAGCATGCCTAAGGTAATAAGTGGCACTGTTAAATAATCGACAAAATTAGTAATACAAGCAACACCAAATAAATATAAACTAAAATTCTTAATTTTATCAATTCTTAATAACAGTATTATTGAACTTATCATCATCGTTAAAAATATTGAAGAGCTCTCCAAAGAATAAGATGCTGAAAAATATCCCGAAAATATTAATGATAGAGCTAAAATTACAGCAATATCTTTTCCAAATCTTTTCTTTACTAAATAAGTAAAATAAATAAATAAAAGTAAATAAGTAAAAAATAATAATTTCCTAATTTGAAGAATATTAAAAATAAGTAATAATGGTCTAAATAATATTAAATAGCCATGCCAATATCTGCCATAATTTATTGAAGAATGTATTTTTTCGCTTAGAAAATCTCCAAGTTCCCCAACTGGATCATAAGTATAATTGTATGTTTCTCTATCTTCAATAGGATCGTAATTAACTGTCACACCTTCCCCTGTAGCATCTAATAATTCTTCTTTTGTAAGTCCCATTTTATAGTTTTTTCTAGCCTTCACCTCTTTTAGGACATTTATAATCAACAGAATAAGATTCATTTATTATAACCGTATCAGTACAATTATTATTTATTATATTAAGTGTTTCAAAAACCCAATAAAAATTTCCTTGTTTCTTTAAAGCATCATATGATTCTCTTACATTTTTATATAATAATTTAGAATTAAAACTACATGCCAAATATAGTAAACCACTAAATATTTTAATTTAGCAAAAACTTTGTCAACAAAATACCTTTCCAAATACCAAACTAAAAAGAGAGTGATAATATTTACTCTCCTTTATTAATTACTTATCCGTAGAACCAAAGCCACCGGTACGCATTCCATCTGCTTTATCATCATCTGTAATTAGATATTTCATAAAAACGCCCTGGCCTATTGCTTCACCTTTTTTTATCAAAATATCTTCATCTTTAACGTTATAAAAAGCAAACATGATATGACCATCATTATCAGAATTTCCATAATAATCTTTGTCAATTACACCAACTGAATTAGCAAGAACCAATCCTTTCTTTTTAGGATTAGAACTTCGATTATATAGATATAATACTTCATCATCTTCCATATAAGCTTTAATACCAGTTGGTATTAAAGTAGGAATATGATTATTATTAAAAGCTGGTATAATTGTATCTTCAGCAGCTTCAAAGTCATATCCAGCAGCTCCTTTTGTTTTTCTAATAGGCAGATTTACACCTTGATTTTCCCAACCTTTAGCAATTTCAAATCCTCTATGCATTATTACTCCTTTAATCACAATATAAAACTATATTGTCACGTTTTAATGACTTTTGAACGTCAATTACCCTTTGATTTGATGATCCTCGCCATTTTAATCTAAAGTCATGTAATTCATCCTTATATTGGCCATCTACTAAAACATCAACATATTTAAGTACTTCTTTATCTTTTAAGTCTTTATCAAACAAGAACCCACTCCATATCCATAAACTTTTATCAGGATATTTTTCTTTAAAAGCTTTAGCAAGTTTTGTTGTTCCCTTAATATTTTTAGGATGCATTGGCTCGCCTCCCAATATAGACAAACCTACAATATGCTGATTATCACATAATTCAAGTACTTTTTCAATTGTTTCATCCGTGAATTCTTGGCCACCATCAAAATCCCAAGTTTCACTGTTAAAACAATTCTTACAATGAAATGTGCATCCTTGCATGAATATAGAGACCCTGATACCAGGGCCATTAGATATATCCATTTTTCTTATTTTATTATATCGCATAATTAGCAAGCATCCTCATTGTCAATGTGAATAACTCTTTCCTTAATTTCTTGAGTTCTACCTTTATTCCAGAAATTAGTACCAATATAACCACACGTTCTTCTAGCAACATTTAATTTGTCATGGTCTCTATTACCACACTCTGGACAATACCACTCAAGATTATCATCAAGTAATATTTCACCAGTATATCCACATTCTTGGCAATAATCAGACTTTGTATTAAGTTCAGCATACATAATGTTATCGTAAATAAATTTAATTACTTCCATAACAACATCTAAGTTATTTTCAAGATTAGGTGTTTCAATATAGCTAATTGCTCCACCTGGAGATAATTTTTGAAATTCGCTTTCTAAAGATAACTTAGTAAATGCATCAATTTTTTCAAATACAGGAACATGATAACTATTAGTAATATAATCTCTGTCAGTTATACCCTTAATAATACCAAATCTTTCTTTAAGTCCCTTTGCAAATTTATATGTTGTTGATTCAATCGGTGTTCCATAAACAGAATAATCAATATTTTCTGCTTCTTTCCATTCCTTACATTTATCATTCATTTTTTGCATTATTTGAAGACCAAATTCTTTACCTTTACCATTATCAGTATGACTATGTCCGGTCATATATTTAACGGCCTCATATAATCCTGCATAACCTAGAGATATTGTAGAGTATCCACCATGTAATAAATCATGAATAGATTCTCCTTTATCAAGTCTAGCAAGTGCTCCATACTGCCATAATATAGGCGCTACATCACTTGTAGCCTTGCTAAGTCTTTTATGTCTTATTTGAAGAGCTCTATGACAAAGTTCAAGTCTTTCCTCAAATATTTGCCAGAAAGTATCCATATCTTTATCACTTGAAAGTGCTACATCAGGTAAATTAATCGTAACAACACCTTGGTTAAATCTACCATAGTATTTTCCTTTTCCTTCTTGATAATTTTTTGCTTTAGCAATGTTACCAAGTTTCATAGTTCTATCAGGTGTCAAGAATGAACGACATCCCATGCATGGATAACACTCTCCAACGCCATTACCATTAATTTTAAGTTCTTTCATTACTTTTTCAGATATATAATCAGGAACCATTCTTTTAGCAGTACATTCAGCAGCTAATTTTGTAAGATAATAGTATTTACTCTTTTCATGAATATTATCTTCTTCAAGAACATAAAGAAGTTTTGGAAATGCCGGTGTAATATAAACGCCTTTTTCATTTTTCATTCCTTGTATTCTTTGTTTTAATACTTCCTCAATAATCATTGCAAGTTCTTCTTTATATTCATCTGTTTCGCCAAGATACATATTAACACTTAAAAATGGTGCTTGTCCATTAGTCGTAGTCATAGAATTAATCTGATATTGGAAAGTTTGAACACCATCAGTTATTTCTTTCTTAATATCCTCTTTAGCATATTTTTCACAATCTTCTTTTTTAAATTTACGTTTTTTATATTTATTTATATACCAATTATAACTATCTCTAACAAATGGTGCTAAATGTGTTAAAGTAATAGTTGCGCCACCGTACTGACTAGATGATACAGCTGTAATAATTTGTGTAGCTATTGTCATAGCAGTCAAAAACTTATGTGGTTTCTCAATCATTACTCCATTTATATTAGTTCCATTTTGAAGCATATCCTCTAAATTTATAAGATCACAATTATGTAGTGCATTTTGAGCAAAATAGTCAGCATCATGGAAATGAATTATTCCATCATCATGCGCTTTAACAATATCTTCAGGAAGCAAGAATCTTCTTGTAATATCAGTACTAGTAATACCAGCTAAGTAATCTCTTTGCGTAGTTACAACTTTAGCATTTTTATTACTATTTTCTGTATTCCAGTATTCTGACTCCCCATCTATTAATTCTTTAATAGATTGGTCAGTTGTGTTACTTCTTCTAACCAACTCTCTTGTATACCTATATGTAATGTACTTTTTAGCAAGTTCATACTTGCCAATAGACATTAATTTCATTTCAATAATATCCTGAATATCTTCAACTAATATTCTCTTTTTGCCAAGTCTTTCAATATACTTAATAATATTCTTAATTTGTACACTACTTGCTTGGTCTTCTTCTTCAACTTCTTTGTTCGCCTTTAAGATGGCATTTTCTATTTTTTCTGGACTATAATCAACCATATGTCCGTCTCTTTTTATTACTTTCATTGTTCACTCCTCCTACGCTAAACTAATTATACATTATTTTATAAATTAGACTTGTTGCAATTGCAACATTTTTAAAAATGTGATAAAATTTACTTAGGTGGATTATGAAAGAATTATTTGAAAACATTGATGAAATAAGCAAATTCAAGATTTTACAAGAGCTTGAAGCAATTACAAGTAAATATGAAAAAAATAAAATTATCATGTCAAGTGTCAAAAATGATGATATCATTTGCCTGGTATTGTCAGGCCATGTACAAGTAATCAAAAATGATGCCAACGGAAATCATATTATAATTGAAGATTTATATGACGGTGACATTTTTGGTTCTATTTCAGCGAACATTAATAGTTCTGATTTTGAAATAATTACTAAAGAAGAATCAAATATAACCATCATAGAATTAGATAATATTTATGCTTATAATAATAATATTAGTTTATATAATACATTCATAAAAAATTTAATTAAAGTTTTATATCAAAAAATAAAAGAATTTAATAATCGTATTGAAATATTAACAAATAAAACTATCCGTGATAAACTTTTAGCTTATTTCAGAATTATGACTAAAAATAATAATACTAAAACAATATACTTGCCATTTAATTATAGTGATCTAGCAGATTATTTAGCCATCAATCGTTCCGCCATGGCAAGAGAAATGAAACTACTAAAAGAAGAAGGATTGATTGAAGCCAAAGGTAAAAAAATTAAATTATTATATTACATATAAAAAAGATAGTTTAACTATCTTTTTCTATTTCCTCATCAGAAATAATATTTTCTTCATATACAGCTATCAAGACAATATCATCATCTATTTTACTATTTATATCAAATTTATTATTATTAAGAGACCAATATTTAAAAGAATAACCATCTTTAATTGGAGTTGGCAAATTTGTAAGTAAACTACCTTTTGGTAACATTTCAGAATTTATATTATTCCCTCCATCGGTATCAAAAGTAACCTTAACATACACAGTAGCTTCCCACATTGCTTTAATCGTAGTATCCTCACTTATTGAATAATCAAAATTATATTCTTTTCCATCTATCATCCAATTAACGAAATTATAACCAAATTTTGTTGGAGTTTTTGGTTTATCAGGAATGCTATCTTTATCGATTTCAACACTGACTGTAGAGCCAGTCCCACCATCCAAATCATAATTAATTACTACTCTATTCCTTTTAAACTTTGCTGCTATAACAATATCTTTAGTTACTGGTGCATCAAAATCATATAGAGTTTCCCCCACATACCAACCAAGAAACTCATGTTTTTCCTTTACTGGATCATTTGCTGGTTTATTTGCTTTTTCACCATCAGCAACCGTCTGTGTTTTTAGAGTATCACCAAAATTAAATGTAACTGTGTGATTTTTTATCAAGTCTGGTGCCTCAGTCCATTTAGCACTTAATGTAATATCTTCAGTAATTGGCGTATTAACGTCATAATCTATGCCATCTAAAAGCCATGATACAAAAATATATCCATCTTTACTTGGTACATCTACATCCTTTAAATTATCTCCCTTTTTAACATTAATACTTGCTAATTCTTGGTCTACATCTACAAAAGTTACTTTATATGTTTTACCTTTACAACTAGTTAGTAATAAAATGATTAAAAAATACGTTATAAAATACTTCTTCACTATCCCTACTCCTTATTTAATTTTGTAATTTTTGATACAACAACTTGATAATCATCCATTCTTTTTTCTACCTTACCAAAAACATTTATTATGTCATGCTTTTTAATATCATTATATTCTTTATAAGTCTTAGGGAATAAAGTCAAATCTATTTCTTTGTATTCATCACTTGACCTTATAAAAGCCATAACATCATTATTTTTAGTAATAATTTCTTTTATATTTAATACCTCTAAAACAATATTTATATATTTGCCAAGATAATCATCCAACTTAAGTGTATTTAAACTAGTTTCAGCTTTATATTTACTAACTGGATGACTAGACAAGTAAAAACCAAAACTATTAAACTCTTGATCAATAAGTTCCTCTTTTGAAAATTCGCTATATATATCTATTATTGGTTCTTCAATTTGGATAAGTCCATCATCTTTAGCAAGTTCAGCATAATTTATAATACTATCTAAATTATTTATTAGTGTTTTCTTATTATATCCAAATTCTGAAAAAACATTTGCATAAATTAAAGATTCAATAATTTTTCTATTTATTTGTTTATTATAAATACGCTTAACAAAATCTATAAAGCTTCTAAATTTTCCATTTTCACGTTCTTTTAAAATTACATTAGTAATAGATACACCTACGTTTCTAATTATTGCAAGTGGTGCTATTATTGTATTATCATTAATAATATAAGTATTACTTGACAAATTTATACTTGGCAATGCAACTTTAATATTTTTTATACGAAGTTTCGAAATATAAATGCTTGTCTTTTTCTCGTTACTAATTGCATTTGTTAAAAGTGATAACATAAAATAACTATAAAAATGAGTCTTAAGAAAAGCCATTTTATAAGCAATCATTGCATATGCAACTGCATGTGATTTATTAAATCCATAATTAGCAAACTTAAGTATTAAATTATATACTTTTAAAGCAATATCTTCTGAATAACCATTTTTAACGCTTCCCTTTATAAATTTTTCTTTTTCTTTTAAAATAATATCTTCTTTTTTCTTAGACATTGCACGCCTTAAAATATCAGCCTCACCTAAAGTATATCCTGCCATAACTTCAGCTATTTGCATAACCTGTTCTTGATATATAATCACTCCGTAAGTTTCCTTTAAAATATTTTCTAAACTATCAGATAAATATTTTATTTTACCAGGATTTTCTTTCCCTTTTAAGTATTCAGGAATACTCTCCATTGGTCCCGGTCTATATAACGAAGTAGCAGCAACTATGTCACTAAATTTATTAGGTTTTAATTTTTTTAAAAATTTAATCATTCCAGGTGCTTCAAATTGAAATATTCCGTCAGTCTCACCCTTAGCAAATAATTCTAACGTATGTTTATCTTCAATAGGAATATTTTGAAAAGTAATATTAAGTCCAGTATACATCCTAATATTATTAATAACTTCATCTATCATAGTAAGATTAGATATTCCAAGAAAGTCCATTTTTAATAAACCTAAGGGCTCTAAATAATCCTTAGAATAAGCTGCTACATACATTCCAAGCTGATTTTTGTAAAGAGGTATTACCGTATCAATATCATATTTACTCATAACAACGCCGGCAGCATGAACAGAAACATGACGTGGCAAACCTTCTAAACGAAGTGAAATATCATACATTTTTTTTAATTCATAACTATTATCAATTAGTTTACGAAAATCGTAGTTTTCTTTATATGATGTAGTTAAATCATTTTGACAAAGTTTAGCTAAATTATCAATTAAATTTGAATTAATATTAAGTACTCTTCCAACATCTCTTATAACTTGCTTTGCTCCAAGCGTATTAAATGTAATAATTCCAACAACTTTTTTTTCACCATATTTTTTTATGACATAATCAATTACATCTTGTCTCTTATTAGCATCAAAATCAATATCAATATCAGGCATTGTAACTCTTTCCTTATTTAAAAAGCGCTCAAATAATAAATTGTACTTGATTGGATCTATATCGGTTATTCCTAAAGAATAACTAACTAATGACCCAGCTGCCGATCCCCTTCCAGGGCCTACTAATATATTATGTTTTTTAGCATATAATACATAATCATAAACAATTAAAAAATAATCATTAAATCCCATCTCGTTAATAACATTAAGTTCTTTATCAAGTCTATTTTTATATTTCTCATTAGTATTTCCATTTAAGCGTTTATTTAGACCTTTGTATGTTAAATTATGTAAATATTCATAACTATTTATACCCTTATCATAAATTGGTAAGAGCCCTTCAGTATATGTTATATTAAGATTACAATTATCAACTATATAATTCATATTATTAATTACATCTTTATTTATTAACATATCAATTTCATTAGGTTTAAGTAAATGTTTTCCAATATCTTTATTTAATTCATATTCACCAATTATTTTACCATCTTTAATCATTTTTGCATAATCAAGATATTTATAATCATCATGATATAAATAACTTACATCAGTAATTAAAACACAAGGTTTATCAATTTTAACAAGTTCTTCATATGAATTATAGCCGATAAATTTATCATTATATATATTAAAAATTTCTTCTTGATAAAAAGAAAAAGGCATAACTAAAATAAGATTATCCTTATGTTCTTCTAAATCATCACGTGTTAAGTTTCTAGATGAAGAAATAGTTGACAATTTTATTAAATTTTTATAACCTTCGATATTTTTTGCATATAATAAAATTTTCGTATTTAAATAATCTAATTCAATTCCAATTATCGGTTTAATATCATTTTTTTTACATTCTTGATAAAATTCCATAACTCCAAACATATTATTATAATCAGTTATGGCAAGTGACGTATATCCATACTCTTTAGCAAGTGATACTAATTTTTTAATATCATTTAGACTATTTAAAATTGAATAACTAGTCTTAACTTGTAATGCTGTATAATGCATGTTTACGCCTTCTTTCAACTTATCTTAGAATCTCCATAGAAAATACATTACTGCAATTGCAGCAATGGCAATTACTGTTGCTAAAATAGCAATACTAGAAAATCCACTACTTTTAACCCCAATATCAGCTCCAAGTAAAGTACCTTTAAATTTTTTTACTAATTTACTTTCTTTTTTTGGTGTATGATTTGCCAAAGTGTAATTACTTCCTAAATAAACTTTATAATTATCATCAGATGTTGCAATTATTGTTTCTTCTCTACCCTCATCATTGATAACTTTTTTACTAAGATTATTCATAATTATATCCTCACTTTCTTAAATTAACACTAATCATCGTAATATTATCAGTTAATTGTTTTATTCTTTCTATAATACGTCGTGCTTTTACGACATCGACTTCTTTATTTGTAACACTTAAATGTTGTTCTAATTCCTGAATAGTTAAATTTGATGTAAAAAACGTAGGAAGTTCTTGTTCCATGCGATACTGAAGAATTGTTCCTAACACCTCATCCCTATTCCATTCAGTTACAATTTCCGCCCCAATATCATCTAAAAGTAACATGTCAGCCTTCTTAATATGATTAAACTTACTCTGATATTCTTCATTATCTCCAAAAGATTCTTTTAAACTTCTAAGTAACTCTGGATAATAAACGATAGCCACTTTTTTACCTTTTTTAGCAAGTTCATTTAACATAGCTGAAATTAAATATGTTTTCCCACAACCAAAATTACCATTTAAATATAATCCTTTATGAGCACCAGTATCAACGTTCTCAATAAATTCCTTAATCCATTTGATTACTGGATATCTTTTTTTATCAATCGTCTTTATGTCACGCATATTGGCATCTCTAATAGCCTTAGGAATATCAAAATAATAAACGTTCTCTAAATATTTATTTTTTTTATCAATTTCCATTTTATATTTACATGGACTATAGACAAATTCCAAAATATCACCATTTGCAGTAGGTGTATATCTATAACCATTTACTTCATTTTTGCATTCAAGCAGATTTTTACATTCATGACAGTTTTTATATTCACAGGCAGCATTCTCAAGTTTAGTAGTATATTTCATTAATGTACTTGTTTTTAATTTAGTTGAGTTGGCTAATTTTTTAAAATAAATATCATTATCATAATCGCGCTGATAATCGCGTTCTAATTTATATAATGATTCACCATACTTACCATTAATTATCTCTTTTACATTTTCCATTTTATCGGAACTCCTTTAGTAAGTCTTCCATAGCTTTTTGTTCTTCATCAGTTGCTTCATCAACCATTATATTATCATCGTTAAACCAAGCAGGAACACTATTATCAGTTTTAACATTATTTTTGCTTTTACAAGATTTTAAACTATTTTTATACATCTTTCTAGCAAATTCCATTGCATCTTCAACAGTTTCTATTTTTTTTCTTGACCATTGTCCAGCTAAAGTTTCAACATAACTACGATTTAACTTATTATCCTGTGTTTTTAACACATAATCAATTAAGACGTTAACAACACCTGGTTTTAATTTATAATCTATAATTAAATTTTCTAAAAGTATTATATCACGCTTAACAGGTTCAGCTCCATTATGCTTGCTTTTTAAAAAATCATAAGGACTAACCGTCTCAAAAGTATAGATCATTTTAGCGTTTTTTGAATTATCGCCAATTGCTTTCCTCAAATATTCAGGTTGCGTTGATTCAATCATCGTAGGAAGTAAGCCTGAGTGATCGAATTGATAATAATCTCTAACTACTTTTCTAAGTTCATCGCGACTTATTGTACCAGTATCACTAATACATGTTTTAATAATATTTTGCATTTTAACAGTATCTATATCATACAAGTATGCTAGTGATGCAATTAATTCCTGAATATCTTTTGTAAAAATTTTTTTATTTATATTAGAACCAATTGTTTCAATCAAAAAGTTCATATCAATAGATGAATCAATATTAAGTTTTAATTTATTGTATTTTCTAATACTATCTTTATACATATCAAAAGAGGTATAAGGAACCATTTCAAATATTTGGCTAAACTTTTTAGTTATCTCTGTATATCCTTCTTTATTAACTTTAGTAATTTTAAAATAACTAACTAATCTCTCATATTCTTTTTTACCAACATTATTATATAAAACAACATTAAATATTGGATGGCTAAAAAATTCATGAGCTGATACAGGAGAATATAATTCATATATATATTTATTAACAGTATCATTTTTTATATAAGTTTTAAGTAATCCAATTCCTTCTAAATTATTTCTAGCATTAAGAAATTCATCGGCTGATATATGTAAACTAGAAAATATTTTAGCATGCTCAAGTTCTATACTTATATCATTATTTTTATCTATTTCATTTAAAAACATATTATATAGCATAACAGCATTAGCACCAATTAATGGCAAATATAACATGCTAACAATTTTTATATCATATTCAGTGATAATACTTTTATTTATAACTGTATAAATATCTGCTGGCAATACCCTTACATCCATAATTATCACCCTATATAAATTATATAATAAAATTGCTGATAATACAATAAATTATCTTATTTTTTAACGATAAAGCCACTAGCAATCGGTCTTGTTTCTTCCAAATTATCCCAATTGATTGGTCTATTTACAATTCTATTATTAATAACTAGAACTGAAGAATTACCACCATCTAAGTTTGCTGCATTATAGGCACCATATTTAATCATAATATCAGTAAGTTCTTTCATACTAGCACCAACTGAATTAACACGTCTACCATCAATTACTAAAAATAATACAACGCCATCTTTTCTTTGACCAATAGCACTTCTAGGATGAATTCCATAGCCTCCATTGCCTTTTACAAATGATGGATTACCATTAACTATCAAAAACGGTCCAAATTCAACTGCATCGCGTACTCCAGCCGCAATAGCCTCACTCGCGGATACATCACTCAAAAATAATTTATTATCATTAGTAAAACCAATTACACCACCGCCGTGACTTCTATTTCTTGATGATTGAAGAATCTCACCATTTTTTATTAAAATGCCACAAGGTTCTCCACCATTGCCTAGTCCATTAATATCGACAAAACCGCCACCATTAATGGCAACGACTGCATCATTCTCTCGAGCCATATCAGTTAAGTATTGACCTCTAACCCCCAAATATTTTGATGTAACTACGCTTATTTTAGATGGATCATAGATAACAGCCATATAAGCGTCAAAATTATAACCATCTACTTTAAAATATTTATAAATATCACCTTCATTATGTTCCAACACTTGCTTATCATATTCATCTTTATAAACGTTACTAGTTATATTATTATCATATATTTCAATTAAGTCAGTATCAATTTTTTCGCTTGTCTCAATAACTTTATTATTATTCATAACACTATCGATAGTTTTTGAAGAATATATCCATTTAGCTAAATACTGATGATTCATCGTTGTCATTGCTGTAGTTATCCAAAAATCACGAAAGCCATGCCAAGGACCATATAATATGAACAATCCACTAAAAAGCAAGAATAAAAATATACCGATAATTATATTTTTAGATTTATGTTTCTTTTTACTAATTGTCTTCACTATTATCTCTTCCTTCATAGATAGAATCATTATCATAATCTATATAATCATCATAATTAGTTTTAAATAATTCTATATTTGCATTTTTATATTCATTATATTTTGTGACAATTTCATTATATTTATTAATATCACTTATATATAAATTGACAAGTTTTTCATATGTTTTTTTATAATTATTACATATATTATTAACATTACTATCTACATAAACTTGATTACATCTCAATTTAATATTAGTAATATAATTATCAATATTTTTTAATTCATTACTGTATTCACTTAACAAATTTACTATTTTTTCTCTTTTTCCATCAAAATCTTCCAACAGCAAATCTTTAGTATCATTATTAAATTCTTCCCTAAATTGATTATATTTAGAAACACTAACAGATAATAAATCATAGTTTTTTGAAATATTTTCGATATTATTCGCGGTTTTTTTGTTATCCTTACGAATATTAATAACAAAAATAATAATTATTGCTAAAACAATAACAAATATAACACCAATTAAAATCATCTTCTTATTCTTCATAATCCACTTCCTTACTACACTATAAACAATTATAACACGAGATATAAAAATAATCAAAAGAAAAAGAGAATATTACATCATATCCTCTAAATCTTCGATCATTTTAGTTTTAGTACGATTCATTTCTCTTATCATTTTTCTAAAATTTCCATTTTTAATTTGCTGATAAAGAAGCGTTCCCCCAATGCCTAAACCAATCATATAAATAGAATTTTTAATTTTCAAATTATCACTCTCCATGTATAGCATGGACAATATTATATTAATTATACTTATTTTCTAATAAAACTTTTAAGGTTGTTTTTCTTGAATCTACATAATCATTTTTAATTCCATATATAAAAGCATTGGCATCTCCAACAAGTATTAAAGTTTGCTTTGCTCTAGTAACAGCTGTATAAATTAGTTTATTATATAGCATTCTTTTAAATGAATTAGATAAAGGCATAATAACCATTTTAAATTCTCCACCTTGACTTTTATGAACACTTATTGCATATCCATGAGTAAAATTAATAAAGTCTTTAGGTGTATATGTAACTCTTGTTCCATCAAAATTAATAACAATTTCATTCTTTTTTGATTTAGTTTTACTTGCATTTTTTATTGACTCAATATAACCAATATCTCCATTCGAAATAAAATTATCACTATCATTCACTAATTGAAGTATTTTATCGCCTTCTCTATAAATTGTATCGCCACTAGTTATTTCATTTTTTTTTGGACTTTTTGGATTCAATATTTGTTGTAATAACTTATTCAAATTATCAATTCCATTTTGCGTTTTATAAATAGGAGCCAATACTTGAATATCTTTTTCTGTATACCCTTTTTTAATTGCTTTTTTAACAATATCACTAACAATAGTCAAAATTTCATTATCATTACATGTTATAAAATTATAATCATCATATTTTAATAAATAGGATTCGCTTAATTCTTTATTCTTTATTTCATAAGCTAAATTATTAATATAACTATCTTCACTTTGACGATATAATTTATTTAATTCAACGACATCTAAAACATCTGAATCAATCATATCTTTAAGAACTTGGCCTTGACTTACACTAGGCAATTGGTAGTAGTCACCAACAAAAATAAATTTAGCACCAATAAGTGTCCCTTTTAACAAGCTTTCCATAAGAAGTGTATCTATCATACTTGATTCATCGACAATAATATATTCTTCTTTATTTGGAAAATATTCATTTTTTTCAAAAGTATTAGTATCCTTATCCCAAACAAGATATTTATGAATTGTATAAGCAGGCAAACCAGTAGTATCCATAAGTTTTCTAGCAGCCCTTCCAGTTGGTGCTAGTAACGCTAACTTATCTTTTTTTACATTCATTATCTCAGTAAGTAGTTTAACGATACATTTAATAATTGTCGTCTTACCAGTTCCTGGTCCCCCGGTAATAATTGTCAAATTATTATTTAAAGCTTTCTTTATAGCACTTTTTTGTGATTCATCATAAGTAATTCCACTAATGAATTCTAATGCCCTAATCTTTTCATCAAGACGAGGAAGTTTTCTTCGATCAAGATTATTTAAAGCACCAAGTCTATTAGCAATATATTCTTCAGCTTCATAATATTCACTTAAATAATATCTATCTTTATCTATTATAACTTTTCCAAATTTTGATAATTTTATAAGTATATATTCAAGTGTCTCACTATCAAGATTATTAGTATATTTAGATACATAATTATATATTTCATCAAAATATAAATATGTATCACCACTATTAAAAGTAATAACAGACATGCTATTTAAAGTTAAAGCTTCAAGTCTTCTTTCATCATTAATATCATATCCATAATTAAGAGCTATTTTATCTAATTCATCAAAAGATATATCAATATCTTCTTTTAAATCATATATATTATTTTCTACAACTTTCATAACATTACTACTATATTTTTTAAGTAAAGTTATCGAATCTTTTGTATTAAATCCTAATTTATTTAATTCAATTACTATATGACTTGTCGTTTGATAATCATTTAATATCTCTATTATTTTTTCTATTTTACTAGTTGTAAGTCTTGGAATCCCTTCTAATGAAGTAGGATTTTTTAATATAATATTAATGGTATCATTTCCTAGCTTATTAACTATTTTTTCGGCTGTTTTTTCACCAATTGGAAATAAATCAGATGATAAAAACTCAATTATTTCTTCTGTTTCTGTTGGCAATACTATTTCATAACTATCTACCTGAAATTGCAAACCATATTTGTTATGTGTAACAAACTCACCATTCATTAAATAATTTGTTTTATATTTAAGTTCATCAAAAATTCCAGTAAAAGTTAAAACCTTATTAGTAACTTCTTCATCGCTTGATTCTTTAACTCTAATTAAACCAACTTTATACCCATTAGTACTATTATTATATATATCTTGTATAAATATTCCTTTTATATATGCCATAATATCACCATAATTAAAGTATAACAAAAATGACTATGAAAGTCATTTATTTTTTTATTAATTTTTTAATAATATTTTTATTTGAATTATATACTTTTTGATACTTTAAAAATAATTCATGAAATTTAATTTTTTGTTCTTTTCTTAGCTTCTTATTTCTACTAATTTCATCAATTGAATCAATTATTCCTTCAATTAATGTATGCTTAGAAAAATCAACCATACCTAACCAAATTAAAAATTCACATGCTAAAATATAATATAATTCTGTATAATCAGGAGCTATATATTTTGTTGTACTATTACTTAAATCTTGTGTATATCTTATTATTTCATATATATTTTTATCAGCATTTTCTATTTCACGATAAAAATCACGATCACTTCTTGATATTTCATTTACATAAACAATTTCTTTTTCACTGCTTATAATAAATCTACTAACTAAATTAGATAAATCATTACTATTTATAACATTACCAAGTTGACTAACCGGAAGCAAACAAGTATTAACAGTTCTAGTTGCCTCACGTCCAGATATTACCCAAGGCGTTTTTTCTATTATTTTATAATAACAATTAAGATATCCTGAATTGCCTAATACCCAAGCATCCTCAGATACATATTCATATGGTAAATATTCAGTTTTGTAAATTAATGCATTGCTAAGAATTGGCATTCCATTATAATATCCAGTTTCGTCAATCTTACTTCCGTTATTAGTATATATTGCTTCTTCAGTAGAATATAACGTTTGATAATCAGCGCTTTCTTTTTTACTAAAGAAAACATTTAATGGAATATATATACCTATTGATAAAATTAAACTATATATAAAAATTCTAAACCTTGCACTACTAACTTTTTTATTTAATTTAGTTATTTTCTTTTTTAGCCTTTCTAATTTATTAACAATTTCTTTTTTAGAAATATTTTTTTTATCTAATTCTTTTTTATCAATAGAATTAATACTTTCAACTACATTATCAATAAATTCTTCTAGTTCTTTTTCATCTAATTCATTTTTTTCATTCTTTTCTTTATCTTGAATCACTAAATAATTATCAGCTACTGAATGATCAAAATATTTAATTTCTCTAATAATCATTTTTAATCTAGCAATAGCAGTTTCGTAATTATCCATACTAGGATTTTCTTTAATACTATCTTCAACGTTACTTACATAATTTAAATATATTTGTGCAAAGTCTTCTTGTAAATAATTATTTGTTAATTTAAATTTAATAGTCTTTATTAAATCAAGATATTCTTCTTCATAATTATTCCCCATAAAATCACCATTTTTCAAGTCAAATATATTAACACATTGAATTAATTATGTCAAATGATAGTGAATAAAAAAGCATTTTATTTGTAAAAAGGCATCTATTATGCTAAAATTATACTTAGGAGCGTGTAATTGATTATGGATAAAAATAAAATAACGCCAATTATTGTTTTTATATTACTATTAATAGGCATGAGTATATTCCCATATATACCACTACAACTATTTCATATAAATTTAAATAATTTATCTAGTAAAATGAAAATATTATATGAATTTTTTTGTAACATAGGATTTATGATAATTGTTTTTATGATATATCATAAAACTATTATAAAAGATTTTAATAATTATAAAAAGAATTTTAAAAAAAACTTTAAGCAAGCATTTTCATATTATATAATAGGCTTTATGATTATGATTATAAGTAATAATTTAATTAACATTTTTTTTAGTGGTGCCAATGCAAATAACGAAGAAGCTGTACGTAATTTAATTAATATTTATCCATTATACATGTTTTTTTCCGTTAGTATTTATGCTCCATTTATTGAAGAAATAATTTTTAGAAAAAGTATCAAAGATTGTATACTTGTTTATGATAATAATATATTTACAAAATATTTATATATTATACTTAGTGGTTTAATATTTGCATCTCTTCATGTATTAGGAGTTACTTCATCATATTTAGATTATTTATATATAATTCCTTATTTAGCATTAGGTATTGCTTTTTCATCTCTATATTATAAAACTGATAATATCTTTTCAACAATTTCTATGCATTCTTTTCACAATACAATTGCACTTATTATATACTTATTGGCAGGTGTTTAAATGAAAAAAATAATTAAATGGATTCTTATAATTTTTATTATTCTAGTATTAACTATTATATATGCTAGATATATTGGTACCCTTGGATTCGATACTAAAGAATATACTATATATGAAGATATTCCAAATAGTTTTGATGGTTTAAAAATAGTTCATTTTAGTGACCTACACTATAACAGAGCCTTATCATTATCAAAAGTTGAAGACATCGTAGATGAAATAAACTTAATTAATCCAGATATTGTCGTATTTACTGGTGACTTAATCGATAAAGATGTTAATTTAACAAATAAAGATTATACAAGTTTAACTACTTTATTTCGTAAAATAAATGCTAAATATGGAAAATATGCCATAATGGGCAATCATGATTATTATAAGGATAGTGAAAAAGTAATAAATGTTTATAATGATAGTAATTTTAAATATTTAGATAATGATTATGATATTATTTATAGTAAAAAAAATGAACCAATTTTTATTGGTGGAATTAATACATCAACTTATCAAATGGACGATGTTGATAAAACTATGGAATATTTTGATAATAATGATGACAACATTTATAAAATAATATTAGTCCACGAACCAGATATTACTACAGATATAGTAAAGAATTACTCGGTAAATCTTATTTTAGCTGGACACTCGCACAATGGACAAGTACGTTTGCCTATTATCGGCGCACTTTATACGCCTCCAGGATCAAAAAAATATTATGATAATTATTATAACATAAATGGCACAAGCTTATATATATCAAGTGGCATTGGTGTTAGTACGGTAAATTATAGATTATGGAATCGTCCATCAATTAATTTTTATAGAATTAACAAAGAGGTATCTTAATAAATACCTCTTTTTTGATAAAAAAAATAGATTATCGAAATAGATAATCTATTCAACTGTTACAGATTTAGCTAAATTTCTAGGTTTATCAATATTACACTTATTAAGGTTAGCCACATAATAAGCCAACAATTGTAGAGGTACAATCGTTACAAGTGATTGTAATAAAACATTTACCGAATCAACTACAATTTTATCATCGAAAAAATCGCCATTTTTATATAATCTATTCGTAGTTATATATATAACATATGCTCCCCTAGCTTTTACTTCCTTTAAATTACTAATAGTTTTATCTGCTATTTTGGCATCAGTTACAATGCCAACGACTGGAGTGCCATCCTCAATTAATGAAATTGTACCATGCTTAAGTTCACCGGCTGCATATGCTTCACTATGAATATATGATATTTCTTTTAATTTAAGTGAACCTTCTAGGGAAATCGCATAATCTATTCCTCTACCAATAAAGAAAATATGTTTACTCTTATAAATTTTCTTTGCTATATTTTGATACTGTATATTATTATCTATAGTTTTTTGAATAATAAATGGAATTGTTTTTAAATCGTTATAATATTCTGTAATTAGTTTTTTATTCATTAAAGACTTTGCAACTAATTGAATTAATACATTAACTTGCGCCAAATATGCTTTAGTCGTAGCAACTGCAATTTCAACTCCAGCTTCTGTATAAATAACCTTATCCACATTTCTTGCAATTGTACTATCTTTTACATTAACAATACCTACTGTATAGCTTCCATATTCTTTTGCAATTTTTATTGCTTCAAGTGTATCTGCCGTTTCACCTGATTGTGATATTGCAATTACTAAAGTATTCTTATCTAAAAATAATTTTTTATATCTAAATTCACTTGCTATTTCAACGATTGTATCAATATCAGCATATTCTCTAAATAAATAAGCACCAATTAATCCTGCATGCATAGCACTACCGCAACCAACTATGACTATTTTTTTATATTTTTTAATATTAATTAAATTTGATATATTAGCATTTTTATTAATTATGATTGGCTCTTCATTTATTTCTTTTAACATATAATGTGAATATCCACCTTTATCAATTAATTGATTAGTGATATCAATTGTCTTAATATCATATTTTCTTTCTACATTTTTTGGGGAATATAGTACAAGATTGTTATTAGATACTTTAGCATATTCATAATCATCCATTGTAACATATTTATTAGTATATTTAATAAATGCTAAAATATCAGAACCTAAGTAATAGCCATCAGTGCCAATACCAATAATTAGTGGACTATTTTTCTTAATTGCATAAATGCTTTCAAGATCTTTATCACAAATCACTAAAATAGCATAAGTGCCAATTACAATTTTTTTAAATTTTTTTATAGCTAAAAGCATATCAGTGCTATCCTTATACAAATCATATAAAAGCGCTGCCGCAACTTCTGTATCAGTTTCACTAATAAATTCATATCCTTTATTTAATAAAGATTGTTTTAATTCTAAATAGTTTTCAATTATACCATTATGAACTATAGTAATATCTTTATATTTATGTGGATGTGAATTTATTATATTGGCTTTTCCATGTGTTGCCCACCTTGTATGACCTATACCCAAATTTGATTCGTATCTAAAATCTATTATCTTTTTTAAATTTTGAATATGTCCTACTTCTTTTTTAATAACTATTTTATCATCAAGAATGTAAGCAATACCGGAAGAATCATAGCCTCTATACTCTAAATGTTCCAATCCATCAATTAAAACATTTAACGCATGTTTTGTCTTTCCTATGTATCCGACTATTCCACACATAACGTTCTCCTTGTATATTTTATGCTTAATATATATTTTGTTATAATTTTGATTTTATTTTTTATTATATATTTAACGACTGCATTACCGTGATAGAATCCGCCGAATTTTCGATAACTATCAACCTCGTCACCAATTTAATGGTCTGGCGCTCATTATTACAATTACCTCCATCATATAATAACTACAATAATTATATAAAAATATTAAAATAAAGTAAAGAACTCATGAAAGAGTTCTTTACAAATAATTAATACATTCCTTGTATTTTCTTAATTTGTTCTTCTGTCAAAGCATTCAAATTCCATACTCCATCACTATCTTTTGTTAAAGATAATTCTAAAGTATAATTTACCTTGTCATTTGCATTTTCCAATCTATTTAATTTTTCTTCGTCAAAACTTTCTTTAGTGTATATTGAACTATCAAAAGTCAAATCACTAATTTCTTTTTTATAATCAATTACTTCTATTTCTACAGTAACTATCGCATTATCACCATCAATTTTTTCATCTTTTACTTCATATGATAAATTCTTATACTGGTTTTCAATTAATTTACGATATCTCTCTCGGTGATTATCAGTTAGATTTTGTTCATCCAAAATAGTATCTATTCCTGCATTTATATCCGTATCTACTTTTTGATATTTTGTTAGTAATGCCTCAACATTTGAAGTTGGTGTATTAGCCATTGAACAACCAACCAATAAAAAGATAATTACTCCAAACAATATAATTTTTTTCATCAAATATCACCTAAATATAATATTTACCATTTTTTAGAATATATACTAGTTTATTTTAAATCATATTTTCTAAGTTCATCAATAATCATTCCTTGATTGAAACCAGCATTAACTAAGTTATTATATATTTTTGCTTTCAAATTTTGCTTGTTCCTATTTGTCTTCATTAGTTTATCTATTTGTTTATCTATTTTTGAAATTAAAAAGTCATTATCAATATCACTTATATATTTATATATAATAGCATCATCAATATGTTGCTTTTTTAATTCTAATTCAATTCGATATGGTCCTAATGAACTAAACTTTAATTTATCGTTTATAAAAGCTTTAGTAAACACATCATCATCAAGTAAATTGTTTTTTAAAAGTTTATCAATTGTTTCTTCAATAATATCATTTGATACATTTTTTCTAACCATAAATTCTCTAACTTCATTGATACTACGAACTCTAATTGATATATATTTAACACATTTATTATAAATATCATAATTATTATTCTCATTGATTATGTCATTTAATAATAATTCATCAATTTCCTTTTTATACAATAATTTATATTTTAGTATAACATCTTCATTGATTGCTATCTTTCTACCATCACTTAAAAATATTTGATAATTATTATTTCCTTTTTTTTGGTATTTAATAATTTCCATAACACACATCTCCATCATTATAGAAAAAAACTTCTTTTGAAGTTTAATTCATTATATCTAAAATACTAGGTAATATTTGCATTTTCCTAGATAATACGCCATCAAGATAAGTACCTTCAGCAATATTTTCAATATTAAAAGCATTTGATAATATATCTTTACCATCATCACTAAAATATACATAAGTACCATTTTTTATAATATCAGTAACAAATAATGCTACAAATTTATATTCATTTAAATTAGCAACATTATTTAACATTTCAATATAGCCATTTTTGCTCTTTTCAAAATCATTAATATTCGTAGTATATATTTGTCCAAGGCCAATCGTTCCACTATTTGTTGGATATCTTTTAAAATCATTATAAAGAACTTCTTCTTTGCTCTTTCCAATTAATTTAGTTCCATACGAAATCATATCGAAGCCATATTGTTTATAATCAACTTTAGCAATCTTGGCTAAAGCATTTACTGCAGTTTTATCAATTTGTGTTGTTGTTGGCGAATTTAAAATCAAAGTATCCGATAATATACCTGATAGCATCATACCAGCCATATCTTTAGTTATTTTAATATTATTTTCTTTGTACATTAAATAAATGATTGTATTTGTACTACCAACCGGCATATTTCTAAAATTAATTGGATGACTAGTTCCAATATTAGCAATATTATGATGATCGACAATTTCTAATATATCAGCTTCTTCAAGTCCAACTGCTGATTGTTCATAAGAATTGTGATCAACCAATATGACTTTTTTCTTATTATGATAACCTACATTAGCAAATTTAATAATACCTAAACATCTTTCATTATTATCAACTATTGGATAATATGTATATCTCGTTTTTTCGGCTGAACTTATAAAACTACTCAAATCATCATTTTCATTAACTGTATGAATTTTTGTTGTATTTAATACAGTTGTTACATTATTGCAAAAATTAATCTTTTTAATTGTATCTAAATCACTTAATTTTGTCCTAATGATATTTACTTTATTTGTTCTTGCAAGCTTCAATTGTTCTGGCTTTATATCTGAATTATTTGTAACAACAATTAATTTGACTTTTGATTGAATTGCATATTCTAAAATACTATAACGGTTACTTGTTATTAATATATCCGATTGCTTTAACTTTACTTCATTTATAAATGTTGTAGAACGATACCCAGGTACAATTAAATTACCTTTAATAATATTATCATATTTAGTAATTTTTTCACCATTAATTGTCGTTAATATATTTCTATAATAACTATCAATTTTGGCATATTCACCATTTAAGCAATCATGAGCAATATCCTTCATACTGATAATACCAAGTATTTTTTTATTTTTATCGATAATAGGAATTTTTGTTATTCCTTCCTCAACCATTTTATGATAAGCATCATATATTGAATAATCAGTCGGAGCCATATATCCTTTTGAATAATCCAAATCTTTTACTTTAAGTTTAACATCATTTAAAAACATTGGTTCTTTAATTCCAAAATAATTTAATGCATATTTTGTTTCCCTATTAATCGAACTCAATATTACTGGTACAGCATTAACTCCCATTTTCCTTTTAAGATATGATAAAGTAATTGCTGCAGTCACACTATCAGTATCTGGATTACGATGTCCAAAAACATATACTTGCTCCATAAAAATCAACCTCTCTTTTTATTTCTTAATTTCATAATACCTATACTTATTCCAATATATATAACAAATAAGCCTAGTGCAATAAAATAATTGTCTGTTTTAATTGGAATAATAAATTGGATAATGATAAGTATAATACAAAGTATTATATTTTCATAAAAAATATCTAATAACTTCGTAAAATAATTTTCTTTTGTTTTTTCTTTTTTCTTTATAAAAATATAATTTATTAAAATTGAAAGTAATAATCCTAATACACTAGCTAAAATGTCGCCATAAATAAGATTATAACCCATTCTATAAAATGCATTTATTAAAGGTACTTCTGTAACTATTTTAACAATTAGTCCAAATAATAAACTAGTATATATTAATTTAGTATGTTTAATATTCTTATAAGTTATATCATATAATAAGCTAAAAATAGCCATAAAATTTAACATTACCAAATATATACTAAATTCAGGATTATTAAATAACACCTTACATGTAAGTGGAGAAACAATACTAAATATTATTGCCAGTGATAACATAATTTTAAAATTATTATAAATACGATTAGTTAAACTTAATTCTCTAGGCAACTCATTATTCATGTTTTTTACTATATACAATATATAATTAATAATATTAATACCAAATAAATAAATAAAAGTAAGATCACGTTCTATAATATCTATCTTATAACCATATCTTGTCATAAGTATTAAATAAGCAATAATAATTGAAATATAGTAATAACTATTTTTAACAATAACAATCATACTTTGATAACTATTTTTAGTCAAGATATTTTTAATTTCTTTTTTATAATTAACGTTTTCTTGTATTGAATAATTATTTTTCTTTCTATTATTTATAAAATACATTAATAATGTAATCAAAAATGCACTAATAAGTTTAGATAAATATAGTAGCGATACAGCTATATTCATTTTTATATTAAATACTCTAAATACCAAAAGAGCAATAACTAATAGCATAACATTATCCACAATATTATATAAATATATAATTTTTTCAAATTTCAAATTGTTATTTATTTTTATTAAATATTCACCCAACAATTTAATAAATGGTTCTATAATAATAGTTAAACCCATAAATACAAAAACAATTAAAATATCATTTAAATTAAGAAGAATACTAACAACATCACTTACTGCCAATCCTAAAAGTAAAAACATAATTGAAACAGTAATTATAGTTAATAATGTATATTTAAATAGATTATTAATATTTTTAATATTATTAAATTTATTAAATGAATTAGTTAGTGAGATATGATTAAAAGCAGCAACAAAAATATTATATAAACAAACTGAAATTGTATATAAAAAGATATTTTTTTTGCCAACGATATAATAAAGAATTATTAAAGTAAATATATTTAATGTTTTTACTACTAAATTATCTTTTTCTTTCATACCATTTCCCTACCTATATATTAATTTTACCAAAATCATATATTTTTTTCAAGTAAATAAAAATTAATATGCAACTTTATCTATCAAATATCCAATATATACTACTTGTAATGAATCACTATTATTCAAACATGTTATTAGAGTAATTGCATTTTTATATTTATCTCTAGTTATATTAATATATCCTGTTTTTTCAACTGTGTTTATTAGCTGAATATCATATATATATTTATACCCATTATAATATATAATTATTTGTGAACCTTGTTTTAATTCGTTTAAATGATTAAAAAATGATACTTCACTATTTCCACTATGAGCGGCCAATAATAAATTACCATTAATAATATCTGGCATAGTACTTTCTTTTAGTATTTGAATATTGTAAGCTATATCATTATACTTATCATCTTTTTTATATAACCCATGTTTCAAATTTATATCTGGTATCTCTAATACCGCTATATAATGATATTTAGAATCTTCTTTATTTGTTTCATTAATATAACTAGTATTAATATAAGCATCAACTCCCATGGCTTCATATACTAAAGTATCATTATAAGTTTTATTTTTAATAATAATCATCGCAATTGCTATAGTAATTAAAAATATTCCAATTACCTTAAATAATAATTGTCTATTTTTTACCAAACCCAAATAAAATCAACCCTATCAAAGATAAGCAAATACACATTATATCAAAATTGTAATTTTTATTTAAATTAGTGCTTGGAACAATTATTTTTTCATTAACTAAGTTAGCATTAACTATTTCATTATTTTCCTTTATTTGAAAATAGTATTTTTGATTATCAACTGAATACCCCATGGGGGCAATTGTTTCAATATAATAATACTTACCAAGGGGTAAGCCTTCAACAATAATCTTTCCATTATCATCTGTAATAGCAGTCGTTATAAGTTTATTATCATCATTATATATTTCAATCGTAGCATTAGCAAGACCTATATTAGTTAAACTATCAACTTTCGTAAATTCAAACATTCCTTTTGACAGATAATTTTTAATTTCTATTTTCGCTATCACTTCATCCAAGTTATTATTTTGTTCTAATGAAAAAGTATATTTTTCATTGTCTAAAATATATCCGTCATTCGTAGCTATTTCTTTTATATAATACTTACCAAGCGGTAAATTATCTATTTTTGCTAAACCATCTACAGTTTTAACCGAAGTAATAATATCATCCTTCTTATATAAAAGTTTACCTTGTACTGAATATATATCATCAAGTGCATACAAATTTAAAAAAACATTATTTAATTTATCAAAAGTATAATTAATAGTTCCATCTTTATAAATAGGTATTTCACCAATTTTAACAATTTCCACACTACCTAATATACTTTTATTTTCAAATTGATATTCTAAATATATATTACCATTATCATTTATGAATTTGCTATTCTTATCTATTGTAAATTTTAATGGTTCACTATTGACTAAATATCCATTTATCTTTTGATCTAATTCCTCAATTTGATAATTACCATATGCAAGTTTTGTATTAGTAATAAATTCACCACTATCATCAGTCTCAAATATACATTCATCCGATTCACATATATATTTATTATTGGTTAAATCTTTTATTTTAAATTTAAGTCCTTTAATGTTTAGTTTTTCTTTAGTATCTTTATCGACTTTTATAACTTTTATCTGTGGTTTTGTTACAACTTGTATTTTAAAGGATGATACAAGTGGTTCTAAAACACCAGATGTAGACATTAGTTTCTGACTATTACCACTATAATAAATAAAACTAACCTTATCTGTATAAGATTTTGCAATTAATTTAACCGTTTTTGTATCATCAAATGATTTAGGAGTATATTCAATATAATTATCTTTTATTTTTATACTATCATCATTTTCGTACAATTTAAATCTACTTAGGACATTATTTTCATCAATTATCTTATATGTTTTACCAACCTCTACTTCTAATACTTGATTATCAAAAGATGGTAATATATAATGACTACTTACTAAATTATTTATAATTTCTTTTTCTTTATCTATATTTATACGAGCACCATTAATATCTTCTTCCGAAACCCAATATGTATCTCTTCCTGTTATTTCTTTCCAAATTAATTCTTGACTAGCCATATAATATCTATCATTTAAATGTGGGCCAACATTATAGGCAAAGCCATAATATGCTATTAATCTTATTTTGTTTATTGTATCTTTATCTAAGTTAGTAACACTAAAATCTTCAGTACTAGAATAACTGTTACTATTTATATCAATACCGGGTTCTATACAATAAGCTATCTCATTGTTGATAGTATATGATTGGGCATAAAATAAATGTACTCTATCAACGCCATTAAATACGGCATACGCATTTGGAAAACGATTTTTCCTAATAGTCAAATTATCAACTGCAAACACTTGCTTAAATGAAAAAATTATGAAAAATAATATAATATACCTAAATATCTTTTTCATTGTACCTCCTTAATTGAAAATAAGCCATTATCATCACATGTAAATTCGAAATCAAGATTTTTAATCTTTTCATTTAAACTAGTTAATTTATTCATACACATAGGATAGTCTTCATATTTATAGTTTTTAAAAGAATAATCTATATAATAACCAAGAATTTTATCACTTTTAGATAATACTTCTAAATAAAAGATATCACTAATTATATTTTTAAATTCATATTGTATAGGAACACTTTTTGAAATACATTCATCAATCTCTAGGCAATCAATTCTCCCTTTATGCTTCGGATAATCATCATTTTCAGTATCAACAAAATCATCATCATCATTATGCTTTATTACATTATCTTCGTTTAGCTCTTTCTCTTTTTCATTTAAAAACTTTTCATCTTTTTTATTATCAACTAATTTTTCCGAGTCAATATCATTTGTTTTTTTATCGTCGTTGCCTTCTTCAACAATTAATATATCTTTATTTATCATTTTTTCTTTAGTTAAATTTGAAATATCATTATATTTTTTAGTTATTTTAGAATTATTACAAGCAGTTATGAAAAAAATAATAAAAAACATAGATATTATAGTTTTTTTTATAAAATCACCTCCATATTTAAAATATAAGTAAAGTATAGGATATACCTATACTTTACTTTTACCTAGTTGAGCATACATCGCCATCAACTAGTCTTCTTATACCAGAGCCTGTCTTTTGACCAAGATCAAGTATAATATTAATAACATCCATTAAAGCATTTATAAGTGATGGGGTAACTCTTATATTTCCAGCACTTATATTTATTAGTTCTTGTTTATTTAAAATTCTAGAATTCATATTACTCCTTCCTCAATTATTGCATTTATCCGGATTTGTATATCCAGTAATAACACCAATAATATATATTATTAATGCACCAATTGCACTAACCGTCTCCCATGCAACTCCGCCTTTTACTTTAAACATTTCATTTTTATTTAATTCCATGCATTCCTCCTTTATAAATAATCTTTTAAATATCTTACTAGTGCCTTATGTTCTTTAGATACTTTTATTTTATAGACATAATTATCGACATTTGTCAAATTGCTTATATTTAAATAAACATATTTATAATTATTATATTTTTCATCTACATAAAGTTTGTTATCTATTCTATCTATTTTATAAACATAATCGATATCATCAATAATTATTTTATGATTATTTTTTATATATTTAATATCATTAATATTTACTAGTAATTCTAGTTTATTATCAATCATCGTACCCATTGTAATATAATAACTTTGGTATTTAAAAGTAAATAATATGATTAAAACAATTATAAAAATAATAGTTAATACTATAGAACCATTATATATTTTTCGATATCTAGTTCTATCAATAATTAAGGCTAATTCAAGTATTGAGTTCACGTTTTACATATACCCTTCTAACCTTGCCAGATTCTAAATTAACGACTTTATCGAATAAATCTATATTCTCTAAACGATGCGAAATTATTATAACTGTCTTATTTAAATAATATCTAAACATATTAACAAGTATTTTTCGTTCTAAATTAATATCAATTTCATTTAAACCCTCATCTATTAAAACAATATCTGCCTTTTTTATCATTGCCCTAGCCATTATAATACGTTGTCTTTCTCCACCAGAAATATTAATACCATTTTCTTCAAGTCGCATATCATAAGACAATATATTATTTTTAATAATTTGATTAACATAAGTTAAATTACAAATTTTTAAAAAATCATCTTCTTTAATTGTTCTATCTAAAACAATATTATTTCTAACAGTATCAGTATATAAAAATTCGTTTTGTGAAATATAAACAATTCTCTTTCTAATATCAGACAAACTAAAATCATTTATATCATAACCATTTAAAAAAATACTTCCTCTATCCACATCATAATATTTATAAAGAATTTTTAATAATGTTGATTTACCACTTCCACTAGTGCCTAGTATTAAGACCTTACTTCCCAATGGAATTTTTAAATTAATATTATCTAATATTTTATTTTTATTATTATAACTAAAATTTAGATTAACGATCTCTATATCACCCCCAATATCTAAATTAGTTAATTTGTCCAACTTTTCATATTTAAAATTCAATAAATTATTAATTCTCCTAATACTATTTTTTGCATAATAAAATTCACGGTAAAAATCAAACATATTTTTTATACCATTTAAACTATAATAAAGAAGTGTATTATATGTAATTAAACTTCCTATTGATAATTCATTGTCCATTACCAAAGATACTCCTACATAGATAATATAAATAATAATTGTACCTTCAAAAAAATTTTTTAAGAATTCACTAGAATAGACAACTTTAGTTAATTCCATATTACTGCTTATAAGATCTATATATTTTTTCATAATTTTCTTTTTAAAAATATTCTCAATATTTAAACCCTTTATCGTATCAAAACTACTAATAGATTCAACTAAAAGAGAATTTGCATCACCATTTTTTATTTGAATTTTTTTGGTATTATTTTTAATGATATTTTTAAAAATTAGGAAAATTATAAAATATAAAATAGTTATTATTAATAAAAGATTTGTCATTTTAATATTAATGTTGTATAAAATAACAAAGATAACTATAGATAAAATAATATCAAGTATCAGCGATGTAATTATCTTTGCAATCGTATTTTTAATATAAAACAAATCATTTACCCTAGATATTACTTCACCCGTCGTTCTATTTTTATAATAACTATAAGGAAGTGAAATAATTTTATTAATAGTAGTATCAATAATAGACAAATCAATTTTTTGATTAAAATATAGTAAAAGATTATTTCTTAAATATTCTGTAATAAGTTTAAAACCTAAAACAATCATAAAAATGATTGTTATAACTAAAAGATTACTTTTATCAGTATTAATCACATTATCAATAATTATCTTAAAATGATAACTATATATAATAGTAAAAATAATAATAATTAATGTAAGAATTAAAATATTAGATATAATTGATTTGTTTTTATATATTATTTCTTTGATAACCCCACTAATTGCATTATTATCTTCATAGAAAGGAAGTTTTTTATAAGGTTCAAGTATTAAAATATAGCCTGTCCAGATTTTTATAAATTTATCTGTAGTTAAAGTAACCATTCCTTTAGCTGGATCCATCGCAGTTATTTTATTATTTTTAATTTTATAAACAACAATAAAATGCATATAATTATTGATAACTACTTGGCTAATAAATGGTTTATCTATTTGCCTTAACATATTAATATCATCTGTCTTATAAGCCTTCCCGGTTAGGCCTATTTCTGTAGCAGCTTCTAATAAATTATAAAAATTTGTTCCATCTTTTGTAGTCTTTGTCATTTCTACTAAATCCATTAAAGAAATATTTCCACCATAATATCTAATAAGTGATAATAAACAAGCACTACCACATTCTTTAATTCCATCCTGGATAACAGTAATCTTTTTAGCCACATCATCACCTCCTCACTAAATATATACACGAAAAAAAAGAGCTTTACTTTTTTTTAAGTAAAACTTTTTCTATTTTTTTAAAATTAATCTATGAGTTAACTATTTATTACTTTTTAATTTAATCAAATCATCTTCAAGCTTACTAATATCATTCGGAGACATAAAAATGAAAACTGCATTATCATAAACATTAAGTATATTTGCATCCCCTATAGTTAATGCATGACCATTTTTAAGCTTTTCAATAATAATATCTTTAGTAATATTTGGATAATCTTCTTGTTTTTCTCTTGCTGGATGAATATCCATTATATATGCTTCATCAACCGTTGCAAATACTTTGGCAAGATCATCTGCAAATTCCATTGTTCTTGTATATGTATGTGGTTGAAAGATTGCAATAACTTTTTTATCAGGATACTTTTGATGAATTGCATTAATTGTTGATTTAACTTCATTGGGGTGATGCGCATAATCATCGATTATTACATTATTACCAACAATAGTTTCGGCAAATCTTCGTTTAGCACCTTTAAATTCTTTAAATTTTTCCTCTACAAGACTACTATCAAGTTTCTCTAAATAACAAATTGTAATTACTGCAAGCGCATCAATTAATTGATGAGATGCAAATATTGGTAAATTAAAGTGTCCATATAATTCATTATCAGCATAAACATCAAAACTAGTACCTGTTTTTAAATATTCTATATTATCGGCATAAACATTATTTTTTTTATTTAGTCCAAAATAAATAATATCTTTATCAAGCTTCATCTTATGTACATTATCATCGTCACCACATGCAACAACCATCTTTGTACATTTACTTGCAAATTGTTGATATGCTAATATAACATCATCTATACCATTAAAATAATCAACATGATCTAAATCAATATTTAATATTACTGCATAATAAGGTAAATAATTTAAAAAATGTCTTCGATACTCACAACTTTCAAGAATAAAAAATTCATTATCTTTATTAGCATAACCAGTACCATCACCTATTAAGTAATTTGCTCCTTTTATACTATTCAATACAAGAGACATCATGGCAGTTGTTGTTGTCTTACCATGACAACCTGCTATACAAATAGCTTTATATTCTTCAGTTAACTTTCCTAACATTTCTTCATATGTAATTATCTCTAAATTTAACTCTTTTGCTCTAATAAGTTCAACATTATCATCAGTAATTGATGCTCCTTTAATAATTGTTAAACCTTCATATATATTCTTAGCATCATATACAGTCATTTCAATATTATTATTTATTAATTCCTTTTCTGTAAAAAAATGCTTATTAATATCGCTTCCTTTTACTTGATATCCTAATTGTTTTAAAATAACTGCAAGAGCACTCATTCCTGCTCCCTTAATACCTATAAAATGATACACAATTATCACTTCCCTTTTCTATACAATTATATCACATTATTATATTATTAACTTAATAATTTATCAATTACATCATTAGAATTAATTTCTATAAAAGAATCATCTAAAAATACTATCTTACTAAGTTCCTTATTTTTTTCTACTTTTTTAATATTATTAATATTTATATCTAATACGATTTCCTTCATTTTAATATAATTTAGTTTCCCACTTATTCTAAGGTCTTCACTACTATTATATAATCCACTAGGATAATCTAGCACTAATAATCTTTTATTAGTAATTATAATTGTATATATCTTATCTTTAATTAAAACATCATCATCAATTAATTTAATTTTTTCATTATCTAATAATTTAAAATTATACATATTAATCGCCTTACTTCTCATATTAATTATACCAATATTTATAATTAATCTCAATAATTATAAAACTCAGTATTAATTTTACTGAGTTTTAATTCTTATTTTTCTAGTATCTATGATATATTTATTTATATTTTTTAATTCATTATCCCTTTCATCAATATCAAATATAATTTTATATAATTCTTTAATTATATTAGCTAATGATGATATTGAAGTATTTAAATCACTTATTTCAATATTATTTAATATTTTTTGAGCTTTTTCTATTTCGAATTTATTGCCTCTATTTTTAATATCTTTAATTAATTGATTAATCGTATTTAAATAGACATTAATAATACTTTTCTTAGATTCATCATAATTATTATTAGAAATATCATTAGCATTTTTAATAATATTATCAATAATATCTTTATCGATAATATCTTTATATATACTAAGTAAAAATAATTGTAAATCAGTTCTTAAATCTAACTCAAAATCTAACATACTCTTATATTTTCCATTTATTTTAGTATCTAAATTCTCTATTTTTTCTATTTCATCTTCAACATATTTCTTTATATTTAATAAAATATCATTAAATATCTTATTAATCACATCATCATTTAAGTAAGGAAGAATTACATTTTTAATAGAATACACCAAAGTCTCTAATTCACTTTCAGGACTATCATTATTGATAATTTTATTAAGTAACTCTAATATATCATGGTAAACTTTATTATTTTCATAGTTTAATTTTAAACCATTTAATATATCATTTAAATCAGTCAATAAATTCAAATATAATTCATCTTTATTTAAATTATCTAATGTTAATATCGTATTATTTTTATAAAAAGATTTATTTATTTTATTATTATATTCATTAATTATTTCATTTACACGTTTATCAATATCAATACTGCCATGATAATAATTTAAATAATGGCTTATTTCATCTATGATATTAGATACATCATCTGTTTTTTTATTTTCATTATTATTGGAACCATTCTTAGTTGTCAATACTTTATCATAACCAAATTTTTCAATATCGTTTTGAAATTCTTTTAATGAATTCATAAATATATCATAGGAGCCATAATTTAATATATTTTTAGAAATTGCTAATCCAGTTTTAGTATCTACAAGCCATTTGATTGGTTCTATTTTTAAAAAATATAGTTTCCATTCTTCTGGACGAAGACCATTAGATAATATACTAAAACTATCATTATCGAAATTTTCTAAATTTTCTAATAAAAAAGCAGCATAAACACTATTATTATATCTATAACAATTTAAATAATAATCACCATCTATAAATAATTTATATGTTCCACACCAACATAATTCATTATTATCATATTTTGTACGTAACTCTTTATACAACTCATCATCAACAATATTTTGTGGATATGTTCCGTATTCAACTTCCAAAATACTATCTTCATTAGCTTTTTTATTATTAATCTTTTTCTCTATTTTAGAAAAAGGTACTACTGGTCTAATTCCACTATAAGTATATCGATTACCAAGAAAACTAATAGTCTTTTCATTAACTACAAATACTTGATCCTTATCTTTTATAGTTTTTGTATAGTACATATTATGTCCACAAAGTAAAGTAACTAAATCAGTAGGTACAACTCTTTTTTTACTTTTCCCTATTACATCTATTCTATTAGTGCCTACTACTTGATTATATGTTAATAATGTAACATACGATTTTTTCACGACAATCACCTTAACTTTTTTATGAATATAAGATATTTATTTACTAATTCCCTTAAACGGTTATTTATAATAACATATGTTATTGTTCTTGTCAATTTTAGATAAATTAATAAAAATATGCATATACTTAATTATGAAAAGTAAATTTATAAAATCAACTTTTATTCTTATTATTGGTGGCGCAATAACTAAATTAATGGCCATGATTTTAAAGATTTTTTTAACAAGAAGTATTGGTGACAATGGAATTGGTTTATATATGCTAATTATGCCAACATTCAATTTATTTATAACTTTATCCACGATGTCACTCCCTACTTCCATTAGTAAAGTTGTATCTGAAGGAAAAAGAGGCAAAAAAGTCGTTCTATCATTAATACCAATAAGTATTCTATATAATATATTTTTAATGATTATAATAATAATTTTGGCGCCTTTTATTTCAAGTAAACTTTTAAATAATCCGGATACTTATTTACCAATTATGGGAATAAGTTTTACCTTACCATTTATTTGTATGTCTAGTATCTTAAAAGGATACTTTTATGGACATGAAAAAATGATACCATATGTCATATCAAATAATTTTGAACAAATAGTAAGATTAATATTTATCATTTTTTTAATTCCAAAACTAATGAATTATGGAACAAATATAGCTGTATCAGGAGTCGTATTAATTAATATTTTTAGTGAACTATCATCCATTATTTGTCTTATTTTATTTATTCCAAACAAAAAAATAAATATTAGCGATTTAAAATTAGATAAAAATATATTTAAAGATATCTTAAATATATCAATTAATAGCACCGGAAGTAGATTTATTGGATCAATTAGCTACTTTTTAGAACCAATTATTCTAACATTTATCTTAATAAAATGTGGATATACCAATATATTTATAGTAACTGAATATGGTATAATTACCGGTTATGTATTTCCCCTTCTATTAATACCATCTTTTTTTACTATGGCTATATCTACATCCCTTTTACCAGTTATTTCAAATAGTTTAGCTAAAGGTAATAATTTATATGCCAAAAAAAAGTTACGAGAAGCCATAACTTTATCATTATTAATCGGAGTATTTTTTACTATTTTCTTTACGATTATTCCTGATATATTGCTCAAATATATTTACAATACTAACCTTGGTATAAAATACATTAAAATAACTGCTCCATTCTTTTTAATGCATTATATTCAAGGCCCACTTACATCATACATGCAAGGAGCAAATATGTCAAAAATAGCCATGTTAGGAACATTAAAAGGAGCAATTATTAAAAATATACTTTTAATAATATTACCAATCAAATTGGGTATGTGGGGATTTATAATTTCAAATATAATAAATATATTTTATGTAACAATTCACCACATCTATTATGTTAAAAAATCATTTTGTTAATTCATTAACTTTATTAATAACATATTCTTTTGTATCATCATATGATAAATTAAGAATAATTGAAAACTCTTCATATAGATATTTTTCCGCTAAATTAAAATAATAGTTATCTTTATCAGTAGTTTTTTTATTATTATCAATACGTTCCTTATTTCTTAAATAGGTTGTTTTAATAATCTTAATTAAATCTTCATGACGACCATTTACAATTAGTTCTTTATAAATACCTTCAAGTTGTTTTGTATCTGCATCAATAATATTAATATTAGGAATTTCTTTGATAATTTTTTCAACATCATCTTTACTAATTAAATTTCTTATTTCTTTATTACTAACAGGCACTTTAATTGTTAGCGATTCATCTGATAGTGGGCTAAGCAAATAATAATCATTATCACGATAAAACTTAAGTAAAATATCCTTTATTATACATACTTCTCTTTTATAAATAATATAATCGTTAATTTTATACATAATAACCCTCCCTATAATAAAAGAACAAGTAAACTGGTCTTACGCCATATGGCTACTCGTTCTAATAGAATTATAACATAAATTAATCATTTATGTAAGTCAAAAATATGTCAAATTAATTGTATTATAGAGCCTTATATGCTATATTTTATATAAGGATGGTAATCATGAAAAAAATTGATGTGTATAAAAAATTTAAATATTTATTTATAATATGGATTGCATTTTTTAGCCTTGGACTAGTTAGAAAAAGTTTTCAAAATGATACTTTTTATACAATTAAAATTGGAGAACTAATTATTAAAAATGGTATTGATATGTTAGATCATTTTTCAATTCATTCAAATCTTTTATATACATATCCTCATTGGTTATATGATGTATTTATATATACAATTTATAATCACTTTGGATACCTAGGTATATATATTTCAACAATCATTCTTTTAATAATTTTGTTATTGATTGTTTTTAAAATTAATTTATTAGTATGTAATAAAAATTATTTTCTTGGAGCCTTATGTATCATCATTGAGGGCCTTGCTATAAGTGGCTTTGCTACTGCTAGAGCACAACTTGTTAGTTTTATCCTTTTTGCAATTCAAATATATTTTATAGAAACTTTTTTAAAAAATGGAAAAAAGAAATATCTATTAGGATTACTTTTAATATCACTCTTATTATGTAATGTACATGTTGCAGTATGGCCATTTTATTTTATTATCTATCTACCATATCTTGCCGAATACCTAGTAAGTATCATAGTAAGTAAAATAAAATTTAAAAAAGAAAATAAGTTTATTAAATATTTAAAATCAAGAATTATCATTGAAAGAAATAACAATATTAAATATTTATTTATTACCATGTTATTAAGTATTTTTACTGGTTTAATTACCCCTATTCACGATACTCCATATACATATTTAATAAAAACAATGTTAGGTAGTACTCAAAAATATATAAAAGAACATCAAATGATTACTTGGGCAGATAGTCCATTTACTATTATTATTGCTGGAGAAACTTTATTTCTAGCATTTTTATCAAAAATAAAACTACGTGATTTATTTATGGTAAGTGGTTTATCACTAATGTCTATATTATCAATTCGTCATATTGCATTGCTTGCTTTAATTGGAACAATTTGTTTTTGTAGAACCTTTTCATTATTTTTTGAAAATTTTAATATAGATATTAATAAAAAAATATTTCCATTTTTTACTAAAAAATATGGTATTGCAATATCTTTTATTATCGTAATTATTTTTTCTTCATTAATGTTCATGCATGAAAACAAAAAAGAATATATTGAAAAAAAACTATATCCTGTTGATGCTGTTAAATATATTAAAGAAAATATTAATATAAAAGAAATGCGATTATTTAATGATTATGACTTTGGAAGCTATTTAATATTAAATAATATTCCTATATTTATAGACTCAAGAGCTGACCTCTATACTAAGGAATTTAGTGGCTTAGATTATGATATTTTCCTTGACTATGAATTTATTGCCAGAAATTATCAAGAAAAATTTAATTTTTATAATATATCACATGTCTTAATATATAAAGAAAATAATCCTTTATATAGTCTAATTAAGCATGATGACAATTATAAAACATTATATGAAGATAAAAATTTTATCTTTTATGAAAAACTAGATAATCCTAATTATTTCGTAACATTTGAATATAATTAGTACTACCTAGTTTTTTTCCATTTAATAATTTCTTTATATATTTTGTATGAATCTTTTATTGTATCAAAATGACTGTTTTTATTATTATTTATATAGATTGTTTCAATTGGTATTTCATAATAATTAATATCACTATTTTTTAAATTTAGTAAAACATTCATCTCATATTCATACCTATTGCCTTTAACATTTAGCATATAATTAGTTAATTTATTAGAAAATGCTCTCAAGCCTGTTTGTGTATCATATATATTTAGACCTGTTTTTTTATAAAAAATAAATCTTGTAATCGTATTGCCAATACGACTTCTAATGGGCATTGTTTTATCCCATTTGCGCTTACCTAAAACTAATGTATCAGTATGTTCTTTAGCATAATCACATAAGCTAATTGCATCATTAATTTTATGTTGCAAATCACAATCCATTGTAACCACTACATAATTTTTATAATTATCTTTTATATAACTTAATCCAGTTTTTATTGCATAACCTTTACCCATATTATTTTCATACGATAAGATATGAGCATTTTTTTTAGCTTTATTAAATATATCATTATAATTATTATTAGACCCATCATTAACAACAATTACATCAATATTTTTAGGAATAGTCATTAATAATTCTATCAGTTTATTATCAGGCTCATACGCCGGTATTAAAACTATATATTTCATTTTTATTTATATCTCTCCTTAATAATATCATCATATTCTAATTCGCCAATTAAAAGCGATGAATTAGGATTATGCATACTAATATTTTTATCAATATCTTGCTCATTATAATTAGCATAACAATACTTACATAAATGCTTACATGAATTATACACACCAATATCGACCATTTTAACGCAATTGCATTTTTTCTCTTTTCTAGCCGTTTGAATAGAAATAATCTTTCCAGTTAATTTATATGCCAAAGTAGTACTTAAACAATCTTCTTTAATAAATCCATATTCACATAAATTTCTATCTTCAAAACAGGTTTGTACTGTCATTCCATTTTCAAATGCACTTTTACTAAAAGCATCACCTATTCTTTTATAATCATTTTCTTGCAAATCGATTAAATTTAGATATTTACTATTATTTTTTACATTTTTATATATATCTACGAATGAAATAATAATATGTTTAACATAACCATTAAGTAACCTACACATTTTATCAAATGCCTTAATATGATAATCTATTGTGTATTTATTATTTACAAGTATAGGATCATATCTAACATAAACATTATCAATGCCAACTATTTTAGACACTTCTTTAATCGCAGATATAATCTTAGTTTTATCAGGAACATTTGGCTCAATATCACTTTTATATGGTGTTAAAGTAACATGAAATAAAATAGGTTTATTTATTTCATTAAGATATGGAATAATCGGCATTGGGTTTTTAGTACAAAACATTATTAAATCAACATTTTGAAAATTAATTCTACTAACTAGTTTTGGATTAAAGGGATTTCTTACATCAACAAAACCAGCATGATATCTATTCATAAACCATTTCGTATAAAAAGCAACAATATCACATCTTCCACTTACCATTAAAATCATATCTAACACCTAATGAAATTATATCATAAAAAAAGCAAATCGCAAGACAATTTACTTTTTATTAAAACTAGTTCCAAGCATCAATATTTTTTTATTAATTATAGTACCCTTAACTAACATATCACTTTTATAAAATGAACTATTAATATCATTTGATCCATAAATAATTCTTGATCCATCCGAAGTTTTATCACCATTATTAAGAATATCTAATAAATCAGTTTTTACACGTTTTGCATTAACACTACCAAGTTCATTTGGCAAAAATATTTCATCATAATCTTTCTTTAATACAATTATATTAAGTGCTGGATCAAATACATAATCTTTTCCAGATATATTTAATTTAATCCAACTATGCAAAGCTTTATAACATTCATCATCTACCAAATATCCTCTAATAATTTCTGAGTTATCTTTTAAAAGTGGTATTATACTAGCTGTTGCTTCATGACTATAACCAAATAATGAATTATCTCCAATCATTTCATTAGCATATCCTCTTTTTTCATTCATTATATCAATATAAAGATTATTAATTAATAATTTAATATAACTATTTATAAATAAATTAGCTTTTATTGTCCTTAGATATTTAAGCTTTTCATCAACTGATAAATAATCAGAATAATTATTATATTCATAATCTAGAAATTTATTATCCATATGTATACCTCCACAAAACAAAGTATATTTTATCATAAATAATATATTAATACAAGTACTAACTAACTCGATAATGACCTATAATATCATATCTAGAACCAAGTATATCCTCTTCATAATATCGTTGAATTGGATTAGCATGATGAATTACAAAAGGAATTCCTTTACTATTGCGTTTATCAGAAACAATCCCAATATGTTTTTTAAATACAACAATATCACCACCTTGCCACTCATCAATTTTATTAATATCAGTTGTTAAATTAATTGCATTGTATTTAAAATATATTGCTAAATTAGCAACTCTTCTAAAATCAATATTTTTATCAACTACTTCTATATCATATCTTGTAGGATTACCTTCGATATCTTGATTAACAAGTTCCATTAAATCATATCCAGCATCAAGAAGACTAAAAGCAACGACATCCGTACATACTCCATATTCATCATCAGAATATCCACTTGCATAATACTTACTTTTGTATTTAGGTCGTTTACTAATATAAAGATAAGCATTTGCTAAAATATCACTTTGATCATCAATACCATCATTATCTTTATCAATATTACTTTTATATGCTTGAATTTTAAAATCTTTATTTGTATATTTTTTATGTGGCATATAATTAAATATATATAATAAAATAAGTATTATTAATAGCATAATTAAACATATGATTCCTATTTTTTTCATGTCATCACCTTTTTCATTACTATATATATTCTAACACAATTATTTTTTAAATAAAAGAAAACTGAACAAATATGTTCAGTTAACATGACTCATCACATACACTAATAAAGAAATCATCAAATTGTTTTTCTTCATCCTTTAGTATTTCTTCAGTTAAAGTATCCCTAGCACCACTTTGCTGCGAAGAAATACCCGTTGTCATTCTAATTGCTTTTCCTTTTGCAACATATATAAATGTTGGAGCATAAATTCTTTTTTCACCATAAGATAAAGTTTCTTCATCTTTTGTATAAGTATAATCTTCAAGAACATTATCAAAATAAGTTAACATTTTAGAATACTCATCAGTTCCATCTTGACTCTTAACAGGATTACCATCATCATCAAGTGTATATTTATCTCTTAAAATTTCATTACCTTCATTATCCCAAATATCAACATAGTATATCTTTTTTACTCCATTTAAATTAGCAATTTCTAAAGCCTTTTCTATAACACTACGACACCATGGACATAATTTAGAACCAAAATATACATAAAATGTTTCTTCATTCTCAATCATTTGAACTATTTCTTTAGCATCACTAATTACAATAGGATTATCTTTAGGAATCGTCACATCTCGATGTTCCTTTCCATTTGCATTAGTAGTTCCATTTAATGATTCATAATCATTTTTAAATAAAATATTATCTTTTTTGCTACAAGCTGAAAGAGTAAAGATAGATAGTAATAACACTAATAATAATAGTCTTTTCTTCATTAACTATCACCTATTTCTTTTCAGTTTTTGCTTTTTTCTTTTCGCTTTTAGGAGCTTTAACCATGTCTTTAACTTCGTGACTATTTTGCTTCATACTATCAATCTTATTATTTAATTCCTTAAATTTTAAATTTACAAAAGATATAATTACAACAACAGAAACTAAAGTAAATACCAAATTCCATATAATAACACTATTACTAGATACACTACTACTGCTATCACTAGTTGCTTTTTTAGGATTCTTTTTCATTTCATTAAAAACATCATATCTTTTATTTTTCTTAGTATTATATAAAGTTGTAATTGCCTCTTTAATACCATCATCATAACTATCAGCATATCCTGCAAAAACTTTATCGCCAATTACAATATAAGGAACTCCAGTAGCAGGTTGGCCTAAATATTCAGATACTTCACTCATCAAATCAGCATTATCTTGATCATACCATACTTCATAAGATTCAAGCTTAAAGTATTTGCCATATTCTTCAGTAATACTATCCAAGAATGTTAGAAATGCATGACAAAAGCCGCATCCTTTACCACGAAATAAATAAATTGTAATTGCATCATCATTTGGTTTATAATCTTTAAAAGATGCCTCAATTTCATCATCTGCAAGTGTTTTCATCAAATCTAATGTATTATATTTTTTTTCAGCAGCTTTGACACTAAAAGGTAAAAATACTAAACCTAACATAATCAAAAATATTCCTATTTTCTTCATTTAAACATACCTTCTTTCATTTTTATATAAACTCATTATATCATATTTTTTCATTTTTCATCATATTTTTCTAAAAAACTTGTATATTCGCCATTCTTTTTAGTTCCTAATACACAATTTAAATTAATATTATCCAAAGATTTAAATATATTATTATCGACATTAGAATTTATTTTTTTTAGTTCCTTTATTAAATTTTTTATCTCTTTTCGTTTACTTTTTCCTTCATCAATACTAGCTTCTTCAGTAAATCGACATGCACAATTTAAAAAAGTTAAATCATTGCTCTTCTTCCACGAAATTATATCATCTTCTTTAATTAAATACATTGGTCTAATTAATTCAAGACCTGGAAAATTATCGCTATGAAGTTTTGGCATCATTGTTTTTATTTCTGAACCATAAAACATTGAAAGCAATGTAGTTTCAATTACATCATTAAAGTGATGCCCTAAAGCAATTTTATTACATCCTAGTTCTTTAGCTTTACTATATAAATATCCTCTTCGCATACGCGCACACATATAACAAGGATTTTCACCTGATAGCATATCAGCAACCTGAAAAACGTCACTTTCAAATATCTTAATTGGTATATTAAGTTTCTTAGCATTATCTTCAATTAATTTACGATTAACTTTATTATATCCAGGATCCATAACAACATATTCACAGCTAAAATTATGAATTCCATGGCGAACTAATTCTTGCATACATTTAGCAAGTAAAAAAGAATCTTTACCACCACTAATACATACCATTATTTTATCATTCTCTTCAATTAACTTATAAGTAGTTATTGCTTTGACAAATTTACTCCATATTTCTTTACGATATTTCTTTATAATACTTCTTTCGACTTCCATTACATAATCCATATATTTATCTACTTCTACCTCTTATCTCATAATCATACAAATTAAAACCATTGCTAAGAGCTATATTAACTACTTCATCATCACTTGCAGATTCTACTTTAATTAAATCAGCCATGGCTATACTATTAAACATACTAGCACTACCAAAATAATCTATTAGATCACTTCTAAGTTTATCTACATCAATTATAATATTCATACTACCACCTCAACTACCAAGTATTATATCAAAAAAACAGGTTAATTAAAACCTGTTTTTTAAATATTATTATCATACATTGTATTTTTAGATTTATTTTGAAGTATACATGCATATTCAAAAATATATGTAATAACATATAAAACTAACACTAATACTACTTCGGATAAACTAAAATTCATTATACTACTCGAAAAAATACTAGTAAATAATATTTCACATACAAATGATATAATAACTGATATCAATGAATATTTAGCAATTTTTCTTAAAAATTCTAAATTATCTTCAATAAATGGTGTACTTTTATCATGAATATTTACAAATAATTTCTCAACATTACAAAAGATAAAATATGTAAATATTACCACTGCAATAGTAAATGCTAATGATAATTCCATATAACAAAATAGTTTCGTCATATTAGTTTCACTCAATTTTTGAACTCCTTGATCAAATAATACTTTTTCATCTTCAGCAAGCGTTCCAATTTTAGCATCACCCAAATATAATCCAACGTCATCGCCATTATTTTGATAAGTTAGTTTTTCTCCAAAAAAATCAACAGAGTCATTTTCAAACTTAATATTTTTAACAACCACTGGTGTTACAATCATAAGTATTCCAATTACAACTATTCCAATTGGTATAAGTACGCGGAAAATTCTTGCTAAAATATAAATAATTTTGCTAATTGTTTTAATTTTATCTTGTTTATCAATATCAAGACACGTATTATTAGAATCTTTCTTCTTTTCAGTTATTTCTTCTTTTTTAATTACTTCTTTTTTTGACATTTATATTATTCTCCTTTTCTATTCTTAATGAAACTATGTTCATCTATAATCATTATATCATACATTTTTAATTTTAAGATTATTTATTATAACTATTATTAAACTAATTATAATAAATAAATAGAAATTAATAAAACGATACATAAGCATACCACTAGCAATCATACTAGCGCCAAATATTGTTTGATATACTGATAAAAAGCCACTTTCGCTAACCAAGGCTGCTCCTGGTAATGGAATACTAGAAATAGAAATAAATAACATAGCTTGAATAATAATAATATCAAAATAACTATATATATCTAATCCTAAAGACTTATATACAAAATATGTAACAGAATAATAAATTAAAACTTGTAAAAAAACTGTAAATAAAGATTTAATAAATATTTTTTTATGATTCTTAATATAAATAGCTCCATTATGATATTCATCTAATGATGTTTTAATTTTATCTTTAACAACATAAATATTTTTATATTTTACCTTAATTAATATTTTAATAAATTTTTCAACTAAGAATCCACTAAGACGCTTAGAAAATAAAAATATAAACATAACTAACGCCGCTATAATATTTAGAGTAATTCCTATAATAAAAATATAAAAGAAACCATTTGATAATAATTTATGATTTATAATTGCACCAATTAACCCAAAAGTAATAGTAACAATATGAAATGAGCATACTTCAGTAAGCAAAGCTAAGGTTGCATTAGATATAGATATTTTTTCTTTATTCATAAAATAAATTTCCATAGGCTGTCCTCCACTAGAAGCTGGTGTTATTCCACTAAAGAAAAAACCAATAAGTGTATATTTTATTCCTTTAAATATACTTATATTAGTACCAAGTGATCGTAAAATATTTTTAATATTAATACTTTCAAAAGTAAAATCTAAAATCATTGCTAAAATTGCCAATAATATATACTTAATGTCTGCGTTCATTATAATATTTAATGTATCTTTAAAATCATAATTTTTAAAGATTATAATAAAAGTTAAGATAACTAATAATATTAAAAATATGATATTTCTTATTATTCTTTTTTTACTATGCATTTTTTTCACTTCCAATTGCCATTATTCTATCATAAGAATAATAATTTTACTATCAACTATCAGTTGATTTAATAAACTATAGGTAGCAAAAAAGAGTATAAATTATACTCTTACTGATCCGCCTATATCTTTAGATAATTCGGCAACTCCAGCAAATGCCGATGCTAATTCAGCTTGAATAGTTTTGGATAGTGCTCTTAAATCAATCATCTTTTGATGCATCCTTTTAAGTTCTCTTAAAGATTCTTCCTGAGTAGATAATGCAGATTGTATTTCACCAATACGCTTAGAATTATTGCTTTTTTTGGCAGCACCTAATTGACCATTTAATGATTGAATTGATGCTTCAGTAGCCTGTATTTCATTTTTTATTTCGTTAATACTTTCATCATCTATATCAACAAATTCATCGGGAGCAATAGCACTTAACAGTCTACTTAATGCACTTTCAATTGCCTCACCCAGTGACTTTGCAACAGCTTTTTGTTTCTCTAATTCGCCTTTATAAAAAAGCAGATTAGCCTTTTCTTTATCCCAAGCTTCACCTTTTAAATCATCAGTTTTTTCAACAAATAATGTAATTGTATCTGATAATTGATTTGCATATGTCAAATCGCTATTTAAATCATCAACTGTTGAAAAACGACTTGCAATATCCAATTCAGCACTAGATAACGTTGCCATTTTTTACCTCCCCATTTAATATCATGTTCTTAATTTCATCATAACTCATTCCAGCAAAATATTCTGGTCTAAATATTACTTTTATCGTATTATTTTCTACTTCAATCCTATCAAAATATGCTAAATCTTTATATTTTTCTTCAAGTTGTTTTACTATTTCATCCTGGTTTGAATCAATAGATAATGGAATTTCATAGGAAATATCAGTTACTTTATTGCCAGTGCCCTTAAAAATAATTTTAGAATTATCATCATTTTGAAATTCTTTTAGAACCGTTATTTCTTCCTGAGTTGTATTACCACTACCTCCGCTTGGATATGAACCATATGAAGGTCTTGGATTAACATAAGGTAGATTAACCGGCTGTGTTGTTTGTTGACTAGCAGGTGGTTTAGGTGCATCTTCTACTTGCTCTGTTGGAGCTTCTTGTGGTGTTTCTTCAACTGGATTAAATAAAAAGTCATAAGAATCTCTTGTCACACCATTATCTAAATCTACATATTTTTGAGCAACACAAAGCACTTGTTTTGTTTCTTCTTCAATCTTTTTCATTAATGCCGCAATTACATCATAATATGCATTAATATATCCTGCAATACATCCAGGAATACCACTTGTATCTTTAAAATTTTGAACCTTTCTTCCAAAATAATTGTTACCTTTTATTTGACTACGTAAAGTATTCATATAAGTCTCAGCCAATTGATAATTACTTCCAACTATATCACCATCTAATTTAATTTCATCATTTATTTCAGTCAAGCTTAAAAAATCTGACATACTATTAATAGCACTTTTCCTATATGATACCATTTTCCCTGTTCGTTTATCTAAAACAGAATCATCTGTAACATAAAAAGCATCAGCGCTAGCTAAAAACTCCTCTAAAGATATTTTACCAGCTGCAAAATCGAAAACATTACCACCTTTAATAGCGATTTCTCTAATTGCTGCATGATTATTATTTGAAGATAAAACCATCACCGCATCGAAGCCTTTATCTTGTAATTGTGTAACTTCCCTTGATTCTTTATCATATGCATATTGCACATCGCCCCAAGTTTTACCATCAGGGATAAGTAAAGTCACATCAAGATTTTCTTGGTGTTCCATTAAAGCAGCAACTTCACTAGAGTAAGCACCACCCTCACCATAGTTATTAGCATATTGTAAAAATCCATCCATAAGTGATACATCCAAAGTCGCTACATTTACATTCATATCAGGATAATTTGTAAGAACTTTACCAGCATTCATCATGGCAGTTCGCCCACTCCAACTAAATGGTACAATTCCTACGTCGGTAATATCAGCACCATTACTCTTTGCATATTCAATAGTACTCATTAACAAATCATTATTTCCTAAATGATCATCATCCCACATATATGCAGATCCTACAAGAATATAATCAGGAACATTGCCCTCGTTAACATAATTGATATATGACATGTATGATTTTGCTCCCAATGCTGAATGATCATTATCACTACCCATCCCAGGTATAGGATTAACAATCGCATTAACACCAGATAAATCTGTTGGCATAACACACCAAGCACCTGTATCTGGATTAACAGCAACATAACAACTACTTCCATCATCACCTGTTACCTTGTTTACATTCTGTTCACCACCATAGTTTTGAACTAAAAATTCATAAGAACCCATATTATCATCACATCTTTCAACTTTTATTTATCTATAAAACAATTATACAAAATTTAATCAAAGATGTCTATAAATATAATTTAAAACTATTTACAAAAAGGAGAATTATCTTCTCCCAACTTGTCTTTCTTGATATGTATTTTCAACATAAATATCTTTATTACTATCAAAAGGAACATTAGTCATTAAATCCATATCAAGATTTTTTTCTTTGATAAATACAATTGGTATACCCAATCTTTTAGCTTCATTTATATCTTTATCAGTAATTGTATCATAAGCAACTATAAAGTCTGGTTTTTTAGTTTCATATTTCATATTGTCTATTTTAGGATTTACAATATCAAATTCACTATACCAAGTACTATTTCTAACTATTTCTTCTGGCATCATCAATCTATTAACATAATTACTCGGAGCATTATTTTTAGTATCACTACTAAAAGAATCTTGCTCCAAAGCATGAGCTACACGATCAATATCAAAAGAATTATATCCATAATATAATAAAAAGTCATGTTTACCATATTTATTACTATTATCACTTGATATTACAGAATAGCAATTTCTTCTTCTACCAGTAATATCGCGATGAGATGGTTTACCTCTTATTAACATTGTATATTCTTTATCACGTAAATCAAATACATCTACCCCGTAACTTTGACTTAATTCTTTATTCAAATTGCTAATATCTTTATTAACATCATATAAACTATCATTAATAATTGTATAAGAGATATCTTTAAGTTTTCTTAAATCATCATAGAATAAAATATTCATTTTTTTATCTTTTAATCTTTTATATAATGCAATTTTTTCATTACTTGATACATTATCAATATTTAATATTAATTTATAAAAATTACATCTTTCATCATTAATTACTTTGTTATCAGTTAACTTACTATTATATCTAAGCATTTCTTTAAGATTTAACCAAACATTATAAATATTATCTTTAAATAAAGAATCAACTATAACTTCACTTAATTTATGACTAGTAATTTTTCTTAATTCATTCATTAATTCATTTTTATTAACTATAGACCTACTGTTAGTATCGTAATCATATGATCTATGACTGCTAATTGCATATGCTGCATCTTCAGATAAAATATACGATGATTTTTCAAAATAAATATTTGGATTATCAATATACTTACTATATTCTTTAAATATTCCAGTTCCTGCATCATATGAATTAATAATATCCATATAATAATTATCAACTTTTCTCTCTATAATATCAACATTATTATTTTTTTCTAATTCATTAATAATACTTCTAAATTCAATAAAACTACTTGATTTTAATTTTTCAAAAAAATCTTTCTTTTTTAAAATATCATCACTAAATGATATTCCTTCCAACGCATATCTAATCAAATTAACTTTATCATAAACATAACTAACTTTATAATTATTTTTAAAAAAGTCTTTAACTACTTCAGTTTTAAAACATGGTAGCATATATAATATTGCTTTTTTGCTGATATCCTCATCAAGTATTCTCTTTTGATATTCTGGCCTTATCGTAGATACAAAATTATTTTTATAAGGGAAATTCATACTATCCATTTTCAAAATTACTTTTTTAAATAAATCATAATTTAAATTATAAAATACTGAATAAAAATAATCTGACAATTTAAAGAAATGATCAAAAAATTCATCATCATTAAGTATTAATTCAATAAGCTTATTTAAATCTTTTTCAGCCATTGCTGCATAAAAAATATATTCACGTCCTTGATATGATTTAAAAAAATCTTTTATTGTTTTAACATCATATAGAGATAAAAATTCATCTACAGATAAATAATTTAAAGCATCCCTAAATCCACGCCAAAAATCTCCATTTGATTCTTTTAAAATACCATATTTTAATTTATCTTTAATTTTATTATTTTGTAATACTTTAGTAATATCACTATGTTCTAGTGATGAAATTCTGATTAGTAAATATTTAGCAGTTAAGCTCTGAATATCACCTAAATCACGAATAAATTTATCTATATCAGTTTTAAGTGGTCTTATATCATATTCAGGCCAATCACTATAATAATTATTACTCATATTAATACCTCTCTGTAGTATATATTCTACCATAATTAGAAATAAAAATCTATCGATTAATTATCATCTTTCCATATTTTATAGTATAATATTAATTAGGTGAAAAAAATGAAGAAAAAAATATTATTAATTATACCAATATGCCTATGTCTGATAGCAGTTTTATTTTTAATCTATAATTACATAAACTATGATCCATATGAAACTCCTAAAGATATTACTATTAATCTTAATGAAAACAAATTTAATGTTTATGAAAAACATACGAGTTCAGAATTAGTAAAAGACATTAATGCTGATATTATCTCTAAAGATATTACTCTTGAAAATGAAAAACTTGGTACCTATAAATATACTTTAGAATATAGTTATAAAAAAAGAAAATATAAATATGATATTAACTATCAAATAGTTGATACTACCAAACCAGTATTTATTAGTGCCCCAGCTAATTTAACGATGGAAGTAAGTGATCAAAAAGATATCTGTAATAAAATTGTCTACGCTGATAATTATGATAGCATTCTATCATGTGATATTACAGGCACCTATGATAAAACTAAAATAGGAACGTATAAAGATTTAGAATATATAATTACTGATTCATCTAATAATATTACCAAAAAAACATTTACATTAAATATTGTCGATAAAATCCCAAAAAGTAGTAAATATACAACTCCAAAATATTTATATATTGATGATATTAAAAAATATAAAAATGATTCTACTAGTATTGGTATAGATGTATCAATTTGGCAAGGAAATGTTGATTTTAAAAAAGTAAAAGATGCTGGCATCGAATTTGTAATTATGCGTATAGGTTCTCAAAGAAGTCCATCCGAAGAAATAACCATGGACGCTAGATTTAAAGAATACTATAAAGCTTGCAAAGAAGTAGGATTGAATGTCGGCGTATATATTTATAATACTTCAATTTCAAAAGAAGATGGTATTAAAACAGCTAAATGGGTTATAAAAGAATTAAATGGTGATAAATTAGATCTTCCAATTGCTTATGACTTTGAAGATTGGTCTGAATTTATGGATTTTAAAATATCGCTTCATACCCTAAGTTCAGCTTATAAAGCTTTTGAAAAGGAATTAAATGATAACGGCTATGATGCTATGCTTTATAGTTCAAAATTTTATTTAGAAAATGTTTGGATGGATTATGAAAACTCTAAAGTATGGTTAGCACATTACACTGATAAAACTGATTATGAAGGAAATTATATGATGTGGCAAATGACCTCATCTGCCAAAATAGCTGGCATAACTGATAATACGGTTGATATTGATATTCTATATAAATAAAAAAAGTAGTTACAAACTACTTTTTATTTTATACTACTTAATTTTTTGTTTTCAAAAGTATATATTTTTGTATTTAATTTATCAGCATAATTATTAATAGTATCTTTTTTATACTCAGTAATCTCTTCTTTCGTTACAACATTATATAATTTATCATCTTTTAACAAACCTTCAACCGTAGTAATGCTAACAACATTATCATCTACTTTAATATCGGTTATTTCCCTTTTAATATTACTATTTGTTTTATTTAAAACATCATCTGTAATAAATGAATTAAGTTTATTTATATAACGAATTAAATTACCATTATAATTAAAACTAACACTATTATATGAACCTACAAAATTATTTAAATAGGCATCCTTAATAATTGCTTCACTAAACATATTGTATCCATCCATATCATCAATTTTCTTAAAATCAATATTATTAAGTGCTAAATAATTTTTAAGTTCATTTGTTAAATTACCTTGATAATAATCTTTAACATAAAGACTATTTTCATTGATTAAAATCATATCAAGTAAATATCCATATTCTTCTTTTAATTCATCTAATGTAGGTTCTTTTTTTTCAAATGAACCATCATTACTTGCATATCTATTATCTGCTTCATTTTTAGCATTACTTCTACTATCAGTTTCTATAACAGTACTTTCATTATTTTTTCCAAAATAATTAACTGTCGTTAATAAATACAATAGATATACAATTACAAGTAGCAATAATGTAATAATAAAATTTCTAAACAATATTTTTTTATTTTTATCTCTAATTATTACCTTATTAACTTTATCTATCTCTTGTAAATAATATTTTCTAATCATTTCATCAGTATAATTATATAATTCATCTTTAATATCATCTAAGTTAACGTGTATTTCTTCTACCTGCTTTTTTACTACCTTTTCTTTTTTACCATTTGATTCCTTCTTAGCCATAACTCTACCCTCCACTATCATTGTAGCATAAAATAAAAAAAAAGCAAACTATATTAGTTTGCTTATTTTCTACTTAATTTCGATTTTTTTAGTTTCAGGAAGTTTTTCTTGTTCTTCCTTTTTAGGAATTTCAATTTTTAAAGTACCATTTTTAAATTCTGCATTTATATCTTCCTGTGTTATATCTTCTCCAACATAGAAACTTCTAGAGCATTCTCCAAAGAATCTTTCACGGCGTACAAACTTCTCATCTTCATCGTTTTTATCTTCTTTTTCAACTTTTGCAGACACTTCCAAATATCCGTTATTAAGTTCTAGATTAATGTTTTCTTTATCATATCCTGGTAAATCCATTTCAATTATGTATTTATCTTTTTTCTCTTTAATATCTGTTTTCATCAAACGATGTTCCCTCTTTGTAAAGAAATCATCATCTCCAAAAAAATTATCAAATAAATCAAAACTATTTCTTCTAGGTACTAACATCATATATATCATCTCCTTTTATGTCTACGTTTAGGTAGCACATTATATAATTTTAATACCTTTAGTAAGTACTCTTTTCTTACTACATCTAAATAATATCACTATTTTTAGCAATTGTCAAGTTAAATTGCTAAATTTATTATTATTATTTATAAAATTTAAAATATTATACAAAAAAAGCATAATAATTATGCTTTTATATATTTAGCCATGTTTTTATTTCATCAGGTGATACATTATTTGTAAATCTAATGACAGATATAAAATTAATATTTGGATAACTTTCCTTTAAATCCTTAAGTGATCCATCAAAAGAAGAACTGCCACTTGTAACAAAAACATATACATTTTTATTACTCAAATCATTTTCGTGAACTACCCATAGTCTAAAGCCAATGGGATTGCGTCAAGTTTTATTTCAATTTAATTTTATCATAAAAAAGAAAAAGATATAATATTTTTTATTATTATATCTTCTTTTTATTAACCATCTTAATACATATAACTAAAGCAATGGCATATAAAACAGCCGTAGCAATCAAAATATAATCATATGTTTTACCTGTTAAATTCAAAATCAATTCTGACATATTATTACCAGTAAGTCCAGCAACAGCCCAAGCTGATAAAGCAAGTCCATGAATCTTACTTATTTTATCCATACCAAAGCGTTCAGATAATAGTGCTGGTAAAGTTGAAAATCCGCCACCATATCCAAGATTTACTACTACCAAAAGTAAGATAACAATAATTCCTAAAAACATTGAACTACTTTCGTTACTTATTGCCATCGTCAATAAACCAATAACTGATATTATAATCGAACTAATAAATATAATTTTATAAACTGTATTACGCTCTTTCATTCTATCTGATATACTTGAATATCCAATTCTACCAAGTGCATTAAAAGCAGCTGTTACTGATGGTACTACACTAATAACTGTCGTTAAAATTGCCATTCCTGCAAAAGTAACACCTAAAATTTGTTTTTCATAAGTAATTAAAGCTAATCCACAATGAATATTTATAAAAAACATTAACCAAATACCTAGAAAAGTTTTGTCTTTAAACATTTCAAGTGGTTTAAATTCATCTTTTTTAAGAGCAGGTTCTACCCAACCATCAGGCTTTTTAAGTAATAAATGTCCGATAAACATCATAACAAAATAAATAGCACCTAAAATATAAAACATCGAAGAAATTCCGTATTTATTTTGCAAAAACTCCATAATTGGTGTCGCAATTGCCTTGGCAAGACCAAAGCCCATGATTGAAATTCCTGTTGCAAGACCTTTTTGTTCTGAAAACCACAACATAAGTGTTTTTACTGGTGTTAAATAGCCAATACCAAGACCTATTCCCATAATACAACCATAAAATAAAAATATTCCAATTAATGCTAATACTCCAGTTGAATATTTTATAAATACTCCTGTACCAATCATTCCAACTGTAAAACACAAACATGCTAATAGTGAAGAATTGTGAATATTTTTTTCGACCATCCTACCAGCAAATGCAGCTGACATACCTAAAAAGAATATTGCTAATGAAAATGCCCAACCTAAGGCAAAAGTACTCATACCAATTTCACTAGCAATTGCTTCTTTAAAAGTAGACCAACAATAAACCGTTCCAATTGAACAGTGAATAAGCAAAGCCGGAATAGCAGCTCTTACCCATTTATTATTTAATTTACTCATCTTTATACCTCCTACTTAATTATATAATAAATATATATTTTCATTTGTTGCAATTGCAACAATTATGTATTTATAAAAATAAACCGTCTATTTTTGACGGTTTAAGCATTATATTTTTTTAAATTACTAAATCTACAAGTATGCCAACAATTACTCCCACAAAATAAATTATACTAAGAATAGTAATATTTTCCTTTAAATTTTTATTAGTTCTAAATAATACTAGAAGTCCTATTCCACTACCAGGAAGTAATCCTGCAAAAAGTGTCCCAATTGTAATTAAATTTGATAAATATAATTCTGTAATAATAACACTACTTGCACAATTAGGAATCAAACCAACTAAACTAGCTATAAAATAAGTAATAATATTCTTACCAAGCATTAAATTTGATAACTTATCTTCACCAATTAAATATATTATTATATTAATCAGTAAATTAGCTACTAGAATAAACAATCCTATCTTTAAAGCATGCTTAATACTTGATAAAAAGATACCTTCTTCTACGCAATGGCAATGTTCATCTTCACATAAATCATGTATATGATTATCTATCTTATTATCATTATTTCTAAATATTAAATCGCAAATAATACCAATAATAATACCAACCAATACCTTAAATCCAATTATTTTAAGTAATAATAAAATATTTACTTGTTCACTTATCATTATTGGAAGCATTTCATCACTCGTAGATAAAAATATTGCAACAAGTGTCCCAATTGTAATAACTTTATTTGAAAATAAACTAGCTCCCATAGCACTAAAACCGCATTGTGGAAGTGCCCCCAAAGCGCCGCCTATAAATGGTCCATATTTTTTATTTTTTGTAAGAATTTTCTTATTATTATTATTTAACTTATGTTCTAATAATTCCAAAATAATAAATGTAATAAATAGATATGGCAAAAGTTTTAATGTATCAATTAAAGCATCAATTATACTATCTAACATAAATTATCATTCCTTTCCATAGATAAACACTTATTACAAGTTCCATTTATAATAATACGTTCGTTATTAATCATAAACTTATGCATATTAAAAATATGATCTGACAAATCATGAATACAATCACAATCTATATGTATTAATGTTCCACATTCTAAACATTTTAAATAAAAATGATTTTCATGATTACATTTAACTAAATATTCATAATACGTAATATTATCTTGACTAATAGTTTTATTAAGAACACCATCCATAACTAGTTTATCAACCATCCTATAAATAGTAGTTAATCCTATTTCATGTTTTATTGAATCATATATTTCTCTAACAGTAAAAGCATGATTCATATTCTGAATTAAAGATAAGATTCTATCTTTTTGTTTTGTTTTATATGTCATAATGCCTCCAATTTGAAAATGATTTTCAAATTGATTATACTACCATTATTGTACTAATGCAAGAAAAAAATAAGAGTATTATACTCTTATCATATATTTTTCAGTAATTTTTTCATTAAATCTTTATTTTTAATTGGTTCCTTTAAATAAATAACCTTACTATTTACATAACGTTCCTTTAACATATTGCCAGCCTTAGGTGCTACTCCACTACCACAATACAAAATAAATGTTACTTTTTTATCATTTAAATTAATCTTATCTAAAACAGTATTAATCGGACACGATAATTTACCATTCCAAATTGGAGAACCAATAATTACTTCATCATATTTGCTAATATCATTATTAAAGTTGATTAATTTATCCTTATGATTAATACCTGCTAAAAAACCACCAGATAATATTCTTAATATCATGTTTTTAGGAAGTGGTGAAGCTGTTTCAACTTTTCTAATATCAATATTTTTATCCTTTAAATAATTAGCAACTACATCTCCATTACCACTTAAACTATAATAAATAAATAATTTCATTTTATCTCCTTTATTAATAATATTTAAACAAAATACAATATATTATTATTTATTAACATTCATTTTTTTATTTATAAAACTAATAGCCCATTTAGAATTAATTTTATATAAGAATCTTAAAAATTTAGCATCCTGACCTAAGAATATTTTAAACTTATTTTTTTCTATTCCATCGATAATCGTAGCTGCTGCTACATCAGCTTCTAATAGTTTAAAACTAGATTCTTCAGCTGTTGTATCAATTTTAACATTAGAGTTTGTTGTTATATTAGTATTCATAGCCCCTGGTAAAACAATCATAACTCTAACATTAGTCTTTTCAAGTTCTGCATACAATCCTTCTGTAAATATTTTTAAAGCAGCCTTTGATGCTCCATATATAGTTTGTCCTGGAAATGGAAAAAAGCCACCCATGCTGGATACATTTACAATATATTGTTCACTTCTATCCTTAGTTAAATCTTCCATAAAATATCTAATTAAATTAACTGGCCCAAAGAAATTAATATTCATAACCCTGTTAATCGTAGCATCATCTAATTTATCCACCTTTACAAATGGTTGGATAATGCCAGCATTATTAACAATAATATCAACATCACTATAATCTTTTTTATAATCTTCTCTAAACTTCTTTATAGATTCATCACTACCCATATCTACAATATATGTTCTAAGTTTATTAGATTTTAATTCTTCCTTTAATTTTTCCAAATTATCTGCATTTATATCGACTGCTGCTACATTACATCCCTTAGCCAATAATTGTTTAGTAAGTTCTTTCCCTAACCCACTAGCAGCACCTGTTACAATTGCATTTTTTCTCTTAATTTCCATAACATACCTCCATACGTTTACTCTACTTAAATTATATAAAATTTAATATAAAAAAGCAAGTAATATACACTTGCCTTTACAATTATATAATTATTTAATAACTTTAATTATTTCTTCATTCCATAATTTAATTATATTTTCAAAACCTAAGTAATTAGAAACCTCATTAATATTAACCCATAGTATTTCTGCAACCTCAGTTTCTTGTGGTTTAACATCATAACTAAGAGGACGTGCTATAAAATAAATTACATCCTTTACTACATCTTCACGTGTTTTATAAGATACTATAAACCTTTTATTTGAAGTTATTTCAATATCGATATTAGTTTCTTCCTTAACTTCTCTAATAGCTGTTTCTTCTTCTGTTTCATTTTCTTCTACATGTCCTTTGGGGAATCCATAATGACCAAGAGTTTGTTTTACCAATAATACTTGTTTTTTATCATTAACAATTATTGCTCCACAAGATTTTTCTTTTTTCATAACTACCTCCACTCTAATTATAACATAAAACTGAAATTATCAATTAATTTATCAATATTATAAATTACATACAACTACTATTATCACTATTATATGATAAACCTAATGAATTAACATATACTTCTATTTTAGCTTCACTAACTTTATACCAATTATCATCTAACCAATACCATTTAAAATCATTTTTATTACTCATATAACATCCTTCATAAATAATTGATTTAACATTAGATATAATAAGTGGTATACGATTGACAGCATAATTATCTTTAAATGTATATGTTTGTCCACCAAGTTTAGCATATTTAACTTCTGTATCATAATCTCTTGCATAAAACCTTAAATGATTTTCTGCCATACTAAAAATGTTATCCCATTTATTAGCTATTTTAATTTCATTACTAAGTTCTCCACTAGTAAGTGATGCTGGTACAAGTACTTCATAACCCATATAATAATTATTGCCAATTGAATTATGATGATTACTATATACTATTTTAGAAACAGTTCCATAATAACCCATTTCATAAGCGAGTTTATGAAGCCTTATTGCACTAGTTGGACCAAAATTTTTGCTGTATACATCATTCGTTCTTGTCATATATACTCTAAGTCCATGTGCCTCGTATCTGCATTTTTCATACATTGATACTTTTAAATTCATCTCTTTTTCCATAATATATTCATTAACTGCTCCTGTATCATCACTACCATGTCCAGGATTAATTAATATATCATATAAATAAGCATGATCCTCAATTTTAATACTTACTTCATCATTTTCATATATAAAAGATACTAATTTATTTCCTACTTTTGCTCGCGCTAGTCTTTCAATTTCAGCCATCTTATTAAGTAATTTTTCTTCATTAATAAATACTTTATAAGTACCATTAGGTATATTACCAATATCAAGTATTAATTTGTAATTATTATTTACAACATCAATCTTAAATTCATATGTATCTTCACCAGCAACTAACTTAATTTTATTTTCCTCTAGCACTCCTTTTAAATATCCTTCAAGTATAATATTACTATTTGTAAATTTATTTTTTTTAATTGTATTTGAATAACTAGTTTCAACTACTTTTGGAATGACAACTTTTACTTCTTCCTTTGGAGCTACGACAACTACATTTGGTTTTTTTACTGTAACTTCACGTACAACTTCACTAGTATTATTACTACTGTCACTTACTTTATAAGTTATTTTATAAGTTCCCACTTTTGTATTATCAAGTTTATTATCAATTTCTACCTTATCAGATAAATCAGTATCATAATTATCAGTTACCGTATAACCTGGATCATCATATTTTTCATTAACCAAAATAGTTATATTTTTACCTTTTAAGGTAATAACTGGTGCTATTTTATCCACAACATTAACAGTTTGTTCTATTTCATATCTTTTATCATCATATATAACGTAGTAGATAACTTTATAAGTACCTATTTTACTTAAATCAAGTAGTGAATCATCTATTTGTATTAAATTTGAAATATCAATTTTATCATCAACATTTGCCATAGCAGAAGAAGCTATAAATTCATCACTATTGACATCAATTTCTCTAACAATATCTTCTTGATTTACAAAATCAAATTTAATATTATATTCTTTTTCTTTAGGAAAAAACAAAAAATAAGCCATAATAAAAAGAATAATTAAAATAATTATTAAACTTATAATTAATATATTCTTTCTTTTATTACTACTCATATTATTACCTACTATCTATATAAGATTATATCATATTATTTCATTCTATAAAATACTTTTCATCTATATCTATATCTTTACTTTTAAATAATTGATTAAATACATATATTACTGTATTATCATTATCATTAACAAGTACATATTCCATCGTCCCCTTGCCATCATCACTAATAACATAAATTGTATCATTACTATCTTTATTAGTTACTGTTTTAATACTAATATCCGTAATCTTATCTATCTCACTTGCTATATCATCATATTGATAATCCAAATATATAAAATAAGCTGCATCAAACAATCTACTACGATTAAATTCACCAAATGCCAATACTTTATCTTTATCTATTTCTTTAGGGAAATATTCAAGTCTAGAATGAACATCATCATTCTTAATATACTCATTTAAATAATATTCATATTTATTAATATCATTATTTGCATTAACAGTATTTATTGTTCTATATATATTACTACCTACTGAAATTAACGTCATTATAAATAATATAAATAATAAAACTGAAAAACTATTTACTTTTTTAACTAAATAATCACGACTAATTTGTTCATTATTTTTTATCTCTTTACATAATTTAAAATACAAAACTAAAGTTATTATAATAACTATTATGCTTACGATAATTAAAACATATTTCATTCTATCACCACATATTAATTATACACAATAAATAGAAAAAGAACAAAATAAATTGTTCTATCCATTAGCCATAACTAATTTATATTTCTTTTGAGGTTCTCCAACCGATAACATATATTCATTTGTTCCTATCTCATGTTCTTGCAAAATAGATGTATCAATTATTTCACCACTATAACTATAACTTGGTACAAGTATATATTTTTCTTCCATCAAAAATGGTATTTTACTCTCATTAAAACTAAATTTATAATTTCTTTCATATAATTCAGATTGACATAATAATTCACAATCAGTTTTAACATTGATATCATTTAATTTAACAACTAACTTTTTTAAATCATTCATAGATTTTGTAGCATAACTATCTATTCCAAGTACTTTATCAACAAGCAAATCACTACCCATAACTAACATATACTGAACCATTAAAGCCCCAATTGTATCTTGCATATTTTGAAAAACAGTATAATTTAAAAGTGACCAAATAGGTAAACGCATCATATATTTATTTTTTTCATTTCTAATAACTTTAAGTGGTCCATATGGTTCATTAACATTTCTAACAGCATTAAAAAAATCATAATTAATAACCAATTTCATTTATATCACCGTTAAGATATTATAACGTTTGATATTTTTTTGTCAATATTATTTTTTTAACTTACGATAAATCATAAATTTAGGATAAGCATCTTTAATATGACGATACAAAGTTGAATGTTTACCTAGCCAAGCCATTACTTTCTTTCGTATTAACTCGGTATTATCAGATTTTTGTTTTTTTATTTCATCTTTTATTTTACTCATTACATTAAATGATATAATATTATCAACTAAATAGATAATAAATAAAGTTATACTTACTACCATAATAGTTTTACTACCGAAAAGATTTACAAATTTCTTAATACTTGGATGAATCAAATATACAACACTAGTTCCTAATATACCAAATGGAATCATTGTTTCAAGACAAATTCTTCCATTGATATTAAATCTCTTACTTGAATAATCCCACCATCTAGCCTTAAATAATTTTTCCATAAAATAAGATGTAAAATATTCAAGTATCGAACATACAAAAATAGACTTTAAAAATACACTTAAAATATCTTTTGTATCTACTCCAATTAGAATAATTATTAATAATACTCCATAACCATATATTGGACATATTGGCCCAATTAAAAAACCTCTATTTATATATCGCTTATATTGAAAGAATTTACATATTACTTCCAAACACCATCCAATAAATGAATAGATTATAAAATAAATAAAATATTTATAAATAATTTCCATAATATACCTCTAATTAATTTTATTCCATTATACCACAAGAAAAGACTATAAAATAGTCTTAATTTCTTGGACAACTATTATTTAAACTAAGTGGTATCTTGTAAGTATTCTCTTTTTCATCTTTTTTTGTAGTAACTTCTAAATACAATGATTTATCAGTATAACTTTGACACTTATCACGATAATCATCAAAATTAAAATGTAAGTTTTTTAAATAATATTCCAAAGAAACTTTATTTTTTAGATTAAAATCATTTATTTTGGTATTAGTATCACCATTTTCATATAAAGAACATTTAACCGTATCATATACCGTTTTATCATTACCACCACAATAATTAATATTAGTAATATATATTGATGATGTTACCTTATCATAATCAATACTAGCAGTCACCTTAAAACCATGACAATTAGTTGATATACTTTTAAATTTATAATCTTCAGTATCAGTTTGTTTAAACAATACTAAAATAGATAATACTAAAAATATACCTAAAATACCTAACATATACATATGCCTATTGACACGCCTATATTTAACATTTTTCTTTGTATCTATATCATATTTCTTAACTAGTTGATTTAATCCTAAATCATCATTCTTCTTATCTTCTTTATTAGGTTCCATAATCCACCTCACTTAGTTTACTTAATTATAACATATTTTTATAATTACATAAACTATAAGTGGAGGTTTTATGAAATATTTATTAGATTTTTTTAATCAATATGGAATATCCATCATTCATAGCATTGCCATAATGATTATTTCATATATTTCATTAGAAATTAAAAAAATATATAAAAAATATATGGATATTAAAATTAAAAAAGAAGTAATTACTGAAGTATGCCAAGCCATTGATAAACTTTATCCAAATACAAATAGTACTGATAAACTTAATTTAGCCATTACTAATGCTAAACAAATTTTAAATGAAAAAGGAATAATTATTTCTGATCTAGAACTTAGAATGTATATTGAATCAAATGTATCATGCCTTAAAAATGAATTAATCATTAAAAAAAATATTGATAATTAATTATAAACTATCAATATTTTTTAATTCTATATCACTAATATCATTTATT
>ERZ842401.134-NODE-134-length-95506-cov-21.712533_pt1 | contig 95506 bp, 101 predicted proteins | sample MGYA00521270_ERZ842401 | MGnify/ENA primary metagenome ERZ842401 (study PRJEB31892, sample SAMEA3878208) | bioreactor metagenome | biome: Moose rumen | place: Sweden | collected 2011-10 | study: EMG produced TPA metagenomics assembly of the PRJEB12797 data set... | reverse complement strand
CCACGAATGTGACCGCCGCAATCGCAATGACCGCAGGAACAAAAATGCCCGAAACTTTGTCGGCGATTTTTGCAATCGGGGCTTTTGTCGCCGCCGCGTCGCTCACCATTTGGATAATCTGAGAAAGCGTGGTGTCCTCGCCCACGCGCACAGCCTCGCACTTCAAGAATCCCGACTGGTTCACCGTCGCCGCCGAAACCTTGTCGCCCGCCGCTTTGTCAACGGGAATGCTCTCGCCCGTCAGCGCGGACTCGTTCACCGCGCTCGCGCCCTCAATCACGATTCCGTCAACGGGAATGTTCTCGCCGGGTCGCACCACAAAAATGTCGCCTTTTTTCACGCTCTCAATCGGCACGGACTTTTCCTCGCCGTCTTGCAAAATCACCGCCGTCTTTGGAGCGAGCTTCATCAGCCCTTTGAGCGCGTCTGTCGTCCGCCCCTTTGACTTCGCCTCAAGCGTTTTTCCGACCGTAATGAGAGTGAGAATCATCGCCGCCGTTTCAAAATAAAAGTCGTGCATGAACTTCATCACGGATTTTTCATCGCCCCTGACCACCGCGCCCGTCATCGCAAAAATCGCCCAAGTGCTGTAGACGAATGCCGCAGCCGACCCCAACGCCACGAGCGTGTCCATGTTCGGAGCCTTGTGCAGAAGCGACTTGAACCCGCTCACAAAAAAACGCTGGTTTATCACCATGATGACCGCCGCCAAAAGCAGTTGAACCAAGCCCATCGCGACATGATTTCCGTCAAAAAAAATCGGAAGCGGCCAGCCCCACATCAGATGCCCCATCGAAACATACATGAGCGGAACGAGGAATATAATAGAAGAAACAAGCCGTTTTATGAGAATCGGCGTTTCCGTGTCGCGGAGCGCGTCTTCATCCGCCGCGTGGGAAGTTTTTTCCGCCGATGAAGATTTCACGCTCGCGCCATAGCCCGCATCCACCACGGCTTTGATGATGTCCGCATCGCTCGCCGTTCCCTCCACCCCCATCGAATTCGTCAAAAGGCTCACCGAGCAGCTTTCCACGCCCGCCACCTTTGACACCGCCTTTTCCACCCGAGCCGAGCACGCCGCACAGCTCATTCCCGTGACATTGTATTGTTTCATTTTTTTCTCTTATCTGTTTCTATAAATTCACTGCGGAAAACAAGTCTTGCTCTATTGAAGATTTGTTTTTTAATGCGGTGTTGCTTCCATGCGGAAACAATCTGTATTCATCACGGATTTTCCCCGCGTTTGCAAGGCGGTCATTTATCATGTCAAAATACGGTTTGTGCAACTCACAGCTTATCCATTTGCGTTTTAATTCTTCGCACAGTACAATTTCGTTGCCACTTCCACCGAACAAAACAAAAACGCTGTCGCCCTCTTTTGTGCAGGACTTAATGAACATCTCGACAAGACCGCGCGGAAGTTGGCAAGAATGAAATGTCTTGTCTTTGCTGACATTTTTCACCAAATCATAATACACCCACGAATACGGCATTCGCCCCGTATGACCTTCTGCCATCCGTTGCATAATGCGCTTGTCGGTCGGATTTTGGTACGGAACGGCAATCTGTTCTTTGTAAAAATGGTTTTCTTTTGATTTTGTCGCGTGCAAAATACTGCGATGCGCGGTAGTCAGACGACGCGGCGAATGTCCCACATTCGTGTTGTACACCCACACATATTCTTGCACATCGTAAGCAAGAGAATCCAAGCATTTTACGCGAAGATACGCATTCTGCTTCGGGTAGTTCATCATAAAAAGGTTTCCCGTTGGCTTTAAGACGCGCATACATTCCTTTGTTAAATCGCAATACCATGAAATATAATCGTCCCATTTTTTGTTGTAAGTGCTACCGTCGTAATTTATGCCGACATTGTAATCAGGGTCGCCAAACACCATATCAAGTGAGTTATCGGGAGTTTGCCTCAGAATTTCGAGTACATCGGTATTGTATAGTTTGTTGAATTCCATTACTAACTCCTTTTTAAATTGTATTCGCGCGATTTTATAAATTGAATCGAACCGATTTGCAACGGGTCGGCAAATGTGTACAGCCACAATTTAAGCGAATCGCCGTTTCTGACAAGATAGACACAGACCGTTTTATTATCAGGAAATGCCTTGTAATAATACAAAAACGGATTATACAGCTGATAAATGTTGAAGTCTGTCGGCTCGCCGTTTTTCGCTTCAAAAACACAAATTGTTCCGCCATATTCTATCGTCAGGTCGATTTCAATCTGCTGTTTCTCGCACACGATATGCTCTTCGCCAAAGTTGTATGCAAGCGTTGCCTTTGTCCTGTGCGGAAAATAAGTCTTCGGTCTTTTTGAAACGGGAAGATTGTCAAATTCCAAATCTACGCCGAACAAAAAGTCATGCAGAATGCGCTGATTGTTTGCGACGGACAAAATGTTGCTCTCACTGTCGTTGTATTCGTTTAAAAGACTTTTGCGATACTCCCAAACAACAGATTTTTGTATCGGCTCAAATTTATGGTACAAAATATGAATACCTTTCAAAAAACGATGGTTGCCCTTGCCGAGATGCAGAATACACAAATCATTGTCTTTCATAAATTGCGGCAGTTTGTCGGTGGAATCGAGTTTTGTCGCGTCAAACGGATTGCCGAATTTGTTTTTCCGAGAAATATCTTTTACGATGTCGTTATGAAAGACCATGTTGTTATGCTGTAGGCAATAATCATACAAATCTTGTAAAACCTGATGTTTTAAACTCATAATTTCCTCATTTGCTATTATACCAATTTTCCTTGCAAAAATTCTACAATACTTGTTTGGTGTGCGATTGTTGAAAGTAAATCAAAAATTGCTGCCCTGTTTTTATTCCACCATCGTGACCACGCCACGAACCATGCCCATCCAGCAAGTGTACTGGAACATGCCGGCTTTTTCGGGGGTGAACTCAATCACATTTTTTCCGTAGCCCATTTCGTACATGAAGCCGAAGTCGCGGAAAATCATCTTGTAGTTGCAGCCGTTGAGCACGTTTTCGCCCGCCTAGATTTCCCAGCGGACTGGAACGCCTTTTTTCACGGTAATCGCGGGGTAGCGGTAGGGATTGAGCGTGGATTTTACGATTTGCTTTCCGTCCACGATTTCAAAATTGCTTTTGTCCGCAGACTTTGGTTCTGATTTTGATTCCGTTTTTGCCGAGTATTTTTGCGCCTCCCCCTACGTGACGACCGATTTTCCATCAGTTTTTGCCGAATTCCACCCGCCGAGCGCAAAGCCCTGCGACAACATCGAAAGCCCCATCACGACGACGAGCACCGCACCGATTTTCATAACGACCTCCGTATATTTTTTTCCGAGAATTGAGACGACCGAGCCAAGAGCGAGCATGAGCGGCACCGTTCCCGCGCCAAAGCAGAGCATCGAAAGCGCGCCCGAAAGCGGATGGGCAGAAGCGAGCACGACAATCCACATTGCCTGGAGCGGCCCGCACGGCATGAATCCGTTCAAAAATCCCACGATGAGCGGTCTTGCGTTCCTGCCTTGAGCCGAAGCGATTTTTTTTGCGAGGAAGGCAGGAAGATACGGCGTGAATCGGCGCAAAAACGGAAAAATGTCCAAGAGCGAGATTCCCATCAAAAGCATAAAAACGCCCGCGACGATTTTCAAAATTCCCTGCGCCGAAAACGGAAGCGCGACTTCGCCAGAACTTCCCCGCTGAGGAAAAATCCCGACGTGCCGAGCGCAAGACCAATCAGCGTGTAGGACGAAACACGCCCAAGATTGTACAAAAACGGCGGAAGCAGATGCTGAAACGAGTTCAGCATGACAGTCGTTCGTCTACCCCATTTGTCTTTTCGAGCCGCCGAATCGATGATTGTCATAGAATTGTGTACAAAATTGAAGGTGAAATTGTTTACATTGCGTATTGTGGAACGCACTACCACAAATAAAGCGAACCGCTCGCAGTTCAGAGAAGTCTGACTTGCGGGCGATTTTGTATTTAGGAGAGAAAATTACTGGCGAGAGAGTGTAACATCAAAAGTGTCAATTTCGAACTCATCAAACTCTCCGTCAGCATTCAAGTCAAGTTCAACCTTTCCATCTTTGATTTCTACCTCGTCCGTTGTCTTTGTTTCTACATCTACAAGTTTCTCTTCATCCTTATCCAATTCCTTTGTTGCGGTCATTTTGAGTTTCCCGTCCTTTGTCGGGTCGCCTGTGTATGTTCCGATTTCATCATCGTAGTCCATCGCTGCGATTGCACCAGTTGCAACGGCGACAATATTTAGGTGTGTCAGATATTCTTTGTTGTTGTAGAATCTCATGGTCATCTTCCCTCAAAAATTTCCCCCCATCTCCCACAAAAATCTTGCACAAATGCTTTTTTTTTGTATAGTCATTCTAAATTTCTTTCAATTAAGGAGTTATAGCATGAAGAAACTTGCGAAATGCGCCGCCATGTTTGCGGCACTGATGCTGGCACTGTCGTTTACGGCGTGCAGCGACGATGACGATGATACTTCGAACGACAATACGCTACAGAGTGACGAATCGATGTCGTACAAGATTTCGTTTGACTTTGCAAATTTTCTCGTTAAGTCCGCAAATGACCAAACGGTCAGTTCGCTGAGTTCTGCCGTAAAATACAAAAATCAGCAATTTACCGCAGACGACTTACCACCCCCAGCCGATTACGCAATAAAAACAGGCTACAAACTGGAAGACTGGTATATGGATTCAAAATACACAAGAAAATTCGAGCCATTTACTGTAACGGAAGACAGCCGATTGTACGCAAAAATCACCACATCAACAGGAGAAACGGTACCGACTTATGTTCTCACCTACGATAGCGAATATGAAGTTGAAAAATGTCCAAAAACAACGAGCGGCGTTTTGACAAGTTCGATGCTCAAAAACTTTACAGGCTATGAAAAATATTTTTGCGGTTGGTATTATGACAGTAATTATACAAAACTCGCTTTACATGGCGACACGGTAACGAAAGACACGACATTGTATGCGAAATGGATTTCGCTCTCCGCTATCAAGCCTGGCTCAGGAACGACATTTACAAATCATGCGTATCCGAGCGATGTTGATTTGTATATTCGTAGTACAGAGAAAAATACCGAAATAGGTGAATACAATTACACAAAAGCCAGTGAATTTTCTTCTGATGAAAGTAGTTATTATGTTGCGCCTGGTATGTGGAATTTTGATGGTGCTGTTTTGTATTCCAATCAATTTGACCGCATGAGTGTAAATACAAAAAGAGGTACGCTGAGTAATCTTTTTATGTCTTGCCACAGCAATAGAAGTCGTCGTTCAGATGTTCCCAATCAAGTAGGCGGAAGCGTAGACATGACGAAGATTGATGTGTTCATTGCCGTAAAAGCAACTGGCGCGGGAACAGTTGAGGCATCTCTCACTACGGGAAAAAGTGATTCAGATACCACGCCAACTGGTGTAGTCGCCTTGGTTAATGCGAACGGCACAGTGCTTGCCGCACTAAAAAATGACACCAATAATCAAGCGGCTACGCTCAAAGCAAATGTTACAAGCGCGGAAAATGTATTCCTTGTGTATTCACGCAATGAAGATTCGGGTGGCAGAATATTTGTAAACAGCATAACTTTCACCTCAAGCGAGTAAACGAAAAGACGCGACACTCGCGCGACTCTTGCAGTATGTGTCATTTCGAGCGTAGTCGAGAAATCTTCGAACCAAAAATCAAACAAGGGCTAGAACGAACGCCCTTGCATCCGTGGATTTTTGGATTCGTACGAGAATTTTTCTGTTGAAAAATTCTCTCTTTGCTTTTGCCCCACATCCATGTGGGGCTTTTTTTGCAAAATGTATACTGAAAGCGGTGGTTGAGTTCATCGAAACCACCAATTGCTTGAGACGGTGGTTTCGATACGACCTTCGGTCTACTCAACCAGCGTCTCAAGCATACTTTCTGTAACAGCACCAAAATTTGGGCTAGGCTCATGCCATCCCCCGCTTACCAACTCACCTTGTCTGCCATGTTTTCGATGTGTTCTTTCCAGCGGGAAACGAGACGCGGCGGGGCAAGCGGGCGGGCGTTCGCTCCACACGAAAGCACCCATGATTCGATTTTGCCATGTTGCGTTGAGGTAAATTCCAGCACTGTAGCATCTCCGTCCTCGCTTATGCGCTGGTCGTCTGCCCACACACAATCTTTGACCCACACACGCGCCTCATCGTACAATTCGATTTTGTAGCGTTCTGACTTGCTTCCGCAGAACATACCGAATTTGCCGCCCCCGCACCGCGACACAAAATCAATGTCATCGGGAAGTTCAAATGTGCGCTCCGTGAGGACTGCATTCTGTATGCGATGGAGCGAAAACAGCCGCTCTCCGTTCCGCTCTTCAGACCAGCCGAACAACGAACATTCACCGCCGTCAATCAAAAGTTGATACGGACGCACCGTGCGACGCTTCGGCTTGTCATCGTAAATTCCCGTGTAGTCGAACTCGATTATGCAATTCGTTTCCAACCCCGCACAAATCACATCCCATATTTTCTCATCGAGAATCGGTTTTGCTCTTGGAGGCACGGCAATTCGTCCTGCAAGGGCGGACACCGCTGGATTCAAAACTTGGGCTGAAAGCAGGTCGATGACAGAACACGCCTCCTCGTACACGGGCGTTCCCGCAAAATGCGCGAGCAGTGCCTTTGCCTCGCCCAGAACCTGCAAATCCCGCGGCGAAAGACTGTACTGTGCCATCTGAAACGCCTCTCGATAGAAAAAGCCGTGGCGCGTGCGGTCGTACTCAATGGGCGCATTCATTCGGTCACGCATATATTCAATGTCGCGGCGGACAGTAACATTGCTCACCTGCAACTCTTTTTCAAGTCGCTCCGTGTTCGGATAGCATCCCGCCAGAATCCGCTGATGAATTTTGGTAATCCGCTCCAGCATTGGGCGCGTCGTGGTCTTTCTGTTGCTTTTACTCATAGCGTTATTAAACCTGTTCGGAAACTTCAGTTTCAGAACAGGTCTATTATAGCATATCAGTCGCTCATTTGGTGAGCGTTTGTTTTTTATTTCAGAAAATTCTTCAATTTTTTTGCTCGCTCATTATTTGAGCGGGTGGGCATGATATGATGACGGAAAATTAAATTGCTCAATTTCGAGCATAGGAGATTCTGATGAGTATTAAGAAGAATGTAATCGCAATGCTTTTTATCTGTAGTATTTGTCTGCTGCCGTCAGTGGCGGAAATAACGAACAGCAAGTACAAACTTATCCTTACTTATGACGGAGATGGAGAAAAATTTCCAATCTTTGAAAAAATAGAGGAAGTAGAAGCAGGAGAAATTGGTGAGCATCGTTGGAAAAACATTTATCAGCAAAAAAACATATACAAATTAACGGCAGGCTTGTTGCCAGTCGATGGGCAGGAATTGTTTGGCGAAGTTCAGATTGAATTTGAAGACGAATCAATTCCGACAAAAACATATAAATGCATAAACCTTAGTGCATACAGACATGATACCGCAGGGCAATTTAAATTGGCGATTCCATTCAGTCCAATCAGTGTTATCGAAGTCAATTTAAAAGTTGAGTGCAAAGAGATTTTCTCTCTGGAAAAGATGAAATATCAAGTATACTATAATGAATCTAAAGTCTCTCTTTCTTCGATTTCGTATTGGTCGGTGCAGTCGTCAAATGTGTTCCGATATTTTACCAAAGCGGGAACGCCATATAATTACAGTGCAAAGCGAAAAGATGTAAAGGAGCTTATAGAGTTTTTACAATCTGCACCTGAATTTTACTATTTAAAAGATGAAAAGCCTGTGTCATATATAAAAAATCCTAACGGGTACACTACAGTGCCTATTAAATTGCGTGGGTATCGTGATTCATATCCAGAACGCCAATATCGGATAATAGAGCGATATGACTTAGGCACGGAAGTTTTGATTGATGCCGAACTTGAAATTTGTTTTAAGATTCCTGTAAAAGTTTATATAGATGACAAAGAGGTCGTTTGTAGGTACAGAATATTTTATCCGGGCTACTAATCGCTTTTGTCGCTTTTCACTCCGCTGGCAGTTTTTCGGCATTTTCAAGAATCGTGGACGGACGGACAGCAAGCGCGGACGCAAGTTTTTCGAGCGTTTTGACGGTAGGACTTGCGAGGTTGTTTTCGAGGCGATACATAAAATGGCGCGAAATTCCCGCATTAAAAGCAAGTTGCTCCTGACTCAGATTTTTCTCTTTGCGCAGAATGACGATGGCTTGTCCGATGTTCATAAAATTATTATACGGCAATGGGGAATATACTTACACGCTATTTAGATACACGCATTTTCGTTTGAATAACTATCAGTCCACGCACTATAATTGACAGGTGGAAGCAGTGAAGATTATAATGAGAGGATAGTTATTTTTTTGATACTTGGAGGAAATTATGGAAATTGAAGAGAGGGCACCAACAGAAACCGACTATCTTAGCAGTGAAGAATTTATTGGGCATTTGTTGACAGCTATAAATGATTATCGGCAAGGGCATAAAAATAAACTTACAGAACCAGAAGCATTTCCTGATAATGACTATAGTTTTGGAGTAGAAACTGCAATTAACTTAAATGATAATAAATCTATTGAATTCTATTTTGGAAAATTCAAGAAAGGGCGGAACGGTTTTCAACCTATTGAAAATAAACCTAGTATAGATGTTTGGTTTGAAAATAAGAATGTGGAAGCGATTGACGAGGAGTTTTTGCGCAAACTTGAAATTATTGCTGCTGATTGGAAGTTTCAAAATGGCACTTATATTTCTAATGTTTCTAATGAAGGGGGTGCTATTTGGTTTTGGCTTTCAGAGAAACATTTTCAGGTGTTGAATGATAAAAATGTTTCTGATGAAACAAAGCAAACAAAGCAGAGAATTCTTTCTAAATTCTTTGATGAAGTAATGTCATTGATATGGGAGGCAGTATAAGTGCGTGGGGATATAAAAATGCGAAAAACATTTCATGAGGAACACAATGAAGAACATCAGCAGAAAGAAGAATTTGTTTGCTGAGTTTTGGAGAAAAACTATGGATGAAAATGAAAACATAAAGTTTTTGTATGAAAAAGCGATTGAAGGCAGAGAGCATCATCAACAGAATTATAATCACTGGATGAATATGTATGCTATTTTTAATGGGGCAATATTTATAGGATTTTATTCGCTTCAAGGCAAAGTAGATGTATATTTTATTAAGCTTTTATTGCTTTTCATAGGTTTTGTTGCAGGTTGTTTCTGGCATTTCTCTGTGAGGGGCTTTTATCGTTGGATTCTTTCATGGATAGGAGTTGTGTCATTTTATGAACATAAATTAGCACAAGAAATGGGTGTATATCGTATATTTATACATTTTGATAAAGAAAAAAGATTTTTATACAGCCCGTTTTCAACCCAAAAATTAACAAGATTGTTTTCATTGTTAATTGCAATTGCTTGGGGGGTATTGATTGTCTTTCAAATAGTATTTTCTTGGGAAGAAATTAAAAATACTGAAAAATTTTTTTCAATATTTTTGCTGACATCAATTATTATTGTTTTAGTTGCTGCTGGAGTAAAAATTTGTAGAGAAAATTTGAAAAATAGTCATTTTCATTATATTAAAGATGGGCATTCTGAATTCAAGAAATTTGAATGATAAGGTCATCACCCGCCAATGTTGTAGGGTAGGAGACACCGATGGCATCATTTATCACGCTTTACAAGCAGCACAAGACCTTTGTACGATACCTAAGGTAGTTTCACCGCCGTTCAAGAGTTATACAGCAATGAAAGACGTAAAAGATAAGGAAATTTTTCGTGCCTATTGCAACGCAATCGTTGAAATATAAGGAGGCTTTACATGAATTTATTTTACTTTTTGGTATGTAATGTATTGGGACTGACTGCATTTGCAAAAGCAGTAGTCATATTTATGATATTATTAATCATATATAATTTTGCCATCTTAAAAATTACAGGAGCAGGAGTTGGAGGAGTAATTATCGGTATTATACGTATAATCGCATTGATTTTATTTATAAAATTAGGTTTTCCTATAACAGGAATACTCATTTTCAATTTGTTATTGAGCATTTTAGCTTCATTTTCTGTATTTGCTGACCCTATAGTTGGAGTAATCAATATAATTGAGCTTGTCCTAAATATAATTGGCATGATTCTATTTTATACAAAGTTATTGTAGGTAATAGCATGAAAAATATCAGTATTTTATTTATCTGTGTTGTATTTTCTTGTTCCCTCTTTGCTGCAGAGCCTACTCAAGCGCAGAAACAGGCAATTTTTATGATGAATTATGCGCAGTATGTTACGTACAAACTTAAGACATACAATAATATTATTGCGCTTGAAGAGGAATACGAAAATCTCAACGGTAACATGAATTTTGAAACAATACATGACTACAACAGCGTTGATACTATCAACAACTTAGCGAACGCCATTTACAACGAGCGCAAGAATCATAAGAATAGAGAACGGCTTGAAGCATCAATAGAAAAGTCGATGAATCAAGCCTTGTACAATTCAATTCCTCCTGTTACGACCATCGTCACGGGGAGTCTTAATCCATTATCGATTGCAATCAATACGGCACGGACTGCGGGAAATATCTTTGTAAGCTATCAGCAATATAAAAATAAACTTTCTGACGAATACGATGAAAAGATGTTTCAATTGCAGACTTTGACAGAAGATAATTTGAACTCGTTGTACCAAGATTTGAATATATATACGTATGACTTGGTGCAAAAATACAAGCTTTCCGATGAATGGCGACTTAATAAAAAGGAACTTGAAGAAATGTTCAAGTATATTAAGGATACTAATGAAAAACGGATATATGCAAATTTAAAGAATATGAGCGAAGGTCGTTATGTTCAGCATTTCCCGATGTTTTGGTATCATTTGGCAAAAGCTGCAGCCCAAACTGGTGACGAACAAGCTGCATTGAATTATTATGACCGTTTTGAAAAAGAAAACATAGAAATTTTCCGATATGACAGAACGGCAGTTGATGCGTATAAAGGAAAAATAGCCATTTTGCTTAAGAATCAAAAAACAAATAGAAATGAAATCATTCGCAAACTCAAATTCATCGAAACAAATAAAACTTCATGGAATGATTACTACTTTTGTGCATTAGTGTATGCGCAACTGAATGATACCGAAAATGCGAAACGCCTGCTTGTACGGAACATCAATGAACTTTCGGCAGAGGTGGACAATCAGTTTTTGGATGTCAAAAATTTGCAAAAAGTATATGATGCAAGCGATTTAAGTGTTAGGAATTATTATGATGGTTTGGAATTAAGCCGTGCCTTGCTGAAACGGGTCGGCGATAAAACCGTTTCTGTTACATCCATTGAACAACAATACAGAAATGACACGCAGGCGGTGAATGAAGTCTTGTACTGGTTCGGACTTCAGTCCTCGTCGTCATTGGTGCAGGGTGCAATAAACGATATAAAGAAAGTTCAAAGCACTATTATTGTTTTTTCGCCGAAAGTGTGCCAAATTAACGCAAAGATTCCGTTGCAATGGGTAATGAGTTCAAACACCGAATTGGTTGCCGTGTTCTATAGGGAAGGTAGAACAGAGCCGCTTGAGATTTCCATGTCAATCGATGAGAAAGAATCAAAAAAACTAAAAAAGTTCGCCAAAACAGTAAAGAACTGCGATTTAGTGTATACTACAGGCAAACAAAAAGTGGACTGGAAAACGGAAGGTTATTATTTTGGCGGAATTGTGTTGAAGCATACATTATATCCTATCGAATTCAATTATGAAGTAGATTTAAACGATTCAGTAAAATTGTTAAACTCAATGAAGAATAGGATTCCTGTAAGCGTCATCTTTAATGGCAAGGCTTATGTAATAGAAGAATGAGAAAAAAAGTTTTTTTGTTCAATTTACTTGTTTTTCTCTGCTCATTTGGTATTTTTGCGAAGGAACTGACGATTATGTCCTTTAACGTACAAGGGCATGGTCCTGGAAGTTCAGAGCATGATTTTGGAAATGCAAAATGGAAAAACCAGATTGCTGCAGTAATCAAACAATCTGGAGCAAGTATCGTATTGTTACAAGAAGTGCGTTTGAATTCGGAGAATGATATAAATCCCTTAATTGAAATACTGAACGGTAAAGGCGGAAAATGGAAATCTACAACCAGCGTAAAATATGCTACCTGTTCTTATGACTTAAACAACGCAGTTTTGTACGATGAAAAGAATGTCCTGCTTGTAAATGATTTGTCAAAGAAGCTGAATTTTCGCGCATATAAATATGACCAAGACAACAATGTAGCAGATGATTGCCGCACCTACCAGTTTGACAAGAATCATGAGCAGGTGCTTGAATTTTCGTTTCCGAAAAATTCTGCACAAACATTTTATGTCGTAAATGTCCATGCACCAGGACCAGGAAGTCAAGAATTGAGGAAAGAAAAGGAACAATTGGAAAACCTATACAGACATTATAAAAGAAAGCCAATCATTATCGCTGGAGACTTTAATATGCGACGACGGGAATTCGTACCTAGTTCTGCATTTGGCGATGCCATTGTAGACGGCGATTCTGGGATGTATGCTGATGCAAATTCTTTACGCACAACACTTTCGACTGCCGGCATGAAAATAAGCCTCGCAAATGATTACGACCACTTTATCGTCAGCAGAAATTCTCTGTTCAATGTATCAGAACAAATGCACCATGTCTTTTCACCCCGAAAAAAAGAGAGTTACGATTCAATCAAAATTGGCGGCACAACATACAAAAGCACAGAAGAATACAAGCAAGGCGTTTCCGACCACTTGCCCATAATGATGAAGCTGAATTTTTCTGCGAATAAATAATGCACTTTCTGCAAAAAAAAATTCTCCACTATCACAAAATGATAGTGTGCCGTGCTACACTCTCTGCAACAGGAGGAGCGTATGCTCAGTGATGATTTTATTTCGTGCCTTGCACAGCGCTTCAACAAGGAAAACGACCTTTCCGATGTGACCTGCACACTGCTCGACGATTTCGCCGTGCTCCAAATGGAACGGGTCTGAATTGTACTTTTTGAGAAGTTCCCACGCTCCGTCCCGACTGATTCCAGCTGAAAGTGCCATGTCATGCCCCCTTTTTCCACTTTTTCTCAAATTCCCGCACGCTCATCGGCTTGTCGAAAAAATATCCCTGAAAAAGGCTACAGCCGATTGATTCAAGGAGCGTCTTCTGCCTTTCCGTCTCCACGCCCTCGGTGATGACCTCGATTCCGAGCCGCCTGCTCATTTCGATGATGGATTCGAGGATAATCCGGCTTTTTTCTTCGTGTTCGGTCTCGCGCAAGAATTCCATGTCGATTTTGAGGACGTCCACGTCAATGTCCTTGAGCATGCTCAACGACGAGTAGCCCTTCCCGAAGTCGTCGATTTCAATCAAAAATCCGTATTTGTGAAGCCGCCTCGTGATTCCAATCAGTTTGTCAACGTCGCTCATCAAAACCGACTCGGTGATTTCAAGCCGGAGTTTTTTCGGCTCGATTTCGTGCCGCTCCGCGATTTTTGTGAGCGTTTCATAGACATCAAGATAGTAGAAGTCCTTCGTCGAGAGATTTATCGAAAGATACAGACTTTCATTCGCCGTGCCTTCCCAGGACTTGAGGAGGGCCGCCGCCTGCTCCCACACGTTTTTGTCGAGGAGCGAAATCAGGCCGATTTTTTCGAGCGTGTCTATGAATTTGTACGGCGGAACGAGTCCGATTTTGGGATGAATCCAGCGAACAAGGACTTCCGCGCCCTGCAAGCCGTTCTCGGACGAAACCTGCGGCTGCAGGAAGATGTTGAACTGCCTTTCTTTGAGCGCGTTGTCGAATTCGGAGACGACCTTCTGCTCGTGGTGCATCTCCTCCAAAAAACGGTTGTCGTAGTAGGCGATTCGCTTAATCGCGTCGCCCTTGATTGTCTTTAGCGCGCGCTTTGCGTAGCCCGCCATCACGGAAACGCTGTCGGAGGGATTTTCGATTTTGTACACGCCAAATCGGATGATGACGGGAGTCGCCGCCTTCCTGATTGACTTTTGGAGCAGGTCTGAGATGTGGATGAGCGCGTTTTCTGAAAAATCCTGTTCGCTCAAAAAGATATAAAACCTGTCCGCGTCGATGTGGGCGCACAGTCCGTTGGCGCGGCTCAGTTCCTGCAAATATCGCGCCGTTTTTTGCAGGATGTCGTTGCCTTTTTTGCGCCCGAAAAGGTCGTTCACCAGCTTGAAGTCGTCGATGTTGGCGTAGACGAGATACGGATTCGCATTCGGCTCAAGCGAAAGCCGCTCCCCAACCTGCGAATAAAAGGCTTCCTTGTTGTAGAAGCCTTCTATAATGTCATTTTGTATGACCGAAATAGTTTGATATTCGAGTACTTGACTTTTCATTTTCTGCCTCCGACTTTTTCAAAACTAGCCTACATCGTTTTCCTCTGCCAAAACGAAATTTTATTATAAAACCTATTGGAATAATAGGAAATTTTGATTGATTGTACCGCTTTCGCGCGTTTTCTTCAAGCGGGCGAAACGTGCGTTTTTGATATGTTCGGCAAACGTCTGCTGCAAATAAACAGTTTGCGCTTGCCGAAATCGCCTAAAAATGCGAGTTCGACAAGCGCAATTTTGCGCAAAATGGCGGTCGCCTTTATTCTGACACCGCCGCTCCAGGAAGACCAATGTCTTTTCGGTATTGCATTTCGTCAAAATGGACGGCGGAAAGCGCGTTGTAGGCACTTTGCCATGCTTCTTGGAACGATTCGCCGTGTGCGCTACACGCAAGAACTCTGCCACCGCTTGTCAAAAGTTTACCAGTTTCGTTTGTTTTTGCCCCCGCAACAAATATTTTTGCAGCCGTTTTTTCGATTTTCTCTGTTTCAATCAAAATCGGAATTCCTTTTTTGTACTTTCCTGGGTATCCGCCTGAAACTGCCACGGGAGCTACCTGAAATCCTCTCTTCCATTTGAGAGAAAAGTCCGAAAGAGAGCCGTTTTCGTCCGTAATGGTGCGGCAAAGAGAAGCAAAATCCGAGTCCATCATCGGAAGCACCGCTTGCGTTTCGGGGTCGCCTAAGCGCACGTTGTATTCAAGGCATTTTGGGCCGTCTTTTGTAAGCATGAGTCCAAAGAAAATAAAACCGCGATAATCAATTTTTTCTTCGATAAGACCGCGAAGCGTTGGAGCGAGAATCCGCTCCTCAAAAAGGCGCATTGTTTCTTCTGTAACGTCTTCGGGCGGGCAGACTGCGCCCATTCCACCCGTGTTTGGACCTTTTGCTCCATCCAAAAGTCGCTTGTGGTCACGCGCGGGAAGAAACGGCACGATTTTTGCTTTGCCCGCTGCCGCACTTTTTTCTGTAACGCTTACCGCCGCAAGAACTGAAATCTCAACTCCTTGTAAATATTCTTCGATTACGAGTTTTTTTGCTGCTCCGCCCAAAGATGTTGTGAGCGATTTGATGGCTTCTTCCGCTTCGTTTGTTGTTTTTGCAACAATAACGCCTTTTCCTGCCGCAAGTCCGTCCGCTTTTATGACGATTGGCGCACCTTCTGCGCGAACAAACGAAAGCGCGTCCTCGGCGTTTGAAAACGTTTTTGATTTTGCGCAAGAAACTCCGTATTTTTGCATAAACTGTTTTGATAAATCTTTACTCGCTTCCAGAGCCGCCCCGCGTTTTGTGGGACCTACGCACGGAATTCCTGCTTTCAAAAGCGCGTCAGCAATTCCTTCGGACAGCGGGTCTTCTGGACCAATTACCGCAAAATCGGCTTTTTCAAAAATCGCCGTTTTTACAAACGATTCAATAAAATCGCCTTCCACCAAAACGTTTCGGCACTTTTTTTCAAATTGAGTTCCGCCGTTTCCTGGCACGCAAACAACTTCGCTCACCAAATCGCTCTCTGCAAGTTTCCAAGCGATAGCGTGTTCTCTTCCGCCAGAGCCTGCCACGATAATTTTCATTTATTCCTCCATTTCAAAAAGAAAAAGCGGAAAAGGGGATTTTTCCGCTCAAAATTAGATTTTTGGTGATTGTAACAAAAAAGCATCGCTTAATCGAGTTTGAGCGCGATGAGTCGCGCCGCCGCGATTGCGAATATTATTTTTTCCTTTGGGAACGTGCGACTCGGCTTAAAAAGGTCGTAGCAAACAAGAATGCGCGTTTTTGCGCCGTTTCCGTGTGCAAGAACTTCAAGCGTGGACGCAATATCGTTCGTTTTGTACATTTCATATTTTGACTGGTCAATCGTGTCAAGAACTGCGGTATTATCCAGATGCAAAAAGTCGTTATCATTAAAATACTTGAAATAATTACTATGATAGCCATCAGATGCAAAATATTCTTGCCTAAAATCAGACTTTTCTGTCCAATTTTTGTGATTCAGCGGCTTTTTTTCAGAATAAAAAATCCGCTCGAATTTTTTGTACATAGAAGATGTTAAATCATACACAGAAACCGAGTTCATTTGAATATAATCCACGAGTTTTTTAACCGCTTCCTCGATTTTTCCGTCGTTGATAAGCGTAAAGATTTCAACTTCCATCATCGCGCTTTTTCCAAAATATTCGCCCGTCGCAACTTCGTTTGCGTTTTTTTCGTTGTGAATAATCACGGGGTCGTGCATTTCGGGCTTGTAAATGATATAGCAGTTTCGCCCTTTGTTTTTTGCAATGTAAAGGCATTTGTCCGCGATTTTGAAAAGGTCGTCGTAATTTTTTGCATTAAGAGGATGTCGCGCGATTCCCATAGAACACGTTACAACGTTTGCAGGGTCAACTGCTGTAATGCTCCATTGGAGTCCTGTGCGAATATTCCGTGCAACTGTCCGAATATCCTCTTCTTCCGTTTTGTCGAGCACAATCAAAAATTCGTCGCCACCAATTCGTCCGCCAATTCCAATTCCTTTGATTGCATCTTTTATGCAATTTGAAACCGCGATAAGAACCTTGTCGCCAAAGGCGTGTCCGTATGTATCGTTACATTCTTTGAACTTGTCAACGTCCATAACGATAAGCGAAACGGGATTTTTTGCCTCGTTGACTTTTTGAATGGCGAGTTCTGTAATCGATTTTTTGTTGTACAGTCCCGTAAGACCGTCTTTGTCTTCGCTGTAGAGATTTTGAACAAGTTGCTCGCCGCTTCCGCCCGTTGCAATGCTTCCAATTATGAGCGAAGTTGAGCGCGTTGATGTGCGAACGGTGTGAACGGTAACAAGTTCTTTGTCGGTTTTGAGGAGTTTGTAGATTTTGTTCGCAGTAAATTTGAGCGAGTCAACAATCATCGAAGTGAGTTGCGCTTTTGTGTCTTCGTTTGTGTGACTCAACTGAAAATTGTTTGAAAAATAATCTTCAAAATCTTCCGCGCTTCCTTCAAAAAGGCTTGTTGCGTCTTTTGTATTTTTGAGCGTGAATTTTGCCCCGTCAAAAACATAGTAATATGCGTCAAAATTTTGCAAAAGCGAGCGATATTCGCGGCTTTCAAGAAGCGCACGGTCAAGAAGGACTTTGGAATATGAAAGTTCCTTTACGTCAATCTTAAAAAGACCGTCCTCTCGCCGTGCAACATACAGAAGACAACTGAGCGACGGCGATGTTTCTTTAGGTTTTATACTGACAATAAAATATGGATTTTGCGACGCAACCGAGGCACTTCCTTCTTGCCCTTCGGGAAAATGCTCAAGATAATGTGAAAAATTGCGCCTGTCCGCTTCGTCCATGTAATGAGCGAGATGCAAATGTGGGTCTGTAACAGAAAAAAGCCGCAAAAAACTGCGATTTCCTTCAAAAACGTTGAGATTTTTGTCTACGACAAAAGACACGTCGCTGATTCGCCTCTGGTTGAATGTTTCCAAGAAAGCACCCTCTGAAATTATTTTTTTTAATTCGTCTTTTTGTAATATTTCTCAACTTTTTTTAATAATAGAGCGATTCGGAATTTCCGAACAGGTCTACTATATAAGAAAAAATCGCGCAAGTCTATTGAATAAATGCGACGCGCTTTTGTTCAATTCCGCACACATCATTCGATTTTTTGAGTTTGTGCGATTTTTCTTGTGAGTGGCAGGCTCTGCTCAAAAATGATATAATTTTTTTTATGCAGGAAGAAAATCCAATCGAAAAAAACGAAAAGAAAAAAATACTCGTCATGGTGGCAAGTCCCAAAAACGAACGGAGCGGAACGCTTGTTCCCACGAATGCGTTTGTGGACGGCATGAAATCATCTCAAAAATTTGAAAGCGAATACATTTTTATAGACAAAATGAACATAACGCCGTGCCGCGGTTGCCTTAGTTGCTGGGGACGACCAGACGGTAGTTGCTTTATGAAAGATGACGACGTTCCAGAAATTCGGCGAAAATTGGAAACGGCGGACGTTGTAATTTGGAGTTTTCCGCTCTACCTTTTTGGAGTTCCGGGGCAAATGAAATGCCTTATGGACAGAATCGTGGGTATGGTGCATCCGTACATGGGGCAAAAACTCGATGACCCCGACGCGATGAATAAACCTATGCACGGACTTCAAAATCAAAAGGAAGGTCAAAAAATTCTTCTTCTTTCGAGTTGTGCCTGGTGCGACATTGACGTTGTGTACGAACCAATCGTAAAGCAATTTGACATCATTTTGGGACACGACGGCTATCAACTTGTGGCGTGTCCGCAAATGCGCTCGCTTCATCATCGCGGGGGCGAGCGTAGACTCAAAATGCTCCGAGATAAGTATTTCAAAGGCGGAGTCGAAATGGCTGAAAACGGCGTTCTTTCAAAAGAAACAATCGACCTTTTGCAAAAACCGCTTTTTAGCGACGACGTGTACAAAACCCTTGTTGTTGAGTTTGTGACGCACATGTTTGACCGCGACGACAATTTTTAGCGAGGACGTTTTGAAAAAAGGCTTCACAATCGTCTATCCCGAATTTGACGGACTCTACATAAATCTCACGAATCGCTGTCCGTGCGCGTGTACTTTTTGCATTCGCAAGGGAGAGCGCACGGAATTTTCCAACGTGGACACGCTCTGGCTTGAGCGAGAACCGACTGCGGTGGAAGTAATTGACGCTCTTGTGGCTGAATCAAAGAAAAGCGAATTTGTGTCGTACAAAGAAATCGTTTTTTGCGGCTACGGCGAGCCAACGGAAAAACTCGACGTTTTGCTTGAAGTCGCTTTGTTTATAAAGCGTGAACTCAAAAAGAGCGTCCGACTCAACACAAATGGGCTTGGCGACCTTTTGAACAAAAAAAGCATCGCTCCGCTTTTGGCAAAAAAAATCGACGCAGTTTCTATCAGTTTGAATTCAAGCGATGAAGAAATTTATCTTCGTACTGTGAATCCGATTTTTGGAAAAGAATCCCATGCCGCGCTTTTGCGCTTCGCCGAGGATTGCGTAAAATCGGGAATCCGTGTGATTCTTTCCACGGTTTCCACAACGATTTCAAAAGCAGACGAAGAAGAGTGCGCAAAAATCTGCAAAAAAATCGGTGCAGAATACAGAATCCGCGAGTTTGAACCGTTTTAAGCGTTCTGATTTTGTCTTGCCGTTGAGAAATCTAAAAATTCATCGTAAAATAATTGATATTTTTTTCACAGAGAGGAATGAAAAATGGCTGGAGATAAGGTCGATTTTACAATAGAGCAACTCGGCGAGTGCAAAGTGCCTTCCCCGATTGAACTTTCCAAAAAACACGGCGAGTTTAGAGCAAGTTATGTCAAAGATTCGTCGTTTGTGCGAAATCGCGTGAACGTTTTTGAAGATAATTTCCGCGACAATGATTTGACTTCGGCAAATCTGTTGCAAAAAGCAGGTCCAAGAGAGTTCATTTATTTTAATCCTGCGCACGTTACGGCGGGAATCTGCACGTGCGGCGGTCTTTGTCCGGGACTGAACGACGTAATCCGCGCGGTTGTGCGCTGTCTTTATTATCGCTACGGAGTCAAGAGAATCAAGGGATTTCGCTTTGGATTTAAGGGATTTTTTCACGAACACGGTTTTGACACGATTGATTTGACTCCAGACGCGGTGGAGGACATTCACAAAATCGGCGGTTCTTTTTTGGGAACGAGTCGAGGCGGCGGAAATCGCGTTTCCGACATCGTGGACTGCATTGAGTCTTTGAGCGTGAATATGCTTTTTGTCATCGGCGGCGACGGCACGCAGCGAGGTTCGCTCGACATTGCAAATGAAGTCGCTCGGCGCGGTCTAAAAGTTGCCGTTGTGGGAATTCCCAAAACCGTTGACAACGACCTTGTTCTCATTGACCGTTCGTTTGGTTTTGAAACTGCGGTTCAGCGTGCAAAAGAGGCGGTTGCGGCAATTCACATGGAGGCTCATTCGCAAGTAAATGGAATTGGACTTGTAAAACTCATGGGGCGCGAATCGGGATTTATTGCGGCGGCAACGGCTCTTGCAAGTCACGAAACGAATTTTTGCCTTATTCCAGAAGTTCCGTTTGATTTGGACGGTCCAAACGGATTTCTTTCGCATCTTGAAGCACGGCTAAAGCGACGCGGACACGCCGTAATCGTTGTGGCAGAAGGCGCGGGGCAGGAACTTTTGCAAACAACAAACGAAAAAGATGCGAGCGGAAACAAAAAACTTGCCGACATCGGAATCTATCTCAAAGACAAAATCAACGAATATTTTACATCGCGCGGAATCCATACAAATCTCAAATACGTTGACCCAAGTTATCAAGTTCGCTCGTCGGTTACAACGGCAAACGATTCGATTTACTGCGAACGACTCGGAAACAACGCGGTTCACGCGGCAATGGCGGGAAAAACAAAATGCGTCGTGGGGCTTGTTCACGATAAATACGTCTACATTCCAATCGAAGAAGCCACAAAAAGTCGAAACACCGTTGACCCAGAAGGCTCTCTTTGGAGAGACGTGCTTGACGCAACAAGTCAGCCGATTCTCATGGTAAATAATCTTTCGTCGCTTACGGAGCGCATGAAATCGTAAAATCAAAAGAGATTCGACAAAAACAAGGGCTTATTTGTCCTTGTTTTTTTTGCGTTTGAGTTATGAAAGAGCGTCAACGGGGTCTAATTTTGAAGCGCGGCGGGCTGGATTTATTCCAAAGAAAACGCCAACAAGAACCGAAAAAACGAATGAAATTCCGCACGCGCTAACATTGAGCGCGTATGGAAGCGACGGCGAAATGTATTCCACAACAAGGCTTACCGCGATTCCAAGCAAAATTCCGATTGCGCCGCCAACGAGCGTTATGCACGCGCTTTCCACAAGAAATTGACGACAAATCGCCGTGGGGCTTGCGCCAAGAGCCTTTCGGATGCCGATTTCTTGCCGTCGCTCTGTTACCGTTACAATCATTATGTTCATAATTCCAATGCCACCAACCAAAAGCGAAATCGCGGCGATTCCAGAAAGCATGAGCGCGAGCGTTTGCGTCATTTGATTCATTTGTTCGAGTATTGTTTGCATTGAAAATACGCTCACCGAACCTTGAGTTCCAGATTTTTCGGTGCAAAACGATTCAGCGTCCGAAGAAACTTGTGTACACGCTTCAGCACTCACCGCTTGAATCATAACGACCGAAGCGGTGGGATTTGGCTTGATTTTTCGGGTGTAAAATCCGCGGGGAACGTACATTCCTGTGGTTGCGTCTTCCATTCCAGCGGACTGTTTTTTGAGAACGCCCAAAACTCTAAACGAAAACGGCGTTTTATCCACAACGGCAAGAACGCCTTTTCCGAGTGCACCGCCGTCTGGAAAAAGCGCGAGCGCGACTTCGCTTCCAAGAATGATTTTTTGCACGCCTTCCACGTCGTCCGTTACGGAAAAAAATTCGCCTTCGTCCAAAGAAATCGAACACGCTTCAAGATAACCCGCTTCCACCGCCGTGATATTTCCCGTAACGCTCGTTTCTGCGTAACTAAGCGTTACGCTACTCGTGTTTTCAAACCAGATTTTTTTGATATTTTTCACTTTGTCAAAAAGTTCCGAGCGAAACGACTCGTCAAAAACGAGCGAAATTGCGTCACGATTTTTTCGCATAAAACCAGAGCGAATGCTGCACATGTCGAGTGCCGACGAACCAAAAGTCGATTGGATTTGTTTTGTTGCGCTAGAAACGATGCTCGTTATAACGATAACGCTTGCCACGCCGATGATAACTCCCAAAAGAGAAAGAACGGTTCGCGTTTTTGAGCGTGAAAAATTGCGAAATGCGTCAAAAAAATCGTCTATCACGAATATCCTCCAAAAAGAGAACTAAAAAAGTACGTCGCTTCTGAGGTCGTCGAGCGGAATTCCGATTGTGGGCGAAGGCGGAAGTTTTATGGGGACGAAATTTTCGTTTACTTTGTCGCTTTGGATTTGCCCATCAAAAATGCGAATACAACGGCGAGTTGACGCGCCGATTCCGCCGTCGTGAGTAACGATTACGATTGTGGTTCCGCGCCGATTTATTTCTCCAAAAAGGTGCATGACGGCTTTTCCCGTTTCGCTGTCGAGTGCGCCCGTTGGTTCGTCGGCAAGAATTATCGCGGGCGACGTTACGGTTGCTCGCGCAATCGCCACGCGCTGTTTTTGTCCGCCAGAAAGTTCGCTCGGAAAATGAGAAAGCCGTTCCAAAAGACCCACTCGCTCAAGCGCGTGAATTGCTCGCTCTTTTCTCTCCAAAGTCGGAAGCCCCTGATAGCGCAACGGAAGCATGACGTTTTCGAGAACCGTGAGATTTTGAAGCAGATGATATTGCTGAAAAACGAATCCGATTGTTTTGTTTCTCAAAAAAGCGAGTTCTTTTTCCGTCATTTTTGCCGTTTCCGCGCCACCGATTCTTACAACTCCAGAAGTCGGACGGTCAAGACAGCCAATCATGTTCATGCAAGTCGATTTTCCAGACCCCGAAGGTCCCATTATCGAAAGAAACTCGCCTTCTTCCACAGAAAACGACACTCCCCTAAGCGCACGAACTTCTGAGCCACCCATATCGTAGGTTTTTACAACGTTTTCCATGTGTATAACTTCCATTTTTTCTTTTTCCTAAACGAATTAAAATGGCGAGGGCGGAGCGTTTTGTCCGCCACGAGTTTGCGTGCCTTTTGCGTTTTTCTTGCTGTCTCCGCGTTTCATCGTGCGCATTTTTCCGCTATCTTCCGCGCTCGATTGCGCTTTTAGAATCTCTCCGCCAGAAAGTCCCGAAAGAATCCGAACGTAATCAAGGCTGTACGGTTCAACGCTCACAAAAACGCGCTTCACATCGTTTCCAGAAACCACGTCCACAAACGCACCACCCGCTTCCCGTCCAATGGCGTACCGCTCCACGATGAGTCGCTCTTCGCCTTCGTGGATTTTGATTTGCCCCGTGAACGAAAAATTCGGAAGCACGCCTTCTGGAACTTCGTCTAGTCGAACTTTTGCTTTTACAACAGTCGCGCCGCGACTTGTAACTTCGCCAATCGCTGGAAAAGACGAAACGTAGCCTTCGGATTTGCCTTCGACTGCGGGAAAATCAAATTCGACTTTTTGACCAACAGCGAGTTTTGAAACGTCCGTTTCGGCAATTTCAACTTCCGCCGTCAAAAAACTCGTGTCCACGAGCGTGCCGATTGAATCTTTTGCCTCAAGATAATCGCCCGAATCAACGTCAAGGCTTGCAATAATTCCGTCAAACGTTGCAACGATTTTTCTGTCTCGGATTTTTTGCAAAAGCGATTTTCGTTGCGTTTGCATGAGCGCGAGTTTTCCTGCCGTTTGATTTTGCCGCGCCACGCTGATTTCGTAATCGAGATTCGCAAGATTGTACAGTTGCTCCGAATCGTCGAGTTGAACGATTAAATCGCCTTCTTTTACGATGTCGCCTTCGGATTTGTAAACGCCCACAACGGTTCCGTCGTTTAGACTTTTGAGCGTTTGAGATTTTGCCGCGCTCACCGTTCCCGCGATTTCGATTACGTCTTCGTAGATTTCTTGCCGAACCGAGTACGTTTGCGCTGAGGCGTTTTTCATGGAAAAAGCCACTGTGCGTGCCACGAAAATTCCGCCCAAAATAAAAATGAATATTCCCAAAAAAAACGCGATTTTTGCCGATTTTTTCATTTTTTTGATTTTGCCTCCTCGCTAGCGCAAAAAAGAAGCCGAACGCTGTCGTTAAAAATCAATTGTTCAAGCGCGTTTATCAAAACGTTTATCCGAGCCTTTTGCGCGTTGTTTCGTGCGCCAATTAAATCGTTTTCTGTAACGCTTCCTTGCCGAAACCATCGCTCCATATCGGATTCAAGATTTGAATACGTTTCGAGTTCCCAAGCGTAACTTTTTTCTGCCCATTTTACGTCGTGCGCTTGCGTAACAAGCGAAGTCAAATCCGTTTCGTAATTGTCTTCGGCGGAAGAAACGGCGATTTCGTCCAAAAGGGCGGAAAGTTTGTCTTGCTTTTTTTGAATCGAATGTAGTCGAAAATCGCCCAAATCAAATGCGAGCGAAAATTGAAAATACGGGTCGATTTCGTTTGAGTTTACGGGCGAGCCAAAAAGTCGTTGTTTTAATGGAAAATACGCGCCTGCGCTCAACGAAAGCCCGCGATACGAAAAAGAAAGTTGCCCGCCCGCGCTGTCAGAAGAAGTTTTTTCGCCCGTGCCGTTCGTTTTTGAGTAAAACGAATCGTTCAATTTGTATTCGCCTGTAAGAGAAAGCGTTGCGCTGTTTGTATATTCGCGTTTTAACTCGTTTATGAATTTTTCGTAGAGAGCCTTTTCTTTTTCCGAATAAAATTGCTCGTCGTAATTAAAAACGTTTTCTAATTCCACTTTTGGAATTGAATCGGGAAGAAACGAAAGTGCTTTTTGAAAAATCGCTTCAACATCTTCTTCACTTCCGCCGTCTTTTTCAAAAAGAGAAAGCGAAATGCCACATTTTCTTGCAAAAATCGTGGTTTGCCTTGAAAAAATGCGCTGTTTTTCTTGCACGTTTCGTTTGTCGCTTTCAACTTTTAGACTTGCCGTTCTGTACGATGCGCTCGTTTTGCTGTAACCTTGCGCCAAAAGCACTCTAAGCGACGTGGAATCGTCAAACAAATCTTCTTTTGCGTCAAAAACCGAAATTGCCGTGGAATAAAGCGATTTGAGCGACGAATAAAATTCCTTTTCGCCCGAAAGCGCGCGATTTTTTACTTGCCGCTCGGCTTCAAGGAGTGCGCGGTTTGATTCAAGAAGAGCGACTTTGCGCTTTTTTTTCTCCGCCGTGATGATTCCAACGGTTGCCGAAAGTGAGCCGTCGGAAACGGTTTTCTCGCCGTCTTCTAAAACGACGGGAATGTTTGCTCCAATCGATAAATCCGCTTGCGGCACAGAAACGGTCGCCTTTGGATTTACGGAAATCCGCTTTTTCCCGCTCGTTCCCGTTTGAATTTGAATCTGCCCCGTTTGAAGCGTTACGTTTATTCCGTGCTCGATATTCGTTGATTTTAGGTCGAGCAATTTTGACTCCGCTTGAATGACGTATTTTTGAAGTTCCAAATCGTTTTCGAGATACCCAGAAAGAAGCGAGCGAACGTCTTCCGCCCAAAAAAAAGAATGAGAAAACAAAATTGCAAAAAAAACAAAAATATTTCGCATTTTTCAAAAAATCGAGCGAATCGCCTGCGTTATTGAAACGACCAAATCCGTTCCTGCCACAAACGTTCCAATCGAAGAACCGATTGAAGAAAGCAAAAAAACGAGCAAAACGCGCAACAAACGATTTTTGTAAATTCCTTTTAGATTCATGTCGTCTTGCACGGTTTCAAGGTCGCGCACGCGCGGTTTTTTCATCACGGCTTGAACTAAGCCAGAAAGAAATCCCACGCCAATAAACGGACAAAGCGACGTAAACGGCGCTCCCACGATTGAAACGAGAATCGCGAGCGGATGCGCGGCTGCCAAAATTGCGCCCACGCCTGCAAGCAATCCGTTCCAAATGAGCCACGCGCCAAGCATATCTGCGCCTTTTTCTTTTCCACCAATTACAAATCCAAATGCGATAAGCGCAACAATCAAAATCGAAATGAACCATTTGAAAAAGTTTGTTTTTGCCGTTTTTTTGGGAATTGTGCTGATTTCAGAAACGTCCGTGAGCGATTTGTTTCCGTTTGCAATTTCGCCAAGCGTTCGCTCCACGCCAGGAAGATGCCCTGCGCCAAGAACGGCAAGGACTTTTTTTCGCTCATCGTGTGCGCCCGTAACGCTTTCCCAGATTTTTGAAGCAAGATAGCGGTCGCGCTCATCGATGAGAACTTCTTTTACAACAGGCATCGCTTCCGAAAGTTCCGCCATCATTCCGTCCATTTCGCTTGCATTTTTGAGAGATTCGATTTGCTCCGTACTCACTTCTTCGTTTCCAAACGCGCTTCCAAGAAGCGTAGTGAGCAATTTTGATTTTCCAATAAACGACGTTTTTGCCCACGCGCGTCTAAGCGTTGTTTGAATCGGGCGGTCAACCATAACCGACGGAATGTCAAGTTCTTTTGCAACGCGGATTCCCGCCCGCATTTCATCGCCTGGACGCACGCCCGCGCCTTCGCCCATTCGCTTTTGAAAACTTGAAAGAACGAGGTTTGCAATCAAAAGAAATCCTTTTCCTTCGCGAAGGATTTTCACCACATCGAGATTTTTCCACGCTTCCGTGTCGTTGAGGCTTTTTAGTCGCTGCTCGTCGAGTTCTATTGCTACGCAATCTGGTTTTTCCGCGCGGATTTCTGATTCAACCTCCGCGACGCTTTCAGCAGAAACGTGCGCCGTTCCAATCAAAATAAATTGCTTTTCCGCCGCCTCGATGATTTTTTTTGTTTTGCTCATGTTGAGTTTTCCCCGCTTTTTAGATTCAAAAAAAGCTGTTCGGAAACAGTCGCTTCTGAACAGCTTAAAATGATAAAAGAAAACGTTGTTTTACGCGATAACCTTTTAGATTTGTTTGACTCTTTTCAAGAAAGTCAACCGCCGCATTTTGATTTTTAATGCGTGATTGTGCGCACATCGCGAGCCGCCAAGTCTTCGCTCGATTCGCTTTTTGACCATTTTGCAAGTTTGTATTCAAAAAACAGCGGACTTTGAATTGAGCAAATCTCAACGTAATATTTTTGCGCAAGCGATTTATTGCCTTTTAAGTCAAAGTAAAGCGCGAGATAATACAACAATTTTCCGCGTTTTGTGCGATTGTCTTCTTTTTGAATCAACTGCGCAACTTCGGCATCTCCGATTTGGTCGTGGAACATTCGGAGTACTTTGTAATCTATTGATTTTCTGTCGAGTTTCCGAAGAACTTTGTCCGAGTAATCGCGAGCCTCTTGCACCTTTTTTTGCTTCAAAAGACATGCCGTAACCATCAACGGATAGGAAATATTTTCAGGATTTTTCTTTGCTGCTTCCAAAAAAGCATTTTTGCATTGCTCGATATTTCCTGCGTGCCAAGAATAAAGTCCCACGGATTCGTAAGCGTAATAATATTGCGGATTTTTTTGAAGAACTTTGATGTAATATTCGTAGGCTTTTGCGTCGTTTTCGCGCTCGTCGTAAAGTCCTGCAAGATATGCGTATGCAAGAAAATAATCGGGGTCGAGTTCTGTTGCTTTAAGCCAAGCCGCTTCCGCGTCGTCGTATTTTCCAAGAAAACGGCTGAACGTTCCAAGGTCAAGAAAATTGTCAGCGTTTTTTGGGTCGCTTTCGGTTGCTCGCCGCGCGTAATCGGCTGCCGTTTTGTATCGCCGATTTTCGCCTTCGATTTTTCCCAAATACGCAAGCGCAAGCGGATTTTCTGGTTCAAGCATTAACATTCGTTTGAAATTTTGCGTAGCGTCTTTGTCGTGTGAAAGGTAATAATTCATTTTTCCGCAACCAAAAAGTGCTTCCATGTTGTTTGGTTCTTTCATCCAGGCTTTTTTGTAGAATTTGAGCGCACCTCCGTAATTTTTTCTAAGAGCCTGCTCGTCTCCAAGTTCAATATTCGCTTCCACGTTGTTTGGGTCAAGCGCGATTATTTTTCTAAGACATTGATTTTTCTTTACGGCATCGCCTTTTTGCTTTGCAATCATAACGTTTGTCATAAGAACGTCGATGTCATTTGGATTTTGTTTCAAAAGGGCAGAAGCCACAGAATCCGCACTTTTTACGTCGCCAGAAGAAAGCAACAAACTCGCTTTCAAAGAAAGAAGGGAAGCGTCTTCCGTTTGATACGAATCAAAAAGCGCGAGCGCGTCAGAAAGGGAACCTGTAGAAAGCGCGTTTCCAAGATTTTCGGCAAATTGCGCGTCCGAAGCGGAAGGTGCATTTTTTTCTTCTGGAGTTGATTGCGTTCGTGCCACTGTGCGCACGCCTCCAGAAGAATTTTTCGGCGAACTTGAACTTGACGCTGAAAACGACGGCAACGCCGTAGCAAGCACGGCGAGAGCAAGAATTGTTGTGCGGTGTGTTGTCTTCATTTTTTCTCCAAGGTAAAAAGTTGCTTTTAGATTTTTGGATATGTTACAAAATGTATGCTGACCTGTAAGCAATATGCGGTGGTTGAGCGTGTCGAAACCACCAATTGCTTGATTCTGTGGTTTCGATACGACCTTCGGTCTACTCAACCACCGCTCCCAGCATACTTTCTGTAACACCACCAGATTTTTTTTTAATTTTTAAGAATTCGCTTGAGAAATCTCCTGCTGAAATAAAAACGGTTCATTTTAGCAAATTCAAAAAGAAATTTCGATTAGTTCGATTTTTTCAAAGAAAAATCGTCCGTTGTACAAACCATATAAACCGTATAAACTTTATCGTATGATGTTCCATGCAATAAAGAAATCCGCAGTTATCCTTCTTTTTTACAGTATCATTATAATCGGCATTTTTACGCTCCAATTTAGAAACGAGTCCGTTTTTTTGCAGCGTTTTGGCGAACTCAAAGTGTCGCTTGCGCAAACGCAAGACGAACAAGGCATTGTTTCGCTCAAAAATTCGCTTACGGTTTCTTTTCCTGGAATCGAGTTTCGCGCGGACGACGTAAATCCCGCAGTCGTTTTGCTAAAAGACGGTTCGTTGCATCCGCTCGCACTTTCTTCTTTTGATGAAAACGGCGAATCGGGCGTTACATTTCGATTTTCCGAACTTCAAAATTCAAATCTTGAGGAAAATCCGCTCGATATTTCCATTGATTTTTCTTCTCAAGGCGAAAGTCTTTTGCTAAAAGGTTCGTTTCCAGAAGATGCTTCCTCGCTCACTTTGAATTTCAAACCATCGTCTTCATTTTCCGTTACGGAGAAAGCGGCATCGCGGCAGGTTTTTAGCGCAAAAGATTCGGCGTATTTTTTGACGGCAAGTTCGCTCGGCGACGAAACGATAACGCTTTCTTCTCAAAGTCCAAACGCGATTTTTGCGCCGTATACGCCAATGGAGCATTTTTCGTTTGCGGAATTGTCGGAGAATTTTCCTGCGGTTTCTCAATACGAGCAAAACGTTCAAGCGTACAAAACGCGCCTTCTTTTGGAACTTTCGGAGGCGATGAAAAATCCGTCGAATCTCACGGAAAGCGCGGTTGCGGTTTTTGTTGCGGAAATGGCGGCACAAGGAAAATACGCACAATCGCTTTCGCTTGTGCCAGATTCATTTGTGCGTGGAAACAAACGAACGTTTTTAACCGCGCCGTATTTTGGGCAAATGGAGGCAATGCTTCCGAGTCTGCAAATGAAAGTGGCAAATATTCGTTCGATGATAGAAAACGCGGTTTCTTCGGATTCAGAAGATGCCGCGCTTACGGTGCTTTCTCAACCTGACGTTGCAGAATTCATAAACGTCATCGGAGAAACGCAAAACGTAAAAAAACTCCTTTCGATTCCGTCGCAGGTTTTTCAAAAAGAAGATTTTTCATTTTCGCTTGAGCAAGCGGTTGGAATCGTTCGCGTTTATTCCGATTTGATTTCTCTTCGCGCGGATTCGCTTGCTGCCCTTCTTGCTCCTGTGCTTGGAACGTGCGTGTCTACTATAGAAGAAAATTGCGAAATTTCAGAAGACGGCAGCGCGATTTTTCTCAAAAATAATGAAAATCCGCTTTCGGGAATTGAAGCGGGAAGTGTTCTCATTTCTTACGGAGAAAAAGAAGGAGGCGAGGAAATTGCCCGCACAGGTCGTGCCCTTGTTTCTAGCGCGTTGGAACATCTTTCGGATTTTTCGCAACTGGCGGACGCTTATTCGTCTGTGGTAAAAAATCCGTTGTATCCGCACGCGCAGGTTTTGTATCGAGAAAAAGGCATTTGGGCGTGGAGCGGAACAGAAAAAATCGTGTACACGGAGCGAAACGACGCTGGGCAAATTCAATTTTTGGGGCAAACGGGCGACAGCAGTTACACGATTTTGACGGGAATCCCGAATTTCCGTGCGATTTCGATTTACGGAATAAATTACAGAAGTGACCCGCAATTTGAACGATACGCTTCGTCGGGCTACGTTTACAAATCGGCAGGAAAATCGCTGCTTCTAAAAACGTTCCACAAAGTTGATAGCGAAACCGTCGTCTTGACGTACTAAATCCAAAATCGCCGATTGAGAAAAAAAAGTGGAGGTTGAGCTTGTCGAAACCACCATCTTCTTACGCTACGGTGGTTTCGATACGACCTTCGGTCTACCGGGCCACCGCTCCCAGCATACTTTCTGTAACACCACCCAATTTTTAAGAGGCGCATTTTGCCTTAAAAAAAATTCGTTACTTTTCAAAATTCTATGCTATACTGTAATTCAGACGCGGTTAGAGTTTTTCTACAGACACCTATTTTGAAATTGCGGTTTTTGAATAGGGCAAAATAATGTGAAGTTTTCCGCAATGTGGAGTTTTCCGTGAACAGAAAAGACTTTCCAAAAATTCATTTTTACGACCAAGATTTTGTTGACATATACGACAAGACATGGAATTGGATTTCAGCTTCGTGGCTCAATGCAAAAACGGGTGATTCATCGAAAGGAGAATTGTTTGTGTATTCGCAGGCGCAAGATTCTCAAACTCAAAAAAATCCCGTTCTTGACCAGTTCGGTTCGATTTTTTCGACTTTTTTCCTTGTCTATTCAAATAAAAATTACGAGGCGAGCGAAAATCTCGATTATCTTTACAAAAAACAAGAACCAAATGGCGCGATTCGCTGGAAATACGACATTTCCACGGGAAATCCGATTTTTGACAGCGAAAATCCCGAAGGAATTGGGTTGCCGCTTTTTGCTTGGGCAGAATTCAATTTGTATCACAAAAGCGCAAATAAACGGCGCGTAAAAGAAATTATGCCCGTACTTCAAAAATACATGGACTGGATTGACGCAACGTTCAAAAAAGAAAACGGACTTTACGCCGTGCCCGTTTCTGCGTCTACGATGTTCAATGCTCCGCGGGACGGCACGTTTTATCCCGTGGATTTTAACGCGGCAATGGCAATAAACTCGCTCAATATGTCGTCGCTTGGGGATATTTTGAACGATAAAGACATTTCGTTTACGTACAAAAGAAATTATTTTTCGCTCAAAACTCGAATAAATAACAAAATGTGGGATTCTCAGACGGGATTTTACCACGATTTGAACGAAAACGAGGAGCGACTTCCGCACAAAACGATTGCAGGATTTTGGCCGCTTCTTGCAGAAATTCCAAACGCTGACAAAGCGGACACGCTCATTGCGCATCTTTCAAATCCAGAAACGTTTGGAACGGAGCATCCATTTCCAACGCTTTCCGTGGATAACGAACATTTTAGAGAAACGGGCGAAGGATTTTGCGGTTCCGTTTATCCAGAGTTCAATTTTATGGTCATAAAAGGACTTGAAAAATATCAGCAATTTGCGCTTGCCCGCGAATGTGCGATTAGGCATCTCTATTTTGTTTTGGAAGGTTTGTCCCCCGCCGACGGAAGCAAAGGCGACCTTTACGGGGCGTATCTTCCGTGTGGAGAGGGGGCGGCTCTTTGCGAAGGCGACCCGTCGTTTCCAAAAAAGCGCGACATGATTTCAATCGGGCTTTCCACAATCGCGTTGATGATTGAAAACGTCATCGGACTTTCGATTAGCCTTCCAAGAAAAACAGTTGATTGGGTAATTCCAAACCTTGAAATCATGGGAATCGAAAAACTCTCGCTCAAGCGGAATTTGATTACGATTTTGTCAAATAAAAGTCCGCGCGGTTGGGAAATCCAAATGGAGAGCGAAAAACTCTACTATTTTACGATAAACATAATCGACCAAAAGAAAAAAACGCTCCCGATTCCGTCTGGGAAATGTTCGATGCTCATAGACAAGATTTAGAGTTCACGCCCTCGGCACGTATCCCCGCGACAAGGACGCGGGGATTTTTCTTTTTGCGGGGATTTTGAATTTTGAACGAGGGAGGGAACAATGCCACATCTAAATGCTGCAATAGAAATTGGAACAACGGGAATTCGACTGTTGGTTGAAGAATCGGACGCAAGCGGAAAAAGCCGCGTCCTCGATAAATCGGAATTTCCCGTTTCAATCGGGCGCGACGTTTTTACAACGGGCGCAATCAGTCGCGCAACGCTGCTTCAAATCTTAAAAATCTTGAACCGTTACCGCGAGCAACTTTTGAGTTGGGGGCTAAAAAGTTCCGACGCGGAAGTGGTGGCAACGAGCGCGTTTCGCGAGTCGGAAAATCGCGACAGCGTTCTTGACCGAATAAACGTAAAAACAGGATTTAGAGTCCGCGTAATCGACGGAATCGAAGAAAATCGGCTGATGTTTCTTGCCGTTGCAAATTGTCTAAAAGGCGCACGCGAAGAATCAAAAGACGCGCCTTCGTCAAAATTGCTTGACGAAGGAAATTCGATTATTCTTGAAGTGAGCGGCGGTTCCACGGAAATCATGCTTCTTGAAAACGGAAGCATTGCAGGCGCACATTCTTTGCGGCTGGGAACGGTGATAATCGAGCAGCAACTCAAAAAAATGGGTTCGATTATGGACGCTCGCCGCTATGTTTCTGAGTATATTGCAAACACAAAAGGTTCGCTCAAAAATGAACTCGATTTGGGAAAAGTGCGGCAATTTATTGCCGTTGGAAATGACATAAGCATTGCCGCGCTTTTTGCGGGAAAACCGATTTCGACATTTTTGTGGCAAATGGAGCGCGAGGATTTTGACCGTTTTGTGAGCGAAATCAAAGATTATTCGGCGGAAGAAATCGTGGCTCGTTTTAAGTTGCCGCACGCCGAAGCGGAATCGTTGCATTTGAATTTGCTCGTTTTTCAACTGTTTATCAGCCTTACAAACACGGAGCGAATTTTTGTTCCAGAAACGAATATTCGCGAGGGACTTTTGCTTTCAAGAACGAAAAATGGTGGCGGGCGAGTGGAGTTTCATTCGCAGATTATTGCGAGTGCGCAAACGCTTCTAAAAAAATACCGAGGCGACGAATCTCACGCGGAGCATGTTCGGCAAACGGCAGGACGATTTTTTGATGCGCTCAAAGACGAACTCGGTCTAAAGGAAGATGCGCGAATGTTGCTTGAAATTGCGGCAATTCTTCACGATATTGGCACGTTCATTCGCGCAAAAGACCACAACGAACATTCAAAATACATAATCGAACATTCGGAGATTTTTGGGCTAAACCGAGAAGACATTGAAATTATTTCGCAAATCGTGCTGTGGCATCGCGGACACAAAAATATGGGCGCGGATTCTCATTTTCGCTCGCTTCCGCGGGACGCAAGATTGACGATTCTAAAACTCACCGCGATTTTGAAAATCGCCGACGCGCTCGACCGCTCTCACACGCAGCGAATCAAAAATTTCAAAATCTCGTTTTCGCACGACACGATGATGATTCAAACCGACGGCTCTCATAACAACGTTCTCGAAAAACTCGCCGTTCGCGAAAAATCTGACACGTTCGAGAGCGTTTTTGGCTACAAAGTTTTGCTTTTGTAAAAAAATGAGAGATGTTGCCGAATCTTCGGTGGTTGAGCCTGTCGAAACCTTGTAACACGACCAAAAATGGAATAAATAAAAAGGAAAGAACATGAACTATTTTGACCGCGACCTTTCTTGGGTCGAATTTAACGCAAGAATCCTTTTTGAGGCAACGCGAAAAGACAATCCGCTGATGGAGCGAATTCGATTTTTGGGGATTGTTTCCACGAATTTTGATGAGTTTTTCAAAGTTCGCGTGGCTTCGCTTGTGCGCGCGGGAAATCACGAAGACGTTTTGGATAAAATCGGGCAGCGCGTTCGAGAAATCACAAAATCGCAAGACGACGAAATCGCGCTCGTTCAAAAGGAACTTTCGGAAATTGGAATTAAACGCATTTTTTCGGAAACGCTTTCGGCTCATCAAAAATCGTTCGTGCAAAATCTTTTTAATCGAGAGATTTTCCCGCTTTTGACTCCGAGGCGTACCGACGGCAGATTTCCAGAAATTACGAGCGGTGCTTTGTATGCCGCGTTTGTTCTCAAAATCATTCCGAATGTCCACGTGGAAAATTTTTCGCTCCTTGACAACGAAACAGAGGCAATTTCGCTCGTTCAAATTCCTGCGGGACTTTCAAGAATCGTGTGGCTTCCTTCGGAAACGGGCGAAAAACCGTTTATGATGCTTGACGACATTGTTCTTGCGTTTGGAACGCGCCTTTTTCCTGGATATTCTGTGGAAAGTTCCGCGCTTTTTAGCGTTGACCGCGACGCAGATTTGGGCGTAAACGAAAAAGCGGGCGACGGTTTTATTGAAGCAATGGAAAATGTTATTGAAGAGCGTCGGCGGTCTTTTGCGGTGCGCCTTTTGCTTTCGTTCAAAAAATCGCAGGGCAAAAACGAAAAAATCGCGCGTCTTTTGCAAGAAAAATTGTCGCTTTTGGACCGCGACGTGTATTTTGTGGACGGAATTATTCGCGCGGATTGTCTTGCGGCTCTTTTTGAGGCGGAGGAACTCAAAAAAAAGCAATTTGAGCCATGGAAAAGCGTGAATCCGTTTAGAGGCGAAAAATCTTTGTGGCATTTGATTCGGGAGCGCGACAGAGTGCTTTTTTTGCCTTACGAGGCGTTTGACCCCGTTGTAAAAATGCTCGAAGAGGCGGCTGACGACCAAAAAGTCCTTGCCATAAAAACAACGCTGTACCGAACCGAAAAAAACTCGGCAATCGTTCGCGCCCTTTCTCGCGCGGCTCGAAACGGAAAACAAGTTACGGTTTTTGTTGAACTCAAAGCGCGATTCGACGAAGAGCGAAACATCGGCTGGGTGCGCGGGCTTGAAAGCGTTGGCGTTGTTGTCATTTACGGAATCGTGAATCTAAAAGTCCACGCAAAAGCGATGATGATAATTCGGCGCGAGCGCGACGGAATCCGCCGTTACGTTCATCTTTCCACGGGAAATTACAACGCGCGGACGGCGCAAATTTACTCCGACGCAGCGATTTTTACGGTAAACGAAGAAATCGCGAACGACATAACGCTTTTTTTCAATTTGATTTCGGGATACAGCGCACTCCAAACGATGAAAAAAATCGCAATCGCTCCCGTGAACTTAAAAAGTCGTTTGATTTCGTTAATCGAGCGGGAGGCGGAAACGTCCGTTTCGGAAAATCCTGGCTTAATCGTTGCAAAATTGAACGCGATAGGCGACGAAGACGTAATCGATTCTCTCTGCGAAGCGTCAAAAAAAGGCGTAAAGATTTTGCTCAACGTGCGTGGCATTTGCCGATTAAATCCAGCGATTTCGGAGCATAAAAATATTCGCGTGGTGAGCGTGGTGGGGCGATATTTGGAACATTCGCGAATAATTTATTTCAAAAACGGCGGAAACGAGGAATTGTTTATTTCGAGCGCGGATTGGATGAACCGAAATCTTGAGCGGCGTGTTGAACTTTTGATTCCCGTAACGGATTCCGAGTGCTTTTTGGAATTGAAAGACAATCTGTTGCGCTTTTTTAAGGACGACACGCACGCCCACGAATTAAACGGCGACGGCTCTTGGACAAGCGTAAAAGGCGGTACGTTTTCTGTTCAAGCCTCGCTCCATGAAAAATACGCTTCCCGCCAACGCCCAGAAATCGAACCCGCGTCCGAATTTGAAGTCCGCCGAAAAGGATAAAAAAGTCAGCGATTTTTGAGCGAGCCTTGCGCGATTGAAAATCAACTAGTTGAAAATTTGCTTTTTTTTTGTAGAGTTGTCTAAATTTTCAGAATGATTGAATTCAATCGAACGGAGGCTTTATGAAAATTAGACGAAAAATTTCGGGAGTTTTTGGTGCGATTTTTGCATTTTTTGTGGCAAGTTGCTCAAGCAGTTCTGACGTTATTTTGTCTTACGACGAAGACATTTCAAAACTTTTGTCGCGTTTTGAAGAATTTGAACCGATTGACGATTTGCCAGAATCCTCGCGACTTCAAAAAGGACAAGAAATTGAAGTTTTTTCTTCAACGGACAAAAAAGTTGCTTCTGAAGCGGAACTCGAAAAAGAAACAGAAAGAATTGCAAATCAGTATTTTTATCGCGTAGTTGGTCAAATGAAAGGAAACTCTGACCGCAGATTTGTTTTTAGGTCTTTTTCAAGCGACGTAAAAAATCTCTGCGAAGAGTTGCGAATTAGAATGGCAATTTGGGAAATTATAGATGAAAAAAGCACATACCACGAAGGCTCTTACACTCCTGGATATTACATTGGAAATAATTATATTAGCGGTTCTTATTCGCCTGGATATACGACAACAACTTCGTATTACAAGGCATATTTCCTTGTTCCTATTCCAAAATCTGACCGCGATGCCTGGAGTCTTGGATTAAATGTCCGCGATTTGACTTACGAGGATAGAGGCAGACTTTCTCGGAACACGGGCGTTCTTGTTACAAATGTTTACGACGGAAAGCCAGCGTTTAATGCGAACGTGCGCCCCGATTACGTTATTACGGGCGTAAACGGAAACATAATTTCCACAATGGATGATTGGGAGCGCGAAACGAGCAATATAAAACCAGGCGTTCCTGTAAAGTTGACGACTGCTCATTATGGGCATTCGGATTATTTTTCCGAAGTGATAACTCCAGTAGAAATTCCGCCAGAAACGACTTTTGAAGTGTACGGAGATGCAAAAAACACAACGTTGACGCTTGGAACTGCCGACGATTTTGTTTTTGTGGAAGGCGGTTCGTTCCAAATGGGAAACGAAGATGGCTATGGCACAAAACCAGTTCACGAAGTTAGCGTTTCCTCGTTTTATATGTGTCGCCACGAAGTAACTCAAGCAGAATGGATAGCAATTATGGAAACGAATCCAAGTTATTGCCAAGGTTCAAAATTCGATGAAAATTATTATCCTGTTGAGCAAGTTACTTTTAATGATGTGATTACATATTGCAACAAACGAAGCGAAGCGGAAGGTTTGACTCCTGCGTATAAAAGAGGCGACAGCGGTTGGACGTGCAACTGGCAAGCGGACGGGTATCGCTTACCCACGGAAGCCGAATGGGAATTTGCTGCGCGGGGCGGAAATGGTGGCAGAGACAAAAATTTTGCAGGTTCTACAAAAATCGATGAAGTTGGCTGGACTGGTTCAAACGCAGGTCATCCAAGAGAAATTATGATGAAAAAGCCGAATAAACTTGGCATTTACGATTTGACTGGAAATGTTTCTGAACTTTGCTGGGATAGATACGACCTAGAATATTACAGCAAACGTGAATCACAAAACCCAAAAGGGCCTTTTACTGGAAGTAGCCGCGTTGTTCGTGGTGGTTCTGCATATGATAACTCCTTATTATCATGTTCTGTTTATTCACGGGCGCATCAAGAGTCAAAGTCTCGAAACTTCTCTACGGGATTTCGCGTTGTTCGCTCTATTCCAAAAGAAAAGGTTAAATAAGGCTCAAGTGACAGCGGGGTTTCTTCAAGGCTTTAAAATTAAAACGCTAAAATAAAAAATCTCTGCGTTTTTTTGAACTTTCTGCTGACTTGTAAGCAAAAAGCGGTGGTTGGGCGCGTCAAAACCACCGCTTTTTGTATACTTTGCGTAACATTATCAAAATCTCAATAAAACCTGTTCTGAAATTTCGATTTTCGAGCAGGTTTTTGTTATTTTGAGCGCATTTTTGTATAATTTCTTTGTATGGCAAAAAAAAAGGAAACGATTTTCAAATGTTCTTCGTGTGGATATTCGCAGCCGAGGTGGTTGGGGCATTGTCCGCAATGCGGCGAGTGGAATTCGCTTGAAGAATGCGTTGTAGAAAACGTGGCGCGCTTACCTGGTGCGCGGTCGGAAGTGGCAAAACCAATCCCGCTTTCTTGCGTTTCGCCTCAAGAAGGCGAACGGATTTTGACAGAAATCAGCGAGTTTGACCGCGTTTTGGGCGGCGGCGCAATGAGGCGGAGCGCGATTTTAATCGGCGGAGAGCCAGGAATTGGAAAATCAACGCTGCTTCTTCAGTCGTGCGCGGCGATTTCTGAAAAAACAAAAGCGCGGGTGCTGTACGTTTCGGGCGAGGAAAGTGCGGCGCAAATTCGCGCCCGCGCCGACAGGCTTCGCGTAAAAACCGACAAAATCGAAATTCTCTGCACAACGCATTTGTCAGACATTGAAGCCGCGCTCTCAAATGTGAATCCTGTATTTTGCGTCGTAGATTCGATTCAAACGGTTTTCTCCGAGGAGGCGGGCGTTGTTCCTGGAACGGTTGGGCAGTTAAAATTGTGCGCGAACGAACTCGTCGGTTGGGTAAAAGCGCGGGACAGCGTTCTTGTGATGTCCGCTCATATTACAAAAGACGGATTGATTGCAGGTCCAAAAAGCCTTGAGCATCTTGTGGATACGGTGATTTCGTTTGAGCGAAACGATGACGAAATTCGTTTTCTTCGAGCGAGCAAAAATCGATTTGGTTCTGTGGACGAATTGGGGATTTTTGCGATGTCAGAAAAAGGACTTGAGTGCGTGGGCGAGCCAAGCGCGATGTTTATTACAAAGCGAGAGGGCGAAAGCCCTGCGGGAATCGCGAACACGTGTGTTTTTGAAGGAAGTCGAGCGTTTGTTGTGGAAATTCAAGCGTTGACTGTTCCTGCAAAATCGAGCATGAGCCGTGTCTATTCTGACAAAATCGACTCATCTCGCGTTGCGCGCGTTGCGGCTGTTCTTGAAAAACGGACGGGATTAAAATTCAGCGAAATGGATTTGTACATAAACGTTGCTGGCGGTGCGCGATTAAAAGAAAGCGCGATTGACGCGGCTTTGGCGGCGGCTCTTTATTCTGCTCGGACGGACATTCCCGTAAAAAGCACGTCGGTGATTTTGGGAGAACTTTCGCTTGCGGGAGAAATTCGCCCCGTCGCTCGATTAAAAAGCCGAATCAAAACCGCTCGTGACATGGGATTCAAAACTGTCCTTGCGCCCGAAAAAGATGACGGCGCGACTCGCGTTTCTTCGGTAAAAGAACTCCTTTCAGAAATTTTTGAAAAATAAAATGAACGAATCGGAATGTGCGTGGTTTCGACAGGCTGGGGCACCATAAGTTGCCAAAAAATCGGTGGTTGAGTTTATCGAAGCCACCGCATTCCTAAGTTGGTAACGCAGAAAAAGGGTTCGATTTTTTTTTGCGTTCAAACGGGCAAAATAAAAAACCTCGACGAAAAAAAAATCGTGTGATACAATAAAGTCAATTTTTGTTTGGCGATGAGGAGCATTTTGATGAAGGGTATTTTTTCAAAGCATTTTTATTCGTCCGCGCGGAAGGTCGCGTTTGTTTTTGTTGCTGCTTTTTTGACATTTTCCTTTTTCGCGTGTTCCGACGATGACGATTTTGAAGACGCAATCGCCTGGTATCGCAATGATGATAGCGGAATTGGAGCGATTACGCTTGCGTTTTACGACGACAACACGTTTAGACTTCATCAAAAGCAGGAGTTAACTGAAAAAAACTCAAAAGGAAACAAAGTTGTAAACGATTATGATATTGCAACAGGAACATACACTGGCGATCCTACAAAAGATGGAGAAATTACAGTAACGTACAAAAAAGCTGCCGACATAAATGATTTGGGTTCGTTATCAAATACAAGATTTTTAGGATTTGGAGAAAAAGAAGACGTTGTTGGTAACGAAAAGTATCCTCTAAAAGACATCGACGAGGTTCAAGAAAAGTATACGATTAGTAATGGCAAAATCACTTACAAAAATTTGAGCAAAAATGGAATCCCGCTCACATTCGAGGGGGAGTCCATTGAGTTGACTCGTCATGATGAATAATTAAATAGCGTTACAGAAAGTATACTTTCTGGTAGTTGAGTCTATCGAAACCACCCTGTTTTTACTCGTTGCGGTTTTTATACGACCTATTGCGTTACTGTGGAGTTTGGCGGAACGCTTTTCATAACCCATGTGTTTCCGCCGATTGTGCTTCCTCGTCCGATTGTTGTTTTTCCGCCAAGAATCGTGGCGTTTGCGTAAATTGTAACGTCGTCTTCGATTGTTGGATGCCGTTTTTTGTCTTGCAATTCTTTTTTTACAGAAAGTGCTCCAAGCGTAACGCCTTGATAAATCTTCACGTTCTTTCCGATAACGCACGTTTCCCCGATAACGACTCCCGTTCCGTGGTCAATAAAAAAACTTTCGCCGATTGTGGCTCCTGGGTGAATGTCGATTCCCGTTCGACTGTGGCTGTATTCGCTCATAATTCGTGGAATGACGGGAACTCCGTTTTTGTGCAAAAAATTCGCAATTCGGTACGTTAAAATCGCATCGAGTCCTGGATATGAAACGATAACTTCTTCCGCGCTTTTTGCTGCTGGGTCGCCCAAAAATGCTGCCAAAACGTCTTTGTGGATTTGCCGTCTGATTTTTGGAATTTCCTCGATGAGCGAAAGCGCGGTTTTTTCAGCACATAAAAAACCCCCGCTTTTTTCTTTATTTTTGTAGCAAATTGCTTTTTCGATTTCTTTTGTGAGAACCGACACGATTTTATTGACTCGCTGCCCTGTCAAATATCGAATTCTATTGGAGTCGATTTCTTCTGCTTTTTTGAAGCCTGGAAAAACGAGACTCTGCAACTCGTGCAACGCTTCAACGACGTTTTCTCGATTTGGAAGTGCGGACGCTTCGTTTGCATTGATGTCGCCAGTTTCCTCGTAAGAATTCAGAATTTTGTCAATCATTGGCTCGATTTCCATGCTTTCTCCTCAAAATTGAAAAAGAGCGTATCACAAATGTAAAAATTTGAAAACGGCACGATTTTTTTGACTTGAGAACGAATTTTTGCAAAAACGGCACTGCTTGCCTTGACGCAATCGACGCGATTTTGTATATTTGCAAGACGTTCGCTCTTGTAGCTCAGTCGGTAGAGCACCGCATTGGTAGTGCGGAGGTCAACGGTTCGATTCCGTTCGGGAGCTTCCTGATTTTAATTTTTTTTAGGAGAACAAATAATCATGGGCAGCAAAAAAAAGACCGCCATTGACATCATCGCTCTTCAGTGTACCGAGTGCAAGAGAAAGAATTACACAACCACAAAAAATCGCAAAAACATTACAGGCAAACTTGAAAAAAATAAGTACTGCCCGTTCTGTCGCAAAGAAATTTTGCACAAAGAAACAAAAGCAAAATAAAAACGCAAAAATCCGCTGTTTCTTTTCAATACGTTTGAAAAACAGCGAATTATTTTTTAGGTCAGTAGCTCAGTCGGTAGAGTCCTGGTCTCCAAAACCAGTTGTCGTGGGTTCGAGTCCTACCTGGCCTGTATTTTTATAAATAAACTTGTTCGGAAAACACAGTTTTTAGAACAAGTAAGTCTTTTTATTTGAGGTGCGAAGCCGTGAGTAAGGTCGTTCAGTTTTTCAAAGAGTGTGGGGTTGAGCTTAGAAATGTCCGTTGGCCAACCCGCAATGACGTAATTGCTTCCGTGAAAGTTGTAATCGTTTCTACCCTCATTATTGCTGTAATCCTTGGAGTTTTGGACGTTTTGTTCTCGTCGGCGATGCGCCTTATTTTTTAGTTTAGATTTTGTTGATAATACGAAAGCCGAGAAGATTGGAGAAAAATCGTGGCAAAGAACTGGTACATAATTCAAACTTGGACTGGATACGAGGATAAAATCGAAAAAGAGTTGAATCAGAAGATTTCAAACGGAGAAATCAGTTCTGATGTGCTTTTTTCGGTGAAAGTTCCAAAGAAAGATGTTATCGAATTCGTAAAAGTCAAAGATAAAAAAACGGGTGGCGAAATCGAAAAAAAGAAAACTCGCAAAGAAAAAATCTATCCTGGATACATTTATCTTGAAATCGACTTTCCAGAAATCGGCTGGAAGGATATTTGCTCTTCGGTGCGTCGCATTCGCGGTGTGGCAGGGTTTGTTGGAACGGAGGCGAACGAGCATCCGCGTCCTATGAAAACGGCTGATGTTCGGCGGATGTTGCAACTTGCTGGCGAAATTGCTGGCGAAAAGAACGTTCGGATAAAGCAGATTTTTGAGCGCGGAGACCAAGTAAAAATAAATGACGGTCCGTTCGTTGGGTTTAGCGGAACGATTGAAAATGTTGATTCCGACAAAAATAAACTTGACGTTTCTTTGCAACTGTTCGGACGCGCAACGGTAGTTACGGTGGAGGCTTCTCAGGCTGAGAAATTGGTAAAATAAAATCTAAACCGTAAAAATCGAGAAAATCGAAAATTGAAAATGAGTTGGGAGATGCGGGCAAAATCCAAAGCCGTCCGTGTCGTATGAACCAACAAGGAGTTATATATGGCTTCAAAAAAGGTTACGGCGGTAATCAAACTTCAGTGCCCTGCGGGTGCTGCAACTCCCGCCCCACCAGTAGGTCCTGCGTTAGGACCACACGGAGTTTCCGCTCCGCAATTTGTCCAGCAGTTTAACGACAGGACAAAGAACATGGAGAAAGGGCTTATTATTCCAGTCGTCATTACGGCGTATGCGGATAAGTCCTTTACGTTTATTCTTAAAACGCCTCCGGCGGCGGTTCTCATCAAAAAGGCTCTCAAGTTGGAAAAAGGTTCTGCAAACCCGCTTCGCGACAAGGTTGGTAAATTGACCAAGGCGCAACTTGAAGAAATCGCAAAGACAAAAATGCCAGACATCAACGCGAACGACCTTGAGGCGGCAAAGAAAATCATTGCGGGAACGGCGCGTAGTATGGGCGTTGAGGTGGAGGAATAACGTATGAAACACGGAAAAAAATATACCGACGCACTCAAAAAATATGACCCGCAGCAGTCATATCCCGTATTGAAGGCGTGCGAACTCGTAAAGAGTCTTCATTTTGTGAAATTTGACGAAACGGTTGAACTTCACGTTGCACTCAAACTCGGAAAGAGTCAGACGATGCGCGACACGCTTGTGTTCCCGAATCAATTTACGGCTGAGAAAAAAGTCCTTGTGTTTTGTTCCGAGGAACGCGCAAAAGAGGCTTTGGACGCGGGCGCAACGTATGCTGGTACTGAGTACATTGAAAAAGTACGTGGCGGCTGGCTCGATTTTGACATCGCCGTTGCTACTCCCGATATGATGAAAGACGTTGGTCGCTTGGGTATGGTTTTGGGTCGCAAAGGTCTTATGCCAAACCCAAAAACGGGTACGGTTACAAACGATATTGTTACGGCAATCAACGAACTCAAAAAAGGTCGAACAGAATTCCGTGCTGACAAAACGGGAATCGTTCACATTGCAGTCGGCAAAGTTTCGATGGATGCGGCAAAAGTTGCGGAAAACGTGAATGCGTTGCTTTCTGAACTTGACCGCAAAAAGCCTTCGGACGCAAAAGCGGATTTTGTTCGTTCGATTTCGGTGAGTTCCGCTATGGGACCTGGCGTTTGGGTCAGCGTGAAGGAGGAAGCATAACATGGCAATCATGGCAAAAAAACTCCAGCCTGCAAAAACTGCGGCAATCGAGGAAGCAAAAAAGTCGTTTTCGGATTACAACGATTTTATCTTTGCCGATTATCGCGGACTTACTGTGGAGCAGATTACGACTCTTCGCGACAAACTCCGTGAAAAAGAGGCGGTTCTCAAAGTCGTAAAGAACAATTTTGCTCGCGTGGCGTTTGGAGAAATGAACGTTGAAGGCGTGGCGGATTACCTTTCTGGACCGACCGCAATCGCGATGGTAAAAGAGGATTCCAACGAGGCGGCAAAAATTCTTTTTGATTTTGCCAAAGACACTGGAAAACTCACGGTGAAGGGTGGCTACGTTGGAAAAGAAATCTACGACGCAGCAAAAATCGAGGCATTTTCAAAAGTGCCAGGAAAAAAGCAACTTATCGCAATGCTCATGTCTGCAATCAACGGACCTGCGCAAAAACTCGCGGCAACGTTGCAGGCTTATGTGGACAAAAAATCGCAAGAAAGTGGCGACGCTCCTGTGGCAGAAACTCCCGCTGCAGAGTAACCTTTTTTGCGTGGCGGGGTCAAACTTCAAACGCTGTCGATTGTCCCCGTCAAAAATAAAAATGCGGAGTTTTCAGTTCAGTTTGTTCTGACCGCATAAACATTTCGTTCGATTAAAAAAATCAAAATGAATCGAACGTGCCTATTTTTACTTTAAGGAGAAGATAATATGGCAGCTCTTACTAACGAACAGATTCTCGATGCGATTGCGTCGATGACGGTGCTTGAGGCTTCTGAGCTTGTAAAGGCAATGGAAGAGAAATTCGGCGTTACAGCGGCGGTCGCTGTTGCGGCAGGTCCTGCGGCTCCTGCGGCTGCGGCTGAAGAGCAGACCGAGTTCACGGTTACGCTCGACAAAGTTGACCCTGCAAAGAAAATCGCCGTTATCAAGGCTGTTCGCGCGATTACGGGACTTGGACTTGGAGAAGCAAAAGCACTCGTGGAAGGTGCTCCAAAGGTTGTCAAAGAGGGCATTTCCAAGGAAGACGCGGACAAAATCATCGCCGACATCAAAGCGGCTGGTGGCGAAGCGAGCAAAAAATAAGCGGATTTCCGCATGAACGCCCCGTTATTTGGGGCGTAAAAACAGAAAATGCGTGCGTTCATTTTTGGGCGGACGCTTTCTTTGTCTTTTCACATCAATTTTTTTTGGACTTTTCTTTGAGTCCACGATTTTTAGAACTTTCCTTTGCAAACGCTCGGTCGTTTAGTGTTGCGGCAGTTTTTTATCATGTTATGTTAAAAACTGATTCGTGTAGCGGCGGCTGGCAAAAAATACGCACCGGGAGAACGAAATGTTCGCAAAAAGCAGAACGATTAAACGCACTTATTACGGGAAAGACATTCAGAATTTCATGGAGATTCCCAATCTCATCGACATTCAAACGTTGTCTTACGAATCATTCCTTCAAAAAGAAAAACTCGACGCGGGCGAACCTCTTGAAAACAAAGGCTTGCAAGAGGTTTTTGCTTCAACTTTTCCAATCGAAAGTCCAGACGGTTCAATGTCGCTCGATTTTGAAAAATATGAACTTGACGAACCAACAATGGGCGAGCAGGAATGCAAGCAAAAAAATCGCACGTATGCCGCTCCGCTTCAAGCATGGATAAATCTTTCGATGAAAGAAACGGGCATGGTTCAGGAGAAAAAAATCTTCATGGGGCATATTCCGCTGATGACCGACCGCGGAACGTTTATTATCAACGGTGCGGAGCGTGTTGTGGTTTCGCAGATTCATCGTTCGCCAGGCGTTATTTTTAATCATGAAAAAGGCGTTTACTCGTCACGAATTATTCCGTACCGAGGAAGTTGGCTCGAATTTGAAATCGACCAAAAGCGAGAACTCATTTTTGCAAAAATCGACCGCAAAAAGAAAATCCTCGGAACGATGTTTTTGCGTGCGCTCGGCTACGAAACGCGCGAAGAAATCATCAAATGCTTTTACGTTACGTCCGAACGAACGGTTTCCGCTTCCGACAAGGATTCTCTTGTAAACTGTGTGCTTGCGCGTGCGGTTGAAGTTGACGACGGCGAGGGCGGAAAAAAACGGATTTTCCGCGCGGGAACAAAACTTCATTTGCACGACATCGACGACCTCATCGAGCAAAAAGTCGAAAAAATCAACGTAATCGAGTTCAACGCGCGAGCGGACAAAAACAAAAAAGAGGAAGTAAATCCGTCGCTTGACAGCGAAATGATTATCAACTGCTTTGAGCGCGAGGACGTGAAATTTACGCGCGAAGGCTCTGAAACGGACGAACCGACAAAAGAAGACGCGATTAACGCGGTTTATTCGGTGCTTCAGCCTGGTGAGCCGATTACGATAGAGGCTGCTGAAAAAGACATCAACGGAATGTTCTTCAACATTCGTCGCTACGATTTGGGACGAGTCGGTCGCTACAAACTCAACAAAAAATTCGGGTATGAAGTGCCTTTTGAACAGCATACACTTGTAAAAGATGACATCATTCAGACGATGAAACATCTTATCAATGTGTACAACGCTGTTGAACCGCTCGACGACATTGACCATTTGGGAAATAGGCGAATCCGCTCCGTTGGCGAACTTATGACGAATAATCTCAAAACGGCGTTTGTCAGAATGGAGCGAATCGCAAAAGAGCGTATGAGCAACAAAGAAACTGCCACGATGAAGCCGATGGATTTGATTTCAAACAAACCGATTACGGCGGCAATCAAAGAGTTCTTTGGCTCAAGCCAACTTTCGCAGTTCATGGACCAAGTAAATCCGCTTTCGGAATTGACACACAAACGACGACTGAACGCACTCGGTCCTGGCGGCCTTTCTCGCGACCGTGCAGGTTTTGAAGTTCGTGATGTTCACTATACTCATTACGGGCGAATGTGTCCAATTGAAACGCCAGAAGGTCCAAACATCGGACTTATCGTGTCGCTTTCGATTTTCACAAAAATCAACGAGTACGGATTTTTGGAATCTCCGTATCGAAAAGTCAAAGACGGCAAGGCAACCGACGAAGTTGAATATTTGACCGCAATGGACGAGGATAATTATTTCGTAGGTCAGGTTACGAGCGGAATGAAAAAAGACGGCTCGTTCCCCACGGAAATGGTTTCGTGCCGACACCGTGGCGACTATACAACGCGGAGCGTGAAGGACATTCAGTATATGGACGTGTCTCCGCGCGAAGTCATTTCGGTTTCGGCTTCACTCGTTCCGTTCTTGGAACACGATGACGCAAACCGCGCACTCATGGGCTGTAACATGCAGCGTCAGGGCGTTCCGCTTTTGTTCCCCGAACCGCCGTATGTTGGCACGGGCATGGAGCGCAAAGCGGCGTATGATTCGGGCGTTCTTGTAAAGGCAAAGCACGACGGCGAAGTTGTGTGGGTTACGAGCGAGTTGATAAAAGTCAAAACGAACGAAAAGGACAAAAATGGCAAGATTATCGTTGACGAATATCCGCTTTTGAAATATCAGCGCACGAATAGCGATACGTGTAATCACCAGCGTCCTACTGTGGAAGTCGGCGAAAAAGTCAAAAAAGGCGACGTTCTTGCAGACGGACCTGCCACGTTCAACGGCGAACTTTCGCTTGGACGCAATCTGCTCGTTGGATTTGTGCCGTGGAATGGCTACAACTACGAAGACGCGGTTCTTATCAGCCGTCGCGTTGTCAAAGAGGATATGTACACGTCGATTCACATCAAGGAGTTTGAAACGGAACTCCGCGAAACAAAACTTGGACCTGAAAAAATCACGTGCGATATTCCGAATACGAGCGAAAAAGATTTGAAAAATCTCGACGATGAAGGAATTATCAGAATCGGCTCAAAAGTGAGAAACGGGGACATTTTGGTCGGAAAGGTTACTCCAAAAAACGAAACCGAAACGACTCCAGAGTTCAAACTTTTGAATTCGATTTTTGGCGAAAAGGCAAAAGAAGTCCGCGATTCGTCTCTTCGCGTTCCACACGGAGTTGAAGGAATCGTTATTGACGTGCAGCGTTTGAAGCGTACCGAAGACGACGCGCTCGACCCAGGCGTGGACGAAAAAGTAAAAGTGCTTATTGCCAACAAGCGAAAACTCCGTGAGGGCGACAAAATGGCGGGTCGGCACGGAAACAAAGGCGTTGTGGCGCGAATCCTTCCCGAAGAAGATATGCCGTACTTGGAAGACGGAACTCCGCTCGACGTGTGTTTGAATCCGCTCGGCGTTCCGTCGCGCATGAACATCGGGCAAATCATGGAATCGGAACTCGGAATTGCGGGGCGTTATCTCAACGAGTATTACGAATCGCCTGCGTTCCAAACGCCGAGTCAGGAAATGATTGCAGAAAAACTCAAAGAGGCGGGACTTTCTCCAGATTGTAAGCAAGTTGTGCGCGACGGACGCACGGGCGAGCCGTTCGTGAATCCGATTTTTGTGGGCGTGATTTACTATCTCAAATTGCACCACCTTGTTGACGACAAAATGCACGCGCGTTCAACAGGTCCGTACTCGCTTGTTACGCAGCAGCCGCTTGGCGGAAAGGCGCAGTTTGGCGGTCAGCGTTTGGGCGAAATGGAAGTGTGGGCGTTGGAGGCTTATGGCGCGGCGAATACGCTTCAAGAGATGATGACAATCAAATCGGACGACATGAATGGACGCTCAAAGATTTACGAGGCAATCGTAAAAGGTGACCCGTCTGCAACTCCAGGCGTTCCAGAGTCATTCAACGTAATCGTGCAAGAAATGCGAGGACTCGCGCTTGACTTTACGATTTACGACGCACAAGGAAAGAGAATCGCTCTCACCGAGCGCGACCAAGAACTCATTGATAAAGAGGGTTCGGGATTTGACAAGGAGGACGACAATGCGTGAAATCAAGGACTTTGATTCAATCAAAATAAAACTGGCTTCTCCAGACGAAATTCGTTCGTGGTCTTACGGCGAAGTCAAAAAACCAGAAACAATAAACTATCGTACGCTCCGCCCGGAGAAAGACGGACTTTTTTGCGAGCGCATTTTTGGCACAACAAAAGAATGGGAATGTTATTGCGGAAAATTTCGGTCGGTTCGGTACAAGGGCGTAATTTGCGACCGCTGTGGCGTTGAAGTTACGCACTTCAAAGTGCGCCGCGAGCGCACGGGTCACATTGAACTTGCTGCTCCCGTAAGTCACATTTGGTATTATCGCTCAACTCCAAGCCGAATGGGGCTTTTGCTCGATTTGCAGGTAGCCGCGCTTCGCTCGGTTTTGTATTACGAAAAATACATCGTCATTGACCCGGGCGATACGGAACTCAAAAAAATGCAACTTCTTACCGAGGACGAGTTCAACGAGGCAGAAGAAAGACACGGGCAGGCTTTTGAAGCGGGAATGGGAGCCGAGGCGATTAAAAAACTCCTTGAATCGCTTGATTTGGACGCGCTTGCGGCGGAACTCCGCGAGAAAATGATTCAAAAGGGAACAAAAACTGACAAGCGACTTTTGAAGCGAATTGAAATCGTGGACAATTTCCGCACGTCTGGAAACAAAGCTTCATGGATGATTTTGGACGTGATTCCCGTTTTGCCACCAGATTTGCGCCCGATGGTTCAACTTGACGGCGGCAGATTTGCAACGAGCGACTTGAACGACCTTTATCGGCGCGTTATCAATCGCAATAATCGGTTGAATCGTTTGATGGGGCTTTCTGCTCCAGACATCATTATCAGAAACGAAAAGCGAATGTTGCAAGAAGCCGTGGACGCGCTTTTTGACAACACAAAGCGAAAGCGAGCCGTAAAAGGCGCGTCAAATCGTCCGCTCAAATCGATTTCCGATATGCTCAAAGGAAAGCAAGGTCGATTCCGACAAAATCTTCTCGGAAAGCGCGTTGATTATTCTGGACGTTCGGTTATTGTCGTTGGTCCTGAACTCAAACTGTGGCAGTGCGGTCTTCCAACAAAAATGGCTCTTGAACTTTTCAAGCCGTTCATTATGAAAAAACTCGTTGAAAAGCAGGTCGTTTACAACATCAAAAAGGCAAAAACGCTCGTTGAGCAAGAAGCCTCGGAAGTGTTTAGCATTTTGGACGAGGTTGTCCGAGAGCATCCTGTTATGCTCAACCGCGCTCCCACGTTGCACCGACTTGGAATTCAGGCGTTTGAGCCAGTTTTGGTTGAAGGAAAGGCGATAAAACTCCATCCGCTTGTGTGTAAAGCGTTCAATGCGGACTTTGACGGCGACCAGATGGCAATTCACGTTCCGCTCACGCAGGCGGCACAAATGGAATGTTGGACGCTCATGCTTTCGGCGTGTAACCTCCTTGACCCCGCGAACGGAAATCCAATCGTGCTTCCGTCGCAAGACATGGTTTTGGGAATTTACAACATGACTTCCGTAAAAGCGAATTCGCTCGGAACGGGAAAATGGTTTTGTGATGTTGATGAAGCGTCAATGGCGGCGGAAGGCGGTTACATTGATTGGGGCGCACTGATAAACGTTCCCGCTCCAAAAGATTCATTTGACGGCGACTTTAAGGCGGGCGAGCGAATTCGGACTACGGCGGGACGAATCCGATTTAACGCGGAAATGCCTGACGAAGTGGGATTCGTGAACTGGCACGCTTCGGACAAAGATTTTGAGGAAAAAAACACGACCGGAATGGACGATAAAGACCTCAAAAAAATGATTGCTACGGTTTTCCAAAAACACGGTTCTTGGGTTACGATAAAAATGCTCGATGCGATAAAGGACGTTGGCTACAAAAATGCAACGTTCTTTGGAGCAACGCTTTCCATGGACGACATCATCATTCCAGAGGAAAAGAAAAAGATTGTCGAAGACGCTGAAAAGCAAGTCGCGGAGTACGTCAGTCAGTATTCAAAAGGCGTTATCACTTCGGACGAACGGTACAACAAAGTTACCGACATTTGGTCGAGAGCAAACGACAAACTCACCGACATTATGATGAAGCAATTTAAGGCTGACAAAGACGGCTTTAACACAATCTTTATGATGGCGGACAGCGGAGCGCGTGGTTCAAAAAAGCAGATTTCTCAACTTGCGGGAATGCGCGGTCTTATGGCAAAGCCGAACGGAGAAATCATTGAACTTCCTGTCAAATCGAACTTCAAAGAGGGACTTTCGGTTATCGAGTACTTCATTTCGTCAAATGGTGCTCGAAAAGGTCTTACCGATACGGCGTTGAAAACGGCGGACGCGGGATATATGACGCGACGACTCGTTGACGTTGCGCAAGACGTTGTAATTAACGAAAAAGATTGCGGAACTATCAATGGGCTTGAGTACACGGCAATAAAAAATGGCGACGAAATCATCAAAACGCTTTCTGAGCGAATCACGGGGCATTTTTCGATTGAGCGCGTGATTCATCCAATTACAAACGAGTTGATTTGCGATGTAAACGAGTACATCACGGACGAACTTGCAAAGAAAATCGAAGAATCGGGTGTGGAAAAAGTGAAACTCCGCACGGTTTTGACGTGCGAGGCGGAACACGGCGTTTGCGTAAAATGCTACGGAAAAAATCTTGCTCGTAACAAACTTGTTGAAATCGGCGAAGCCGTGGGCGTTATTGCGGCGCAGTCAATCGGGCAGCCAGGTACGCAGCTCACCATGCGAACGTTCCACGTTGGTGGCACAGCTTCCAAAGATACCGAGGATAACCGCATTGTTTTGAAATATCCTGTACTTGTAAACGAGTTTGAGGGAACGAACATTACCACCGAAAACGGACACAAACTCTTTACGCGACGCGGAATTATGCAGGCAACGCGAATTATCGACACGATTGAAGTTGCAAAATCTGACAAAATCAACGTTTCTGACGGCGACAAAGTGTCAAAAGGTTCTGTTCTCGTTTCAAAAAAAGGCGATGGCGAGATTCTTGCCTCTGCAAACGGGCGCGTGATGATAAAAGACGCCATGGTTTACCTTTTTGGAAACGAGTTGAAAATCGAAATCAACAACGGTTCCGAAATCCATGTGAAAGAAGGCGACATTGTGAAGGCGGGCGATGTTATTGGAACGATTGACCCGTTCTCAGAACCGATTATCGCCGAGGTTTCTGGAATCGTGCATTTTGAGGACGTTCAGGCGGGCGTTACGCTTGTTGAAAACGTGGACGCGGAAACGGGAAACATTGAGCGATACATCAGCGATTTGCATCTTGACACAAAGCAGCCAAAAATCCTCATTACGGACGAGGCTGGAAACTCGCTCGGTTCGTATTTCCTTCCAGCAAAGGCTGTTCTTACGGTTGAGGACAATCAGCAGGTTTCGGCGGGAACGACGCTTGCAAAAATGCCTGTTGCGGCGGCAAAAACGAACGATATTACGGGCGGTTTGCCACGTGTTTCCGAGTTGTTCGAGGCGAGAAAACCAAAAATCCCAAGCGTACTTTCGCAAATTTCTGGAATCGTGAAATTCGGGAATGTTGTAAAAGGAAAACGGCAAGTCATCGTTGAGGACAAATACTCAAAACAGTACAAGCATCTCGTTCCGATTACGCGCCGAATGCTTGTTCGCGACGGCGACAAAGTTGAGGCGGGTGAAGCACTTTGCGACGGAAGTCCAAGCGCACACGATATTCTGGCGATTTTGGGCGAAAACGCGCTTCAAAATTACCTCATGGACGAAATTCAGCAGGTTTATTCTGCGCAGGGCGTTTCAATCGACGATAAGCACATCGGTGTAATCGTTCGGCAAATGCTTCGCAAAGTCGAAGTTGTGAGCGTCGGCGACACAAAATTCATTTTTGGTCAGCAAGTCGATAAATATCATTTCCACGAGGAAAACGCTCGAATTATTGAGGCGGGCGGACAGCCAGCGGTTGCTCGTCCTATGTTCCAAGGAATCACAAAAGCGGCTCTTGCGACCGATTCGTTTATTTCTGCGTCTTCGTTTCAGGAAACGACTCGCGTTCTTACAAATGCGGCGATTTCTGGTTCTACCGATAGTTTGCACGGACTCAAAGAGAATGTCATCATCGGACACATGATTCCTGCGGGAACGGGAATCAGAAATTATCGAAAAATCCAACTTTTGGATAAGAATGGCGTGGATTTGGACGTGCGAATGAAGGAAATCCTTGATAGGCAGCGGGCAGAGCGAGAACTTGCCACGCAAATTATCGATGAGCCGATGTCTGAATCAGAACCAAGCGAGTAAAAAAAATCCATGTGCTTGTCTTTATTGACAGGTCGCATGGAAATTTGTAGTATACAATAAGTCTGTTCCGAAATTTCATTTTTGGAACAGGTAAAACATTGTACATCGTTTTTCGCATTTTTGCCGATGGTGCTGGTCGGCAAGCGAATTCAAAAAGAAAAAATAGAGGAGAAAGAGGCAGATGCCTACAATCAACCAATTAGTTCGCAAGGGACGGCAGTCCATTGCAAATCAGACAAAAGCGCCTGCGCTTGAGTCTTGCCCACAAAAACGTGGCGTTTGTACGCGCGTTATGACCGTTACGCCAAAAAAACCGAACTCGGCTCTCCGAAAGGTTGCTCGTGTTCGCTTGAGCAACGGAATCGAAGTTACGGCGTACATTCCAGGAATCGGACACAATTTGCAGGAACACTCCGTGGTTCTTATCCGTGGCGGTCGTGTAAAAGACCTCCCAGGTGTGCGCTATCACATTATCCGAGGAACAAAAGACACGCTCGGTGTTGACGGACGCAAACGCGCTCGCTCAAAGTACGGCGCAAAGCGACCAAAGGCGTAATTCGCTTTATCTTTATTAAAGAGGAAGAAAAATGGGAAGACATAAGAAATCAGTGAGCCGTCCGATAATTCCAGATTCAAAATTCAATAGCACGGTCGTTACAAAATTCGTTTCGAGAATGATGCTTGATGGAAAAAAGGACACGTGTACAAGAATCGTTTACGAGGCGTTCGATAAACTCAAAGCAAAAACCGAAAAAGACCCGCTTGAAGTGTTTTTGAAGGCTCTTGATAACGTGAAACCTGCCGTGGAAGTAAAAAGTCGCCGCGTTGGTGGCGCAACGTATCAAGTTCCTGTGGAAATCCGCGACGCTCGAAAAGAGGCACTTGCAATGCGTTGGATTATTGCCGCTGCGCGAAATCGCTCTGGACACGGAATGGCTGATACGCTCGCTTTGGAACTTATTGACGCATTCAATAATACGGGTTCTGCCTACAAAAAGAAGGAAGATACTCATAAAATGGCTGAAGCAAATAAAGCATTTGCGCATTATCGCTGGTAGTTTTAGAGCAAAAATCGTCCAAATTTTTTTGGACGATTTTTTTTTGTTTTTGCGCTTTTTGAAAATTGAAACTTTTGATTTGAAAAATTTTCAAAAAATAATAGTAAAAATATATTGTAAAATTAGATTTGTTGTTTCATTCTTAATGTGCTGCGGGAGAAAACGGAAAAAGGTTTGCACCACACGGCTTCCGACTTCTGCCGACTTTCGCAGACAAGGAGTGGCAGCACGTTGTGTTGCCACTTATTTTTTTGAAATCGTTAAAAACCTATTGCCTTTTTTTTATTAAAATTGTATAAACTAAGAACTGCAAAAATTACTTCGTAAGGTCTTTGAAAGAATTGAATGAACTTCATGCTTTTTGCTAAGTTCAATGAAAACCGTAAAGTTAATTTTGCGATTTTTCGCTTTATTTTCAGGTTTTTATGCTTTTGCTGAATTGTGTAAAAGTTTCAAAACGATTTTGCATTTCTTTTCTAAAGAAATATGCGCGGTCGTTCGTCTGACCTCTCGAATTGATGAGATGGCTGAGATTTTGGCTAAAATTTTAATAATTGCATTTTTTTTAATTTGTCGAATTTTCATCTAATCTAAATGCGGTAATACCTTTTATTGAATACGTGTCTGCGAGGGTTATTCTGTCAGGTTTTGCGGGATTTCTCTCTGGTTTAAAGTGCAGCACATATATATTTTACAGCTAGGAACGTGGAATGTTCCAGCAAAGGAGAAGGATATGGCTAAGGAAAAGTTCGTTAGAACTAAGCCACACATGAACGTTGGTACCATCGGACACGTTGACCATGGTAAGACTACGCTTTCGGCTGCAATCACCATGCACTGCGCAAAAAAATATGGTGACAAGGCTCTTAAGTATGATGAAATTGATAATGCGCCAGAGGAAAAAGCGCGTGGTATCACCATCAATACTCGCCACCTTGAGTATCAGTCAGACAAACGCCACTATGCGCATATTGACTGCCCTGGACACGCTGACTATATCAAAAACATGATTACTGGTGCTGCTCAGATGGACGGTGCGGTTCTCGTTGTTTCTGCGCCAGATTCTGTTATGCCGCAGACTCGCGAGCACTTGCTTCTCGCTCGTCAGGTTGGCGTTCCAAAGATTATTGTTTTCTTGAACAAAGTTGACCTCGTTGACGACCCTGATATTCTTGAACTCGTTGTTGAGGAAGTTAAGGACGTTGTAAAGGAATACGGATTTGCAGATGAAACTCCGATTATTCAGGGTTCTGCGTTCAAGGCTCTTGCTGATGGCGCAACTGCTGATGACACAAAGTGCATCGACGAACTTCTTACCGCAATGGACACCTGGTTTGACGACCCCGTTCGCGACCAGGATAAACCGTTCCTTATGCCAATCGAAGATATCTTCACGATTTCTGGACGCGGAACTGTTGTTACAGGACGTATTGAGCGTGGCGTGATTCATCTCAATGATAACGTTGAGATTGTTGGTATCCGCCCAACTCAGTCAACGGTTGCAACTGGAATTGAAATGTTCCAGAAGACGCTTGACGAAGGACAGGCTGGCGATAACGTCGGTATTCTTCTTCGTGGTGTTGAGAAAAAGGACGTTGTTCGTGGACAGGTTCTTGCCGCTCCTGGTTCAATCAAACCGCACACAAAATTTGAGGCGCAGATTTACGTTCTTTCAAAAGAAGAAGGCGGTCGCCACAGTCCATTCTTCTCAGGCTATCGTCCACAGTTCTACTTCCGCACTACCGACATTACGGGAACGGTAGAACTTGATGCAGGAACAGAAATGGTAAAGCCTGGCGACAATGTTAAAATCATTGGTACGCTTATCCACCCGATTGCTATGGACGAGGGTTTGAAACTCGCTATTCGCGAAGGTGGACGCACAATCGCTTCTGGACAGGTTACGAAAATCATCGAGTAGTCGTTTTTGACACTGCCCGATAAGACGGGGCGGCGGCAAAAAAAAATGCCGTCGCTTTTCCGCTTTTTGCGAATGTCTGATTCGGGAAAAATGAAAAGATAAGGGTAAAAAAATAATGGCTAACGGTAAAATTCGTGTCAATCTTCGAGCGTTTGATGTGGAATTGATTGACCAGAGTGCAAAAGCGATTGTTCAGGCTGTTCAAAAAGCAGGTGCAAAAGTATCGGGTCCGATTCCGCTTCCTACACGTATAAATCGTGTTACAGTATTGCGTTCGCCACACGTTAACAAAAAATCGCGTGAGCAATTTGAGATGCGGACGCACAAAAGATTGATTGACATTGTAGAGCCTTCAACGGAAGTTATGGATTCTTTGATGAAGTTGGAACTTCCTGCTGGCGTAGAAGTTCAGATTCGGTAATAATTTTTGAATTTTTGATTCAAGATTCAAAAAGAGTTGAGGTAAAGTCAAAAGGCTAAAAATGCAAACAAAAAACAGTACGGTTCCAAGGATCTGGGATGGCGGCTTTGTTTGTGTTTCTCAATTCAAAAAGATATTTTTTATTGCAGGAGAATCAGAATGAAAGGTCTGATTGCAAAAAAAGTGGGAATGACCCAGATTTTCGATGAAAACGGTAATCTGACACCAGTAACCGTGATCCAGGTCGAGCCAAATACGGTTATTGCCACAAAAACAAAAGAGGCGAACGGTTATGACGCTGTTGTCCTCGGATTAGAAGACGTAAAGGAAACAAAAGTTTCCAAGGCGTACAAGGGACAATTCCCCGAAAACATTACTCCGAAACGTCATCTCAAGGAATTTCGGGATTTTGAGAAGGAAGTTTCCGTTGGCGACCAAATCGGTCTTGAACTTTTTGAAAAAGTGTCGTTCCTTGATGTTACGGCAACTTCAAAAGGAAAAGGTTTTCAGGGCGTTATGAAACGCTGGGGATTTCACGGTGGTCGCTCTACGCATGGTTCAAAATTTCACCGCGAGGCTGGTGGTACTGGAAATTCCACAACTCCTGGGCATTGTGTAAAAAATGTAAAAATGCCAGGTCGAATGGGTAGTGAGCGGGTGACAGTTCAGAATCTCAAAATCGTAAAAATTGACCCAGAACTTAAAGTCATCATGGTTCGTGGTGCTGTTCCTGGCGTTAAGAATTGTACGCTGATTGTTAAGTCCGCGGTTAAGAAATAGGGTCGGGGAATAAGATGGAAAAGAAAGTCTATTCAATCGATGGCAAGGAACTGCGCACAATCGTGTTGGACGATTCCGTTTTTGGGCGTACTGTCAACGAAAGTGTCATTTACTACGCCATTACAAATGAGTTGGCGAATAAGCGCGTTGGAACTGCTTGCACAAAGACTCGCTCTGAGGTGCATGGTTCAAACGCAAAGCCATATAAGCAAAAGGGTACTGGACATGCTCGTCGTGGTGATAAAAAATCCCCGATTAACCGTGGTGGTGGAACGATTTTTGGACCAAAACCACGCGATTTCAGTTACTCGATTCCCAAAAAGGCTAAACGGCTTGCAATGAAATCGATTTTGAGTCTTCAGGCTCAAAGCGACCGTTTGACCGTTGTGGAAGATTTTACAATTGAGAGCGGAAAAACAAAAGACTTGGTTAAGATTCTTAACAATTTTGCAAAAGGTGAAAAAACTGTTGTAATCCTCAAGGATGACGATGCAAAAATCAAACAGGCTGGACGCAATGTAAAGGAATTGTCGTTCCTTTCTTGTAATCGTTTGAGGGCGCATGACCTTTTTTATGGTCGAAAAGTGATTGTGCTTGAAAGTGCAGCAAAGAGTCTTTCCGAGTTGTATAAGACGGAGGCTGAATAATGGCTGATTTGCATGACGTTATAATCGAGCCTGTCCTGTCGGAAAAGGCGACTACGCTTCGCGAAGAGGGAAAATATGTTTTTAAGGTATTGCCCTCTGCAACAAAAATTCAAATAAAGGAAGCGGTTTCCAAACTTTTTAACGTAAAAGTTTTGTCATGTACAACGTTGAACGTAATTGGAAAGACAAAGCGTGTTCGTGGAAAAATTGGACGTACTTCCAGTTGGAAAAAGGCGATTATCCGCCTTGCTCCAGGCGAAACAATTAAAGCATTTGAAGGCGTGTAAGCCTTTGTAAGGGGAATCAGATGGCTCTAAAAGTTTTTAAACCATATTCAGCGGGTACTCGTACTCGTATTGATTTGGTAAGAGATGAACTGACGACCGACAAACCCGAAAAAAGCCTTGTTTCTGGATTGAAATCACAAGGCGGACGCGGTGCTGGCGGACGAATTTCCGTGCGTCATCAGGGTGGCGGTCACAAGAGGCGCTATCGTGAAATCGACTTCAAGCGCAACAAGCATGGAATTCCAGGAACTGTGAAATCCATTGAGTACGACCCGAATAGAAGCGCGAACATTGCGTTGGTGTATTACGCAGATGGCGAAAAGCGATATATCATCGCTCCAAAGGAACTTGTCGTTGGTCAGAAAATTATTTCTGGCGAGAATGTGGCTCCAACGGTAGGAAATGCGCTTCCTCTTGAGGCGATTCCTGTTGGATTCACGATTCATAATATCGAGTTGACACTTGGACGTGGCGGGCAACTTGTTCGTTCTGCAGGTGCGAGTGCGCAGGTTTCTGCTCGTGACGGCGATTACGTTATCGTTCGACTTCCGTCTGGGGAAACTCGAAGAATTTTCGGAAAGTGCTATGCTACGATTGGCGTTGTTGGTAACGAAGAGCGCATGAATACGCAACTTGGAAAAGCGGGGCGCAGTAGGTGGCTTGGTATTCGACCGACTGTGCGTGGTATGGCTATGAACCCAGTTGACCATCCGCTTGGTGGTGGTGAAGGTGCGGGAAAAGGACACGTTCCTGTTACTCCGTGGGGGCAGCCTTGCCGTGGTTACAAAACTCGCAACAAGCGGAAGACTTCTAGTCGCTTCATTATTTCGCGACGGAAAAAGTAGTATAAGGAGAATACGGTGTCAAGGTCTGTAAAAAAAGGTCCTTATATCTGCAAGAGCTTGTACAAAAAAGTTCTTGAGATGAATAAGGAGAGCGACAAGAAGATGATTAAGACGTATTCTCGTTGCTCTACGATTATTCCTGAAATGGTTGGAAATACGATTTCGGTTTACAACGGAAAGTCATGGATTCCCGTGTATATTACGGAAAATCTTGTTGGACACAAACTCGGTGAGTTCTCTCCGACCCGAACCTTTAAGGGGCATGGCGGGAATGACAAATCCGCCAAACGGTAGGAGTGAGCAGTATGACTGTAAAAAAAGGATACGTTGCAACCACAAAATTCCTCATTGCGTCCCCAACAAAGGTTCGTCCTGTGGCTCATGTGGTTAGCAAAAAGTCTTGTACAAAGGCTATGGCAATTCTTGACAATATGCCTCAAAAAGGGGCGGTATTGATTAAGAATACTCTAAAATCTGCGATTGCAAACGCATTGCAAGCAAATAAGAATCTCGATGAGGATTCGCTTTATGTGAAAGAAATTCGCATCGACGAAGGACCGAGACTCAAGCGTGTGTGGTTTCGTGCGCGAGGACGTGCGGATAGGCTTTTGCGCCGTATGAGTCATATTACGGTTGTTGTAGATGAGAAGGCGGGGGAATAGAAAGTGGGTCAGAAAGTAAATCCGATAGGACTTCGTCTTGGAATTAACAAGACGTGGCAGTCCCGCTGGTATGCGGATTCGCGAGAGTACGCGGATTTGGTGCTTGAGGATATAAAAGTCAGAGATATGGTTCGCACTCTGCCAGAATGTCAAAATGCTGACATTGCAGAAATTGAGATTGTGCGACATCCTCAGCGTGTGACGATTGTGATTCACACGGCTCGTCCTGGCGTTATCATTGGTGTCAAAGGCGCAAATATCGAAAAGATTACTGCCGAGATTCAGTCTAAACTGACAAAAAAAGTTCAGATTAAAATCAAGGAAATCAAACGCGCAGACATCAATGCTTCGTTGATTGCGCAAAACATCGGGCGACAACTTGCGGGGCGCGGTTCATTCCGCAAGGCTCTCAAACAGGCTTCTTCAAACGCTATGAAAAATGGCGCACAAGGAATCAAGATTCGTCTTGCTGGACGCTTGGGCGGTGCTGAAATGCGTCGGAGCGAAGAGCATAAAGAGGGACGAGTTCCACTTCATACGCTTCGTGCGGATATTGATTATGGAACGTTTGAAGCGCATACAACGTATGGTAAAATCGGCGTAAAAGTGTGGGTCTACAACGGAATGAAATACGGGCAAGAGCAGAACGAAGATGCAGGACAACTTGTTCGGAAACAGCGTAGAGAGCGCACGGGCGACGAAAAAACGAGAGCGCGAAAATCGACTCGGAACGCAGAAAGTTCGGATTCTTCTGGCTCTACTAAGGAATCCAAAGAGTAGAAGGAGTAGAAAATGCTGAGTCCAAAGAGAGTTATTCACCGCAAAGTTCAGCGCGGGAGAATTAAAGGATGCGCGACACGTGCAAACAATATCGATTTTGGCGAAATTGCTCTTGTTGCAATGGAACCTGTTTGGCTCAACGCCAAGCATATTGAGGCTGCTCGCGTTGCGATTAACCGCAAATTGGAAAGAAAGGGCAACGTTTGGTTGAGAGTTTTTCCAGATAAGCCAGTTTCAAAAAAACCGGCTGATACTCGTATGGGAAAGGGAAAAGGTGCGCCAGAGTTTTGGGCTGCCGTTATCAAGCCAGGCGTGATTCTGTTTGAGGTCGGAGGAATTGACATTAAGTTGGCAGAGCAGGCACTTTCGCTTGCGGCGAGCAAACTTCCGATTAAGACACGGATTGCTTTCAAGCCCACAAAGGACTAATGGAGCGAAGAAATGGCTAGTTCAAAGAAAAATTCAAAGAAAAATCTCAAGGATTTGTCTTATGCCGAATTGGTCGCCCAGCGTGCCGAGTTGAAGCAGAAATATATGGACGTTCGCTTTCAGTCGGTTATTGGACACGTTGACAATCCGATGGAGCGACGGACTCTGCGGAGACAAATTGCAAGGCTGAATACTTTTATCCGTGAAAAAGAAATTTCTGGATTGGATAAATAGGAGTTGACCTGTTATGGATAAAACCGAAAAAACAAAGGGTGGCAAACGTTCCTTTGTGGGTGTTGTAACGAGCGACAAAATGGACAAGACGATTGTAGTGTCCATTGACACAAAGAGAATGGATACTCTCTACAAAAAATACGTTACGCGCACAAAGAAATGTAAAGCGCATGATGAAAAAAATGAGGCTCACATCGGAGATACAGTTCGCATTGTTGAGTGTAGTCCGATTAGCAAGGACAAGTGCTGGCGGCTTGCAGAAGTCGTTGAGCGTGCGCGATAAACGGAGGGGTTGTAATTATGCTTCAGATGCAGTCAAATCTGGTTGTCGCAGACAACTCTGGTGCTAAACAGGTACAGGTTATCAAAGTGCTTGGCGGGTCGCATCGTCGCTATGCAGGAATTGGCGATGTTGTTGTTGTTGCAGTCAAAGAGGCTATTCCAACATCAACAATAAAAGAAGGCTCTGTGGAGAAAGCGGTTATCGTTCGCGTTTCCAAAGAATATCGTCGTGCTGACGGAACGTACATTCGTTTTGACGATAATGCGTGCGTTATTGTTGACGGTGATAAGAATCCAAAGGGAAAGCGCGTTTTTGGACCAGTTGCTCGCGAACTTCGTGACATGGATTACATGAAAATCGTTTCGCTTGCTCCAGAAGTTCTTTAAGGATTAGGAGATTGAACCATGAATACTAAGTTCAAGATTCACAAAGATGATACGGTGCAAGTTATTGCAGGAAAAGACAAAGGGAAACGCGGAACAGTTTCTCGCGTCGTTGCCGACAAAGATGTGGTCATCGTGTCTGGTGTGAATATTGTCAAAAAGACAATTCGGCGGAGAAGTCAGCAAGAGCAAGGCGGAATCGCAGAAGTTGAAGCACCTCTCAACATTTCAAATGTTGCGCTTGTTTGCAAAAAATGCGGACCAACTCGCGTAGGTTTCAAAACCGACGGCGAAAAGAAAATTCGTGTTTGTCGAAAATGCGGAGAAACTCTGTAACGAGTTTTTCAATCAAAGAAAAAGGTAAAAAGGTTAAGAAACAGAAATTACCGAGGATTTACGAGGGAATTTCAACAGGGAATTACAAATGGATAAGTACGTACCACGGCTTAAGAAAGTCTATAAGGAAACTATCGCCCCTGAGTTGTTCAAAGAACTCAATTATACTTCTGTCATGCAAATTCCAGTCATCAAGAAGGTGGTTGTGAGCATGGGTGTTGGCGAGGCTCTCACTAATAAGAAACTCCTTGATGCCGCCGCTGCTGATATTACGCAAATTACAGGGCAGCACGCGGTCAAAACCAAGGCAAAAAAGAGCATTGCAAACTTCAAACTCCGAGAGGGCAACGAGGTTGGTGTCATGGTTACGCTTCGTGGCAATACCATGTACGAATTTTTGGACAGGCTCATCAATGTTGCACTTCCGCGCGTGAAGGATTTTCGCGGAATCAAAGCGACGGGTTTTGATGGACATGGAAATTTTTCTCTTGGCATTACAGAGCAGATTATCTTCCCAGAAATCGACTTTGATAAAATCACAAAAATTGCGGGAATGAACATCTCTATCGTCACCAGCGCACGTACCGACGCAGAGGCTCGCGCACTGCTTACCAAGTTCAAGATGCCGTTTAGGAAATAGGACTAAAGGATAGAATTATGGCTAAAAAATCAATGATTATTAAGGCGGGACGCAAGCAAAAGTTCAGTACGCGTGAATATAATCGCTGCCAGATTTGCGGTCGTCCTCGCGGATATTTGCGCAAGTTCAAGATGTGCCGCATCTGCTTCCGCAAGTTGGCAAGCGAAGGTTTGTTGCCTGGTGTTACAAAATCCAGTTGGTAGAAGTTGCTAAAACTGGGAAGTTTGTTTAGGAGATAAAAAATGAGTGTATCAGACCCCATTGCGGATATGCTGACGAAAGTCCGCAACGCTGTTCAGGCTCGGCACGAAAAGGTCGATGTTCCCACTTCACGACTCAAACTCGAAATCGTGAAAATCCTGAAAACAGAGGGATATATCAAAAATTTCAAAAAAATTCAGGAAGACAATAAAAACGTTATTCGTATTATCTTGAAATATGATGATAGCAATGATTCCGTTATCCATGGGCTTGAAAAAGTATCTCGCCCTGGTCGGCGCGTGTATTCTGGGTATAAAGACTTGCCGCGCGTGTATAACGGGTACGGCATTCTTATCGTTTCGACTTCGCTTGGCGTTACAACAGGCAAAAAAGCGAGCGAAAAGATGGTCGGTGGCGAAATCATTTGCAAGGTTTGGTAATCGGTCAGGAGGAAAGATAGAATGTCAAAAATTGGAAAACTTCCTGTCGCTATTCCTGCTGGAGTTACGGTTTCGATAAAGGATGGAGAGATTTCGGTAAAAGGACCGAAGGGCGAATTGAAGCAGTCCGTAAACGAAAGCCTTGTTTCTTTGGAGCAGAAGGACGGCGAACTTGTTGTGAAGGCTTCTGGAAATACAAAGGCTGCGAACGCTGCTCACGGTTTGTATCGTGCGCTTATTCACAACATGGTTACAGGTGTTACAACTGGATTTTCTAAAACGCTTGTGATTACGGGCGTTGGTTATCGCGCTGAGGTTCAGGGAAAACTGCTTGTTATGAATCTCGGATATTCAAGCGAGTTTATCGCGGCGATTCCTGATGGAATTACGGTTGTTGCGGATGCGCAGGGCAAAGTTACAATTAGCGGAATCAGCAAGGAGCAAGTCGGCGAATTCAGTGCGCAGATTAGAAAACTCCGTATGCCAGAACCTTATAAAGGTAAAGGAATTCGCTATGAAACCGAAGTCATTAGGCGCAAGGTTGGAAAAACTGGCGTGAAATAACGTGAAAACGTGAAAAACGCGATTTAAACATTTTCAATAAAAAGGTTTTGCAGTATGTTTAAGAAACTGAATGATAAAGCACGAAAGCGTTTGCACCGCAAGGTTCATATCCGCAAGTCTATTTTTGGAACTGCTTCCCGTCCTCGAATGACGGTGTATCGTAGCAACTCGAACCTCTACGTTCAAGTTGTTGATGATGAGGCGGGAAAAACGCTCGCTTCTATTTCCACGCTTGAAAAGGATTTTGCGGACGTAAAACCAACCGTTGAGGGAGCCGCAAAACTCGGAGAGGCATTTGGAAAGCGGTTGCAGGACAAAAAAATCACAACCGTGGTTTTTGATAGGAACGGCTACCTGTATCATGGGGTCGTAAAGGCTCTCGCTGACGGAACGCGAAAAGCGGGCATTGCTTTCTAGGAGATTCGATTTTATGGAACGCCAGAACAATAGGTCTGATAGGGACAGAAAAGAAGACAAGGAGTACATTGAGAAACTTGTCAAACTCAACCGCACGGCAAAAACCACAAAAGGTGGACGCAGTATGTCGTTTTCAGCATTGACGGTTGTTGGAGATGGAAAAGGGCGCGTTGGATACGGTTTCGGTAAAGCGAACGATGTTTCTGAGGCGATTCGCAAGAGCATCGACCGCGCAAAGCGTAACTTGGTGAACGTTCCCGTGAAAAATGGAACGCTTCCGCATGAGATGATTGGCAATTACAAGAGTTCTTCGATTCTCTTGAAGCCAGCGTGTCCAGGAACTGGAATTATTGCGGGTGGCACAGTTCGTGCCGTTATGGACGCAATCGGTATGACGGACGTGATTTCAAAATCGCTCGGTTCAAGTAGTCCAGTAAATGTGGTTCGCGCGACTTTTGATGCACTTGCGAACCTTATGGATGCTCGTGCGATTTCGTCAAATCGCGGAAAATCGTTGCAGGATATGTGGGGTTAATTATGGCAAGAATGAAGGTTACGCTCGTTAAGAGTACGATTGGACAGAAGCCTGCAAAGAAGGCGACTGTACGTAGTCTTGGTCTGAAAAAACTCAATTCTTCCGTTGAAATTGAGGACACCCCTGTTCTTCGCGGGATGGTTTCTGCGGTTTCCCACCTCGTTAAGGTGGAGGAGGCAAAATAATGGCTGATTTTATTTTGACGGCACCAAAAGGTGCTAACAAGAAAAAGCACATCGTGGGACGCGGTTCTGCTTCTGGGAGCGGTACAACTGCGGGCAAAGGCAACAAAGGGCAGCAGTCACGCTCAGGCGGAAAGACTTACGTTGGTTTTGAAGGCGGACAAATGCCGCTTTTCCGAAGAATTGCGCAGCGTGGTTTTTCAAATTATCCGTTCAAAAAGGAATACGCTTGCTTTAATTTGAGCGTTATTTCCGAGAAATTTGCTGACGGAGAAAAAGTCGATAAGGATTCGCTCGTTTCAAAAGGAATGTTGAAATCAGGAAATGGACTGGTGAAGATTCTTGGCGGTGGCGAGTTGACAAAAAAACTCTCGTTTTACGTGGATAAAATTTCCGCATCTGCAAAAGAAAAAATCGAAAAAGCGGGTGGTAGCGTCGAGTTGATTTCGGCAAAAGCATCTGCTGAAAAATCTGACAAAAAGTAGGATTCGAGGACTCTGATGGCAAATAATCCTATCGTAAATATCTTCAAAATTAAGGAACTCCGCAGTCGATTGTTCTTTACTTTTGTGATTTTTGTCGTTTTCCGTCTGGGGTGTATCTTGACGATTCCTGGCATAGATGCGAGTGCGTTGATTGCGTATTTTGACGACCTTGTAAAGCAGAATAAAAATGCCTTTGCCAGTTACATGGACTTTTTTGCTGGCGGAGCATTCTCGAACTTTTCCGTGTTCATGTTGGGCGTAATGCCCTACGTTTCCACGCAGATTATTCTCCAGTTGGCACTGATTATTTTTCCTGTTCTCAAAAGAATCGTTCAAGAAGATGGCGGGCAGCGAAAATTTGCAGCCTGGACGAGAATCGGAACGGTTTTTGTCTGTTTGATTCAGTCGTTTGCGGTAACGTTTTACGCTGACAGCATTCCAGGCGCGGTCGTTATTGACGGTTGGGCTTTTAAGGCTCTTGCCGTTTTGACCGTTACGACTGGTGCGATGATAACCGTGTGGCTTGGCGATTTAATCACAGAACACGGCATTGGAAACGGTATTTCAATGTTGATTTTTGCGGGAATCGTTGCGCGCCTTCCAAAGGCGATTGCAGACCTCGGTAGCGGAATCAGCAAGCATACGATAAATCCTGTATTTGTGGTAATCGTTATGATTATGTTCATTGCGATTATTGCGCTTGTTGTGTTCGAGCAGCGTGGAGAGCGAAGGATTCCTGTAAATTATGCAAAACGTGTTGTTGGAAAGAAAATGTACGGCGGACAAAAAACGTATATTCCGTTCAAAATCAATCCATCTGGAGTTATTCCAGTAATTTTTGCATCGTCGTTTTTGACTTTCCCACTTCAGATTGTGTCGAGCATTGGAAATAATCAGTCAATGCCACGGTGGGTATCAAAACTCTCCGTGATTTTAACGCCAACAGGCTGGTGGTATAATATTCTGCTCGTATTGTTGATTGTTTTCTTTGCGTATTTTTATACGCAGGTAACATTGAATCCGACAGAAATTGCAAAGCAAATCCGCGAAAATGGTGGAACAATTCCAGGAATCCGTACAGACAAAACCGAAGAATATATGCAAAAAGTGTTAAATCGTTTGGTTTTGCCGGGTTCTCTTTATCTTGCGTTGATTGCGGTTCTTCCAACGATTATTCAAAATATTTTTGAATTTCCGCAGTCGATTGCGATGCTTATGGGCGGAACCTCGCTTTTGATTCTTGTTGGCGTGGATTTGGACACAATGAGTCAGATTGAAGCGGTGATGAAAATGCACCACGTTGATGGTCTTGTAAAAAAAGGTAGTCTTCGTTCTCATCGACTTTAGAAAAGGGGGTAGCATAAATCGTTTGATTTATGCTATAGTTACCGCTCTATTCTGGGCGTAGAATGTAAACAAATCGTCTAACTGTACCTTATTGCAAGTTGCCATGGTTAGGCGAATAATAGTAATTTTATCCAAGGGGGGAACTTTATGAAAGTTCGTACAAGTGTAAAGCCCATTTGTGATAAGTGCAAGGTAATTAAGAGAAATGGTATTATTCGTATCATTTGTGTTAATCCAAAGCATAAACAAAGACAGGGTTAAGGAGTAACTGATGGCACGTATTGCAGGGGTAGACCTTCCAAACAAGCACGTTGTGGTTTCGTTGACTTACATTTACGGAATCGGGCGTTCTTCCGCAAAGAAAATTTGTGAAAAGACAAAAATTGACCCAAACAAAATGCTCAATGATTTGGACCAAGACGAGCAGGCAAAACTTCGCGCGATTATCGATGCGGAGTACAAAGTCGAGGGACATCTTCGGAGCGAAATCGGTCTGAACATCAAGCGTCTTATGGACATCGGTTGTTATCGAGGACTTCGCCACAGAAAAGGATTGCCAGTTCACGGTCAGCGTACACGCACAAATGCACGTACTCGAAAGGGCAAGAAAAAGACAGTTGCTAACAAGAAGAAGGCAGTCTAACAAGTAGTTAGATACGAGTGGTCGATTTTATTCGACAGATGTCTTATTGATGATGGAGGAAAGTTTAGATGCCTAACGTAAAAAAACGAAAGGAAAAGAAAAGCGTATACGAGGGCAACGTTTATATTCAGGCAACGTTCAACAATACGATTGTAACAATAACCGATTTGAAAGGAAATGCTCTGTCTTGGGCATCTTCTGGCGGACTCGGATTCCGAGGCGCAAAGAAATCTACGCCATTTGCTGCTCAGTCTGTAACAGAATCAGCGGTTCAAAAGGCTGTTAGTTATGGACTTCGCGAAGTTCATGTTTTCGTAAAAGGACCTGGGGTTGGACGAGAGAATGCAGTTCGGTCGCTTGGTGCGGCAGGATTGAAAGTAAAGTCAATTTCAGACGTAACTCCAATTCCTCACAACGGTTGCCGTCCGAGGAAAACTCGCCGAATGTAATTTCTGACACGTATTCAGAATTAAAACGGTAATAAACGAAAACAAAAATGAAAACGGAATGAAAACGTTGCAGAGAGTGATTGTGCTACAACGTTTTCTGGTTATTGTTGAGCAAAGGGGTTCGGATGGCTCGTAAAAATCTGCTGAAAGGCTTTCAAAAGCCAAAAGGCATAAAGTTTGAACATCTTGAAACAAATCCTAATTATGGAAAATTTACAGCATATCCTTTTGAAACGGGATTTGGCACTACGGTTGGAAATACGCTTAGACGGGTGCTTATGTCGTCTATACAGGGGTATGCAATTTCTAGCGTAAGGATTACTTATTACGACGCGGACGAGGTTGGACACACGATTTCAAGTGAGTTTGAGGCGATTCCAAATGTTTCCGAGGATACTTTGGAAATTTTGGACAGTTTCAAAAAACTCCGTCTGCGACTTGTCGGTGACGTGGAGCAACTCACGCTTTCCTTTGAGTTCAAAGGACCTGGAACGGTAACGAGCGATGATTTTGAACGCGCAGGGCAACTTGAAGTTCTTACAAAAGGCGAAGCGATTTTCAAAATGATGGAAGGTGCGCACGTTGAGTTTGAAGTTCAGATTGACCTTGGTCGTGGCTATGTTCCTGCGGAGGTAAACGAGCATTATGTTGAAGCTCCAGGAACAATTCCGATGGACGCGATTTTTTCACCGATAAAGCGTGTAAAATATCGCATTGAGCCGTGTCGAGTCAAACAAAGAAACGATTACGATAAACTCGTTCTTGAGATTTGGACGGACGGTACCATTTCGCCAGAAAACGCGCTTGCAGAAGCGGCACGAATCGCAAAAGACCATTTTTCGGTTTTTGTGAATTTCAATGATAGTGATTTGATTTCTGGAGACGACCTTGATGAAGATGACGAAAAAGTTCGTCAGTATTTGAGTCGTTCAGTCGAGGATTTGGACCTCACGGTTCGTTCAGCGAATTGTTTGAAAAATGCAAATATCAAAACAATCGGTGAATTGACGAAAAAAACGGAATTGGACATTGCGAAAACTCGCAATTTTGGTAAAAAAAGTCTCGCTGAGATTAAGGCAAAACTCGCGGAGTTGAACCTTACGCTCGGCATGACCGACTATAGTTATCTAAAGAATTCTTTAGATTTGACAAAGCCTATACAAAAGGAAGAATCCAATGAATCATAAAAACGGTTTTAATCCACTTTCCCGCACGACTGCTCATCGTCGGGCAATGTCGCGCAATATGGTTACTTCGCTCCTTCGATTTGAGCGAATCACGACAACGAGTTCAAAAGCAAAGGAAGTTCGTCGCGCGGCTGAAAAATTGATTACGAGAGCAAAGGTTGACAGCGTTCATAATCGGCGCATTGTGGCAAAATACATTCAGGACGAGAAAATCTTGAACAAATTGTTCACCAATGTTGGTCCTCGCATGAAAGAGCGCAACGGCGGGTACACTCGAATCTTGAAACTTGGTTTTAGACAGGGAGATGCGGCGGATGTCGTAATCCTCGAACTTGTTGATTATAAGTTGCCCTCTGACGAGGAAAACTCAGAAGCAAGTTCAGAGTCAAAATCTGAAAAGAAGAGTGCAAAGTCAAAAAAGGCTGCCGAAAAAGCGTAAAAAAATAAAAAAGGAGACTGAAAATGTCCAAATCGCATCGCGGAACTGGAGTCCGCGCTGAAGTAAATCATGGTCGCGGAAAATGCCCGCGCTGCGGAAATGAGAACGTCAAAGTTTTGTATGAAAAAGAAATTGACGGTTCAACGGTGAAAGTTTGCAAAATCTGCGCTGCAACTTTGAAAAATATTGCACGAAAAGAAGCGCGCAAGATAAAAGCCGAAAAAACAGAATCGGCTGAAGCATAAAATGAAAAGCCACTCTTTTGAGTGGCTTTTTTTTTATTTTCGCAAGGAATTTCCGAGAACTGCGATTTCGCCGATTGCTCCAGAAATTTCTTTTGCTCCCACGGAAGCGTCGGAAAGTCGGGCGGAAATTGTTGCCGTTGAACCGACTTGCTCGCTTATTGAATTTTTGATGTTTTCGGAAAGTTCCGCGATTTTTACAATCGATTCGTTCGTGGATTTTATGACTTTCTTTGCCTCTTGCGTGTTTTTGTTGTTCCGCGTGACGAGTTCAAGAATATGCTCTGCTCTTTCAACCGTTTGCGCTGCAAGCACTTTGACTTCTTTTGCGACAACGGAAAATCCTTTGCCCGCATCTCCTGCGTGGGAAGCTTCGATTGAAGCGTTGAGCGCGAGAACGTTTGTTGTTTCCGCGATTGCGTTTATTGTGGCGATTGCTTCGGAGATTTTTGACGTGCTTTCAGCGAGCGTGTTCATCGCGCGGTTTGCTCCAGAGATGAGTTCTTTTGCATTGTTCACCGTTCGGGCAACCGTCATAATGTCGTCTGAAATCGTGCGGATGCTTTCTGCAACTTCTCCCATAGAAGTGGAAACCGTGGAAATATTCGATGAAATGCCTTGGCTGTTTTCAGAAACGATGTCCGCTTGTTCTGTCATTGTTTCCACAGTTTTTTCAACAACCGTTTTATTTGTGTTCAGCGTTTTCAAAAGAATCGCTCCGTGCAAAGAACTCGAAAGTTGGTCTCGGAGCGCAACGTATGGTCCGCCGTCCGCAGGGCCTTCTTGGAAAATGATGTAGCCCAAAAAATCGTTTTGAAAATGCAATGATTCCAAAATGAGCGAATAAAAACTCGATTGTGGCAAAAATTGGTCTGGAAGGATTTTTTCGGTATCGAACAAAAATCCTTCGCGTCCAAGATTCAATCGCTCGCCGTCGCGAACGGCAAGAATCAAACGGCTTTTTGGGGGAATTTTCTTTGTTTTTTCGTAATCGCAATTTTCGTACATGATGACGTAAACGCCAGGGATTTTTAGTTTTTTGAGCGATTTTGCGAGAATGTCCATCAAAACGGGAATTTCGTAACTTGAAAGCAAGTCCGCGCTTGTGGCTCTAAGGTCAGCGTCGTATCGCAAATCCCACAGTGCGCTTTGTTTTTGCGAGCGACTGTCGAATTCGTGAATCAAAATTCGCGCTTGTTGCAACAGATTTCCCGACGTTCCTGCAAGCACCGTGCCATAAATCACGCCGTCCGCGCTTCTGTTCAAAATCGACATAAAATCTTGCCAGAGCGGAAACCGTTTTGAAATGTCGAGATAACTGTTTAGGCATTTTGTGAGTTCGTCAATAAAGTCCGAATTTTCGGTTTTGCCTTCCACGACCGCTTGCGCGTAGAGTTTTATGAGAATCGCGGTATTTTCGGTAAAAAAATCCACAACAACTTTTTCAACGTTCCGTGCGCTTGAAACGTGCGCAATAATTGAGCCTTCCGTGTCTTTTTGCCAAAGCGGGTCGGAAATCGAGGCTTCCGCTTCCTCGCGTTTCACTTCTGGGTCTTCTTTTTTGAAGAGCGAAAAAAGCGAAGTTTTCTTTTCGTCTTCGGGAAAATCGTTTCTGATGATTGCCTTTTGAATCGAAACGGATTTGCAACCGCAAGACTCGGCAAGAAGGAGCGACGTTGTGTAGCGCGACTCTTGCTCCACGGGTTGCCCGTTCATTTTGTCGATGAGCGTTTTGAATGCTTGCACCCCGATTCCTTTGAACGGCATTTCCACGGTTGTGAGCGGAGGATTGCACCACGCTGCGTCGTCGGAACCGTTGAACCCGCAAACGGCAATGTCGTGTGGAACGAGGTAGCCTTTTTTGATTAAATATTCTTGTGCGCCGATTGCGATGTTGTCACCCGCGCAAACGACCGCCTCAAAATCTTTTCCTGGAACAAGTCCGTTCTGAATAAAGCGTTCAACGGCTTTCATTCCGTCTGGAAGTCCCCAACCGCCTGGTTCAGAAATGAGTCGTTCGTCAACGGTTAGCCCGTGTTCTTCGATTGCCGTTTTATAGCCTTCGAGTCGGTCTTTTGCGTATGCGTGATGCTCAGGTCCTCGCACAAATGCGATTTTTGAATATCCGTGGACTTCGATTAAATGACTCACCAGTTCGTTCATTCCCGCAATGCAATCAGCAAAAATCACGGGATGCCCTGGCACTTTGAACGTAAGGCAGACGATATTTGTATTTTTGAATTGCGAATAATAATCGATAACGTCTTGCGTAACGTCCGACGAAGCCCAAGAAATTACGCCAGAAAACGTTTCGTCGCCAAAAAGATGATAAATGATTGACCCGTTGTCCGTGTTCAAAACAGGTCCGCGAAAAGTGATTATCGGAATCTTCTCTTTTTTGCAGTTTCCAACAATTCCGTGCCAAATATTTTTTCCCGTTGCATCAATGAGCGAGCGCGTAAGAAAGGCGATTGTATTTTTCTTCATCGAAGACTCCGTTTTTTTTGAATAGGAGTTTTTGGATTTCTCTCAAAAAACTCCAACGCTAAACGATTCCATTATACAATGATTTTTTTGATAATGCAGAGAAAAATGAAAAACGAAAAATAAAAAACGCTCCCAAAAAGAGAGCGTTTTTTTTGAGAGGAGTGCAAAATCAAAATCTTGAACGATTGATTTTATTTTTCCTTGTGCCGTCTGTCGAGTTCGGCGTAAACGTCGTTCCAAGAAACGCCTTCTTTGTGAAGAAGCACGCTCACAAAATAAATGAGGTCTGCCGCTTCCCAAATGACATCTTCGCGCGTTTCCGCTTCGTCTGTGAGTTCCTCGGATTCTTCCATGATTTTCTCGCGAACTCGGTCGTTTGTGAGCGTTGCCGTGTAACTTCCCGGGCGCGGATTTTTGAATCGTTCGGCAATAATTGCAGACAGTCGGTTGAGGGAACTTTTTTCGCCCGCTTCGGAACTAAAACACGTCCAACTTCCCGTGTGGCACGTTTCTCCGCGCGGACGAACGGTTGCAAGAATCGTGTCGCGGTCGCAGTCGGCACGCATTTTTTCCAATTCCAAAAAATTCCCGCTCGTTTCGCCTTTTGTCCACAGTGTGTTGCGTGTGCGCGAAAAAAACGTGAGTTTTCCCGTTTCAAACGATTTTTCGATTGCCTCACGGTTCGCGTAGCCGAGCATTAAAACCTCGCCCGCCGTGCTTTGCGCAATGACGGGAATCAATCCGTCCGTTTTTTTCCAGTTGAGGCACGAAACAAACGAATCTTTGAGCGAAATTGCGCCCGTGTAAAGAGCCATGCCGAGTTGCACATCGCAGTTCATTTTTTCGAGTTGCTCGATTTCTTCGAGAGAGCGGACTCCGCCAGCCACGACCACGCGACACGAAACGGCTTCGCGTAAGGCGTGACAAGAATCCATATCGGTTCCGCCCATAAGTCCTTCTTTTTCTACCGCCGTGAACAAAAGTTCCGAAGCGTATTTTTCAGCCGCTTTTGCCCCTTCGATGAGCGAAATGTCCACGGTTTGCGTCCAGCCTTTTACGGCAATTTTTCCGCCAATGGAGTCCACGCTGATAATGACGCGCTGTTTTCCTATTGCCGCGCACAATTCTTCCAAAAATGATTCGTTAAGGATTTTTCCGCTCGTAGGATTTTCGCTCCACGCCGCGCTTCCCACGATGACTTTTTCTGCGCCAAGCGAAATCAATTCCCGCGCTTTTTTTACGCTCCGAATCCCGCCGCCAACGCGCACGTTTCCTTTTCTGAGCAAGGATTTTAGAAGAGCCGTGTTTGGCGTGTTTCCTTTTTCGTCCGTGTTTCTAAGAGCTTGGTCCAAGTCAATGATTGCGACTTCGCCGTAGCGGTCAAACTCTTTTATGAGAGAATCAGCGTCATCTCGCTGAATTGCCAAATCTTTTCCGTTTTTGAGCTGCACAACGTGCCCGCCCTTCATGTCTATTGAAGCGATAACCATAATGCTCAAAATTATAGCAAAAATCTTCCGTTGAATCGATAAGTAGAAAAGTTCTTTGCCGATTTTATGCGTTAGCGTTATACTCTTTTTGTTTGAAAAAACACAATTTTTACCATAAGGAGATTTTTATGGAAACAATCATAACTACGAGTTCTTTTGAAGCGGAAGTGAAAAAGTCGGCTCTTCCCGTTCTCGTTGATTTTTGGGCGACTTGGTGCGGTCCTTGCAAAATGATGGGACCAATCGTTTCGGAACTTTCCGAGGAACTTGCTGGAAAAGTGAAAGTGTGCAAAGTCGAAGTCGATGAAAACAGCGAAATTGCCGAACGATTCGGTGTAATGAGCGTACCGTGCTTTATTTTGTTCAAAAACGGTAATGAAGTTGCAAGGTCTGTCGGCGGTCAATCAAAAGACGTTTTGAAAACGTTTGCCCTTCAATAAAAATGTGCGATTTTTGACTTTTCGGTTTTCTTTATAAAAATGTCGGAAAAGTCAAAAAAATTGCATGATTTTTTCATTATTCGTGGATTATAATCTAAAAAGTTGAACTTGAGAGTTTTTGAACTTTTGAGCAACAAAAAAAATAGTAAACAGGACAAACGGAGGAAAAAAACGATGAAACTTACAAAAAAACTCATTGCGGTTTTTGTGCTTGCTTCTTCAATGGTTGTTGGAGCGTTTGCAGACACATTGTGTGCAAACGATGTTGACGTTGGCGATATTTCTGGAAAGAAAGTCGTGGGTTCGTTTACTTTGATTGGTGCTAGCGACAAACCAATCAAAGTAGAGGATAAAACAAAAGACCCAAAAGTTGACGGTTCGCTCCTTTTTACAAAGCGACTCAATTTTAAGGGCGTTGGAAAGGCGGGTTGCAAAATCCAGTTTACGGCAAAAGCGGGCGAAAAAGTTGATGTTTGGGCGATGAGTTCGTCAAAAACTGACGGTCGTCCCGTGCAACTTTTGAACGAAAAAAACAAAACCGTTGGAAGCGCAGATGTCAGCAAATACGAGGGCGACACGGTTTCCAAAGTGTCGTTTACCGTTCCTGCTGACGGAACGTACTATGTGACTGGAAAAGGTGGTGGAATCTACGTCTATCAGGTTTCAGTCGGAAAATAAGTTGAGCAAAATTGTAAAAACGCGGGTGATTTGCCCGCGTTTTTGTTTTATTCCCATCGAAAAATTGGACACTTCAAAAAAAATCGAGTAAAATTACGGGAAATATTTTCAAAGGAGTTTTTTATTATGAAGAAAATCAACTCTGCGGCAGTTTTACTTGCTGCCGTTGCGTTCTCATTTGCGCTTTCTGCGTGTTCAAAAACGGAGTCAAAAACGCCCGCTCCATCTCCAGCGTCTGAAGCGTCGGCGAGTGCAGAACCTGCAAAATCGGAAGCACCAGCGGCTGCGGCTTCTTCGAGCGACCTTATCAACAAGCAGATTTCTGGAATCTACATGAGCGCAAACGACCTTGATGCAGGGACTCTTACCGAAGTTACTGCGGCGGAAGACGGATTCTCGCTCAACGCGACTGAAGATAAGACGCTCGAAATTCAGGACATCGCAAAAAATCCAGTTACCGTTGGCGATGACACGTTCACCAAGCGAATTTCTACAAAAGGTTCTGGAAAGGCTGAGTTCCGAAACATTTCGTTTCCTGCAAAAGCGGGAGATTCGATTATCGTTTACTGCGGAAGTTCGTCAAAGAGCGACCCGCGCCCGCTTCATGTTGTTAACGTTGATTCTGGCGAAGAGGTCGGCACGATTACGATGGCAGCGGACGGAAGCAAAAACGTTACTGTTGACGAAGTAATCGCTCCAAAAGACGGAACGTATTGCGTCTTTTCAACGAGCGGAACGGGATACATTTATCAAATCAAAGTTGGGAAGTAGTTAAAATAACAGTCTTTTTTGTTGCGGGCAGCAAAAAGTTAAAGTAAAATCAAAAACGCAGGATTTTCCTGCGTTTTTTTGTATTTTGCAAGGAGAAAAAATGAAGTTCAGGACAACAATCAAAGCGGGACTTTTGGTTGCGCTTTCGTTTTTTGCGGCGGGAAATCTTTCTGCTGCGGAACGAAAGGCGTGGGCAGACGTTTCCGCGCCAGTCATTACGGGCATTACGTTGACAGGTCCAAACGAAGTTACGGTGAGTTTTAACGCGCTTACAAGTAACGACGGTGGCGACAAAGGTAGCGTTTCCATGAAGTCCGATAACGGGGCTTCGGGAAAAATCGATTTTGGAAAAACCAGAAAAGAAGAAAAAACGGCAGTCTTTGAGATGAAGCAGACTGGAAATTACACGTTCTCTGTTTCTCTTGAAAGAAAAGGCGAGGCGGCAAAGGCGAGCGAACCGAAAGTTTTTCAGTATACGCTTCCACTTGTAAAACCGACCGTTTCTCTTTTGAATGTTGGAAATTCCACGGTTCATGTTGAGTGGGATCCCGTTGACGAAGCGGACGGCTATATTGTTTCGTATCGAAACGAGAACGGCGGAACCACAACAATGCCAAAGGTTTCTTCTTCGACTTTTGAGGCGGATGTTACGCTTCCCGCTGAAACCGTAACATTTGTAACCGTTTCGGCGACACGCGGAAGCGAGCGGAGCGATTCTAAACCTCAAAAAAAGACTGTGAAGGCGGACGCGGAGCGCATTTGGACTTTTACGGAATTCGGAACGAGTACAAAAAATACGCGAAATCGTATGGAAATGATTGATTCCGACGACCTCACATTCAAACTATATTCGTGTATCGTTGGAAAAGATGGCGCGATTCTTGAAAAGGGCGGAAAATTCGAGTCTTATTTTGACGGTCTTTCTTTCTACTATACAGAAATTGACCCGTACAAAGAAAACTGGGAGTTGACCGCAACGGTTACTGTCGATTATCAAAATCCAATGCCAGATGGACAGGAAGGATTCGGGCTTATCGCAATGGATAAACTCGGAATCGATGGCGAGCCGATGGTTGTAGCGTATACAAACTCTGCGGGTATTATTTCCCGAAAATACACAACGCACGTAAACGGTGTCAAAAAGGAAATCAAAAATGGACTTGGCGCACGATTCGTTTCGGGGCTTACCGACGAAGTTATCGCTTTGGGTGACGCGGGAATCTCAAAACTCGGAAAGTCTGAGTCGAATGCGTTTAGTTACGACCAGGCGAGCGACGCGATAAAGTCAGGCGATGTGTATAGGATTACGCTCAAAAAAGACAATACGGGATACCACTCGATTTACAAGCGGGAAATCGCCTCCGAAGATACGGTTGAAGAATTTATCATGTATGACAAGGATAATCAAAAACTGACTCAACTTGATAAAGATTCCGTATACGTTGGATTTGCGGTTGCGCGTGGCGTGAATGCGACGTTCAGCAACGTTGTGTTCAATGTAACCGACCCAAAAAACGACCCGCCCGCAGTTGACGAGCCGCCAGAACTTGTGCCGCTTGCAACAACGATTGACTGCCCGACGACTTGGTATGACCAAAAATATCCGTTTGTGTTTACGTCAAATGCAAAAGGCAAAATTTCTGTTGTGTCAAAAGACGGGCAGACGCTCATTGACGGTGAAGCGGTTGAGGCGAATACTGATTACAAAAAGACGATTCAAATTCAAAAGGGAATCAACGACTTGCTTGTTACGTTTGACCCAGAGGACGGGTGGCAGCCTGGTGAGAATCAAGTTGTCGCGCAATACGACCGTGAACTCAAAATCTACGAGCAAAATTACAAATCTGTAACGTATACACATACGATAATTTCAATGACCTACGAGGGAAAGCAACTTTTCGTTTCGAGCGAAGGTTCGGCTTTGGGCGACGGAACGCGGGAAAAACCGCTCGATATTCGTTCCGCGATAAGTTATTGTAAGCCTGGGCAAGAAATCGTGCTTTTGGGCGAGAAAATCTATATCACGAACGGCGGACTTTTAATTGAGCGCGGAAACGACGGAACTCCAAATGCGCGAAAAGTCATTCGTCCAGAAGAGGGCAAGCGCGTTGTTCTCGATTTCAGTTCTTCGGGAGCAAAAGTATCTGCTATAAATCTTTATGGAAATTACTGGGATTTCAAAAATATCGACATTACGCGCACTCCAGACGACACAAAAGGCTTGCAAGTTGCTGGAAATTACAACCGAATTATCATGGTTGACACGTATTTGAACGGCGACACGGGAATCCAGATTTCTGGACGTTCGAGCGAACCGTTTGAAAAATGGCCACACGATAATTTGATTTACGGTTGCGAGTCATTTGGAAATGCTGACCCTGCGCAAAACAACGCAGATGGATTTGCGTCAAAACTCACGGTTGGAGATAACAACGTTTTCAGAAACTGCGTTTCTCACCACAACGTTGATGACGGTTGGGATTTGTACGCAAAAGTCGAAACGGGACCGATTGGCGCGACACTCCTCGACAACTGTATCACCTACGCCAACGGCACAAAACTTGACGGCACGGGTCAAGGCGACGGAAACGGTTTCAAAATGGGTGGCGACGGAATCAACGTTCCGCATATTTTGAGAAATTCGATTTCTTGGGGAAATGGCGTAAACGGAATTACGTGTAACTCGAACCCCGGTCTGAAATTGGAGCACGTAACGTCGTTCGGAAACGGTAAATACAACGTAACGCTCTACGGAAAAGGCAACGCCGAAGCATATCCGAGAACGTTTGAAACAACGGGAGTTCTTTCGATTGACGGTGGCGCGGGAGATGACATCGCCGAAGTCAAAAAGCACAATCCTGAGCAAGTTGCGGACAGCACAAACTTCTTCTACAACGGGGCGAAGGGCGTGAACTCCGAAGGCACTCAACTCGATAAGAGCGTGTTTGTGAGCGTTGATATTGCAAAGTGGCAAAACGGCTACAACGCCGACGGCACGTTTAACCGCATTCCTCGGAGCGCGGACGGCGTGTTCGATTTGGGAGACCTTTTCAAAAAGGCTTCTGGCGCACCAAAAACGGGCGCAGACTACAACGCGACAAAGTTCGCACTTCCGTCATCGAGCGGTTCGTCAGTGCCAGTCGTTCCAGTTGTGATTGTCCTTGTGGTAATCGCTTGTGCGGCTTGCTTTGCGGCAACTCGTAAGAAAAAGTAATTAGGAACGTTTTTCAAAAAGCGCGGGTTTTTCCCGCGCTTTTTCTTTTGGACGCAACAAAAAAAGAGATTCTCGATTTGAATCAAGAATCTCTTTGCATTGAGCCGACTATCGGACTTGAACCAATCACCTGCGCGTTACGAGTGCGCTGCTCTACCGGATGAGCTAAGTCGGCAAAATAGAAAATGGGACATCTTGGATTTGAACCAAGGACCAAAGGATTATGAGTCCTCTGCTCTAACCGCTGAGCTAATGTCCCAGCGGAATAAAACGATTCTAGCAGAAATCGCCGAATTGTGTCAACACTCCCGCTCAAACTTCAAAATAAAAGATTTCGCGGGAAAATCGACTATGTTCGTTTTATAAACTCGGTGAGCATTTGAGACGTTTGCTCAATTCCGAGCGTGTTTGAGTTTACAAGAAGGTCATAATTTTTTCTGTCGCCCCACACATCTTCCGTGAACGTGTTGTAGTGATTCGCTCTGCGTTTATCGACTTGCTGAACGGTTTTTCGCGCATCTTTTTCTGGAACTTTGTAATGCTCCACCGCGCGCGACACTTTTGCGTCAAGGTCCGCGTAAATAAAAATGTTCAAAAGGTCGTCTTTTTTCACAAAATCGCTCGTTCTGAGAATGTAATCCGCGCACCGCCCGACGATTACGCACGGCTTTGTTACGAGCGAAAGAATGATTTTTCGTTCTGCGTTAAAAACTTGGTCAGCCAACGGAAGCGCATGCGTGCCGATTTGCTGCGCCCCCGCTCCAACGTTTTGACCTGCGTAACTCGTTCCCAAAAGAAGATTGTAAAGCCAGCCCGATGAAAGATTTTGTTCGGTTTTCTCGATGAACTCTGCGGCAAGTCCGCTTTCCTCCGCTGCCATGTCGATTATTTCGCGGTCGTAAAAATCGTAACCGAGATTTTCGGCAACTGTTCGCCCAATAACGCGCCCGCCAGAGCCAAACTCTCGGCTAATCGTGATGATTTTTTTCATATTCTCCTCCTTTTTTGAGTTTTTGAACGAGCCAATTATACCACGATTTTCGCGCTAAAAAGCGAGGATTTTTATGCCGATTTTTGCCAAAATCTCCTGTACGGTAGAGCCGCTCGGTTGCGCCTTGTTCAATTCTCCGTTTACGAATAATTCGCCTTTTTCCGTTTTTCCAAAAAGAGCGTGCGCATTAAAATTGAGCGAAAGCCTTTTTGAGAGGTCGAATTCAATTTCAAATGGAATTTTGATTTTTGAAAAAACGGCGGATTGCGTTTGCCTGTATTTTGTTTCGCTTCCGTGATGCGTGTCCGTTGCGTCTGTGTACGAATAAGCCGAAAAAAAAGCGCCAAAGGAAATTGTGCATTTTTTTGAAATCGAAAATTGCACTTTTGAGCCAACCCAAAAAACAATCGAATATCGTTCGTAGCCAACGCCAGCAAGAACAGAACGCACGTATTTTTGTTTTTCTTCGCTCCAGTAGTATTCTGAAGGGTAGTGCTTTGACGTTTCATCAAAGTACCATTTTGTGTCGTCGGAGTAAAATCCTTCCGCGTTTTTTCGCTCAAACGAATCGAATGTGTATTTTGTCTGAAAAATGGGAATTATCGAAAAAATCGTATCAAAATCAAAATGCCGCCCAAACGAAAGCGAAAAACCAACATTATTTTGCGCAATATTTTCTCCAAACGAATAACGCGTTTTCATCGTGCGGTCTTTTTGATTGAGCCAATCGGAGTCGCGCATTTCGCCACATTCTGCGGGAAGCGCGATTTCAAAACCCGCCGTAACAAAAAACGATTTGAACGAAATTTCTGCGTCTGCGCCAAGCAAAAAAAGATTTTTTTCCCATTCCAACAGACTTATGATTTCGTGATTTTTGCTCGAATTGTATATTTTTTCTTCAAGAACGCCGTGGGTAATTCCACAATTTGGCAAAATCGAAATCGAAAATCCTTCAGAGAAAAGCGCGTTCAAAAATAGAAAAAAAAGCGAAAAAAAAGCGAAAAACGTTTTCATTTTTTTGTTTTATTAGAAAATGTTCGCTGGAAGTGGCGGTTGAGCCTGTCGAAACCACAAATATTCATTGTGATTTCGATACGACCTTCGGTCTACTCAATCTCCAATTCCAGCATACTTTCTGTAACATTATCAATTTTTCACATAATTTTGAATCGGCAGCCAAAGCGCACCAAAACGAACCATTCGTCTGCGCCGCCTTCAACAGTTTCTTTTTTGTATTTGCGGCTTTCGATTGATTTTGAATAATTTGTGCCTTGGTCTGTGAACGAAAAAAATCCGTCCGTGGCTGCAAAAAATTCGATTTTTTTTGAAAAAAGATAAAAAAATCGAAGCCCCGCTTTTATGCGCGTAAAAAAACTGTACACTTCGTCCGCGTAATCAGTTCCGCTTTTGTAGTCAACGTCCCAATGCCTGTCATAAGAAATCGAGCGACTAAAAGGCGAAATTGCCGCGTTTGCCTCAATCGAAAATCGAGAAAAATTTTTTGGCAAGAAACGTGCAGAAAATCCCACATAAGCAAGAATCGCGTCGCGCTCGTAGTCGATTCCGCCTAAAGATTTCGACGGATATTCTGTGGCGTAGTCGCTGTTCCATTCGTGATTTTTTTTGTCTTTTGAGTTTGCGCTGTCTGCGTACCAGCCGTGTCCGTTTCGCGCTTCAAATCGAAACGTGGAATATTCAAATTCTGCGGTCGGAGCGATTTTCCATTCGCTTGAAATCTGAAAGTCAAAACCGATTTTTGCGCAAAAACCAAAGTCGTATTTGAGGCGATTTTCGCTTTCGGAATAATTCGTTTTCATGCCCCAGTCTTCGCTATTTTGCCAGTCTGAATCTGCCATAATTCCGCTTTCGCACGGAATGTCAAAAGAAAAATCGAGCGTTGTAAAAAATTGTTTGAATCCGCTTTGAACCGAAAAATCAAAGCACGGAATCCATTTTTCGTCCCAGTTGAGTTCGCTTAATTTTTTCCATTTTCCGTTGTATTTTTGAAAAACGTACTCGCCGATTTCTCCGCGTTTTATTCCAAAACTGCCGTCAACAAAAAGTGAAAAATCTTTTTGCGAAAGTGCAAACGCCGAAATCGAGAAAAATGCAAAAATGAGCGAGAAAAGTGATTTTTTCATATAGTTTGTCTTTTTGTAAAAATAGTATACAGGATATGCGTTTGTATGTCAAGAAAAGTCATTTGACTTCAATTTGAAACGCGGTCAGTTTTCAAACCGCTTTATTTATGTATATTAATTTCCATAATTTCATCAAAATTGCAACAGAGCGTTTTTGCAAGCGCGTTGATTACTTCTCCTGCCGCCTTGTTGATGTCGTTCTGTCGCTGTTCATACAGTTGAATCATGCGGAGCGAAACGCCAGAAAGTTCGGCAAGCTCGGCCTGAGTAAAGCCGCGTGATTTGCGGAGCGTTTGCAAGCGCGTGGGGGAAGCCATTTTGTTTTTGAGAATGATTTTGTTTGCCACGCTGACAAATTTGGAGATGTCCGCCTCGTGCAGAATGTAGCGCGAAAGAATTTCTGACGGCACAAGCCCGTATTCCTGCAAGTCCGCAAAGCGCAAGCCCGAATACCACTGATAGTACGCCAGTGCCCAGCCAAGCCAGAATTCCGCGCCTTCCGAAACAAAAAAATCCTGCGGAACAGAAGGAATCTGCTGCCCCATTTTTTGCAGAACCCGCTCGCACAAGTCAATGCCCGACATGCCGACGATGTATTTTGGGTTCGCGTGCCCAAATTTTTCTGCCACGCCCGACTGAATAAAGTAGAGAAAAAATTGATTCGGCTCGTACTGGAGCGAGCGGAGCGCGTAGTCAAACATGACCGCAAGATTCTGCTGTGCGTCAGTCAAATAAAATTGCTGGTATGCGTGGGTCGCCATGTTTTACCCCTCCTCGGATTAAATCCATTACGAAAATTGCATTGGAATCGGTGATTTCGGATTCGGAACGCATCTCAAAGAATGTTTTTCGCGCCGCCGTGTCACGGAGCATTTTTTTGGGATAGTACAGATTTCGCTCGGCAACGCTCGCCCCCGCAAACTGCAACTGGCTGAACGCTTTTTTTGACTTTATGACGATTTGTATGCCCAGTTTTCCTAGATACATGGCGCGGTTGAGTTTTTGCAGCGAAATCGTGTTGTTTAAAAAAGCGTTTGCAAACGAAAAATAGGAATCGTCGGCGCGGTAGCCTACAATCACATCGTATGCCTGGTACGGAACTGAAAAATTCTGCAAGAGATAGGATTTTGCCGTCCGCGCAACGCTTGAAGAAAGTTCGAATGTGCGGTTTTCGACCAAAATGGAAAGCCAGTTTAAGATGTTGTATTCATCGCTTGCCAAATTGAGGGTGGTAAGCCCGTCCAAATTAAGCAGGTATTCGTTTGCAAATCCGTCGTTTTCTTCTGAAACGCCCCATTCTTTTGCCAGCTCTTTGGTCTCGGTGCAATAAAAACCGTAGCCGTAATCATTTTTGGGATTTCCAAAATGAAACTGGGGAGAAGGAATTTCGTTTGGTGAGCCGTGATAGAGCCGAATCTGTGCCATAACAACCAACTATCGGTATAGCGATATATCGTTATACCGATAGTTCTATTATACCCAAAACCTTTCCTTTTGCAAGGAGATTTTCACCTTTTCTTCCCTATTTTTCTGATTTTTCCAGCGAATCCGCGCCAAAAATGGATTTGAGTTGCTTGCGCGTGGCTTCCATGTCTTTTTGATACGGCGCGGTAAAGGTCATCGCCTCGCCCGTTTTGGGGTGCGTAACGGTCAGTTGGTAGGCATGGAGCGCGAGCCGTGAGAGGAGCGGTCGTTCGGAAGTCTCGTCGCCGTTCCAGCGTTTTTTGATTTCTGAGAGAAGAACGGGGTGCTGATTTCCCGAATAGAGCGGATCGCAGACGATTGAAATACCGAGCGACTGCAAATGCACGCGGATTTGGTGGGTGCGCCCTGTGCGCGGTCGGGCTTCAATCCAGGAATATTTTCCGCACGAGCCGAGATTTTTGAAGTCGGTGACGGCGGCTTTGCCGTATTTTTGATTTAAGACCGTGCGGTGTCGTGCGTCTCCGTCAACGAGCAATTTTGAATCGACTTTTTTCGTTTCCCACATCGGATGCCCCAGGACGAGCGCGTGATAGATTTTTTCAACTTCGCGGTTCTCGAACTGCATCGAAAGATTTCTGTGCGCTTCGGCATTGCGGGCATAAATCACGCAGCCGCTCGTGTCCTTGTCGATTCGGTGGACGGCGAACAATTTTCCGAATTCTTTTTCGGCTTCGGCATCAAGGCGGGGAGCATTCTCATCGTAACGGTCGGCGGCAATCAAAAGCCCGCTTCGCTTGTTCAAAACGACAATATCTTCATCACTGTAAATGACGGTGTAATCGGGTGTGAATTTCATTTGCGCCAATTATAGCAAAGGAGCGAGGAAAAGTCAGCGGAATGGGGGAGCGAATCGACGCATATTTTTTTGCGATTTTAGAAATCTCGCTGATTCGTTTTTCAATTTCGATAGCGCGTGTCAAAATAGCCCGAAAATCTTTCGCTCAAAGATTTTCGGTCGTGAATTGTTTGATGAATTGCTCGCCGTTTTCTTCAAAAGCAATGTCTATCAAAAATTTCTCTCTGTGCCTTTTTCCAACGCGCTCAAAAAATTTCGTCACGCTTTGAACCGTTCCGATTGCCGTTTTGTTTGTTTTTATGGTCAAAGCAATTTCAAAAATCTCTCGCACCGATAAAAAAAATCCAATGCCAAAAATCAAAACAAAGAGAATATACGCTCCTTTTTGAAAAAATCCGTTCATTGCACGATTCCGATGAAAAAATTATAGCAAAAGAAATGGGGAGTTTGAGCGGTGAACAATGAAAAAAAAATCGGTATACTAAAAATTGATTTTGGACGAATCCGCATTTTTTTTGGGGGAGGCAGTTGTTTTCAAAACCGACGTTTTTTGAACAACTCGATTTTATGTTATCGTGAAGAAATTTGTTTTTTTCTGCATTTTTTTGTGTTCGATTTTGCTCAACAGTTTTTCTGAAATCCCAGACGACGCGGATTTTTGGAGCGATTTTCCAGATGAACCTCTCGCCGATTTTCTTGTTTCAAAAATGGACGATTCGGAACTTTTGTCGCAGATTTTTATGTTTGGTTGGGCGGGGCAAGAGCCGAGCGACCTTTTGAATCGCTGGATTTTGGAGCGCGGACTTGGAAGTGTGAAAGTGTTTGGCTGGAACACCGACGACACGCTTCAAGTTGCACGGAGCGTTGCGTCGGTGCAAAAAAAATCGCAATCAAGAAGACTAAAAATCCCGCTTTTTGTTGCCACCGACCAAGAAGGCGGCTGGATTCGGCACGTAAAAGGAAAAACGTCGGAAACGCCTGGAAATATGGCGATTGGCGCAAGCGGACTTTTGTTTGACGCATATTGGTCGGCGTTTTACATTTCGCGGGAACTTCACGCGCTTGGCATCAATATGAATTTTGCGCCCACGGTTGATTTGTACACGAACGTTCGCTCCACGGTAATCGGTTCGCGCTCGTTTGGCACGGACGAAAAAAACGCGGGCGAACTTGGCGCGGCTTTTATGAAAGGCACGGTGGACGCGGGCGTGATTCCCACGGCAAAGCATTTTCCAGGACACGGCGACACTTCGCTCGATTCTCACGGAAAACTTCCAGAAATCGACGTTGACGAAAAAATGCTTTTTTCGCGGGAACTCGTGCCGTTTAAGCGTTTAATCGACGAGCATATTCCCGCAATAATGAGCGGTCATCTTTCGTTTCCAAAAATCATGCCAAATGGAGAACCTGCTTCGCTTTCAAAAAAATTCTTAAAAGAGATTTTGCGCGAAAAACTCGATTTTTCGGGGCTTATAATCACGGACGACATGATGATGAATGGCGCTACGATGTACGCGGGGAGCATTTCGGCGGCGTTTACAGACGCGATTCGCGCGGGAAATGACATAATTCTTTCTTCAACGACCGCTGAATTAAACGAAAATCTGTGGACAAAAAATCTGTTTCTTATGAAAACTGACCCCGAATTTCGACATTCTGTGCAAAATTCCGCTCATCGCGTGATTCTCAAAAAACTCGCGTATTTCAAAGGAAAAAATGCCGCCCCGCTTTTTCCAGACGAAAAAACGGTTTTGGACAGCGTTCCAGACAAAGACGGACAGAAATTCTTTTTATCTCAAGCGTGTCGGGCGGTTACGGCGTACAAAACGGGCGATTTTCCGTACAAACGAAAATCGGGCGAGCGCGTTCTGCTTGCGGGGCAAAACGAGTTTGATTCTTTTTTTTCGGAAGCGCGAAATCGCTACGGAACTGATTGCTCTCAATTCAAATTCGATTACGAGTTGGGACCTGTTCAAACTGATTGGATGGGAAATCACATTGTTGACATTGCTTCTGGGTACGATACGGTGATTTTTTGCGTCGCAAACGAGCGCAGTGCCCAGATTGCGCAGCGGCTCAAAAATCTCAGAAAGCGAGTCATCATTCTTTCGGTTTTAACGCCCGCGCCTGTGCTTGATTTTTCTTGGGCTGACACAATTTTGTTTGGGTACAGTTATTCGCCGTATTCATTTAAGGCGTTGTTTGGCGCGCTAAACGGCGAATTTGAGCCTCGCGGAGAACTTCCGCTCAAAAATTTTTCAAAAAAATAATTTTATCCTTGACGATTCAGAGCGGAATTTATTATTTTTTAGTCAGACAGAGGAAAAAATGAGCGAAAAAGAAAAGGAAACGGAAGACGATTCTGTTCCGTCAGAAAACGAAGCAGAAATCAACAATTCCGAGTCGGATGCGGACGCTCCAAAAACCGAAAAGTCCGAAAAATCCGAGGAGAGCGCGGACGAGAAAATCGCGCGGCTTGAGAAAGAAATCGAGGACTTGAAGAAGGACGCGCTCTACAAGGCGGCGGAGAACGACAACTGGCGCAAGCGCATGATTCAGCAGCGCGAGGACGCGGTGTCGTTCGCGAACGAGAGCCTTCTTTCGGACCTGCTCGAAAGCCTTGACAACTTCGACCGCACGATTGAGGCGGCGGAGAGCGCGACGGACGCGAAGTCGATTGCCGACGGCGTGAAGATGGTGAGCAAGTCGCTCGTGAGCATGCTTGAGAACAAGTACAGCCTTTCGGGCTACGGCTCGGTGGGCGACGCGTTCGACCCCGACCTGCACGAGGCAATCGGAATGCAGGAGGGCGACGTTCCCGACGAGCAGCTTGCCGCCGTGTACTTGAAGGGCTACAAGCTCAAGGACAAGGTCATCCGCCACGCGAAAGTGATGGTGGTCAAGCCCAAGGCTTGAGTGAAAATCCGCAGATTCGCAGGGATTGATGAAATGAATCTGCGGAATAAAAAAGCGTACAAGCGTGTATAAAAATCGAAAGCCGATTCCGAATTGGCTTTGTGGAGGATACGATTATGGGAAAGATTATTGGCATTGATTTGGGCACGACGAACTCGTGCGTTTCGGTCATGGAAAACGGCTCGCCAGTCGTCATCCAGAACTCTGAGGGCGGGCGGACGACCCCTTCAATCGTCGGCTTCACGGCGAAGGGCGAGCGAATCGTGGGCCTTCCCGCGAAGAACCAGATGGTCACGAACCCGAAGAACACGGTCTACTCGATAAAGCGGTTCATCGGGCACCGCTACTCCGAGCTCACGGGCGAGGCGAAGCTCGTTCCGTACAACGTGAAGGACAACGGGCAGGATGTGCGCGTGGAAGTGAGCGAGGGCGGGCAGAACAAGGAGTTCAGCCCGCAGGAAATCAGCGCGTTCATCCTGCAGAAGATGAAGAAGACGGCCGAGGACTACTTGGGCGAGAGCGTCACCGAGGCGGTCATCACCGTTCCGGCGTACTTCAACGACTCGCAGCGGCAGGCGACGAAGGACGCGGGAAAAATCGCGGGACTCGACGTGAAGCGCATCATCAACGAGCCGACGGCGGCCGCGCTCGCGTTCGGAATCGACAAGGACCAGTCCAAGGAGCGCACGATTGCCGTCTACGACTTGGGCGGCGGCACGTTCGACATCTCGATTCTGGAGCTTGCCGACGGCGTGTTCGAGGTGAAATCGACGAACGGCGACACGCACTTGGGTGGCGACGACTGGGACCGCGCGATTGTGAACTGGCTCATCGACAGTTTCAAGGCGGACACGGGAATCGACTTGAGCGGCGACTCGATGGCGCTCCAGAGATTGCGCGAGGCGGCTGAGAACGCGAAAATCAGCCTGTCGAACCAGACATCAGTTGACATCAACCTTCCGTTCATCACGGCGGACGCGACGGGGCCGAAGCACTTGCAGAAGAGCCTGACGCGCGCGCAGTTCGAGCAGATGACGGACAATCTCTTCGAGCGCACGAAAGAGCCGTGCCGGAAGGCGATGGCGGACGCGGGAATCGACGCGAGCAAAATCGACGAGGTGCTTCTCGTCGGCGGCTCTTCTCGAATGCCGAAAGTGCAGGAAATCGTCAAGCAGATTTTCGGGAAGGAAGGCTCGAAGGGAGTGAACCCTGACGAGGCGGTTGCCGTGGGAGCCGCGATTCAGGGAGGCGTCATCACGGGCGACGTGAAGGACGTTCTCCTTCTCGACGTGACCCCGCTTTCGCTCGGCATCGAGACGATGGGCGGCGTGTTCACCACGCTCATTCCGCGCAACACGACGATTCCGACCAAGAAGAGCCAGATTTTCTCCACGGCGGCGGACGGGCAGACGGCGGTCACGATTCATGTCCTCCAAGGCGAGCGGCAGATGGCGGCGCAGAACCGCACGCTCGGAAACTTCAACCTTGAGGGAATCCCGGCCGCTCCGCGCGGCGTTCCGCAAATCGAAGTCACGTTCGACATCGACGCGAACGGCATCGTCCACGTTTCGGCGAAGGACATGGGGACGGGAAAGGAGCAGCACATCCAAATCACGTCTTCGAGCGGTTTGAGCGAGGACGAGATAAACCGCATGGTGAAGGACGCGGAGGCGCACGCCGACGAGGACAAGAAGGCGCGCGAGGCGGTGGACGTGCGGAACGAGGCGGACAGCCTCATCCACGGAACGGAAAAGAGCCTTTCCGAGCTTGGCGACAAGGTGGGCGCGGCGGACAAGCAGGCAATCGAGGACGCGACGGCGGCTTTGAAGAAGGCCTTGGAAGGGAACGACACCGCCGACATCAAGGCGAAGACCGAGGCGCTGAAGCAGGCTTCCTACAAAATCGCCGAGGAGCTCTACAAGCAGCAGGGCGCGGCGGGAGCGCAGCCGAACGCCGGCGCGCAGCCGGGGGCTTCTGCTTCAAATGGCGGTGGCGACGAGCCTGAGTTTGAGGTTCACGATAACTAAAAAAAGAGAAAAAGGCTAAAAAATACCTCCGTCGCTGTGGCGGGGGTATTTTTGCGCAGAAAAATGGGGCGGAATCATGGCGACAAAAAGAGATTATTACGAAGTTTTGGGGATTTCAAAAAATGCGTCCACGGACGAAATCAAAAAGGCGTACAGAAAACTTGCCGTAAAATACCACCCAGACAGAAATCCTGGAAACAAAGAGGCGGAAGAAAAATTCAAGGAAGCGACCGAAGCATACGAAGTGCTTTCCGATGAAAAAAAACGCTCTTCTTATGACCAGTTTGGCTTTGCTGGCGTTGACGGAGCGACGGGCGCGGGTTTTGGAAGCCGAGCGGCTCAAGATTTTGCCGATTTATTTGGCGGAATGGGCGGTTTTGGAAGCATTTTTGAAATGTTTGAAAACAGTTTTGGCTTTGGCTCATCTCGTTCTCGGAGCGCGAATTCTGCGATGGACGGCGAAAGTTTGAGATATGACCTTGAACTTTCTTTTAAGGACGCTGCCTTTGGAACAAAAGCCGACCTCAAATTTCGCCACGAAGAAGCCTGCTCGTCTTGTAACGGAACGGGCGCGGCTGCTGGCGGAAAGCGTGTCAAATGTCCGAGTTGCAACGGAAGCGGGCAGACGATTCGTTCATCAGGATTTTTTTCGATTCAACAATCGTGTTCTGCGTGTAACGGAATGGGCAGCAAAATTGACAAACCGTGTTCAAAATGCCACGGGCGTGGCTCTGAAACTGTCTTAAAGCACATCACGCTCACGATTCCCGCGGGCGTGGAAAATGGACGGCGCATGGTGCTTCGCGGCATGGGAAACGTGGGCGTGAACGGCGGACAGGCGGGCGACCTTGTTGTTTTAATCCGCGTTTCTCCGCACAAATTCTTTGAGCGAAACGGTAGCGACCTTTATTGCGCCGTTCCAATAACGTATGCGCAAGCGACAATCGGCACAAAAATCTTTGTTACGGGACTTGACGGAAGAAAAGTCGAAGTGCAAATTCCCGCTGGAACGCAAAACGGCGATTTTGTAACGGTTCGAGGCGAGGGAATTCCGCACGCTAATTCGAGTTCACGGGGCGACCTCAAGATAAAAGTTATCATCCGCGTTCCAACAAAAATGAACGGCGAGCAACGGCGGCTCATGGAGCAGTTTGCAAAAATCGAAAATGCCACAACTTCTCCAGAGTGCATTTCACTTGATTCGTTGCGATAAAATCAAAGCGAGAAGAACCATTTTTCGCCGCTTTTTGTGAACGCTTTTTCAATTTTTACGCCGAACGCTTCTTCAATCGCGCCGTTTTGAATTGCCTCGTGCGGACTTGAATCTGAAATGATTTTTCCGTTTGAAAGGACGATAAGACGGTCGGCGTAACTTAAAGCGAGCGAAAGGTCGTGAATAACCATGAGAACGGCTTTTCCTTCGGCGGCAAGATTTTTTACAAGCGACAAAAGTTCGAGTTGCTGTCGCGTATCCAAAAATGTAAGCGGTTCGTCGAGCAAAAGCGCGGGTGCGCATTGCGAAAGTGCCATCGCGATGTACGCTTTTTGCCTTTGTCCACCCGAAAGTTCCAAAAGATTTTTTTCTGACAAATCCTCGATTCCGAGTTTTTTTATTGATTCTTTTGCTTTTTGAAAATCGTCATTTTTATAGCGATGAAAAAAAGTGGTGTGCGGAAATCTTCCAGAAAGCACGAGCCGAGACACCGTAACGTCTGGAATTGAGCGCGTTTGTGGAAGATACGCAATTTTTTTTGCCCGCTCGATTCTTGAAATCAGCGAAGCGTCCTCGCCGTCAATAAAAATCTTCCCGCTTTTTTGCGCCAAAATTCCACTCGTTATGCGAAGAAGCGTCGTTTTTCCAGAACCGTTTGGTCCTACGAGTGCGGTAACTGTTCCGCGCTCAATTTTCGCGTTTACGCCGCTCAAAATCTCGCTTTTTTTGCTGTACCCAAACGATACGTTTTCGATTGAAATCATTTTGCATCTCCGTTTCGCCTTTTTACTAAAAGGGCAAAGAAAAATGGTCCTCCAAGGAGCGAAAGTGGAACTCCCACGGGAAGTTCGTAGGGCGCAAAAACAAGCCTGGACGCAAGGTCGCAAAAGAGAACTAAATCTGCTCCCAAAATCGCGCTCGATATAAAAATCGCGCTGGAATTTTTTTTGGCAAAAAGCCTTACAACGTGCGGTACGATTAGCCCCACAAACGAAATCAAACCAGCAACGCTCACCGCGCTTCCGCAGAGAATCGAAGCGAGAATGAGCGAAATCGAGCGCGTTTTTTGCGTATTTAAGCCGAGCGTTCGTGCGCTTTCGTCGCCGAGATACAAAATGTCGAGCGCGGGAGAAAACAGAATTGCTCCAAAAATCGCCACAATCGAAACAACGCCCGCCGCTTCCACGATTTCCATTTGCACGCCCGAAAGCGAGCCGATTCTAAATACGCTCCGAGAGTATACGGTGTCTGGAACGAGTGCGTTCAAGGCATCGGAAAGGGCGGAAAGAAAAGCGTTTGCGGCAATGCCTGAAAGCAAAACAGACGAGCGGGAGAGCGCGAGTTTTCCGCCCGCTTTTTTTCCCATAAAAAGCACGGCAAGAAGTGTCAAAAATGCTCCCAAAAAAGCCGACAGCGGCAGAAAAACAACCGAGGCGGAAAAAATGGAAAGCGCGATTACAAAAAGAGCCGCGCCCGCGTTCATTCCAAGGACGGACGGGCTTCCGAGTGGATTTTGAAGCGTTGTTTGGACGATTGCTCCAGAAACGGAAAGCGAACTTCCGCAAAGAATCGCGGCAAGCGTACGCGGAAGACGCACAAATCGAACGATTTTTTGCGCATTTGAATCTTCCGAAAACGAAAAAATCGCGCGGACGCTCTCTGAAATCGGCACGTTTACGGCTCCAAGGCACAAAGATGCGATTATCAAAATAAAAAGCACAAAAAGTGCAACGGTTAAAAAAGAAATTGTGCATTTTGTTTTGCGATTTTTCATAGATTTGATTATAGAAAAAAAATGACAAAAAGACAGCATTTTGCTTTTTTGCTATAATGGCGCACATGAATATAATTGCAAAATCTTCTTCGCTTTCTGGCGCGATTACTGTGCCTGGCTCAAAATCGCACACGATTCGTGCGCTTTTGCTTGCAACTCTCGCGGAAGGCACGTCGCACATAAAAAATCCGCTTGCGAGCGCGGATTGTCTTTCTACGGCGGGCGCGATTCCGCTTTTGGGCGCAAAAATCGATTTGAACATTTCGATTGAGGGCGAACTCGGCACGGAATGGATTGTGCGCGGAGCTGGAAATCAGTTGCACCTTCCAGATGACGTGGTAAACGTTGGAAACTCTGGCTCTCTTTTGTATTTTTTGGCTCCAATTTGCGCAACGCTTTCTGGCGCAACGGTTTTTACGGGCGATGATTCGATTCGCCGCCGCCCTGTTCGTCATCTCGTAGATTCAATAAATCAACTTTTGGGAAAATCAAACGAATCGAGTTTTTTGACTCGTCCCACTTCTGACGGCTGCCCGCTTGTGGTTCGTGGACCCGTGCGCTCTGGAATTGTAAAAACGGCTGGCTCGGTTTCAAGTCAATACATTTCGGGTTTGATGATGGCTGGTACGCTTTTGGACGGCGGAATCAAAATCGAACTTTCTGACCCAAAAGAAACGCCGTATTTAACAATGACTCAAGTTTGGCTCAAAAAAGTCGGCGCGAATGTTGAAATCTCCGAGGATTTTAAGTCAATTTTTGTTGGCGGAAAAACAAAAATCTCCTCGTTTGACGAAACGATTCCTGGCGATTGGGAAGCGGTCGCGTTTCCGCTTGTTGCCGCGTTAATTGCTCCAAAAAGCAAAATTACAATCGAGCATATCGATTCGAGCGGAACGCAAGGCGACGAGGCGATTTTTGATATTTTGCGTTCCGTGGGCGCAAAGATTGAGTGGGACAAAGAAAACGAGCGAATAACCGCGCAAAGTTCGCGCCTTTCTGCTGAAAATCTTCCAAACGGCGAATTGCGCGTGGCTCTTTCGCCGTTTCCCGATGCGATTTGCGCGCTTGCCGTTGCAGCCCTTTTTATTGAAGGCACAACAGTGCTTTTTGATGCCGTGGGTTGTCGAAAAAAAGAAACAGACCGACTTCGCGTGATGACGGAAGAATTGACAAATCTTGGCGCAGAAATCGAGGAAGGAGAGGATTTTTTGAAAATCCGAGGACACTCGCCCGTTCTTTCTGACGGCTCTCCAAATCCTGCGTTCAAAATCCACGGCGGAATTGTTGAAAGTCATTTTGACCATCGCATTGCGATGTCGCTTGCGTGTTTGGGGCTTGGACTTGGCGCAAACGAAAAAATCGTTGTTCGGAACGCAGAATGTTGCTCCGTGAGTTTTCCGCATTTTTTTGACGCAATGAATGAACTTGGCGCGGATTTTTTTGAAACGGAATAAAACTCAAGAAAATCGAAAATTCATTTGGCGCGTTCTACCGAATTTTCGATTTGTGTTTTATACTTGAATTATTCTAAAAAAGGGGAAGTACATGAAGGCAAAATCAGTTGGGATTTTATTTTTTATAATGATTCTTTCGTCGTTTTTGTTTTTTTCGTGCGGAAAATCAAAAGTTACGGCAATGCTTGACCGATACGAAAAAATCGTCGTAAAACTCGAAAATATGTCTGGAGCGGACGAGAGCGCGTTCAAAAATCTTGCCAGCGAAAGCGAAAAAATCGTCGCAAACTTAAAATCGCTTGAAGGCGATGAAACTTGGACTGCGGAAGAAAAAGAGCGATGGCTCAAATTGACGGCTCGATACGCAAAAGCGGCGGTTCTTCGTTCTGGCGAGGGCGCAGGAAAAGCGGTAAAAGACGGACTCAAAAAATTGGGGCTTTAGACAGATTTTCTAAAAACGGAGAGAAGTATGAAATTGTGGCTCGTTATTGTTTTGTGCATTCTTTCCATTGCGTCCGTTGCGATTGTGCCGTTTGTGTCGGCAGAACTTGAAAAAGGCGGAGTGGAACACGTTGAAACCGTATGCGCTGCAACGATGGTCGTTTGCGTGGCGGTGATGATTTTGGTCGCTACGTCATGCCCCGCCACTCCCGAAGATTCGGCAAAACTTTTTGACATGGATTTACTCAGTCGCGATTTTCATTCAAAAAGCAACGAGCAGCCGCCCTCAGAAAATCAAAAATGAGTCAGAGTTTGGTGGTTGAGCCTGTCGAAACCACTTATCAAAATGAAAAACGCAAGTACAATTTTGTTTTGAGCGCAAAAAAACCCGCGGTTTTTCGCGGGCTTTTGTTTTTTTAAGCCTTTGTGATAAGAAGCGTTTTTGCGTCGAGTTTAAGACCGCTTGCAACGTTCTTTTTGTCGTGGATTTTCAAAACGTCAACTCCAACGCCGTCATTTTTTTGATTAAGGTGAATCACCGCGCTGAAATATTTTTCAAGGCTTTCTGGTACGCTGTCAGAAAGCGTGTTGCCTTCCGCCGTTGCTGCCGCCCAAACCGTCACTTTTTCCGCCGCTGCGTACTGCGCAACCGCGTTTACGTCGCCCTCGGTTACTTTTGCAAAGTCGATTCCGTCCATTACAACGCCAGAAACGGCGATTCCGCCCGCTTTGAGCGCGTTGAGCGTGTTCACGACTTTCGACAAATTGAAGTTATCGAGCGAGAAATTCAAAATCGTGCGTTTTGAAACAACTTCGCCTTTCAATTCCGTGCTGTTTCCGATGTTCTTTTTCTTTGAGATTTCCGAGAAAATCGCGTCGTACCAAAAAATCACGTTTGAAGAATGAAGGTCAAACGTTACATGAACGAGTTGCTTGTCCTGCAAAAGCGTGTCCATGCCAAATTGCACGAGAACGCTTGTTTTGCCAAGTCCCTTTTTTGACGTTACAAGTCCGAGTTCACCCGCCTTGAGTCCTCCGTCGGTTGCCGTGTCAAAAAGTCGCACGGGGCTTTTTTCATATAAATCTTGTTTTTCCATAGATAGATTGCTCCTTGGAGAATTTGACAACCGAGGCTTCCTCGCCTCGGTTTTTGCAAAAATTAGTTTCCAGCTTTTCGCTCTTCCTGATACTTTTTGATGAGTTCGTCGGCAACATTGCCCGGAACTCGTCCGTATTTGAGGAATTCCATTGTAAATTCTGCCTTACCCTGCGTTGAAGAACGCAAAATAGTAGAGAATCCGAACATTTCTGAAAGCGGAACTTCTGCGTTGACGACAGACA
>ERZ842401.133-NODE-133-length-95517-cov-12.150353_pt1 | contig 95517 bp, 132 predicted proteins | sample MGYA00521270_ERZ842401 | MGnify/ENA primary metagenome ERZ842401 (study PRJEB31892, sample SAMEA3878208) | bioreactor metagenome | biome: Moose rumen | place: Sweden | collected 2011-10 | study: EMG produced TPA metagenomics assembly of the PRJEB12797 data set... | reverse complement strand
AGCCCAGGCAAGCCCAGGCAAGCCCAGGCAAGCCCAGGCAAGCCCAGGCAAGCCCAGGCAAGCCCCCAGGATTGTCAAGGCGTCAATCCCGTTCTGTTTAGCGCCGCTCAAAAATAACGGCGGAAAGCAACTGAACGGCGTCATCTCTGATGGCGTGCCGGATAGTGAAACGGCGATAGTGTTGAGTATCGGCAACTGGCTAATGCCCCGCATAGCCAAAACAATCGGATACAGTCCGAAAGAAACGGGGATAGATGGAAGCCTATGGAAATGAGTGGATACGGTGCTCGTGTATAGCTTTCCGAAGCATACGCCTTGCTTGGCTCGTCTGCGGACGGTCTGGAGTGTACGCCCATAAATCGAAAGTGGCGGAAGTTGAAACATAATTAGAAAAATATCGCCTATGGCGATGAGTCTATAAATCAAGCGCATAGCAGTCTTCTGCCGTGCGCTTTCTTATGGGCTCATGCTCATAGGAAGGAGATAAAAAATTATGGAAGAAATTAAAAACAACGAGCTTTCTGCCGAACTCTCTGCGCTGGACGCTATGAACATTACCGACATGGATCTGGTACAGCTTCATAACTACGCCAACTTGGAGCTTAGTCGGCTCAACGAGTCCGAAAAGACCGAAGACCGTGATGCTCATCGGGCTAAGATCGATAAGGCCGTCGAACGGTACAACGATCTGTCGCGCAAAGTGACTAATAGCACCTGTCGTGAAGCGGAGAAGCCGCTCAATCTGGCGATAGGTATGTACTACTATGACGGGCTTCGTTACACCGAAAAGAAGAACGCCAAAACTGGCGAAATCACCCGTGGTGTAGAAAAGACCCGTCGTCCGATCGATATTGCGGCTCTCTGGCGCAGCATGGAGGGAAGCAACAAGAAATGCGGTCATGATACTTCTTGGTATCATGCAGCACAGAAGCTCAACTACTTGCTCGCAATTCGCGTAGCAAAGGATGTGTCTCCGGCTGCTTTTGCTGCCTTCATGGAAACTCATAGCAATGACTGCTATGCCATGTCACAAATTGCCAGAGACATTGATCTCGGCAAAACCCCTGCCTCAAACAAGGGGCTTTTGCGTTCTCTTCAGGACATCATCACGAGGATGCTCGGCGACGATGCGAAGGTTATTTCCAAAGATGTCAGCGCCCTTCTCTATCTCTATGTGAAGGAAAACAGGAAAACCCCGCTTGGCGTGGTTTTGCCTCGACACAACTCTTTTATCGCCCTGCTCAAGAAGATCTGTTATCGTATTCTCTCCGGTAAGGATGGATACGACACCGAGGTTCCCGGGCTCGATAAGAGCAAAATTCCGGTTCCCGAGGTTAAGCCGGTTCCCGAGGTTAAGCCGGATCCCGAGGTTAAGCCGGATCCCACTCCTGAAGCCCCGGTTGATGAGGTTTCCGACGAAGACGCCGAATAAGGGTTTTTCAAGCTGCCCGGGTTTTTTAGGATCCGGGCGGTTCTCCTCTGTAACGAATTCTGTGGCGCCCATTGCGAGCGCCTCCCTAATGCAGCCATGGCTTTTCATGCCGGTCACAAGCCCGGGAAAATGCAGAGTGGTGTAAACTAATGTGGAGGGCTAATCCCGAGGGTATTTGGGTTTTCGATGTACCAACAGCCTGATCCGCTGGGTTTTCTGAATGACCAATTTTGTTTGAGGTGATACTTGCAACTAAAGGGTTTTTCGGTTATAATTTCCATTATGTGGGGGTTATGACATGAATACTGAGGAGATAAGACGCGGTTTTTCAAAAGGCATAGTAAGTGTTTCGCCGAACGATATTAGGATTTTGTATAACTGCAAAGGCGATGTCGTTGAGAGCGATGAGGATTTCATCCAAGCGTTTAGCTTGCTGCTTGCATCCTGCGACGGGTTTTCAGTGAGGTTTTCGCCTCATTGTATAACGCTTAGGTTTGCGCTTAGTACCAACGAGAGAATAACCAGGTTTTTTGTTCCGATCTGTGAAAACATAAGCACTATAAGAGAGTCAGGCGAGCCGCTCAAACCAGAAGAACGCGCGGTTTTTTTAGAGGAAATTGGCGGCATTGAAAAATACGAGACCATGGTGGGGCAACTTTGCGATTTACTTGACAAAATATTACCACGCGGGAAGACCGTTAAACTAAGTTCGCTCCGTCGTCTTAAAGCGGTTCGTGATTTATCAAAAAAACTCATTATACGAGGCTTTGAGTTCCCAATATCAGAAACAGAGCCTGACGAGTCGTTCCCCGAAGGGGCTTTTACAATCGAGATAACAGAAGATATGGTTTTTGACGTAGAATCCTGTCAGGTTTTATTTACAATGATTAAGGCGGCAGGTTCATTCAGCATAGAAGGGTTTCCTGAAATTGGGGAGCTTGATTTAGTTTTCTATGGATAACAATAAGCAGCGGTTTTTAGCACGGTTTTGTCCGTGCTTTTTTATTTGGCAACATCTGTCAGCAGGGAGGAAAACACTATGAAAATGAAAGGTATCTATTGGACACTCTGGGAAGACGGGCGGATCTTGCACCGGAGCGGTGATTTTAATCGCCTGCTCAGGTTTACGGCAAACACGACCGACGCCATCATTACCTTCGGTGACGAAGGTTCAGTGGTCTGGGTTCAGGACGCTGATAAGTATTGGGCGGAAAGGGGAATGCCGGCATGAGTTATGAAAGTTTTATTGACCGGGTTTTTCAGTTTCTCAACTCGGTCGGCGGTGGATATCGCGCAAAGTTCTCAAACAATGAGAATAAATACATAGCGGATTGTTACGCCCGACAAACAGGAGAAGTTATCCGGGTAACTGGGAATCCCATATCTATCAAGCTCACCGTGCGATTCGGTGCGAAGTTTCAACACACCGCCATGGTATAGGAGGGAATTATGAACTGGACGCTTTTCTGGATTATTATCGGTTCATTGAGCTATACGTATGGGCTTTTTAAGCTTATCAAGCTTCTGTGAGGAGAGTTTATGGCACGGAGGAAAAAACAATGATATTAAATGCAGTTGCTTGCACAGTGGGTGCATTTCTCGTCGCAGTCTTTATTTTCTTTATAACCCTTGGGCTCTTTAAAAATGAAGTTAATAACTTTATTATTAGCGGATTGTTTTTTGCGCTTTGTCTTAGCCTCATCATTTCCGGCACAATATTCGAGGTGAAACAAAAGAAAATGACGGAAGAAACAACGGAGATTGTTTCGGTAACCATAACAAATGCTGAACGATACGCCAGCACACGCGGCAGATATGGTGGAATTAAAGAGATTATCCGCTTAGTCACCGTAGTATCAGATGACGGTAAAGTTTTCGAACTTATGTGTGAGGATCCGCAGACATTTGAGAAATTCAAAATCGGACAGCAAATCGAGCTTACCAGAACGCAAGTCAAAAAGCCGAAAGTTGGGTGGCTGCGTGAGCAGATCATCATTAGCGAGTGGCAAGCCCCAGACATGAGTCTTAAACCTTTTAACTGATTAACTGAGGGAGGTTTTATGAAACTGGCTGTTATATCGCTAATAATTGCGGTTTTTAGTATCGTGATGAATATGCTTACATGGTTGCTTTTAATTGACAAATGATAAAGGAGGCGTGGTATGCGCAAAAAATCTATTGCCGAGCTTCGCGAGCAAGAAGTGGTTCGGCTTGCGGAATATCGCAGCGCCGATCCTTCGGACGCTGATATTTGTGAAGCTCGCCGCTTAATGAACAGCTTTTACAGGCTTTGTGGGCTTTGTGAACGAAACCTGTATTTGGCGAACGACGACCGTACTCACAACCTCAAATCGACCAAGAAAAGCGAAGAACGCGAGGAACGCTGGCGTGATAGGCTCAACGCGGAGTTCGAAAGCTTTGCCGGATTGAGGCTGGTGTACTGTGGGTATATGCCGTCCATCGGCGTGGTTCATAAGCCCGGCGGCGGGTTTTCAGAAAAGATTACCCGTTGGTTTTACGAGTAGTGCCATTAAATGAACATATGATGGAAAACTAAGCATTGCAAAGCGTCTTAAACTATGTTAAAATTATATTAACAAAAATGGAGGTAAAAAACTATGAAACCATCCTTTATAAAAAAAGTTTACGACGCGCTCCCTGGCGTTTATGTTTGTGGCGAATACGTTTATAAATATGCGGTCGAGCAAGGCAAGACTGTAATTTATCGCGGACCTCGCGAGGCATACGAAGAGAGTGGATGGACACATATGGAAGCGGTTTATTATCAACCCTAATGAATAACATCAGATACAATAGCCCCGGCGAATAATCGTCGGGGTTTTGTTATACTTATTGAGGCGTCGCCAAACGGTTAAGGCACGGGACTTTGACTCCCGCACTGCTGGTTCGAGTCCAGCCGCTTCAGCCATAGGCTCCCTTGCTTGGATTTTGCAGGGGTTGCACAAAATCGCGGTTTGCTGCTGTGCGTAAAAGGAAGCAGTCCGCATCTAAAAGTTGTTGAACAGAGGAGGTGAAACAGATATGGAAGATATCGTGTGCGTAACAAAGGGGAACGACATGGAGCGCTTTGAATTAAAACGCAACGCCAACGTACTTGGCTTGGTTATAGTTTTGCAAGCAATAAAAGACTGGCAAAGCTATACGAAGGAGCTTGAACATTGCTCTAAACGAAGAGCGACTTTCTTGAAAAAAGGCATAGCAAGCTGCGAGGAATTTTTCAGATCGCCTCGTTGTGAGAGCTATTGTGGCATTTCTGGCCAATACATACGCGAGCATATCAACGAGTATAACGTTCCTGAATTCGACAGCATAATAAGGGGAGGGCAAGACCTTTGACAATTGACTACGTTGGCTCCTCTAAGCCTTCGCTTTATAAGGTAATCTATCTGGTAAACGCCACCAAAGCTCGACTTGTAGCGGGATTTTCTTCTTATCCCGAGGCCAGCGCATTTGCCAGAAAGATAAAATATTCCAGAAAATGCACATTGATTGCCGAGCCTGCAGAAAGGTAGTGGTAATTAATGACCAAAGAACAACTTGTGAAGGCTGTTAAGGCGCGGACACGCTACAAGCAGCACGACATAGAAAATATCTTGTTCGCAACGATTGAGGCAGCTTCTGAAGCTCTGGAATACGGCGACGAAGTCATACTCCGTGGTTTCGGAAGATTTAAGGTCGTTGAGAAGGCAGCGCGGAAGGCGCGTAATCCGCGAACCGGAGAGACAATAATCATTCCACCTCAAAATGTTCCGGTATTTGTTCCGGCGGTCAATTTAAGAAAGAAGGTAAACAAAAATGGTTAAAGTTCTTATACCCCTTCAGGATGTCTGGCAGAGGCTTTGTCAAATTGGGGATTCAATGGTTCTTATAGCCGAAGATCCCGACAAAGGGATTAAAATTGTCGGCACGACTGACGAGATATCGGTTCTTCAGAACAACGTAGTTATATACGCCGAAGCAATCATCGGGAGAGAGGATTGCGAGCAAGTCACGAAAGAAGCGTTTCGTGATTTTTTATTTACCGACAACGAAGATGACCCGTATGAGTTTGAAATAAATGACAGGGAATCAGAGCTCATGGATGCGGCATACGAATTTTTGTCAGTTATTGTTGGAGATAGCTACAATTGTTACGATGAAGAGATATACGAAGTCTGTAATGCGCTGATGGAACATTCCTGTCGTTTCTTAGCAAAAGTTGGCTTACCCGTTTATAAACCAACAATAGTTGATGGGGTGTATAAGGAGTACCCCTACGAAAACATATAGCAAGCTTCACTTCATTGTGTTTTTCCTCTCCTTTTCCTTTCTTAGGCGTTCGGGGCGTTTACGCCTCGGACGAGCCCGCACGGCTCGGCCTCCACGTGGCGCGGGTGGATAACCAACTAATGAGTACAACAGAACGAAAGGAAGACAAAATGTCGAAAGTAACTATCACAGGCAGCGCAATCGTTGTCACATCCGCACTGAAGCTTGAAGATCTGAAAAAGCTCATGAAGTATCGTCCTAACGCTCTTACCCTCATGGATGAGAGCAAGAACCCTGTTTTCGCAATTTCCGTAACTCACGGGAATGGGCGTATCGACGAATACGGCGCATCATTCTCTGACACAGTAACCGACGCAGAGGGTTTCGCAACCATCACGATGCTGCACAATGGAAAGGCAGATGACGTTAAGGCAACGGTTGCAGACCTTATGGGCCCCGGTGTGCTGCAGCTTAACAGGCTCGAAACCAGTCTTACCGAGGTAATCGAGGATGTTAACGCTGAGCGCGAAGTGATGCTTAACTGCATCGAAATTGCTTAACAACTGGCGCCGCTTTGCGGCGCCGCCCTATTCAAAATAATATAAAAATAAAAAGGAGAACACTATGATTAAGGTAACAGTCGGTAACAATCTCAATAAAAATGACGTGATCGTCGACGAAAGCACCACCCTCCGTCAGGCAATCGAGCAGAGTGGCGTCGATTGCTTCGGAAAGAAGCTTCAGCTCAATGGCGTGAATGTTGATAATCTCGATCAGCCCTTCAGCACCTTTGGCGTTAGCGGCCACGTGTGGCTGCTCGCAGTCGCAAAGCTCGAAAACGCATAAATCGCTAAGGTACATAGACGTAGCCGCGTTTGCTCCCCACTATAGCAAACGCGGTTTTTATGTCCGTGTGGTGGAATGGCAGACACAGCGGACTTAAAATCCGCTTCCTTCGGGAGTGAGGGTTCAAGTCCCTCCACGGACACCAATAGAATCGAGAGGAGAACAAAAAATGTTTGAGGCGTTTTTTAACAGTCAGGCTTTTGCCGCATGCCGCAACGAAGCACCGTTTAATAAATTGGTTACAGTCGATACGCCCTACAGTCTCGATGAAACATTTGAGGACAGTATCCGTGCGTTGGTGACGCCGCGTATGGGTAACGACGATACTTTGACGTTATCTAGTTTAGGATATACCAACCCGGCTGAGATTTCTCGCATATCCGTAGAAAACCATATTATTATTTGCTATCCGGTCGGCTCCGCAAGCACTGCCGATTCGGCTTACGATGTTTGCAACTGCGAGCTTTCAAAAGCGGGGTGGCAAGAATTGCACAGGATTACGGAGTACTTTAAAACGCTTACACCCGTACACTGTTTTGTTTCCCCGGAGCAACGTACGGTTATTTTGCATGTCCGCCGGATAACGTTGAAAATCTGGCACGCATTACAAGCACCGCTGCTAACTTACTTCCCGTGGTATTTTAACCCAAAAGAAGATAAAATTTCAGAAGCAGAATTATCATTGATGCAGTCGTTCACAAGATCATCTCTCGATGATTTCGTTAATGCTATGCGAACGATTTCGACCGAGTTACAGCTGAAAAGCAAAAGAGTGCAAGCGGGTTTGCGAGGATTTGAGCAAAGAGCTAGTCGCCGTAGACTGGAAACGCTCAGAAATCAATATGCGAGATTGATCAGCGACATTCAAGAGCTCAACTCTAAAATAAACGATAGACTGCGTAACGTGAACGAATCGAACGCCCAAATACGGGCGCTAGAAATGGCTCTTGCAAATGAGTCACCGGATGAAATGTTGGAGTTTTTTAGTGCTCACCAACAGCTCGATGTACTGCGGTATAATGACAATGTAATAACGTTTGGAGTAAAAGGGGTGTGTTCAGGTTTTGATCCTGAACAGGCAGAAGCGTTTATAAATGAGCCTGGTGGTTATTTGTCCTCGTCCAGACTTCGTAACTCCATTACGGTTGACGAAATGAGGAAGCTCCTTATATCCATTTTTGTAGACCAAACGCTACGCATTCAGTTTTGTGCCGCTTATAATTATACGAATGGTGGCACCGTTGAGGCTCAGTCTGGATTCGAGTTTGGACTCGACTATTTTGACGCAATGCCTAATCCCCATATTCAGCATTATGCTTGCATGGGAGCGTACAATGCTACTATCAACGAAGCTTTTATGAATGGAGATAAGCCATTTGCCTTCGAACTGGTAATAGCATCCGCAGCAAGTCTTAACTTTGGTGATTCGGCAGTAATGGAAAGCTTCATTGCCGATATGTACAAAGGAGCTCTAGACAGAAACGCAAAATTTATCTTGTTACCTGACGGTAAAAACGTAAACATAGTCGAAGCAATCGAATGGCTTCGCAATGAGGAGGCGTTGCAAAATGAGTAAATGCATCACGATTGAAGCCGAAAATCGGCAGAGAGTTTTAGAGGAGATGGCACAAGCACTTAGCAGTTACAAGGCGTCGGATGGTAAGTTTGAATTCAGCAAGTCGTTCGATAACTTTGAAGACAGAGCTACAATCACCTTTGCGCCATTGGCTTGGACGAAAATGATGTGGCTTGTGAACAGGTTCTCCGACGAGGTCGCGTGGCATGGTGTTTGCCATCGCGGCGAATTGTTTGAATACTTTATCGATGACATCATCGTATATCCTCAAATTGTGAATGGAGTACACGTCGATACTGACCAGGCGGCTTATAGGGACTGGCTTTACTCACAGCCTAACGAAATATTCTGCAATCTGAGGATGCAAGGGCACTCTCATGTAAACATGTCAGTTTCGCCGTCTGGAACCGATATAAAACTATTCGAAACTTACCTTGAAGATCTCAGGGAAGATGATTACTACATCTTTATGATTGTCAACAAGAGAAACGAAGTGCATGTGCGATGTTATGATCTTCTTGCAAACAGATACTTCGAGACAAATGATTGCAACATTGTTATCGAAGGCATTGGGGACTTTTTTGTCACCTCGGAACAAATGGTAAAAAGCGGTTTTGCCACAACAAAGACTAACGACTTAAAGTGGAAGGCAAAAAACACAGCAATTCAAGCATCCGTTGACGAATCTCCAGACATAGGCTGCAAAACAAAATATCCATACAACTGGTTCGACGATGATGACGACGGTTGCGAGGGGAGAGATTGGTAATGACAAGGCAAGAGTTCATAGACAGTGTAGTAAACTTTTATGACTTAATTGATTTTTGCGAAGCAGAGGACCTCAGTTGTTGTAGCGGCATTTATGATGCCGAGAGCCGCGACACTTTTATTCGTGATGAAGTCTATGATATGGCCAGTTACCGTTATCAATCATGGGTTGAAATCAGAGATAGGCTAAACGACTATGATGACGACTACTTTGATTTCTGGATACTCAGTGACTATGGTTGGAGCCCCCTTGATGAAGAAGACTTTGCAGAAAAAAAGAACGAAGTCCTTGAGCTTATGGATGACCATGGGTGGGATGATGATAATGAGCCAGAAGATGCCGAGGTCTTTGAGCCGGAGCCTGCAGAAGAGTCGTCAGAACAAGAGGAAGAAATCCTTGATACTATGTCAATAGAGGATCTTTTTGCTCAGTGTGAGCCTATGTCATTCAATCGTAGAATAGAGGATAAAAAACCTCCAGAGCAACACGCAGCTGCCCTGGAGAACATTCAAATATTATTTTAAAGGAGGTTAAGCGTGGATTTAATCAAATCATACGAGTTCTTTGCACCGGAAAAAGTATGTGATCCGATTCACATTATTGGGTGCGGCTCAGTTGGAAGTACCGTAGTGGAGAACCTTGCGCGTTGCGGGCTGACGAGATTTACCCTTTGGGATTTCGACATAGTTGAAGAAAAGAACATCGTTAATCAGATGTTTAGAAGCCGAGACGTTGGTAAACCGAAAGTAGAAGCGCTCAGAGATATAATCACGGAAATCAATCCTGACGCAGTGCCAAACATTAAACTGATGCCTGCGGGATGGAATGGTGAACCATTATCCGGTTATGTTTTTCTGGCGGTTGATAGTATCGAGCTCCGAAAGAAGATCGTTAGCGTTTGCAATACCGCACCGGATATAAAAGCGGTGTTTGATTTTCGCACTTCACTGACCTTCGCTCAGCATTACGCAGCCAACTGGACGAGCTATAAGGATCGTAAACAGCTTATGGCGTCAATGGATTTTACGAGCGAAGAAGCTAAAGAAGAAACTCCTGTTTCAGCATGCGGCACGACGCTGGGAGTGGCGACAACCGTGCGTTTAATTTGCGCATTGGGGGTTGATAACTTCATTAATTTTGTCAAAGGAGAGGGACTAAAGAAGTTCGTTCAAATTAACGGCTTTAGTTTTGGTCTTATTGCATTTTAATCCATAACGCCATTCGTCCATTTGGACGGCTCCGCGCCACAGGCCGGAGTAACAAGAAGATAGAACGAATAGGTCGACCCGCCAGCTCGAATTTAACCTGGAGCACACGAGTCCTCCCAACAAGTGCCATCTTTTTAGCCTACGCTGCTTACCACACCACCCAAAGTTTTCCCATCACCAACAGTCCTTCTCACCTCTTCGCACCGCGTCACCTAGAAGGACATCAACCCGACAACACCTCTTTACTTGTCGTGTTCCATAAATTCAGCAGCGTAAGTATAAGATTATAACTAAGTAGGTTATGGAAAGGTAGTTTTATGTTTTATTTCACAAGTAAACAATCTCCCCGAACTCATCAAATCACACTTGAGGAGCTTATATTTGACAAGCCTGTTGTGGAGTATTCAAATGATCCGACGGCAACCAGAACTTATGCGATGGAACGGATCCCGAATCGGCTCAATTCAATTACACCAAACGTTCTGCAGCTTAGGAATGAGCTTGCGGAGTTTAATAAAAAATACAAAGAATTGAGCGAACGCAACAGAAAGAGTCTGTACTCGGAGTTCCATATTCCCAAACGCAGCGGCGGCCTTAGAACCATTGATGCACCGCATGAGGAATTAAAAGAGGCACTGTACGAGCTTAAAACCATCCTCGAATGGAATATGAATTTCACGACTTATCATACCGCCGCTTTTGCCTACATGAAGGGGCGGAGTACGATAAAGTGTGTTAAGAAACATCAGCAGAACGAAAGCAAGTGGTTTTTGAAGCTAGATTTATCTAATTTCTTTGGATCAACAACCATTGATTTTCTTATGAAAATGTTTCTGATGCAGTACCCGTTCTGTCTGCTATACAGAATGCGTGATGGGGAAGAACAGTTGCGCACTGCACTGGAACTTGCGTTCCTAAACGGTGGTCTGCCTCAGGGAACGCCTCTTTCGCCGCTCGTAACAAACATAATGATGATACCGATTGATCATAGGATATCCAATGAGCTCAGAAATTTCGACGATAAGCACCTCGTATATACGAGATACGCCGACGATTTCATCATTTCGTCGCGTGTGGATTTCGATTTTCGTAAAGTCGAAGAATTTGTCAAGCAAACCCTTGCAGAGTTTTCAGCTCCGTTTACTGTAAATGAGAAGAAAACAAGGTACGGTTCGTCATCTGGACGCAACTTCAACTTGGGCATCATGCTCAACAAAGACAACGAGATGACCATCGGCCGTCAGGCAAAGAGGGAGTTTGAAGGAATGCTGCAGAACTATGCAGCGTGCAAGCTAAGCAATAAGCCTTGGGATCGTCAGGATGTCCAAGTGCTTGCTGGCAAAATTTCCTACTACAAGATGGTCGAAAGAGAAACGATTGAGAAAATCATCGACCACTTTAGCCAGAAGATGGGGGTGAAGATTACAGATGCGATAGCGTGTGATCTAAAGGTGGTTTAAGAAACGACAATGCCATTCGTCTATAGACGGCTCTGCGCTATAAGCCAGAGTAACGAGAAGATAGAAGGTCTTGGCCCAGCAGGGGAAGCGCAGGCGATGACCGGCCACACTAGTGGCGGATGCCCCGTACCCACATAAGGAAAGAATCCCGTGCTCCCCACCCACATTCTCCTGAAGCAGCTCCGTTATGTCCATGCTCCAAAGCCGAGCACCCAAGCAGAGCACAAGACCTACGCCAGGAATGTCGAGTCTCGACTGAGTAATTCACCGATCAGAAAACAACAAAACAATATGAGATTGTCGTTATCTTTATAATCTTTTAAGGAACGTCTTCAAAAACATAAGCCAAATCTATAAAAAATAAGTTGGTTTATGACTTTTGAGGTTATAAAAGTTATTAAATTTCCGTGCTGCTAACGGTTAGCAAGACCACTTCGCGCTTTTAGCCGAAGTAACGCAAGGATAACACCTTGTCTCAATCAACTTGCCAAGTCTTCGACACAGCGTCCCGAAAGCGCTCATAAATGAGCTGAGACGGAACGACTGTGCGAAGACTTCCGCAAGAGATCAGAGACCAACAACGCATACGCTGGCAGCTACATTAAACGCTGGCTGCCAGCTCTGTATGGAGCGCGGAGAAAATGGAGGAAGAAATGAAAGAAATAGAGAGATTTTTACGAAGATTCCACCTATCCAAAAACATTGATGAGGTGTTTACGGAAGGTTGTTGCTATTGGTTTGCAATTATCTTGGCAATTCGATTTGTCGAAAAGTCACCAGAGATTGTTTATGATGAGGTAATTAATCACTTTGGATGCAGGATTCATGGTCATGTATATGACATCACTGGCGATGTGACGGAAAAATACCATTGGGTTCAATGGCTTGACATGACGGATACTGCATTAGTCGAACGTATAAGAAATCAATGCATTAATTTTTGAGAATCAAATGAAATGAAAGTCACAATTTATACAGATGGAGCCTGTGCCGGTAATCCGGGGCCGGGCGGATGGGGTGCTGTACTGATTTACAAAGACATCGAAAAAACTGCCTCTGGCTTTGATCCTGACACGACAAACAATCGTATGGAATTGACGGCTGCCATTGAGGCCTTGAGATTGTTAAATCGTCCTTGCGTGGTTGATCTCTTCACAGACAGTGCATATTTGTGTAACGCTTTCGCGTGTAAATGGGTTGAAAAGTGGAAATCCAACGGGTGGAAAACGTCAAGTAAAAAGCCAGTGGAGAACAAGGACTTGTGGTTACAGCTTGTTGAGCTTTGCAGAAAGCATCATGTTCGATTTATCAAGGTTAAGGGTCACTCAGGTGACTTATATAACGAAATGTGCGATAGACTCGCTACCGGCGCGATTAAAGACGCGGGTGGCTTCTATAACAACGAGGAAGAATGAGGGTTTGCCGGTGTGATGGAATTGGCAGACTTGGTGGACTCAAAATCCGCTGGCGGAAGCGCCGTGTGGGTTCAAATCCCACTACCGGCACCACAACCGTGGCCTACATAGTGTTTACCTCCTTCCTTGTATCTTCCCACGTGGTGGGTTCTGCAAACCATGACGGCAGTCCTGCAGGTAAAAAGGGGCTGCCGCCGCAACAATTAACTTAGCATAGTCACAGGAGGAACTTCATGAAAGTGTTCGGATATGAGACCAAGACTACATTCTGGGACGACTTCACAATTGCCGAAGTGTTTGGCGAAAGCGCAATCAAAGCTACATATAAGCGTGCATTTAAGCAATGGAGGAAAAATTATGAGTATCTAACAGAGCTCGTCATGGTGTTGAATTGGAAAATGTGGGCACACGAAGAAGATGCTCACCTGTGTAGACTGTATCATGACCTCTGGGCAAACGCCGATGAGTACGCCTGCCTCAATCTTAAGGACGGCGAACTTGAATATTTTTACCAAACAACTGATTAAAAAACTTTTGCGGTTATAACCGCAAAACCCGCCGACATAGCTCAACCGGCAGAGCAGGCGCCTTGTAAGCGTCAGGTTAAGAGTTCAAATCTCTTTGTCGGCTCCAGCCACCAGTGATGGGAATGTGTAACTTACGTCATCCGGCATAAAAGTGCGGCTCTAACCACGACAGCGTAGCCGTTGGATAATCTTTTGCGGTTTCTACATCAGATAATTTCGCCAAGAAAACCGTCTTCACATTCGGGAGTGTGTCCGAGAGGTTTAAGGTGGCAGTCTTGAAAACTGCTGATGGTAAAACATCCGTGGGTTCAAATCCTACCGCTCCCGCCAAACGGCATGATTGCGCCGTGGTAGCTATAGATGCCGAAGCCAATCACTCACCGCAAAGAGAGATAAGTTTGCGGCGGGCTGTTCGCGCCTGAGTGAGCCTGCTGCCGGAGCGGGAAGAAAAAGAACATCCGGCTATCGGGGTGTAGCGCAGTTTGGTAGCGTGCCTGATTTGGGTTCAGGAAGTCGCGGGTTCAAATCCCGCCGCCCCGACCAAAAACACACAAAAATCAACGATTTTTTAGTGTAAACTTGGTAAAAATCACAGAAAATAGCAAAGGAAGTGATTAAATTGGTATATAAAATCCACGTTTTGTAAGCACGAGTGAATGATAATGCCATTCGTCCATTTGGACGGCTCCGCGCAAGTGCCGGAGTAACAAGAAGATAGAACGACACGACTCGCCTGTACACCAGGATCTCCTGATCCGTGCTAGAACAATGGCTGCAATATAAAACTCCAAACCAAATCAACCTGCTTGCATTTTCAAACCTCGCTGTTTTACCCGCCGCTTTTTTTTTTTTTTTTTTTTTTTTTTTTTTTTTTTTTTTTTTCGCCAATGGTCCCAAGAAATCGCAAGCCCACCACTAGTCATCTAACCAGCCACTACCGAGCTGTCCCCGCGCAAGTTCGTCGTCAACCATATGTAGATTATCATTCAATGTAAAGGAGTAGCAAATGTATTCAGAAGAAGGATTTGGCGTAAAGCTTTTCAAAAACAATTTTTCAAAAGTAATTGATTTTATCATTTCTAAGTACGATCCGGAAACCGAGGCTGCTGAAATTGCAGAGATACAGAGGCTTGCGTTAAGTAATGACGTCGAAGCTCTGAACGAACTGTTCGACGAACCGGTTTCTTGGCTTGTCGCTGATGCCATCAACGAGACTGAGGGGATAACCATTATGTGCGGCTATCGCGATAATGGCCATGACGGACAGTACATCGGAATTGATCAGAGATGGCCGTGGACACTATCAGAAAAGGACAAATCGCTGACGCGGAAGGAGTGCGAGGAAATCTTTTTGAAGTATTCAAAGCTTCTTGGAACATCGGAGAGTCCAAGCTTCTTTACAATTCATTATGATTGAGGGGAAATTATGACACAAAAAGAAATAGATCGCGAGAGAAAGAAACTCCCGGGTTTGAGCAGAACACCGTGGAACGAATGGCCAGAAGATTTCAAGAAATTATACAACGAGTTGTCCTGTCGCGAAATGATTAATTCGTGTCTTTGCTATGGCTCTATAGCAGACTTCTGGAAAGAGGACGAATGGCGCTGGGGAGACAAAAGCTATGCTGCACCACACGTTCGAAATCTGGGAAGAGAACGAGTCGAACAGCTCGTCGCAGAACAGGAAAGTGATTTTGCGAAGGCGACTGTACACTACGGAGTATTCGAGGATAGTGAAGGACTGACCTACAACAGTATCAGCTGGGCTGATGACTCTAATTGAAAAAAAGAGAGGAAAGCAACGATGAGTATGAAAAGGATCAAACTCAACATGATAAAGTGCAATCACTGTGGTGATGTTATCGAAAGCAAGTACTGTCACGACTATCAGGAGTGTAAGTGCGGGAAGGTTTTCGTAGACGGTGGCAGGGATTATCTCAGGCGCGGGTTCGAGAACGGGCCGGAAGATTATACAGAGCTGTCAATTCTCGAGGACGAAGAGGACGAGCATTACGAAACGGGAGAATACATAGATACTTTTGATTACGAGGCGGCCGGTCTTTTAAGCCCCGAAGATTGTGACGAACTCAACCCTCCGCGACTCTGCGATGGGTGCAAATTTGAGTACAAGTGTCGTGGGGAATATTCAAGAGGATAACCGGCCCGATAAAACAAGACTTTGATAACCGGAGGTTAACATGAAATCATTTGAGATTTACTTTAGTGATTTGAATGAAGAAGCGCAGGAAGCGCTGCTTGAGCTCGTTGGCGCCGCCGATCCAAGTGAGATGAATTGGGACTTGGATATCGTGCCGCTGGCAATTGTAGACTTTGAGGACGAAGAGTAAGATAAAACTTAACTTTGATGAGGTGCCAATATGGATAATGTAATTTATACCCACGACGAAGCTGCGCTTATCGTTGAGGCACTCGAGGATATTCTGAGTCAGTACGACATTCAAATCCCAAGTCCCGAAGATGATGAGCGAGAACAAGATAACATGATAGGGCTTTACGGAAGTACCTATTCGGACTTGCTTGACTATGTTGAGAGCAGTTTAATCGAGCTTCTCGATAGGTACAAGAACGGTGCTGAGGTAATCGAATATGAATTCTCAGGCACGGTTTAACATCATGAACAAATTATATGTTATATGCATCGATTCATCGTATGTTCGGGATACACAGGTAATTGACTTTAATTGTATTCCAGAGGAGATACGAGATGATAGGGACAAGGCAGAAGAGTTCGCGACAGAACATGATGGCTGTTGGGGCGATTGCTTTGGCCCGATTTTTGTTGATGTTGTTAGAGCTCCGTCCGACGAAGACGCTGTTGAGTTTATCTCATCCTTAACCGGGCTTGATAAGAGATTGTTGACCTCAATCTGTATATCGGAGGAATAACGATGGAAACATTCAAGGACTACGAACGCTTGATTAAGAGCGCCACATCTAAAGAACAGTTGCGAGATATAGTATACAGAGCATTCCTCGCAGACGATGACGCTTTGAAAATGAAGACCACGCTATACAACAAGGTTGTAAAAGCTTGCATTAAAAGAGAGGATGAACTCGAGTTTGGAAGAACGAAATCACATTGAGTCTATGATGCAGTTGCTCACTAAAGAGAACGCGCTATACAAACTGTATTGTATTACAGCAGATTATCGAAAGAATAACGAGAACAAGCCGCACTATTATGTGCTTGCAAAGTCACCAAGAGAGGCTAAGAAAAGGTTTGAAAGGTGGATCCCGTGGTTGAATGTTTACGGCTGCGAGCCTTGCGACAATGAGTTTGCGAAGAATGTCGTGCAGCACCCGGCACAGTACTCTTACATTTGAGGTTTAAGTACTAACATGAAAGAAGTTGAACGTATCAAGCTTGTCAAGGCGATGGAGTTCGTTGCTAGGCAGGTAAACGACGAAGAAGTATTTGAAGGCTGGTTGATAAACGGCGTTGCCGACGGCGATATCAGACATGGCGACCTTAGTGTTGACACAGATGATTATTCCGACTACTACATCGGCGACGATGATTTCGCAGAACTTATGGGGTGCTTCCTTAGAGTAATGAGCCGCGCTAATAAATCTGGTGGGCTTTACTGCGACGGTGTTGTTTCGAGGTGAACCGGCTGCGTAGTAAATAAAACTAACCTTTGATGGAGTGATTGATATGAAATCATATGCCGTTATCTTTACATATAGCTTCGACGACGACACCGCCGTTTACTTGTTTGATAGTGAAAAAGAGGCGGTCGACTTCCTACGCGGTTCTGTGATGGAAGAGTTTAGGATTGATACAGAAGAAAACGGTTGGGATTCGTCCTGCAATATTAGTGACGATGGATATTACGGAGAAATCAAAACCAATTTCTTTGATCGTATCGATATTACAGAAGCCCGTATAGGCCATGTTTATTCAGCAAATTAACAAAACAACTCTTTTACAGTTGCCGCGTCAGAAATCGCAGATTATGAAAAAACTGATGCGACAAAACCAAATTAACGAAGAAGGGATAATTAACAATGCCAAATTATTGTTGGTACTCAATGAAGGTTGTAGGGCAAAAAGACGACTGTGAAGCATTTGTAGATAGGCTTATCAACTATGATAGCCCGAATCACTTCTGGAGGATATTCTGTGCTAATGTTGATGGCAGAGAGGATGAAGGCGAAGTTGTTTCTCTGTACATTACGGGTGACTGCGCATGGTCGTTGGAGACTTGTTGCCGTGCATCCGGTTATTCCAACGGAGTTGATTTGTTCTCTATTAACACGGAAGACCTCAACCTTAAGATGGAAGCTTATTCTCGCGAACCCGGGATGTGTTTTGAAGAACATTACATCTACGATAACGGCGAGTGTGTTGTGGATCAGTGCGAGGAAATAGATGTTTACTGGTGGGATCGCGATGAATACCCGACGTATAAGGAGTTTGCAGAAGACCATCCGAGTGCACCCCCCGAGTGTTACTTCGATGACACCGACGAAGTAGTCACCGGAGGTTTTGGTGGGGATTTTGAGCGCTGGCATATTTAGCAAGCGTTTTTTCGTGTTGAATGATTATACAGAGGACTTGCAAATGGAGGTTTATGCGTCATGAATAGAATTGAAATACCGCTTCCAAACGGCTATCGCTTGACTGCTGAACAAAATGAAGACTCGCAGTATCCTTATGAAATGTTCATCGGGATTGCCGATAAGAACGGTTGCTGGTGGCAGGACTTAGCGATTGTCAGAAATGCTTATGGATACGATGATAAAGACGAGCTTGTTTGGAAAGACGGAGAGTTTGATGTGCTTGTCTTCGGAAGAGAGGACGACACGGACTACACCGAGTCATTCGAGATTGGGCTTTACCGCGAAGACGAATGAGCTTTGACTTTAAAAGGTAATAACTATGGCAAAAACGAAACAATACAGAATACCACTTGTTTGGCAGATGTACGGTCACATTTGGATTGAAGCTGAGAGCGAAGAGAAGGCAATCGAACTTGCGCTCAGTCCAGAGTACCCACTACCAGATGACGGAGTTTATGTCGATGAATCTGTAATGCTTGATGACTTTGTCGAGATTGAGGTCTGCGAACTTTAAGCGGTAAAGGTGGGTGGCTTTATGATTATCAAACGTGAGATTAATGGCAGCGCAGTCGAGATAGAGCTGACAGATTTTGAGCTTTACAACGCTTATATGGTAAAACAGCATATGTTTGATATTTGCGACGTGGAAGATGCGTTTAATGCATTTGACGACAGCGAATTAAAAGATATGTACGGCTTAACATTTGAAGAAATCAAACCCAAAATCCCTGTAATAGCCGACGAGATGCGTAGAAACATTGATAAGTACGATATGGGCTGGCAAGAAGCCAGAGACGAGGCCATTCGCGAGATTCTCGTAAGCTAATGCGGATAAAATCAAACTTTCATAAGGAGTGTACGAAAATGAAGCAATGCCCTAAATGCGGCGCAAAGTCGTTCTGCGTCACAGCCCATGTAACGCAAGACTGGGTTGTGGATGAGAATGGAGACTTCATCAAATGCCTTGATGACTGCCTCGAAGTGACCCACTTTCCAGACGATGATGATATCTGGGATTGTGCCAACTGTTATTACAGCGCACCAGGCAGGGAATTCAATGTATAAAACTAATTGTAACGCTAAGAGTGCTCCAGATTTCCTTCCGGAAATTTACTGTAATATTTTAGAGTCCCTCCCACATCATCCTCATGATAAACCGGACGATAACTGGCACGGGTTCTGGGCGAACGGAGATAATGAAATCATGTGTCCAACTGAGGAGGCGGCGAATTTGATCGCAGACTTCTTTGAAGATTGCGGGTTTGATATTATGCATACCCACCATTACACCACCCTGGAAGAGCTTGTTAACGAGGACTATCTTGGATGGTGGTCTGTGTATATCGATGGGCAATAAAACCAATCTTTTGTGAGGTGAAACAATGGCAAACTATTGTTGTGCGGTTCGCACGAATTATTTCCATGTGAAGGACCCTGATGCATTCAAGGAATTCATGAAAAAGGTTATCGCCTCCGAAGACGGGGTCAGTGTCTGGGAGGAAAAAGACAAAGCCGGTAACACCGTTTTCGGTTTTGGCTGCTACGGCTCGATTCTCGGCGTCCCCGTGCATGAAGATGGGGGCAACGAGGATGATGATTACGACTACGACGATTACGACTTCGATGAGTTCGTGGATGGGCTTTCCGAACTTGTCGCAGACAACGACGCGATTATCATTCTGGAATCCGGGAATGAAAAGCTGCGGTATGTGACAGGCTGTGCGCTTGTTATTACGAGCACAGGCAGCGAGTATATGGAAATTGACGTTCTGGCTGCAGAGCGTGCCGCCGAGATGCTCGGGAATCCGAACTGGAAAACGCAGGTTTCTTACTGAATAAAACCCAACTTTTATAGGATAGGTGACATATGCGATTAATAAACTCAACTACTCACTTCGAAGACGGGCCCTTAGAGGGCGATCGGCTAAAGATTTTTCTACCAATGACTCCATCGTCTTGGGTTGGCTCGCCGGAGTACATAAGAATCACTCGTATGAGAATGACATGCGGCGGCGGTATGGGCGGTGCTCAATGGACCGAGTACATAAGGCGTGTCAGTGACATAAAGAGTAACGAGATTCAGAAATTTGAAACATTCGACGGTAGACAAGTGCTAATAAACTCGTCATTTATGGTAAAGGCAGATAATTGCACACTTGTTAAGGTGATGATTGATAGTAAAAACCCCTCGTACCCGGTGGGTATTCATACATATTACTATCTTGTTGAGGATGGAGCACGGGTCGAGCTTTGTAGGAGGTAAATTAATTGGGACAGAGATTAAACATTGAAATTGTTTCTGGCGGAGAAGTTATTGCGAATGCGTATTATCATTGGTCAGCGTATACACGTAGTGCTATTGGACTGGCAAAGGAAGCAATTGCAGCTTATGAACATCTGGCAAATCAGTGCAAAGATGAGCTTGCGCTCGCAATTAGGATGCTTGAAGAAACCGGAGCTGGAGTGAACGAAATCGAACGTGCCCGCATAAAAAGGGATCCAAAGTTTAGCGAGTACTCCATCCGCGACTGCCAGGATCGCAATAAAGGAAAAATATGAAAAAGATTATCAACAACAAAGTGTACGACACCTCAACTGCGCGAGAAATCGGCAGCAACAGCTACAGCAATCCCCGTGATTTTCACTATTGGTGCGAGACCATTTACTGCAAACGCACCGGCGAGTATTTCTTGCATGGCGAAGGCGGCCCGATGAGCAGGTACTCCGAACAGGTCGAGCAGAACTCATGGAGCGGCGGCGAGAAGATCATTCCCTTGTCCTACGAGAACGCCCGCAAATGGGCCGAAGAGAACCTGAGTGCATCCGAGTATGAAACTGAGTTCGGCAAGGTTACCGAGGATGATTCGGCTGAGACTGTCACAATTTCTCTGCCGGCTGCTCTGATTGCCAAAATTCGCCGGAAAGCCCAAGAAGACGGATCCTCCGTCTCAAAGGTCATATGTTCCATACTTGAAAAAGCCTAAAATTTCGCATAACGGTTTGCCATTGACCGCACGAGTGTTGCTCGTGCGGTTTTGTTATATTTTAGAAACCTGACCTGAAAAACTTATGAGGTAATATGATGACACAGGCGGAATTTGAAAAGAGATTAGCAGATATCAAAGCACAGGAAGAAAAGTACGGGGTAGAAATCCATATCACAGATTTGATTGACAAGGATCATCTTGATTGCGTCTGGTACGGCGGTCAGGTCGGTACAATTAAGTACGATGATTACATCATTACAATTGGAGCATACGGAGACATTAGGCTTTGTGGTATGGTTAATGGTGAGCGTGTTGACATTAAGGATAAGAACAATGGCGGTAGAGTTTATGAAGTTCTCGGTGCAAATATAGATGACGATAGATTCCACGCGCTTCTATACGGCCTTAATGACGACCTCGATTACCTTGTATTTGAAAACAACAACTGGTTTGAAGTCGATTTAATCTCCCCTAAAGGTGAATGGGTTGATTTGTGCGGCGCCGATAATGTTCTCGACGATAACCTGCTAGAGTGCTTTAGCGGCGTCGAGTCCTACTTTGAATACGTTAAGTGGGCAAAAGAACAGGAAGCGATTCAAAATGACAGTTTCTGAAGAAATCGAACTCGCACGTAAGGACGGATACAAAAGGGTTTGGCTTACGAACGATTATGTTGTTTTATGTGCCGAACTGTTCTTGGACGAAAATGAGTCCTGGAAAAACACACAGATTGCTCCGTATGTGATAGAAGAGCATGCCGACGAGAACGTTATAGGGAAAAGTAAGCATCCTTATTCTTCAGATACGATTATGCTTTCGGTTATAAGGCGTCCTGATCTTCAAGCTAATGCATGTAATCGATGTATTCGTGACTTAAGTTACAAAAAACATAATCCAGTTTTAACGAGGTAATTAAATGAATGAATACACAATTCGTATAACAACAGCTACAACGATCTACGTTACCGCAGAAAATGAAGAGGAGGCAGTTGAAGTTGCTTACGAGCAATCAATGCGAGAAGTACCCGACAGTTGGGACGCTGACATCATTGAATGTGAAGAAATAGAGTAAATAACTGTTTCATAATTTGCGCTGAATAAAACTCGGCTTTGGCAAAGGAGAATAAAATGAAGGTCAGATTAGAACACAAGAAGACAGGCGAGGTAATAGAGTATGAAAACGTGCTGGGCGTTGATCCGTTCGGCGCGGATTCAGACGGCCCGGTGTTTCAGCTAATCTTACAGAACCGTGAGACAGCAACCTTTCACAAAAAGGAGTGGACATGCTTTACGCTTAAGTGGGAGATGGTTCTATGATTTGCGCAGATAGTAAGCGAGCGTATACACACTGCACTATACAATTCGTTGACGACGGTACGACCGAGGATGTTACTATAGCCGATTATGATTACGACGAAAACGATGAGAATCAGAGGATAATCGATAATAAGATTTTCTTCTACGGCCTCTCGCCCGACCGCCTTCAAGATGCATACGCGAATGGTGAGGTACTAGAAGGCGAGTGGCGCGTACTCAGCGTAGACGCTGTAGAATAAAATAAAACGCTAGTTTTAAAATGATAGTTGAGATTATACCCGAACGGTGTCAATTGTAGCAGATTCTATTCTGCTTATACCCGTTCGGGTGTGAACTTATGAGGGAAACATGAAGACATACAAGATTATACATGAGGTTTTGATTGTGGTGAAAGTGATATGTTATAACTGCGAGCTCTTTGATAAAAACGATGTAGTACACGGTTACGGAACTTGCGAGTTACAAGATGCCGATTTTCCAATCTATCACATATGCAACATTATTTGTAATCGTTGCCTTAATTCTCGTTTCGTGATTTCAGAAAACGGGTTAAAATCCGTATGCTGCTTATCAGCTACGAAGGCAATGAAGTGCATAGCAACACATGATTACTTTTTTGCAGAGGACAGCCGTGTCCGTTACAAAACTGGTTCACCACTCGGGTGAAACGGCAACAAATAATGAAAGCAGCTTCTTCGAGCTAAGGACGGTTTTATGATAACAAAGCAGGAAATAACTGACTGGATTGAAGAACATAATGCACAAGATTGGAGCATAGCGGAAATCTGTGACGCAATGCTCTCGGAAATAATTAACAATACCATTTGGGCTGATGACGTGTTTCCAAACATAAAAGAAAAACTATTAGCTGAAGTTCATAGATACACAGGTGCGTATAATCATGAGTGATTTAAGCAGTCTCAGGTTTTTGAAAAGGCTGTGATGGCTTTCTAAGAGTAAGATTTAACGCTTTGAACAAAATCAGATTTTAAAGCAATTCAGAACATTGACAATTTAATATAGGGGGAAATCAGGTGAGTAAGGTTAAGTTTAGTCCCGGCAATTCCAAGATGGGAAGTATTCCGAGTGTTTCTCTTCCGTCAAAAAAGACGTGCCGCCAATGTGCGTGTTGGAACAAGTGTTACGCGGCCAAACTTGAAAGGCTGCGGCCAAGTGTGAGAAATGCTTATCAAAACAACCTTGACGTTCTGATGATGGATTCGGATACATACTGGCGCGAAGTCGAAGCTGAGATTATGATGAACCGGTTCTTCAGGTTCCATGTCTCTGGTGACATTCCAAATAAAGATTACTTGAGGCACATCGTAGAAATCGCAAGAAGAAATCAACACTGTCAAATTCTTTGCTTCACAAAAAAGTACGAGCTTGTTAATGAATACATTAGCGAAATAAGCGAGTCGCAGTTAGCATTGCCGGAAAACTTACACCTGATTTTCAGCGGTTGGACAGGCCTTGATATGGTAAATCCGTACAAGCTTCCTGAGGCACATGTGGTTTTCAGAGACGGATCCACTACAGCACGGTCTGACGCTTATGAATGTGCGGGCAATTGCACCGAGTGTGCAATTACTGATAGCGGCTGCTGGGTTCTTAAGCCCGGTGAGCAGGTAGTATTTCACGAACACTAAATACATAGGAGGATATCAAATGATTCTACTTATCTTGGCAATTGTCGTATTGGTTGCAGGCACTATCTTAGCAGTATTTTTCGGATCTGATGGGCACACGAAAACCGGAATTGTAACCGGCACCATTGTGTTCGCAATCGCAGCTATGTTGGTTATTGGATCTTGTATCGCTTCGGTGCCCACCGGACAGACTGGAATCCTGACGACATTCGGTCGAGTTGAAAACTACAACCTCGACTCTGGTTTCCACTTCAAGGCGCCATGGCAGCGCATAGTTAAGATGGACAACCGAGTTCAAAAAGCAACCGTGGATTTGAGTTGCTTCTCGAGCGATATCCAGGAGGTGGAATGCAAGTACACTGTAAACTACCAGATTGATAAGGACACAGCGCAAGAGATTTACCGAACGATCGGGGCAAACTATTTTGACACTGTGGTTTTCCCAAACGTGGCCGATGCGGTTAAAACCGTTATGGCGAGATACACTGCCGAGAATTTGGTTGGCAATCGCGACACGCTATCAAGGGACATCGAAATCCTCTTATCCGAACAGCTTGCGATGTATAACATCAATGTTGTGTCCACCGCAATTGAAGACCTGGATTTCACCGACGAATTTACGAATGCAGTCGAAGCGAAACAGGTCGCAGTTCAGAATAAGCTCCGCGCTCAAACCGAACAGGAGCAGAGGACAATGGAGGCCGAGCAAGAGGCTGAACGAGCCAAGATTAACGCAGCGGCTGAAGCTGAAGTCGCAAAGATTGCGGCTCAGGCGGATTTGGAAGTCACCAAAATTCAAGCGGACGCAGCGGAGTACGCAGGTCTTAAGGAGGCAGCAAAAAATAAGGCAATTTCGGAGCAGCTTACCGATCTCCTTTTGCAATACTACTATGTCCAACAGTGGAACGGTGTTCTCCCAGAGTCATATGTCGGATCCGACAACGTCAGTGCCATTATTGGTATGGGCGGTAACTGATTGAGGCTTATATGAACAGAGAAGAACGCAGGGCAATGTCCAGACGCCTGAAAAGGAGGGGCGTTAAGAACGCGGCGGAGCTAGTTGATGCCTACGACAAGGCGAACAAGATCCGCGAAAACGTAGGAGAGGGGAAACCCTCTCCGGCACAGACAATCGCAGAGGGCGAGCTAGTAAGACTCAACGTTGGGCTGATAAAATCCCGTAAAAATTATGAGAACATGGTAGACGGTTATAAGGAGTTCGTAAACAACAACGAAAACACCGTTTTTACTGCGCATATTGAGCGAGAAAACATCATTTCTCTTAAAGAAAACCCAAAATGGTTGTTCTGGAGCGGAGATTTGCTGAGAAATTGCGATGTTTTGAGTGAATAAAACTGTCGTTTGACTTAGCATATACTTAATGATATAATATAAAGTGAGGAAAATATGAACAAGCAAAAGCGTAAAGACTTAAGCAATGCCGTAGCGTTACTCACACAAGCATGGGGTATTGTTGAGTCGGTACTGGAGGAAGAGCAGGACAGCTTGGACAGCTTTCCTGAGGGGTTACAAGGCAATCCTAGATACGAAAAGATGGAAAGTGCGGTTGATAACCTTGTAGAAGCGTCCGATGATATTGATGGCGCCATTGAATGTATACAGGAGGCGATAAAATAATGGAGTTCATGATTGCATTTTTCGGAATTATTTATCTTGCCATTCGAGATCTTATTGATGCTTGGCAAGAGGGTAAAAAGTGGGATGACTATGCCAGGGCGTATGAAGCCGCAGGGCGTAAGGACAAATACAAGAAAGAATAAACTCGGTGGTTATAGTGGACATAAACTCTATTGACTACATTGCTTTGTGTGTGAACTCGCAAGAAATACATCCCGCTTTGGAAAACGACGATCGCGTGGAAATGGTTGTTGACACCTATACGATTGCCAGAAGGATGTTTGCGAGAGCCAATGCAATTGTTACCTACAAATTGCACGAACCATTCAGGTCGATGGGAACTGTGACAATTTTGGGGACAAACCTCGAAGTGTCAAGGCTTGTCAACGTATTTCGGCGAGCGGACAATATCGACGTCTTTCCGCGAACGGATGGCACAGTTCAGGTGAACATCACTTTCCACGGCTTAACAAAGTAATTCATTGAGGAGAACATATAAATTATGGTAAACATTAAGTGCTTTAATATTGCTAAAGCAGTAATCGACGAGGCCTCTGATCAGTTCGGTCGTTCGTGGGCACCAAGGGCAGATAAGCTCGCAATCCTTAAACAATATTGCGAAGCTATCGATGAACTCGCAGAGGAATTCGCCGCCGAGGCTTTTGATGTCGAAGTCGACAACGTTCAAATGACAATAGGGATTGCTGTCGAGTGCCCTGATATGACCATAGAAAGTAAATCGCACGTCTTCTATGAACTATTAGAGCGTGCGATCAGCGTTAGTTATTCAGTTAGTCCTGAAGGGAATCTGGTTATTAAGTTTGTATTTCCGAGCATCTGGGACCGGGCATAAAGCGCTACCTACTTTTACTGACGGGCTGTGAAGTAGTCTGGTAGCTTGAGCGAATGTCCGACGAGAACCTTGCCAAAGCACTTGAATTCATGATTACTCTCGGCTGGCAGGTACACGTTTGTGTGCCTCATTTGCGGATTAGCCGAAACTAAGGTTACGTTTCCATCTTGATCAATATAGTATTGTTTACAGTACATTGATCCGTCAACGCTGAAAATACCAACATCTCCTATATTTAGTTCGGTCGTTGCCTGTACAAACACGGTATCACCGTCATTGATAATCGGTTCCATACTTGTGCCAGAGATATTGACTGCAAAATCGGCGTTCATATATGCCGGTTCATCTACGACCATCATTTCTTTTTCACTATCATCAATTGGGAAAGCTGAACCTGCTGCAGATGTCGTAAGATAGTGAGGAATAAGCCTCTGAATTGCGGTTGGCTTTTGGGCTATGCTTTGGATGCGTTCAAGTTCTACTCCTAATACTGCATTTACCGCTTTTTTTCCATGCCTATCTAGCAAGCGATAGTTTTGAATAAACTTCTTTTCGCCCGGATTAAGTTCAAAGTCAGTAAAAGTATCGTCACCAGATGTCCCAAGCAAGAAATCAGCGGACACTTGAAACTCCTGACTAAGAGATTTAAGCGCAGTTACAGACGGGCTTTTGATTCCATTTTCCCAACACCGAATGGTTACAGTAGAAACACCGAGCCTCTCGCCAAGTTGCTTTTGTGTTAACCTGCGATCGGCTCTAAGCGCTTTTATCTTTTGTGACAGTACCATTATTTAGACACCTCCAGATTTTGGATGAATAAAACCGTTGACAAGAGCACTTCATCGTGATATTATAGCAACAGTTGTTATGTCTACATGTTAGCACAAACAACAGTTTCTGTCAAGAGGCTATAATCAAAGATCGCACACGGGCCGCTACTCGCATGCGATCTTCCAAAGAAAAGAGTGCTGCGCTTGCAGCAGCAGACTGATGAAAACACTATGAAACAAAACATCACTCTGCCTTTTTATTATAGCACTCTTTCATTATGAATTCAATAGGGGGATGTGAGATGATAAAAAAAGATTTAGCAGCTTTTGAAAAATATTGTAACGGAATACGGCCCACTGAATACATATTCAACTCTGAAAACCAGTCTAACTCCGGCTCGTCGTTACGTATTCAAACGGAATTCCGCTTCAATTCGATGATCGTTCGGCCAAATCGTATTCTTTTCAGAGGAGAGTCCGGGTATCTTTGCTTTAATAATGTTGACCACGTTGAAGTGTTGACGTCTTCCAAACCTATAGGTACGTTTTTTCAGATTATTTGTATAGAAAAAGGAGAGAATAAAAGACATACATACTTGATGCTTGCTGAGTAAAATATATTTTAAGAAAACATCGTAATAGGGTTGACATGAGCAATCTCGCATGCTATACTTTTGCCATAAATTGACTTGGCAAGAGGTTTATTGTGCTTTACTCTAAGAGACAACCCCAAATTGGCGATATTTATACGATGCGTTTCGAGGGTTCAGGTAATGAACAGCAGGGGAAACGTCCGGGATTAGTGTTTCAGAATAATACTGGAAATAAATTTAGCCCCAATATCATTGCGCTACCCTTAACCAGTGTAATCAAAAGGTCAGATCTACCCACTCATGTTGTTGTTCCGGCTGAGGAAACAGGTTTATATAAGGACAGCATGGTATTATGTGAAAATCCGACTTGCATCTCTAAAGATAAGATCGGCGAATACATTACCACGCTTCCCAAAAGTCTCATGCACAAAGTCGCAGCTGCAAATCTGTTGGCGTCTTCCGCCATATCTTTTCTTAATCCTGAAGAACTGATTTCGGTGTGGACAAAGGCCATTGGACTCAACAATTGCCTTTCGTAAACGAGGTGTGGCTATATGTTTAATGAAGAGGTTAAGCGAGCGTTTATTAAACAATACTCAAGCGTGCTGAAAAAACGCAACGACTGCGTTTTCTTGTTTGGCTTTACCGCGAGTTTTGAAGAGGCGTTGAACAAAGATGTTTGTACAATGACGCCTGATGAAATTTCTCCGATAGCGAATGAACTGGTCGGAATAAAGAAAGGATCAAATTATAGGCTGTACATTCTTCGACAGTATATCTTATGGTGTATTGAAAACAATATTCCTGGCGCTCAAAACTCGTTACAGGGGCTTTCAATACAAAATATTGAAAAGATTAAGAGGCTAACGGTGACGGGGCCGAAGCAGCTGCAGGTTTATCTAGACGCTTTGTTTGATGAGGAATCATTGGAGACCATTGATAATGTGTATCGAGCCTTCTTTTGGCTTGCCTTTGCTGGTATTCCATTTGAACATTCACTAAAATTAACAGTGGATCAAGTTCATTTATCTGAGCTTTCATTTGTTATAAATGGTAGAAACTACCCGATATACAGGGAGGCGCTACCGTGTATAAAAAACTGTTTGGAGCTTCCATATTTTATGAGAAGATACAAAGAACTTAATTGTTACAAAAAGCGCAATCGTATTGCCGGAGACCTGCTGTTTCGTGGGGTTAAAGCTAACCCAGTAAGGACAACCTTTATATCAATTATTGGAGCGCATCAGCGTCAGGCATTAAGCGAGAAACGCACCAATAAAGAAATTAGCTATAGTAGAGCTAGGTTTTCTGGTATATACTATCGCATGTACGAAGACGAACTTGCTGGACTTCCAATAGATAGCGAGACATTACTACAAGAATATCTCACTGATAAACCCTCGGCGGATCTAACTCAGCAACAGAAACGTAGAATTATTAGGGATATGATTGACGATTATGAGAAGTGGAAACTGACATTCTAAACACCCCGCGAGAGCGGGTTTATTTTTATGCAATAAATGCGCCTTTGGCGCTTTTTTTTATGTAATTTTGAACACACTGGGGGTTCGGCGAATATGGGATCGTAGAAAAGGGGAACGCTTAAAATTCTTGACGAGCTGTAACTCCTTGCACTGCAACAAGTTACAGGCACGATGAGGCAGTGCTTAGGTGGTTATATCTATTTTTTATTTGATTGAAAGGAGCGCAAATGGCAGAAGAAAAATTAAACCTCATTCAAAAACTGTCGAAAATCAGGCAGATGGCTGACGTTGTAACCAAGAGTAAACGAGGTTACAACTATACATACGCAGACATTTCCGATATTTTGGCAAAGATCAGAACGGGCATGAGCAAATATGGTGTTTCTCTTATTCCGCTTATTGTCCCCGGCACAACGTCGGTTGAAAATGTTGTTTATGTGAACACCAAAATGGACAAGCAAGGAAATGCTCATGACATTACTACATCAGAGTTCTTGACCAAAGCAGATATGGTATTCAGATGGGTTAACGACGAGAACGATGAAACTATTGAAGTCCCTTGGACACTGATGGGCGCTCAGGCAGATCCGTCTCAGGCGTTCGGTTCCGGCATGACATACTGCACAAGGTATTTCATGACAAATTACTTCCAAATTCCTCAGGTGGAAAACAATGATGTCGATGCATATAGGAGCAAGCAGAAGGCCGCTGAGGCCGCAGAAGACCTTGCGATCGCTCAGAGCATCATTGCTCAGTTTGACACCAAAATTCGCGTTTTCTTATCGGATAATCCAGATAAAAAGAAGGATATTGAGGCATTGGTTAAACGCTATACAAAGACTGGCGATTATAACACAATCAAAAACGCAGAACTTGCTGCAAAGTTACTTAAAGAATTCACGGAAAAGTTTGAGCAAAAGGAGAATGCATAATGGGTTTTAGGAACGGCGCATACGCAACGGTTTGGGAGATTAATCCCGTATCAGACACATTTGTCAAGGCAAGAATTTCCATCGACAGGAAGAACAGAGATACCGGCGAATATGAAACCGATTTCAGCGGTTGGGTTCAATTCAATGGAACAGCTGCATGCAACTCTGCGGTTAAGCTTCATGAAAGGGATCGCATTAAGCTTGGCGACGTTGACGTTTCCAATAAATATGACAAGGAGAAGAAGCAGACGTATACGAATTTTAAGATTTGGTCGTTTGAACTCCAGAACAACGCGCCGCATAACGATGCGAATGAGCCGCAACGCAGTGTCGATGACGGTGAAGTTGATGATAAACTGCCGTACTGATAAGGCTGGTGATTGCAATAGGGAACGTTAGTTTTCGTCCGCTTATTGAGGACATGACGTGGTCTTATAGCAGGGTATCGAGCTTTGATACATGTAACTACGCCTGGTTTCTCAAATACATAAAGCACATGAAAGAGACTCCTCAGTTTTTTAGCAGCTATGGATCATTCGTTCACAAGCTTTTGGAGCAATTCTATAACGGAGAATTAACCAAAGAACAACTTCCCGCTAAGTTTCTGTTCGACTTTAAAAAAGAAGTGCAAGGCGAGAGGCCGAAGGAATCAATCGTTGAGAAGTACATTCAGCGCGGCCTTGAATACTTTAATACTTTCACACCGTTGCCGTATAAAATTATTGCCGTTGAGAAAAAGGTGGAGTTTGAGATTGATGGTATTTCGTTTGTTGGTTATATAGACTATCTTGGTGAAGAGGATAATGAACTGGTTGTCGTAGACAATAAGTCGCGAGACCTAAAACCGAGAAGCAGACGCAAAGAGCCGACGGAAAACGATCTTTTAATCGATAAAATGCTCAGGCAGCTGTATCTATACTCAAAAGGTGTGCAACAAGAGTACGGCAGGTTTCCCAAGAAGTTGTGTTTTAACTGCTTTAAGGCTGGTACCTTCATCGAAGAGCCGTTCAATATGGCCGCATACAATGAAGCGATAAATTGGGCAAAGACTCACATCGAGGAAATTGCAAACACAACGGATTTCCCGCCCAATATTGACTTCTTTAACTGTAAACATCTCTGCGGATTTGGGCAAGAGTGCTGCTATTGGGACAACGGTAAGTACCTTTGGAAAAACAAAAAGACCAAGTAACGATGGTTATTGGAGGCAACAAATATGATGAAAGCCGAAGATATTAGTAGCATCGAAAGCGAAGCTGGAATAATTGCAACGTTAATTCATCAGCCTGAGATGTCATTTTACTCCGAGTTCCTCCTTCCAAACCACTTTATTAACAAAGATAATGCCTGCATTTATACAGCCATTACAGACTTAGCCAGGAAGGGAATTACTACAATAGATCCTTACAATATAATTGAGGATTTGAACTCACAGGAAGCAACTCGTAAGATTGCTGAAGGGTTGACTATCGAAAAACTGCAAGGATTTATCGAGATGAGTGACGTGCTCGCCAGGCATAGTGTTGAAGAATATAAAATGCTCGTTTCAAACGTACTGGACGCGGCTTTTCGGAGAGACACATTTCAAACTTTGGAAAGATGTAAGGCTCTTTGTTATGATCGAACGCAATCCAATGTCGAGCAACAGATTTATGAGACAATCGACAAAGTTATGTGTGAGTTTTCTGTTTCCGACGAGGTTCCAGAGTTTAAGGATGTGCTCGATGAACTGTGGCAGGACGTTGAGTCACATCAAGACGGCAGAGACTACGGCATACCTTTCAAATTCAATAAGCTGAATGAGTATGTAACGATAGATCCCGGAGAGCTGGTAGTTTTAGCAGCTCCGGCCAAAGGCGCTAAGTCTATGTTCATGCTGAACGAAGCTGTTGATCTTATGAAGCAGGGAAAAAGCGTAATGTACATAGACAGTGAGCTTTCGAGCAGGCTATTCCTTTGCAGATTGCTTTCTCATCTTACTGGAATCGAGTTTAAGCGTATTAAAAGCGGAAGATACAGCGACGAAGAAGAAAAAAAGATATACGAGCAGCTTGAGTGGATTAAACAACAGCGATTTGTGCATATTTATATGCCGATTTTTGAGCAGCAAGCTATTTATACGGCAGTAAAGAAGATTTATCACAGATTTGGTGGGCTTGATGTGCTGATAGTTGATTATCTTAAGGCAACTGGTGACACAGACGCCTACGCAACCTACGCAGAACTCGGCAAACTCACGGACATGATCAAAAACGATCTGTGTGGAGCCATGAAAATCTCGGGTTTGGCTGCTGCTCAGCTGACAGAGGGTGGGAAACTGGCCGACAGCGCCAAAATTGCGCGAAACGCAAGCACAATACTCATGTTAATTGATAAAACGACCGCAGAAATAGAGGACGACGGTGTCGAATGCGGAACAAAGAAGCTCGTTGTGTCAAGAAACCGAAACGGAATGCAGCATTTGCAGGGCGAGTACATCGATATCAGTTTTTCAGGCGATCAATGCACATTGGTTGAGGCAAAGCAACACATTCCTACTGAACCATACTAATTTTTAGCCAATATGGATGTAAATGAGCTGTTAGAATCTATCGACATAGTCGAATTTCTGTCACAGTTCGTCGAGCTCGAGGAGAAGAACGGAGAATACTGGGGGCTTAGCCCATTCAAATCGGAAAAGACCCCATCGTTCTCCGTTCGCAGAGAAACAAATAAGTTTTTTGACTTCTCTTCTGGCATTGGCGGCTCGTTAATAACCTTTTTGCAACACTACTATCATATTTCTTCGTTTGAGGCAATACAAAAGCTTGCTGATTACGCTGGGATTGACAATAACGAAGTGAAAGTTCACGGAGAATTGGCCGCGACGAGCATATGTAAGAGGTTTATTAAGCCCAAACCGCATGAAAAGGCGTCAACGGCAACGGTTTTACCAGAAAACTGCATGGATAAATACGAAAAGCGAGCCGACAAGCTCGCAGTATGGCAGCGCGAGGGCATTTCGGAGCAGTCTTTAGATAGATTTCAGGTCAAGTATGATGCTTTTGCGGACAGGTTGGTTTATCCAATACGAAATCCAGACGGAAAAATCGTAAATATCGGCGGAAGAACGCTCGATCCTGACTGGAAGCAGAAAAAAATGCGAAAGTACGGCTACTATTACTCGTGGGGAACGATAAAAACGATTTACGGTCTTGCTGAAAACATAGAGTATTGCAAAAAGAAGCACGAAATCATCCTATTTGAAGGTTGTAAGAGCGTTTTAATCGCTGATACATGGGGCATTAAGAACGCCGGAGCAATTCTAACCTCGCATTTGTCTGTGGCTCAGATGAAAATCCTTGCAAAACTTGGTTTTCGAGTGGTTTTTGCGCTCGACAAAGACGTAAGAATCCGCGACGACCATAACATTGCCAAGCTTAAGCAGTTCGTAAACGTCGAATACATCTGTGATACGAGAGATTTGTTAAATGAAAAAGATAGCCCTGTCGATCAGGGCGAACAAACGTTTCTAAACCTGTATGAAAACAGGCTCAAATATAGATAGGAGGTGAGCTAGATAGAGAATTATACCGTTTATCACCTGCATAGCGACCTATCGAATGGCGTAACTAATGTGGACAGCGTAACGAAGTTCCAAGAGTACGTTGAAAGAGCAAAAGAATGTGGAATGACCGCACTTGGTTTCAGCGAACACGGTTCACTATTCGAATGGTGGCATAAGAAAATGGCTATAGAAGCCGCCGGGATGAAGTACCTTCACGGGGTAGAGTGTTATTTGACAGCTTCGCTCGATGAAAAGGTGAGAGACAACTATCACTGTGTGCTTATTGCTCGAAACTATGATGGGTTTTTAGAGTTGAACAAGCTCGTTTCAGCTAGTTTCAATAGAAAGGATAATCATTTCTATTATACCCCACGAGTGTCGTTCGACGAACTGTTCAAAACATCCGACAACATTATTGTCACCACCGCGTGCGTTGGCGGCGTTCTTGGCAAGGCCGATGAGGCGACACAGAGGATTTTCTTGGATTTTCTTAAGAGAAATAGGCACCGATGCTTCCTTGAAATCGGTCATCACATTGATGAAAAGCAGGTTTTATATAACCGTCGTATTGTCTCTATTTCAGAAGAACTCGGAATACCTCTTATCGCAGGAACAGACACTCACTCCTTGAACGAAACTCATGAAAAAGGCAGGTCGATTCTGCAGGCAGCGAAGAACATCCACTTTGATGGCGAAGAGCGTTGGGATTTGAAGTTCAAAACCTACGATGAGCTTGTAGAAGCATATCGCCTTCAAGGTTCGGTTCCCGAAGAAACCTACCTCACGGCTATCCAGAACACTAACAAACTCGCGGATATGGTTTGTGAGTTCCAGATAGATAAAGGAACGAAGTACCCACATATCTACGATAATCCCGAGGAAACCTTTAGGCAAAAGATTGAAGCGGCTATCGAATCGCATCCTTACGCTCTGAAAAATCATACGAGAGAAGAACTTAATGCTGCGGTAGAAGAAGAATTCAGTGCTTACAAGAAAACAAAGTCAATCGACTTTATGCTTTTACAGACGTACCTTCGCGAATGGGAAAAATCTCAAGGCATTCAGTGTGGTTACAGCCGTGGTTCGGTATCAGGAAGTATGATTGCCTATCTCTTAGGCATTACTCAAATGGACAGCTTGAGGTTCAATCTTAATTTTTTCCGCTTTACTAATCCTGATCGTGTGTCGTTAGCCGATATTGATAGCGACTATAGCGGCAGGGACAGAGAGGTCGTTAAGCGCTTTCTTCTTAAAGATAAAATGAATCTTCCAAAGATTCGCTCGGCGGAAATTATAACGTTCAACACAATCGCTGTTAAAGGTGCCATCAGAGACGTTTGCAGGGCTCTGTACAAGGACAAACCAGACACTGATTACTTAAAGCTTTCGAGTCAAATCAGCAAACTGGCAGATAGTGACGAAACAGCCGCACGAAAAAAATATCCAGAAGTTTTCAAGTATGTGGATATTGTTAATGGCACGATTGTGTCGATAGGTACACACCCTAGTGGTGTACTGATTAGCGATCTGCCTATTGAAGAAGTCATTGGGCTATGCTCTGTGTCTACCTCTGAATATCCAGTCTCAATGATTAATATGAAGGAATTAGACGATCTGATGTTCGTGAAACTTGATATTTTAGGCTTGGACGGGATTGGCATTATTAATGAGACGTGCAAGTCGCTTGGTATCGAACGTCTGACACCCGACAATGTTGATCTGGAAGACGAAGCTGTGTGGAAAAGCATCAGAGACGACACGACACTAATCTTCCAATGGGAATCTGACTCCGCTCAGCAATACATAAAGCGTTTTATGTCAGATAAAACATTGAAGATTGCACGCGAAAAGATACCCAACTTCTCAATGCTCAAATGGTTATCATTTGGCAACGGACTGATTAGACCAGCCTGCGCGAGTTTCCGAGATAGTGTTGCTAACGGCGAGTTTTATGACAACGGCCTTGATGCTTTGAATGAGTTCCTCGCTCCTGAAGCTGGACGAATCGCAATGCAAGAGACGATAATGCGTTTTCTTGTAAAGTTTTGCGGCTATACCGGAGCTGAATCGGACACCGTTAGGCGTGCGATCGCGAAGAAGAAAGGTACGGAAACTCTATTGCCAGAAATTGAAAGAAGGTTTATCGAATACGTATCCGAGAATTATGGCGTCTCAAAAGAACGATGTGAAGAAATCATTAAGCCGTTTATAAAAATTATTTTAGACGCCTCTGATTATTCATTTAGTTGGAACCATAGTGACTCGTACTCATGCATTGGATATATTTCTGGATATCTTCGGTACTATTATCCACTCGAGTTTCTCACCGCCGCGCTCAACACATTCAGCGACAATGGCGACAAGACGGCTGATATTGTCAGGTACGCCGGTAAAATAGGAATCAAAGTGACGCCACCGAAGTGGGGTATTTCGCGAAAGAACTATTTTTTCGATAGTGCGAAAAATATTATCGCCAAAGGGGTGTCGGCAATTAAGTTCATGAGCGAAGGGCTGGCGGACGAATTGTATGAGCTGTCTAAGCAAAGAAAATACATTAGGTTTGTCGATTTGCTCTCTGACTTAGACAAAAAGACCTCTATTAATACTCGTCAGCTCGATATTCTGATTAAGATTGACTTCTTCTCCGACTTTGGCAATCAAAGAGAGCTACTCTATATAACAGACCTATTCTATAACACCTTTAACAAAGGACAAGCCAAGCAGATCAGTAAGCAAAAAATCGAAGGTACGCCGATTGAACCCATAGTTAAAAAGTATGCCGTTGGGATAACTAAGGCAGGTCTTTCTGCAAAAAACTATACTTTGTTAGACGTAGACTCGATAATTCAAGAGTCAGAAGATGCTATTAAGGCTGCAAACATGAGTGACCTAAGCGACAGCGAAAAAGTTAAAAACTTTGAAGAAGTCATGGGGTATGCAGGGTACATCTCCGGCAACGAAAAGGATCGACGAAAATTATACATATTAGATGTTTATCCAATAACGCGTAAAAAGGACAATAAGCAATTCGGGTACTCGGTTGTCACTAAATCCGTGGGCAGCGGAAAAGAAAGCAGGTTCACAGTTTTCAACAGAGTCTTTAACTTAGATCCTATACAAAAGGGAGATTTTATTTACTGTCAAGGTTTCGAACGTGATGGCCAATATTTCAGGTTAACACAATATTATAAGTGTAATTGAGGAGGAACTATGCCGTTTAGAGATCCAAATAATCCGCTTCCATTGAACTTGTCAGACGGGGTATTGTATGCCGTGGGTAATAGTGTAACTGGAGACCGCACCTATCACCAGATAGGAGGGGTAACGGAGATGACATTTACTGCCACGTCAGATACAGATGTACAACTCGCATCTGATATTAACGGTGTTTCTGCCGTTATCGATATCGGCCACCCCCGGTCTAACTATTGGAACAATCTCCGATTTGACCATTGGGAAGATAACATGGAATATGCTCCGAGGAGAATTTTCAGAACAGCAGAACTCTCGTTTGAATGGCCGCCGAAGGGGTTTAATGATAACCAGAGTCCAGAGAACGATGGCGAAATCGACATGGGTGCTTTGGATGAATACTTTGACTCATTGCAGATCGGAAGGAGTGAAGAATGAGCAGTGAAAATAATGAAAAAAGGGCAGCTCCAATCTCGTTTACAACGCTGCTTGCGCTCTCGTTTATCATTCTGAAACTTTGCCATGTTATCAACTGGTCGTGGCTTTGGGTTCTATCTCCAATCTGGATTTCAGCGATCATAGGTTTAACAGTATTCTTATATATCTGCATAAAAATTATCTAATTTCAGAATCAATACATACATAAGGAGAACTGAATGTCAAAAGAAGTAACCACATACTGCAACATATGCGGCAAAAAATTTAATCAATGGGACGAGCAAGAGGGATTTTGCGTGTTCAAAGAACGCTGCGGCTATGGGACTGAGCTTGACGGCTGTGAACTAGAGCTTGATATTTGTTGCGAATGCATGGAGGAGCTCGTTCAGCGGTGCAAAATCAACCCTGTGAAGGAAGGTATGGCAGACCTTGGATTTTGAAATATTAAAGCATCCGACTGAGGAAGATTGGCAACTCTGTCGAACCTGCGCTCTTACTACTGTTCTGGCGAATAGCACCTCGAATGATACACAAAAGAATGTGTCGATGGAATGGAAGCGCAAAATCCTTAAGGCTAACCATAGCCCGATACGCACGCTCCAATTCTGCTTTAAGCTTACAGGCATTCCATACTGGGTGAGTGTTCACCTCTGTAGACACATTCATGCGGTTCCGTTTGTTTCCTCGCAGAGAGACGACAGACAACACGAGTACAATCGTGGCGAGGCTCCTCAGAGCGCTTTAGTCAACATGTGTTGGTATATGAATGCTGAGGAATTAATTACCATAGCACACAAGAGACTGTGTTATAAGGCTTCGCCTGAGACGCGAGAGATCGTAAAGATAATTTGCGATGGAGTCGAGCGGTTGAATCCAGAGTTTAAGGGACTGCTTGTTCCCAACTGTGTCTATCGTGGAGGAATCTGCGACGAGATTAAGAGTTGTGGATATAACAAATCTTTGTGAGGTGATGTTATTGACAGAGAACAAACTACCTAAAGTAGTCCTTATTTCGGGGCATGCTCAGCATGGAAAGGATACTGTTGCAAGCATTATTCGCGACGCGTTGCTGGCTAAAGGTGACAGGGTGTTGTTGGCACATTATGCGGATTTAGTTAAGTATGTTTGCAAAACATTTTTTCAGTGGAATGGCCAGAAAGACGAGCATGGGCGTAGTCTGTTGCAATATGTTGGAACGGATCGCGTTCGAAAGGCGGATCCTGACTATTGGGTGAAGTTCATTGCAAGTATGCTTAAGATTTTCGCCGAGTATTGGGAATGGGTTATCATTCCCGATACAAGATTCCCAAATGAGATAGAGGTGTTAAAGGATAATGGTTTTGATGTAACACACGTTCGCGTTGTGCGCTCTGAGTACGATAACGGGTTAACTGCGGAACAACGCAATCATCCATCAGAAACGGCACTTGATGGCATAGCGCCAGACGTGTTTATCTCAAACGATTATGATATGCGTCACTTGGTAGAGGTAATTACTAAGTGGGTTCAGGAGGAATTGTATGAATAACAATCGCGATGGTTATTACGACATAGCAGTTGATATTGCTGAGGTTTTGATTGAAAATGGAATGATATCTGATCTTTTCTACCTCAAGGATTTGAAACAACGCAAACTGTTTTTAAATACTGATATTGACCAAGGCTCAATTTCTGATATTGTAAAGCATATTTTACAGTTTAACCGGGAAGACAAGGATCTCAAGCCGGAAGAAAGGCAGCCGATCCTTCTTTATGTCACATCGAATGGTGGGGAAGTGGATGCAGGTTTTGAGCTGATTGATGTTATCCAATCGAGCGTTACGCCTGTTTACACTATCAATCTTGGCAATCAGTACAGCATGGGCTTCTTAATCGGATTGGCAGGACATAAGCGCTACGCGACTAAAAATGCAAAATTCCTGATGCACGATGGTTCGCAGTTCATTTACAACTCTGGCGCTAAGGCTCAAGACGAAATGAAGTTTCAGTGCAAAGTCGAAGAGCGCGTAAGAAACTACATACTCTCGAGAAGCAAAATCACAAACGAAGAATACGATAGCAAGCTTAGAATTGAGTGGTATCTGTTTGCTGACGAAGCTAAAGAAAAGGGTTTTGTTGATTACATAGTCGGCGTAGATTGTGAGATTGAGGAGATCGTTTAATGGCAACGAGTAAGAAAAACAACGGCAACAGAAAGGAATCGCTTCCTCGCACGCTTAACGATAGGCCGTTCTACGGCCTTGAGCTCGACCAAGATCAGCTCGAATTTGCCAACACAATTTTGAATCCCGACATTGATATTGTTTGGGTCAACGCAAAGGCGGGCACCGGTAAAACCACAATCGCCACAGGAGTTGCGAACATGTTAGTACAGCATGGCCAGTTCGATAAGATTGTTTACATCATGTCACCATATGGCGAAAGCAAGCAGGGCTGGTTGCCCGGTACAATAACCGAGAAGAGCTCGGTGTATTTCGAGGCGTTTTATCAGGCGTTGGTGACATGCAACATCAACCCGCAAACAGCGGTAAGCAATGACAGCATGGTGAATATCAAGACCGGCGATGCATACATCACCTGTATCACAGACACGTTTCTTCGAGGATCGAATTTGGACGACGCAGTGATTATAGTTGACGAGGCACAAAATGCGACGACGAGACAGCTGAAAACTATCCTGACGCGTGTTGGTAAGCACGTCAAAGTGATTGTCATCGGGCATGAGTTTCAGTGCGATTTGGCTAAGCCAGAGCTGAGCGGGTTTACAAAGTACATCAAGCATTTCGAGGGACAAGCTCGTTCGGCAGTATGCACGCTGCTCACCAACCATCGAAGCTGGATTAGTCAGCACGCCGATGAATTGCCGGAGTAATCATATCAATGAAGAAATTGACGATACTCATAGACATGGATGATGTACTCGATGATCTACTGGAAGTATGGATTGAGGAATTAAACAGCTTGTTTGGCACTTCCGTAAAAGCGGATGAAGTTACGGACTGGAATTTGCAAAAGTTTTTTCCGACACTATCAAAAAAGTCCATAACCACGCCACTTTTTTGGGGTTGTTTTTGGGACAATATAAAACCTAAATTTGGTGCAGTTAAATACACCCAAAAGATGATGGAAGACGGTCATGATTTATACGTTGTGACTGCCACCCATCCTCAAACAATCGCAGCGAAGTTCAGCAAGGTGCTTTTTAGATACTTCCCGTTCATTACATATGATCACGTGATCATTGCATCGAAGAAGCAAATGGTGCTTGGTGACGTTTTGATAGACGATGCGCCCCACAACCTTGTCGGCGGTCGATACAAAGGGATCCTTTTTAAGGCACCGCATAACGCATCGTTTGACGCAGAAGCGCATGGCTTGATTAGAGCCAATGACTGGAATGAAGTTTATAGAATAGTGTGCGAGTTAGCACAGGAGGAAGAGAATTGAAAATAGTTTTGTATTCGACTAATTGTCCGCGTTGCAAAGTCTTGGAAGCTAAGATGATTGAAAAGGATATCCCTTTTGAAGAGGTCAACGATGTTGACGAGATGAGCAGGCTTGGGATTACACAAGCGCCTATGCTAAAGGTTGGCGATAAGCTGATGGATTTTTCGAGGGCAATTGAATGGGTACGCAAAATGTGAGGTGATTGAATGAACGTTGAAGATTGGCTGGGTAAAGATAACCAATTAGGAATAGATATTTGGAAGAAAAAGTATCAGCGTAACGGCGAGACTTTCGAAGAATGGCTTGACCGTGTAAGCGGTGGTAACAAAGACGTGCGCGAACTGATTAAGAATAAGGAGTTCTTATTCGGTGGCAGGATCCTTTCAAATCGTGGTGTCAATTCTAACGAGGAAAAGACCACTTATAGCAATTGCTATGTTCTTGCCGCCCCAGAAGACTCAATCGAATCAATCTATGATACCTGTGGCAAACTTGCCAGAACGTATTCTTATGGCGGAGGCTGCGGCATCGATATCAGTAAACTGGCTCCCGCTGGCGCAAAGGTGCATAATCAAGCCAAGTGCACGAGCGGTGCAGTCTCGTTTATGGACACATTCTCGCAAGTTACCGAACAGATTGGACAAAATGGCAGACGCGGTGCATTGATGATCTCAATGAGCTGCAGCCATCCCGACATAAAGAAGTTCATAACTATTAAAAGTGATTTGAACAAAGTTAATTATGCCAACATTTCAGTGCGTGTAAGTGATGATTTTATGAAAGCCGTTGAGAACGACGGTGATTGGGAGCTTCACTTTGAACGACCTGAGACGGGCGAGACTATCAAGGAGACAGTTAAGGCAAGAGAGCTTTTCGACTTGCTTTGCGAACAAAATTGGAACTACGCAGAACCTGGCATACTGTTTTGGGATACGATTAGTAATTACAATCTGCTGAATACAACCCCTGAATTTGAGTATGCAGGAACAAACCCGTGTGCTGTTTAATAATTCGGCTCACGTAAAAAAAATCGGGCAAAATCGGTGAAGCCTAAATCAAAAGACAAGGTAATACCGAGGTAAACTATTAGATTGCGAGAGGCTAATAGTCACCGTAACGCGCAGGAGATGAATAAATATAACTCCCCCAAGAGTGCCCGACACATTCATTAAAAGGATTTTTCTAAAGAAGGAATGTGAAAATGTGCGCTGTTCTGGTCTGAACTGACAGACGTATCTTGAAAAAGTATGAGAGAAATCTCCAGAAGTGAAGGATAAAAAGCCTTCACGATAACACAACAGGAGGAACCATTGCCATCTGGCGGGTCGTGCCTTCTCGGTTCAATTAACTTAGCTGCATTTGTAGATAATACTGGGGCGTTCGAATTCACTCGCTTTTGCAAGGCTGTTGGCATCGCTGTTAGAGCTCTTAACGAAGTACTCGATGAAGGATTAACAAAACACCCGCTCAAGGAGCAGCGGAGGAGCGTAACCGAATGGCGACAGATCGGTCTTGGAATCATGGGACTTGCCGATATGCTGATAAAAATGAAACTCAAATACGGTAGCCCTGATGCAGTTTATCTGTGCGACTACCTCGGTAAGCTCATGGCGGGACGAGCGATAGCGATGAGCAATCTTATTGCACAGGAGAAAGGTTGCTATAGCAAATATAACGACGCCGTTCTTGATTCCGATTTCTTTCGTAGACATCAACTGATGTTGACGACGGGCGAAATCAATAACATCAAACAGTATGGTCTCAGGAACAGTCAGCTTCTTACAATCGCTCCAACCGGAACACTATCAACTATGCTCGGCATTTCTGGTGGCATCGAACCAATATTCGCAAACTCGTATACTCGATTGACCAAGTCTCTGCATGGCAAGGATGTGGAATACAAGGTATATACGCCTATTGTAGCCGAATACATGGCTAAAAACGGCATAGAAGACGAGGCTGCTCTTCCCAATTATTTTGTTACCTCATCTACAATTTCAGTGCCCGAAAGAATAGAGATGCAGTCGACATGGCAAGCTCACATTGACGCGAGCATATCCAGCACGGTTAACCTGCCAGAAGAGGCTACAGTTGAGGATGTAAAAGAGATTTATATGAGTGCGTGGAAGAAACGGTTAAAGGGAGTTACTGTGTTCAGGTCTGGCTGCGCAAGAGCCGCGATACTGACAACGCCAACTAAGAAAGATGCTGATGAGAAAAAAGAGAACCGGACGGAATGTGAATCTCGCGTCTCTGATGCTAATTCCTCGCCCGAAAACCTCTATGGATTAGAACACCACCTTACTACTGGATGTGGCTCACTACATATCTGTGCATTCTTCGATGAGGCTGGCAACCTTAAGAATACATACTTAAGCAAAGGTAGCACTGGCGGATGCAACAACTTCATGATTGGTCTTTCGCGTATGATTAGTCTTGCCGCCCGTAAAGGCGTAGGGATTCATGATATTGTCGATCAGCTAAATAGTTGCGGCACATGCCCAAGCTATGCAGTACGGCGAGCAACCAAACACGATGTATCACCCGGTTCTTGTTGCCCCGTGGCAATCGGTAACGCATTAATGGAGATGTGGCAGAAGTTTAATTGCACGAAAATGCAGTCTCAGAATAACAGTTCTGACACAAAAACGCAGCTTAAAGATAAATCAAATGATAAAGCTGATAAATGTCCAGAGTGCGGTGGCAATCTCAAACATGAGATGGGTTGTGTAACTTGTACCAGTTGTGGCTATAGCAAGTGTGACTAAGGAGTTTTCATGGCAAAAATATCGTCCAATCAATACAATCCTGCGACTGAAGACCGCATTGAATACATAATCGCACCGCCAGATCCAGAACGAGAAAAGCGCAGGCAATACGTTGAGAACATGTTTAAGGCCGACGGAGAAAAACCGAGGAGACGCAGGCGTGGCAAATAACAACGACAAAGGAAGCCATGCGGTATTCGTAACACTTGGAGCTTCTAATCACAGTTTAGGAAATCGCGAAAAATACGACTATTACGCAACAGACCCCAGGGCTGTAGAGGAATTGCTGAAGCTAGAGAAGTTCGACAGGAATATTTGGGAACCAGCTTGCGGGGAGGGACACATAAGCAAGATACTTGAACGCGAGGGCTATAATGTTTTATCTACCGACCTTATTGACAGGAGCTTCGGGAGGGGGGGGTGTGACTTCCTCGGTCAGACCGAATGTTATGATGGAGATATCATTACAAACCCGCCATATAAATATGCCCTCGAATTTGTTGAACACGCTTTGGAATTAATTACTAACGGGCACAAGGTAGCCATGTTCCTAAGATTACAGTTTCTTGAAGGCAAATCGAGACGAAGACTATTTGATAAACATCCGCCCAGAACGGTGTATGTATCCTCGTCACGGATTAACTGTTGCAAGAATGGCAATTTCAGTCCAGAACAGCGAAGTAACAATTCCGCGCAAGCATATGCGTGGTTCATATGGGAAAAGGGGTACAAAGGCGATCCTGTGATTAAATGGTTTAACTGAAATAAATGAACGAAAGGATACAAGTTGTCAAAAATATTAACTCCAATTAAATCAATTAGAGCAAAATGCCTTGACTGCTGTTGTGGTCAGCAAATAGAAGTGAGGCTTTGCTCAAGCGAAAAATGTCCACTCTATCCCTACAGAATGGGGCATCGACCGAAGGATAGAGAAATACTCGACGAAGAAAAGAAAACTGAAAAATGCTTAGAAAGCCCCACAGAAAACAGTGAAAGTGAGGCTGTAAATGATGATGAATGACTGTGTAGCGAGATTCCACAACACAAGAGACTTCTCTGTGTTGGATGGCAAAAGAATTAAGAAGATTGACGGGTTATATTCTGGCAGCGAGTGTATTACTTTTGAGTGCTATGACGGCACGATGTATAAGATGTACCATCAGCAAGATGGATCAGAAAATGTTTTCGTTAGTGACGTATACGCGATTGATGCATTCGGCAATGTGATAACGTCGCAGGAGCGGCAACAGAACTTTATAAATGGCGAAACGATTTACACTCTAAAACCGACGGACTACTCGAACGTCAGTGAACATTACATAAGCGACATCCCTCAGGACTGGGCTCCAAAGGAATTGGTCGTCCTCGCCAAGTCATTACATATCTATGAAATCAGAACACAGTTCATGAGCTTACACTTTACCTGGACAGGCATTGCGCTGGATGATGAAACATCGACCGAGGTGGATGTAGTGCAGATTGCCGGTGAAGGTATGTGGATAGACGGCGATTAAGAGCGGTGAAATCACGTTTAATTATTTGTTAATAAAAGAGAAGTTTTATGTCTGAAAATTTGTTTGAGTGAGGATTTGAATGCAGATATATGTCAATAAACTGAGAGAAAACGCCATTCTTCCTACGCACGGATCAGAGGCTGCGGCAGGATACGACTTGTACGCGTGTGCAGCTGATGGTATGTCGAATAGTCAAGTGTTCACTGTGTACCCGCATAAGACTACATATATCGGAACGGGCCTGGCTATGGCTATTCCTGAGGGCTATTTCGGAGCGTTGTTTGCAAGGAGCGGATTGGCCAGCGAAGAGGGTTTACGTCCCGCCAATTGCGTAGGTGTAATTGACTCTGATTATCGCGGGGAGATAAAAGTCGCGATGCACAATGACACCGAAGAGCTGCATATCGTGTCTCCAAACGATAGGATTGCACAGCTCGTTATTCTGCCCTGCTTCATGGCTGAGTTCGTCGAGGGACTGTTGTCCGCGACAGAGCGCGGATCTGGCGGCTTCGGCAGCACCGGTAAAGCATGAGCGAGACAAGCCTAAAACGAAAGGGGCGCGTCATCGCCCCTTTTATATATTTTATAACTCTCTTGCACACAATGGAGATGATATTGTAAAATGGATCAAAAAGAAATGATAATGAGAGTGAGTAGCAATGCACCGCTTACGCTTGACGATAAACAAAGCGAGGAATTTGCAAAACAAATAATAGGCTGTATTAACGACTATATCAATACCCATAGAGCCGAATACGAAAAGTGGCTTGCAGAAAATTATAATGAACAGCAGGCGATACATAATATTTAGGAGTACAAACGATGAATGCTGTTATTTATGCAAGATTTTCATCACATAATCAAACCGAACAAAGCATTGAGGGGCAGTTAAAAGAATGTAACGAATTTGCGAAACGTAATGGCTATACAATTGTTGACGAGTATATCGATCGCGCAATTTCAGGCACCACCGATGCCAGACCTTCATTCTTAAAAATGATTGATGATAGTGCCAAGGGCGGGTTCCAGTATGTAATTGTTTATCAGCTCGATCGCTTTGCTCGCAACAGATACGACAGCGCAATCTATAAAGCCAAGCTAAAAAAGAACGGAGTTAAAGTTCTATCCGCACGGGAGAATATAACTGATGACGCAAGTGGTATCCTTATTGAAGGGCTGCTCGAAAGCATAGCCGAGTATTACAGCGCAGAGCTGGCTCAAAAAATAAGACGCGGCATGGATATCAACGCAGAAAAGTGTCTTTGTACGGGTGGAAATGTTGCACTTGGGTATAAGGTTTCGGAGGACAAACACTTTGTTGTTGATAATGAGACAGCCCCAATTGTTGTCAGGATATTTGAGATGTACGCAAGCGGTCGAACGGTTGCGCAGATCTGCGAAACACTCAATGCTCAGGGGTATAAAACAGCGCGTGGAGTTGCATTTAACAAAAATAGCTTAACAAAAATGCTGCAAAATAAGCGCTATATCGGTATTTACACCTACAAAGGGAAGGAGACACCGAACGGAATGCCCAGAATAATCAGTAATGAATTGTTTGACACTGTACAAAAAAAAATGGAGAAAAACAAAAAAGCACCCGCGCATGCAAAAGCGCACCAGGAGTACCTCTTAACCACGAAATTATTCTGCGGACATTGCAAAGACATGATGAGGGGTTATTGTGGAACCGGCAAATCGGGTAAAGTGCACTATTACTATGCCTGCAACAACAAAATCCAAAGGAAATGCAACAAGCGTCTTGTTTCAAAAGGTTATATTGAAAACCTTGTTGTAGAACTTTGCCGTGAGCAGCTAACTCCAGAAAACATTGAACGTATTGCGCGAGAAACTGTAGCGCTATGCGAAAGAGAAAAGAATAACACAGAAATCAACCGTATTGAAAAGCTCATTCGCGACAACGAGCGCAAGCGTTCAAACCTACTTTCTTCTCTAGGTGAATGTGAATACGAGAACGTAAGAATAGCCATTTATAACGAAATATCGAGACTTACCGATGAGTGTGGCGAGCTAACCAATCAGCTCGCGATAGAGAAAAGTAGAACGGTTACATTGACCGTTCCTGAAATTAAATTCTTTTTAACGCAATTACGCGACGGCAAGGCTGACGAATTAAACTACCAAAGAACCATGATTAACATCTTCGTTAATCGCATCTATCTATATGACGACAGGCTCACCATCATCTTTAATGTTGACGGCAAGCCTGTTGAAATTACAGACGAGCTACTTTCAAAGATAGAAGAAGATAGCTCGGAATATGCGGGTTCGTTTAATCCCGCTTTGGTGGAGCAACAGCATCTAAAAGCGAACCCCTATTTCTTCGTTGGCTGCTTCGTAATCACAGTCACTTTATAATTTCCTTGCTAAAAACTCCGACTCTCAAAAAAATGAGAGTCTTTTTTTTATTTGCATCGGCAGACCTCGTGTGGTATAATCAATTAAAGAATTACAGGAGAATGCACATGCCTCAACAAAAAGTAAACGTAGCGCCGTTTATCGCCATTGCTATTGCACGAAACGACCGCGCTTATGCCCGAGCGCGAATGCTTTATTACGAACGTCAGGCCGAGTGTGAGGCAGCTCTATATAAAAACCAAGACTACCGTCATGAGGCGATCACTTCTTGCAGAGTCGAATATCAGATTAAAGCTCGTCAAGTGTTGGGTGTTATTTATGTGTGCGAAGTAAAATCAATCCTCGATGTTATTAAACGTGGGTGGCCTCACATTTCTCGTGTTATAAATAATGCAGGCGCATCTCCCGTGGCTTTTCGTGGGCGCGATTTAATTGACGATTCTGATCCAATGGATTTGGCATTCATCGGTTTCTTTTATGCAAGACTGACCGAAAAACCTACGCCTCCCGAAATCGAACAATGCATTGTTTCAATGAGCGACTTATACGCGCATAGAGTTGATTTCATTGCCGACACAAAAACGCTTAACCTATCCTTCGGTAAGAAAGCGTTCCCGAATTCTAAATACACAGGGACAGCAGCGTTGGAGAACGCTGAAGGCGACGGGCAAATTCCGCAAGCCGCCTATCAACTTGCCGATGCGAAGGGAATATTTCTTTCTGATTACCTTGCTGGTTTGTCACTATCTGACGAAGACAAAGCTCTCGCAGTTTCGATCGCAGGTGAAGACCGCAACCTTATACCAGTACTTGGTCTGTTTGCGCTTCTCTACAAGGCGATAAAAGCTGATAGAAAATACATGCTGCAAAACCACCGTGAAAGCATCCAAGCCGATTTAGCGGTTGCCAACCAAGAGGCAGCAAGGGCAGTCCACGAAAAGAAGGCGGTAGAAGAAAAATTTGCTGCTCTAACAGATACTATTGCAGAACTGAAGACGCGAATTAATGACTTGGAGGTTCAAAAGTCCAAGCTTGAGCATCGCCTATCTGAACACGATGGCGATGCTCAAGAGCTTTCTTCTCTTCGATCTGCGTTGTACTCAGCAGAACAAGAGGACGAACAACTTGCGGAAGTGGAGACATTTACTCCGCCAACTCAAAGAATTGTTTGCATCGGCGGGCACCAACGTTGGGTTTCACAGATGGCAAAAGCACTCCCGAACATAAGGTTTATTTCTGCGGACGTGACCCTCGATTATAACGTACTTAACGATGCCGAAGCAGTTTGGTTCAAAGTAGATTATATGAGTCATTCGCAATACACACCCGCTCCGGGATCCTCATCATCCTCTTTTCCGGGATCCTCATCATCCTCACTATGGTTATTCGGGATGACCCACTCGCGAGCGTTATTCAGAATATACGTTTTGCCGTTCTCGAGACAATCGCACTTCGAGCCTACTGCGATTTCATTCTTTGCTGTGGGCAAATACTCAATGTCATCCACACGGTCACAAAGAAGTTCGGCATAACCGTATGCCCTACCATTTGCGGCAAACTTTACGTAAGAATAGTGGCGGCGAGAGACGCTATCCTGATCTTCAGGCTGTTCGTTGTCCTGTGGATCTTCGTCGATAAAAGGCACAACTACACTGTTTGACATATTTTAATCCTCCTTGTTTGTTTTTATATTATAACCCCAGAGACTGTTTTTCGCCGTTGGGTTGTTAATAATACCGAAGCCGACGAGCACGGGGCAAAGCACTTCCATAAGCCCGTTTACGAATTCGGAAATGTCTATCTTAAATACAGTCTTTACAACATAGATGACGAGCGCGGCGATTGACAGCCAAAGCGCCCATGATTTAAGCGGATTTTGTTCCATATTGTTTATCTCCTCTCAATTTTATATTGTGAATTTATTCATACGTTAAACGCTCGTTACGGGGATTGGAACATTCGTCCTTCCAATTTGTATTCAACGATCGATCAGAAGGTTTGCCGTTTGAATGCTTATTCTTCGTCTATCTTCTTCATCCATTATTAATTTTATGACAACTAAAGCGGACTCTGAAGCATCACTGTCGCTTATAATTATACTTGCTTGAAAATTAATTGCACTTGCTGTCGACCAACGGCTGTTTCATTGCGTCGTCGAACAACTTATCTGCCCAACCGTCGCCGCCAAGTGCTTTATAACAGTTATAAGCCCTAACAAGCTGCGCCGTCTCGTCAAGGGTGCGGCATTGTGCGTTAATGATGTTGCGACACCAAGTCTGTAATTCACCAAGCATCAGCAGCATAATTGCCTCACGCATAGCCTCATGATCCTTATTGTCCTTCTCCTCATTGCGCTTGCGTTCTTCGGCTTGCTGCTGTGCCGCAATCTTTCGCTCCTTACGCGATGCGAGAACGTAAGTAATAACAGCAGTAAATCCGCCGCTACCCAATACCGCGCAAATCAACGAAACAATAAGTTGCGCGTTCATACCTTGTTGTCCTTTCTCACGAAATGGAACTCGTACTCACCATCGTCCGAAGAGAACACCGCAATAGGCTTCTCGGGAACGATGATTGGAACGGGCTCGGGGGTAACGGGGGAGAGGTCAGAAGCCGGAGCTGTATGATTTGCGAGCAGGGCTTCAAAAGCCTGCTGCGATTTTGCGCCCCACTTGCCATCCTCTTCGAGCTCATTACCAGCATCGTCGGTGTAACCGGCGAGGTTCAGAGCGTGCTGCATAGCGAGAAATGCTTCACCCTTTAACATAGGCGAAACCTTCTCAAATTTAATCTTATCCATAGGTTTATCCTCCTCAATAGGTTCGGAATAGTCGAATACATTGGTCATCAAACCGCGATGAGTCCACGCACGATCGGCGACCTTAGTGACGACAACACCATACTTAATGCCACGAGCTTCGACTGCAAGTGCGTTGCCTTGTTTGTCGAATCCGCAAATCCAACCAACATGCGACATTTTGCCCTGCGCGGAAGAGTACATAAACAAAGCTTCGCCGACCACATAAGGACGGTCGATTTCAGAAATTAACCCCTTATTAGTGCACCATACGCTGTAGTTCATCTGGGCGTTGATATCTGTTTGCTGATTTTGCTCATAAGTCCACCAGGCGTCGCATAAACCCTGACAGTCAGTCGCGTATCCATTACGGTCCCAATTGGCAGTGATGTTATCATATTGGGCGCGTGTATAGGTTTTGTGGTAATGGTTGTTATAATAATAATTCAATGTATCCTGCGTTGTCCGAGCACGCACGCTGCCGAAGAGATACTGCCACGGCTCCGTGCCGCACTCATCAAAAGAGAGAGGCAGGTTCGCCTCTCTCAACGCGTCAGTGCGCTTTACGTGGGATAATGCCCACTTTATGAAATTATTTACATAATACATAAAAATTGCCTCTGTTTATGCTTCTACCAACTTTGCGATATACCGCAAGTCGCCTATTTCTGCGTTGTAGAAGTCGTGGTTCCACAGCCAATAGTCCCTGAACTCGGGACGCTTAAACTTTTGACAGAGAGTGTCTTCCCAAACCCTGTCCCACAACTCCTGATAAGATGGAGAGGTCTTGTCTCCAAGGCGGGCAATAATCCGTTGTGTCAAGTTACCTCGCTCCAAACCCTTTCCGTCGTCGTTACGGGCGAAGTGTTGATAGGCATTTTCGGAACGCTCATAACAGAACACTCTCCGTCCATCGTGAATATAGCCCTTTGTGCTTTCGCAGGTCATCATTACGGGCAAATCTACTTCGCCGCAAATAGCCGCGCCCTTAAAGCGCCTATGCACTACATATTTCATTGTGTCTGCACCTCTTTATGAACTCGTTGTAATTGGCTTCAAAACCGAAGATTGCGTAAAACAGTCTCCTAGCCTTGAGCAGTCTTCCGTGGTCGTGATAACGCCTGTAATAAGCGAGCACGCTGTTTACAGAAGACCACAAATCGGAGATGTCCATCTTTTTCTCTGAAAGCTTATGAGCGAACGCCTTTAGTTTGCGGCGATACCGTTTCATTGCATCTCGGCAGCCGTTTATAACAACGGCGTTTGTTTTCGTGAGCGTGTACTTGACCTTGCAGTAACGAAATGGTCTGCCGACGGTAATGACTTTCGTTTTCCTTGTGCTTACCGTTATGCCAACTTCGTCAGCTTTCTGCATAACTGCGGCGATAACTTCCCTCACATTCCTGTCGGGAGGAATTATCAAGTAGTAGTCATCCATATAGTGTCCCATGTGTCGGATGCGAAGCTGGCATTTGATATAGTTATCAAACGCTGACAGCATGGAGACCATCTCGATTTGCGACGGCTCAACTCCAAGCGGCATACCCAAATCCCTTCCGTTTGAAGAAACTACCTTATCGGCAATTTGTTTCAAGTGGGCATCGAGCAAAAGCTTTTTGTGCCGGTCAAGCAGCGCCCAATGTGGTATCGACGGAAAGAACTGTTTGAGGTCAAGCAGCAGAATATGCCCATTCCATCCATACCTTCGCACGAATGATTGGAGGTCGCGGGTCAGCATCCGCTGCGAAAAAGAAAGCCCTTTTCCTTTTAGACTCGCGCCGTTGTTGTAAATCATATCCGGCTTGTAAAGAGGCAGCAGCACATTTTCAGTCAGCGCTTTGTATACCTGACGGTCAAGAATGTGCGGTGCATCAATCGGGCGCGTCTTTCCTCTTTCCGAGAGCATGAAGCTGATGTACTTCCTCGGTTTCCATTTCCCTTCTCGAAGTTGTCTCGTTGTAACGGCGGTTCTTGAGAACAGGTGCGCTTCAAAGTTTTGAACGCTTGTCTTCCATCGAACTCCCCTGCAGCATTTCCGTCCTGCGGTAAAGAGCTTATCAAACGACAAGGTTCCTTCTATGCCGCCAAGTTCTTTTGCTCGTTTTTCTTTTCGAGCTTTCCGTTTAGCGACCCTGCGCTTGTATCGCGCTTCTCGTCTTTCTTTACTATTTATAGTTTTCACCTCGCGTACAGTTAAATAATGGAGTGCGTCTAAACTGCATGGTGTTTACACATGAAACGGGATTGAGCACATTTGTCCCGCCATGCAAGAAGCGTCCGTGCAAACACATCGCAAAGTAGTTTTACGCTTGTAGCGTGGGAAGTGCTTCTCCTTTCATAAAGGGTACATTTCACCGAAGTTACTTTATTGACCCGTTATTTGATATGAAATCGGGGCAACGCCATTCGAATTGCTCGCATTGTCGTTGTTGGCATCGCCGTTCTCGTTGACATTGCAGAAGTTGTTGCTGTTGTCGCGATTGGGCGAACGCAACCACCAATTGGCGGCGCGACATTTACAGAAGCACACCCTAAAAAGCACTACCTTTCTTTGTCGCTTTTGAGGACTTTTGTAAGCAGTGCGTTTTCTTCATCAATCAGACAGCCAAGGGACTCTGACATTTTATTGAGCCGTTCCCTCGCTCTATCGGGCGGCAAGGAGTCCCCGTTTGTCTTTTCAAAACAACCTTGAGGGTTTTTCGTCAAGACCGAATACACCCATGCGAGCTTGACATCGAGCGCAGACAGCGAAGACAGTGCTTCGAGCAAATGTGCTTCTCTGCGCTGTTTGCGTACATCATCGGAGGGGAATACCTTGTTTGCCTTCTCCGCATGGTCGACAACCTCGCCCGCAAGTGCCATTACATTGTCTCGAAGAAACGAGTACCTGTTTGACAAGCGGGTAGCGAAACGCATCGTTTCACCGAAGATATTGTTTGCGGTCGTAACAAACTGCGCCTTGCTCTCGGTGCGTTTTGATTTCAGTACAGACATCGGAGACTCCTTTTCCCTCCGCCCACTTCCGTGGGCGGATAATAGTCGATTAAGGATTAGACCTTAAAAAGCGGGGCAACGCCAAGCGAACCGCTCGCAAAGTCGCCGAGGGCACCGCCGCCCTCGTCGACAATGCAGAAGAAGCCGCTGTCGTCGCGAAGGGGCGAACGCAACCACCAACGGGCGGCATCCGATGTGCTGGAGTGCTTTTTCTTTATCTTGCTGTTGCCTGCCGCATAGTAGGCGTACTGTGCCTGATGTGCGGCCTCGTTGGTGTTCGCGCAGCGGTTTGATGCCTGCACCTCGTACTCCGAAGCCAAGGGCAGATAGTCGATAGTCGCGGTTACGTTCGCCTCCACATCACCGTTGCCTCCGCCGACGTTATCCGTGTATTTGGTTATGGGCTTCATTACGGCTCGGAGCGCGGCAGGGAGGCAAGACATCAGTGTGTTTGCGACAGGGTTCGTAGCACATGTGGAAGTCGGGTTGTGTCCTTCGCGTCCTTCTGCAGGGAGCTCTCCATAGTCATCGGGCGCGACATTTGTGGAACCAAGTATGTCGTAGCGCATATCGCTGCCCGACCATCCGCCGTGGTTGTAGGAAATCGGCTCACCCTTACCGCCGGTCTCGCCCCAATGGTTCATATTGAACATTTTGGAACCATCATTGGTCAGTTCACCGAACCCGCTATCCACGAGGCAAATGTCAACAGCATCATTACCCGCAGTAGTCTTGAAGCCTCCGAAGGAAATGCCGTTACCCTCGACGGCGGAGTTGTGGTCGAAGCCGAGAATGAAGACATAGGTTGTCATATCAAGGGACAGAGTACCCATCGTGCCGTTCAGCGCGACAGCTTTGCAGTCGCCTACCGCATAGTAGTTTGCGGCGTTGCCGCTTGCGGAAATCTCGTCTATTGTTGACCATGCATCGGTTGCAAGGTTCGGAGTGTAAAGGCCGTTTTCGAGCATAACTTCGAGAAGGGTAGCAGAAATCCAAGCGCCGTTCTTGAATACCACTAAGTCACCCTCGGACGCATCTGGTAAAGCACTCGATCCGACTTCGTCAGAAGAAATAGGAACCCATCTGCGTTTGTTGCTTAACCGGTAAGTAGTATTGTTTGAAACGCAGAAACACTTTGAGCCAATGGCAATTTCGTTCTGTGCAGAGGGAAGAAAAGCAATGTCAGCAACCTCATCACAGATGAGCTCTGCATAGCCGAATGCATCGCCGTCATTTGCGAAAGAAACGTAAGAATAATGAGGGCGCGAATTGTTTTTCGTTGGTGATTCGGGCTGGAAGTCCTGTTCGTCGTCTTTAGGAATTACTCTAATTTTCGCCATTTTTGTTTCCTCCTAATAAAAATAATTTACATTTATAAAAGTGAATTTGGTATGTATGAGGATTATTCCTCTGCGGCTTCTTCGCCGTGAGTATAAGCTTCATACTTTACCATTCTGCCACTCTCAGTCAACATTGTGACGCTATGGAGAGGGACACTGCTAACAGCAGCCGCTGCGACCTTGGTATGGAACTCTTGCTCTGCAAGGTTAAAAGTCTCTTTAACCACAGGGTTAGTAAGAGTGGTCACACCGTTAGTGGTCTGTGCTTCGATAATAATGTAATTCATGTTTTAACCTCCGTTATGAAAGATAGCGTTGCAAATCTACCGCCTGATTCTGTTGCATTTCGGCAACTGACAATTTGCGGTTATATATTCTAATGGCATAGATAGTCCCGTCCATGCGTAATGCGCCGGTCGGTCGCCGTCCAAGCCACGTTTTACCCGTCTCGGTGTAGTTGAAATAGTTGGGTGCCGTGCTGGTTATCTGCGTCCCATTTCTCACGCAGTAATCCTCGTTTCCACTATATCGCACCGCATTAGTAGCCGAAACTCTCCACATAGCTCCGGCTACTCCGTCCAGACGCATAGTTACAGCTAATGAACTGCCAACAGCGGCGCCTATGCCTATGTCGCCATCTCCTTTTGTCTGCCACAATACTGCTTTGCTTTTCCAATCATTGGAATAACCGACAAATTCGATAGTTTCGTTGAGATAGTTGTGGCTGATAGCGCCATCAAACTCACCCTCGCTCGTGGAACCATTAAACTCCACACCCTTAGCGACAAAGGTGCAATCTGTAAGTTTAAATGTTTTTCCGCCTACTATGTCACTCCATTTGGTGTTGTCAACACCCTTTTGCGCTCCATCTAAAAAGAAGATTAACCCGTCGGTTACATACCCTTCTGGAACAGACGCCAAGGACTCTTCCGACATCATCTGCATTATTCGACGTCGTAACAACAGCTCGTTCATTGCTGCTCACCTTCCCCATCTGGCTATCAGCATATACCCGTTGGTAACATCAATTTCGTAATGCGTGTCGGTGCTCCAATTCTGATAGGGTGGCCAGACAACATTCACTGGCAGCACGGGCTCAAACGCAGTACTGCCAGTGTTAAAGTCGAAATGGTATTGTGCAGACTGTCCTGCAGCAGGTGCGTTGAAAGATATTGCCAAAGAGGTTAACGCACCGGTAAAGTGATACCACTTACCCGGGTCGAGCGCCTTAGTAACCGCACCCGAATTTGTTACAGGAACCTCCTCAAGAGCCTCCTGTTTTGTCTCATTCAGGCGTTCAATCCACCTTGCATTTTCGGCGATGCCAGCTTCCATGCGCTCTATTGCCGTCGCTGTACTTCCTTCGTCCTTAATGGTTCTGGCGAGAACAATCATAGAAAGGATATTCATGTTACTCACCCCACCAACTCCAAGTGCCGTCGCTGCTTGCCGTTGCAACGTTCCCGTCGCCGGTGTAGATAAAGTCGCCCGGGGTAAGTGTCCTAATACGGTCGTTCGTAATGCGAGTAACGGTCTCAGCGGTAGTTTCGGGAACCTCCGATTTACGATCGGCGTATAAATAAATTACCCTGCCACCCAAGTTGCTTGCTTCAGTTGCTTTGATAATAATTGCCATGCTAATTCCTCCATTTCTTAAACTGTCATGCCGATATTGGCAGCGGCGTTATTACTGGCGTAGTAATCCCTCATTGTGGAACAGATGCGATCTGCGAGCGCCAAGTATCCAGCCTTGGTCATGTGAACATTATCAAAACCACCATGAAATGTGGGCGCGATTTGGTAGCGCATATCATAGGTTTCAACGACAGGCAGGGAATACTTTGTCCCAATTTGCCTAATCACATCGCGGGTAACATCGGCACCGGCCGCGTCGCTCCATATGTTGACAAGAATTATGCTGCAATCGCTATTATAATAGTTGATAGATTCAATCAATCTGCAATAATAACCGGTCTGAGTATCGGCGTAATCATTAAAATCATTGTATTGGCCAACGTCTTCATCGAGAGAGTCAGTTAGGCCATCGTTCGTTCCAAGATTAATGATGACTGCATTATAATCGGTCATAGTGTAGTCTCTAAACTTGTTGTAGAACCAATCCTTAGCTGAATACCCTGAAAATCCAGCGTTCGTTATAGATGTCCCGAGCATGCGCCCGAGATAGTATGGATAATTTTGCCGCATAGGGCTTGGCATAGTAGGGCTCTGTGAGTCGGTGTCCGCTGGTATCCCAAGGGTCAAACCGTCTCCGATGCATAAAATGTTGTCAAGTGCATATTCCCATGGGATCGGAAGGGCGCCACCCAACCCAACTATGTTTTCTCCCCGGATGCTTATTGGGCTTGGATTATAAATGCGTACTTCTACCGACATAGTTGATAACGCCGACAACACGACGTTTATCGTGTCTTCGGTACAAGTATAACTGAACGAAGTTTTGTTCTGATCGCATTCGTTGCTGACTAAAGCAGAGTAGGAATTATCACGAGAATTATATTGTGAAATTGCACTAATACCATTTGTTGAACCAACACTCCAAGAAACGCTGATTGATTCATTTTTATGCAGAGTCAAACTGTTGCTGATTTCTCCGCCTAAAATGCCATTGGTAAGAACGCCATTCTCATTTATGCAAGAACCAGTCGTCCATGTTATAGTAGGCACGGTACACTGAGCTATATCGCTGATCTGGCTTTGCAACTTTTTAATTGCACCATTAATCGTATCAGTCGCCTCGACATCGGATAACCTACCCGACGGAGCGGTATAACCGTCAAGCGGAAGCTTGGAAGGTACTGTATCCCATCGCACTATGGCGCGAAGCTTCCTAATCGCATTCATAAGCGTATCGGTTTGTGGATTAATATCGGGAATAGATTCACCCTCTCGTGGCACAATGCTGCTGTATCTGAGCATATGTGCCTTTTCCGGATCAAGCAAATCCGGCGCCACCAATCCGGAAGCGCCAACGATAAGAGGCTTACCGGCATCGGTATCTGATTGAGTTGCGTCGAGCTTCTTATTGATATTTGTTCGCACAGCGTCTCCAGCATTTGGATAAGTAGTGCCATCCGCACCGACACGAATATCCATTAGCTCGGCGTCGCCGGAAGTCGAGCCAGTAGGTAGGGAAGTCAGAACATCGACACGCGCCGACAAAATATCAACAACGCTCTGCATTGAGCTCACAATAGCAGTGAGTTGCGCGTAGAGCGAGGGCGTGATTTCGGTTGACCGCGCATCTTCCACAAGCAAGCAACCGTTGATTGTGAGCGTCAAATAATTCGTTGTGGCAATAACGTTCTCTCCGTTTGTACCACATAGCAAGAGTGTGCACTTTCCTGCACAAATCTCCGACGGCAAATCCACAGCGTTGTTCTCGTCAAGATAAATGTTGTATGCTATACCCTCTTGGGCAAACTGAGCAAAAGTTGTTAAGCCGTCCCAGCCATCGTCAAAGCTGAAATTAAAGTGTACAAAGTTCTGAGACCCTTCCACAATATATTCCAGGGTTGATGTGATATGAAGTGTCTGGTTGACCACATTTACATATACATTCAAAGTATTCCTCCAATCTGTCCCATCTACTTAAAGATTTCGTTAAAAAGGGACTTGGGATTCGATTTATCAAATCTGTTGCCGACAGAAATGGACAATGTGCTGTCCTCATAGTTTAGAGTGACAGAAAGAACAAATAGTTGCTCATAGTGTCCCAAATCTTCGGTATAGTTCATAATGGGGTCCAGTGATGGCCTAGTGTACATAGACGCAGGTACACTAACGTTGATCAACGCGCCAGGCTGTAGTTGCGTGGCCATAAATTCATACTCTTCTGAGAAAATAAAATTACTAACGCCAATATTAAACTCCTGCCTAGGAGTGCAACGTTCGTTTAGATACGCACTAGCCCTATCGTAAATAAGCTGACGCTGCTCTTGGCGTTCTTGAGTCGTCATTGAATCCGTTATGGCCACATACTCATCAGTATAACTTCCCTCAAAGATATAATGGCTTAATTCCTCATATTGTTCAGCCGAAAAATTATTTGTGTTAGTCAGACTAAGTGAGGCCACGATCGCACCAATATCAGCGTTTACGTCGTCGAGCGAACCTTGTGTTTCATCAACTGCATCCTGGGCTTCATCCATCAACTGTTGATACTCATCAATCAAAGCTTGTACCTTATCAAGAATGTCGGAAATATCCTCTGAAGGATCGACCAATTCGCCGTCACCGTTAAACTCAATTACTTCATTAATTTCGTCGATTACTCTGTTTACTTCATCATCACCAGATGCATTCTGTAAATTATCATATAATCTCTGATAAACGCTCAAGATGGTCGCATACATGTTGACCTCGGAAGTTTGATTGGAAAGTAAAATCACAAGATCATCTCGTTGGCTGCATAATGTTGCGTAGGTTGGCTGAGCATCGGCTACATTGTTTGCCCAAGCACTCACCGCAGCTCTCAAATCTGCGGAAAACCAGCGAAAGAAATAACTGAAATTATAAATAACATTTCCGCCAAGTGGGTTAACGCTGGCTATCGATATGTTATCATTTCCTAGACATTCGAGCGCAGTATAAAACGAGTCGGCGCTTTGCGTTACCTCAAGAGAGTTAATCAAATCTGCACTGGTAAGGTAAACAGAAGTTAATCGGTCGCTTGATACAGCATACTCCTCCTTGTCATACACATATATCCATCTTTGATCAATGTCAAATAATATGATGCAATCAAACGCTTCTTGTAATTTTTCAGTTAGGAACGAGAGACAGTTAGTGTTGAGATCGACGCTTTCAAAGGTTCTATATCGTTCTCTAACAGTGTCGTCTATAGACACCGTCCATAACGGGAACTTATCAAGAATCATATTGAATATCCCACGGGGAGCATCCTGGGGGATAGTTTCGGTGCGCCTATAGAAGAATTTATATGTACCGTCTTGAATATACGGTATTTTCTTTTCGCGTAATTCTACCTCGATAGACTCAGCTTTAACGTCCTTATACCACATTCCGTCCGAATAAGCCTCGGTAACACTGGTTATCATAAAATAACCAATTCCTCCTATATGCAACACCCTACGGTTCGCAACGTTATGATAAAGTTGGATCTGAGCGTTTACTTCGGATTCTGGGAGCACGCAAACTTGCGACGCTCCAGTTCCCATACAAATGGGTGAATCGGCGCGGATGAACGATTTATTAATTCTAAAATTTAACTCTGCCGGTGCATTGAAGTGTAAAACCAGTTCTAATGCCTCACAGCCGGACAAAATGCCTAATACCTGCTCGCTTGCTTTCGTCGCATGCAATACAACCCCGGGGTTGCACAGTACAATGTTAGGCTTATCTACTCGCCCAAAGGAGTCGTATTTAACGTACATTACAACATTCTCCTATTGTTAAAGCGGAAGGTAATTTCTGACACACCGCTGGAAACAGTTATTGTGTTAGTTCCATTCAGCAGCCTTGGGAATTCATTCGTTACAAAATTCCCGGCATACGACGGAGTAATATAGTTAATTTCGCCATTAACCTCTATCAAGGTATTTGCCGGTAGATTAACAAACTCCGTGGAGCGCAGTATATGATCAGTCGGATTGCCGATCCTGACAGTAAAGCCTGTTTCAGGTGCAGTAGGGCCGGTCCGAAATAAAACCTGAGGATAAATGTAGTCGTCGATATCGCTATCCACGTTTATCGTAAAACGCGAGGTGTACTGATTGCTCAAATCCAAAGACTGCTCAATGGTAATTGTGTCCTGCCACCAGTATCCGCTATCTGCCTCAAGCGTTGCTCTGTAACCAACAATACCCCCGAAGTACTCTAAGCGTGAGGCGTTGACGAATCTACATCTCATAAACCAACGCTTTATCTCACCGTCTATCATTTCAAAGGATGAGCAACTGTAATCGTCAGCCATATCAACGTAAAACTTCTGATAACCATGTCTGTTAAATAACCAACGCTCAATTTCACGTCTCTCCTGTTCTCCAAGCACACTGTCGTCATCTGTTATAATATTAACTTCAAAGGTCATGGGGGAATTGGCATAATTATTGTCAATCAGCAACCTGCGTTTTGTTTTCTTGTTGAATACGGTCACTCCCTCGATTGACCCTGAGACCTGTGCCATACGATCCGTATCGACATTTGCGAGGATTAGCTTATAACGCCTCGAGGACACACCTCCGAATTCAAAGTGTGACCCATATAAATCAATCATAAAGTAACCCCTTTCTTTACAATGCAGCTAACCCCACACGAGATGGGGTTAGTGCATCAAATATTTATCGATTAAGCCTATCAAACTCGTGCAGCAACGAGTTCAAGCTATCGCGTTGTGCTCTGCGAATTTCGGAAACTGTCGCCTCGTTCGCATTGCCGTGAATTATTATGTCGCCCATAGTGACTTCCGTGTGACCTGTGATAGGACGCACATGATCAATCGGGCCGCTGCCAAACATGCGTTTTATTAATTTATCAAAGATCTTGCTACCATGTGTAGCAAAGTCGTATAAGAAGTTGCTTGCCCTTGCGTTAAGAACTTTTTCACCGCCAGAGAACAAACGATAATGAGAGCCATCCGACGATGTAAACAGCGTCTCCGCGCCGAGCTCATCAACTCTGCTGAAACCGGGAGCAGCATGGCGTGTGCCGCGAGCATATCCAACAATATCATGCTTGTAAATCCATCCAGTGTAAACGCCGTCTCTACCGATCAGAACCTCATTGCCGTCAAGTTGATAGACGGTGAAGTTACCGCCACGCACGAACGATGGTAAATTCTTGCCTCCGCTCTTGGGGCTATAGTTGGTAGCGCTGCTCTTGACCTGAATGGTAGCACCGCGTTCAAGAGTTGGAGCGTTGCCAGAGTTGCCATTATTGTTGCCGCTATTGCCGGAACCCGAGCCGTTACTTCCGCCATTAATGGGATGGTCATCCCACGACCCATCGGGATTGTATCCAGTGTAATTGCCGAGATTGATGCCCTCGTAGGCCTCACCGAACAGATTCATATACGCCTGTAAGGCTTTGTATGCCTCTTCCCACGCGCTGGTAATTGTTTCAGTGATGCCGTCGCCGTAGAGCGAGTTCCACTCAATCATTTCGTTGTAGAGCTCGATTGAGCCATTACGAATATCATCGAGTGCTTGCTGATAAAGCGCGATCGCATCGTTCTCACGCTCATCCAGAAGGTCAATCTCGTTGTTTATCTCTTCTTCTTGCCGCTCGTAGAGCTCGTCTAGGTAGTCTTGCGCCGACTGAATTGCGTGCTCGCGCTCGAAATCGTCGAGATCTGCTTGAGCGTCAGCTAACTCCTGCATAAGCTCGAGCCTTCTACGCTGAGCCCAAGCGGAGTCGTCGTACTGGAGACGCGCAAGCTCTGCTTCGATTTCGGCAATACGCCTGCGCTTTTCCTCTTGCTCCTCAAGATACTTATCTTCCTCATACTGCTCGCGCAGCATGTCCTTCTGCTTCTGGTAGAAATCGCGTAAGAATTCGAGGCGTTCTTTGAGGGCGTCGCGTTCACGCTGAATTTCTTCCTTGATCATCTTGATGCGAATTTGAACAAGATTATCAAGAGAATCTTTTGCGTTGTTTGTTATACTCTCTTGAATCTTTTCAATAGCATCATGGTATGACCACCTAATATCAATTCACTAAACTAGTGATTGACCATCTTCAACACGAGTCGCTAACTCGTGCCGGTCTTTCGACACCTGCATATTTCTATGCAGAGGAGACTATATCACCACCCATAACGGGTGCCTACCACTTCGGAACGCTTGCTCCTACTCTCATTTGAGATAGTCGTTGAACCTTCTCCTATTCGGAGCTTGGCTGCTGATTGTCCATTATAAGCATTTAGGATTTAACCATGTGCCATCTATTCACTTCTTTCTACTTTCGTAACCGTCACACAGAAGCTTATTTCATCTTTATGTTGTGGTGTGAATAGCTTTAGGAGTTCCCAGCAATTCAATAGGTTTTCTATGCTCTTTATGAACATAGGTGGTGTGGTTGTTTCCACTTGTCTTGAAGCTGTTGGATGTAGTCGTCGGTATCAGTTAAACCTTGTGCTCGAGCCTGTTCGATTTCGTGCTCGATGGCTTCAAGCATATCACGGTAAAGCGCAATAATCTGATCCTCGTTGCCCTCAAAATGTTCTAGCATAGAAATCTCATGCTCAACATCATTGAGATAATCCTTGAAGAGCTCACGAAGTAAATCATGTACTTCTTCCTGATAGCGCATGAAATCGTCCAGAGAAATTATACCCTGACGGTACGCTTCCTGATAGGCAGCATTAAGCCATGAGAGATAATCTTCGGTGGACTCCATGTCCATCTTGCGGAGATGCTGATGTAGTTTATATTGTTGCTCAAACCAATTCGAGCCAGAACCAGAGCCGGAGCTGCCTCCTGAACCACTTCCACTTCCAGATCCACTTCCGGATCCGGAACCACTGCCAGAGCCAAAGTCTGCGAGTCCCCTCTCGCGTAAGGCACGTAAAAGAGCAATTTGACCATCGATCTGATTGATAGCGTTCATGTACTGCGTAAGATCAACATTCAGATCAGCAATGTACTGTTCGAGCGAATGGAGCTGAACTTCAGGGACGTAACTTGTCCCGTTAAAACCACCACCACTTACGCCATAGCCGCTAAGCTGTTGGAGATAAGCCTGATAATCTGCACCTCCGCCAGTACCCATATCGCTCTCATCGATATTAACAGTTCTGCCGTGCGCAATCCCAGCAACAGCCGAAGCCGCCTGACTAGCGGCCCTGCCAACTTTGTGCAGGTTGGAGCGCATCGCCTTGGTGTTCTTTATTATGCCGAGAGCTGCATTATATGCGGCCGTATTGATGTTACCATCGCTGTCCATACAAGCCTGCATAATGTTTCTCGCGAGTTCTTGCGTGTCACCGCTCATTGCAGCACAGCCAGCCTCGAACGCTGCAACCTCTTCGACACCATTGTCTACAAGAGCGCGAACAAGAGCATTTGCGCTATTCAAGCGGCCAACGTCGCCAGCTTGAGCTGCCTCAAGTTGTGCCTGCAGCAAACGTACATACGCTTCGTGATGACTCTTGTCAGCCTCAAGCTCTGCTATCTTCGCATCAATCGCAGCATGTTGCTCAGCTTCTTTGCCGGCAATAAAAGCGTTAACAGTTTGCTCGTTAAGCTGAAGCTGCCCATCTGCGGTAAGAGTGGCACCATCTAAGATCTCTGGATAGACCGCTGCAAACTCGCGAGCTTTATCAATTGACATAGTAAAGCCATTTGCAACTTCCGCCTGAAGATCTGCAACAGTTTTCAGCGCCGAGGATACATTGTCCATCAGCGTTGTTATGCCGTTCTTATAGTCGTCGAAAGCAGCTTGATATGGATTGGCCATCGACCCGATTCCTGTCAAAGATTGATATAGCGATAAGAACAACTCAAGCTTTGCTTGATTTTCCTCGGCTGCAGACGTATTCTCTTGAAGCTGCGAGGTATACTCAGCAAGCAGTCGAGTTCCCTCCTCGAGCGCCGCTTTTACTCTCGGATTTCCAGTGTTTCCAGAACCGCTTAGCGCTTCAATATTGGCTTTAATCTGAGCAATGCGTAGCTGCAAATCTTCGCGTTCAATCCTTAAACGCTCTTGCTCGGATCGGATCGCCGCGATGTTGCCCTCCATTTGAGCGTTGATAAGCTGTTTCCATGCTTCTGTGTTAAGCTTAACTACGCCGTTTTCTTCATACAAATAGTCAAGGTAGTTGCCTTGGCCATCCGTTAACTCGGCAACGGCATCTTTAATCGACTTAATAGTCGAAGGCATAAGACCTTTATTTAATGCCTCTTCCTGAGCGGTAGCGAGCAAATCGTAATTGGATTTGAGTCGAGTAAGCGCGTCAGAAAGGTCGCCTACACTCGAGCCAATACCTAAACCGTCAGAAGCATTATAGCTTAGACGACTCCAGTTATCTATGATTGAAGTAACAACGCTATCAAAATCTTTACCGGCAACACCGATCGAATTAAAACCTTTTACAAACGCATCTTCGAAACCCGGAACGGTTTCCGACACCGCCACCTTTAGCCCATCAAATGCGCCCTTAACTAACTCTTTAAACTGATCTGCTGATATTTCGCCGGATTTTAGTTGTTCTTTCCAATTGATAAGTTGACCAAATGCTTCACGGACTTCTCCATTACCGTCGATTAATGCGTTAGATATAGGAGTTATTATGTTTGACGTAACATAAGCCTTAATCGAATCTGCACTGTCGACTCCCTGCTCGTTGGCGAGTCTGCCAAAATCGATTCCACCAATTATCGTGTTAACAACTTCTTGCAAAGATTTTGGTATCGCATCGAATTGTGGCGCTGTCGAAGCCCACGCAACAACCGTACTATTAATATTCTCCCACGCACTACCGATTTGAGTTCTTGCACGCTCAATCTCTGATTCCATAGCGTCTGCATAGCCTGAAATCAAAGACATTGCATACTCAAAGTTATCATCGGCGATCTTGACAAATTTTCTACTGCTAACCCATGCTCCAAGTTCAGGATCTTCATGAGATAATTCATAGTCAATCCCAAGCTTTGTGAGCAGGCTAAGTATGTCATGAGTCTCTTGCCAATAGGTGTTGAGCTCTAAGTACGAATAACCTCCGTCAGCTTTATTCTGCCAGCCGCCCCATATTCCATCAAGCGCATTTTTCGCGGTCTTAATGGCTCCAGTGTATTCTTCAATGGAACCTTCAAGACCTTCAATTTGCGCCTTTGTGTTGTCGACAAGTGCCCCCATGTTACTTGCCATCTCTTCATTGGCCAAAGCGCGTTGAGCTTCAACTGCCTTCCACAAGCTTTCTGTGAGAACGTCAGCTGTATAAGACAGGGCGAGTATGGCGTTACCATTATCGTCATATCGCAATTTGAGCTCCGGGAATAAATCGGCAATTTTATTATTTAATTCGATGAATTCGGAGTATTCTTCTTCTGTTAAACTTACGTTTTCTCCCAGCTCATTTACGCCCTTGGCGAGCTCGGTAAAACGTGGGATGATATTGTTCGCCGAATCGCGTATGTTCTTGAAGCTTTCGGCGGCTTGATTTATTTCTGAAGCCAGCTGTTGGTATTCTTGCCTTAAGTTGGTTAACTTTTCTTGTTGACTCTCGGTGCTTTTATCAGCCTTCGAAGTAAGTAAGGTTATCGCACTTATTACGGTAGAAATTGCCAAGGCAATCCAACCCCAGACCGGAACCGACGCCATAACTTCTTTGAAGCTAAGAGCTAAACCTTTGTTTGCCCCTGTTAAAGCGTTTGTACTGCCGACCAAGCCAAGCTGCTGCAGTTGCTGCTGCACTTGCTCAGCGGTTAACCCCTTTGCAATAAGTACTCGCTCCATTTGCGTCTTTAACAATTGACGCTCAGCGGCTGTCAAATTCGCAATCTTAATAGTTAACGCGGTAGTAGCACCATTCTCGGATGCAAGCTGTTTGACAATATTACTTACCGTTAACGTTTTCTTAACCGTTGAGTATGCCATAAAGAGGGCAATAACGGTAGGCAATAAAGCACGTACCTTCGTCAGATAGTTTATAATATTGAGAAGGCCTGTGCCAATAGAAACCGTCGACGTAATGAACTGACTCGAAATAAGATTACGCGACAGATCCTGCAGTGAAGCCTTAAACTGATTTATGTGAGCGGCGGCTGTTTCCATGTACTTTGCGTTCGCGCTGGTTGCGACACCTGCTGAACTCATAGCTGTAGAATACGCGCCCACAGCATCTCCCCAGTTACCGATGATAGAGGAGATTACCTGCAACTGCCTCGTACCGCCGAGAATCTCGGAAACACGAGCCTGCTGCGTATCAGAGAGTTTATCCCAAACGGCAGCGATGCCGTCCATTATGTCATAAAGATCCTTGAACGAGTCGGTAGTGCCGTCGACAAGGATATTGAAGCCGGTAAGGGCTTTGATTTCTGCTGCGTACTTAGAGAAGCCGTTGGCGAGGTCGTCAACCGTTTCGCCGAGCTCTTCAAGCTCAGTCTTGGATCCTCTAATTCTTGCGCTTATCGTTTTGAGAGCCGTCAATCTGTTACTTTCGGCAAGACAAACCTACTGACCGCTTGCGCGGCGGGCAGGCCTTTCAACCTACCTCTCACGTTTCATTGTTAGATTATTGCGTGAGTTCGGACTGTAACTCCACCCGGATAAACCGGGGCATAGGGAAGGCTACTATATTACTATAGCCACCGTTTCAGTCTCTCGGGTCCTGCTGTTAGCAGTTACCACGGTCTTACCCGTCTCCGGGCTTTAACCGTTACACCTATGTGCTTGGAAATACATTACTGTACTCTTGGGCATGAGTCTACCCACTGTGTTGGCATTTTGTCATTCTGTTACTTTCGGTAGCCAACCTACTGACCACGATTGTGGCGTCGCGGAGTTTCTTCCGCGATCTGCAATTTCATTTAGACTATAGTTGCAGTTCTGACCATCCGTTCACCCTCTATGAGAGGGGCTGGCATACGCCTGCGAATTACTTCACAGGCTGTGGTCGATACAGGGATTACTTATCGTATTCTGGTTTAATACTGTGTTTAAGATATTTTCAAATCGCTCTTGTAATACCCACTTTCCAACGTACCTCCCTCTCAGAGATACGATAAGTAATCTTGCCCACGGGATTGTCCTGTCCTTGGAGTTTCCCCGTTTTGAGCCAGATCCTACCGCGTATTACTACGCGGCTCGGCAAAAATCTACCGACGCATTTGCGGCCGCAATCAACGCAGCCGACTTTTCAAAACTCGTATTCGTCGCGTTAAGCGCAGCACCAGCGCGCTCATACGCATCCATCATCTCAGACGCAGAGACCGCGAACTTCTGACCGACGTTAATTAAAACATCGGACACGTGCTCCGCATCAGATACCTCTAAGTCAAAACCCTTGATAATAGAGGTTAAACCGGTCGTCGCCGCAGACAAGTCAACATTAGCGACATTTGAAAGAATCGTCGCAAACTCGGCGAGCGAGCCCGCTTCTGAGAGCGTATAGCCCAAACGCGAGAAGGTTTCAATAGCCTTCGTGACGTCGGTAACGCTCTGCCCTAAACCCTTCGCGAGGTTAATTGCCGTATCTGCGAACTTGGACATTTCAGCATCCGTCGCACCGGTAACAATCTGAAGCTGGTTGAATGTGCTTTCAAGCTCAATCGAAGACTGAACCATCTGCTTGAATGCACGATATGCGGCCATGACAATTCGGGTAACACTGAACCAATAGCTGAATTTCTTCGCCATCTCAGTGAGTCGTGCAAAAGTGCTCTTTGATGCAGTTCCGATTTGTGCTACGGCGTCACGATTTGTCCTGTAGCTGGATGTCAGTTCGTCGACCCTACGCTTGAATTCACCCGAGCTGATTTCGCCACGTGAATAACTATCGACGAGATCGTCGAGTGCCTTTTTATTGTTGACTATTTCACCATACAGAGCGCCATGCTTCTTTTCTGAGGTTACAAAGAGTAAGTTTGCATACTTGCCCTGCAACTCCGTAGCCTTGTCTATAAGCTTTTGTTCTGCATCAGCTTGCTTATTCGCAGCCCGTTCTGTAGCAGAAGCAACTGAATTACGGAGAGAGGCCTCTTGTTCTAAAAGCTTGTTAACCGTGGCCTCGGTATGAGTACTCAACTCCTCAGCGCTAGTGAGCCGTTCAAATGCCTGGCGAGCGTCGTTAAGCTGCGTCACTAAATTGGCATATCTACCACTCGTGTCAACAAAACGATCGGATTCTTCGACGATCAATCCTTGGGTGCGCTCGGCGGCTGTCTGCTTGAGAAGATTGTAATATTCTCTGCGAGCTTGTATAGCTTTCTTAAGATACTCAAGCTCCCTCTTTGCCTTCGAGCTCTCAGCTTCTTCAATCGTAACACTACTATCTGTAACGGTTGCTGTCGCGGCCTTCGTCTCTTTGAGAACCTTGATTGCCTCGGACAAATCCCTAATACTTTGAATCGCGCTCTTATCAATCTTGATGTTCCGAAGATTCTCAAATTGCATTTTCGACAACTTTTCGAGGCCATCAATATTTTTGAGGTTCTTTGTGAGCTCGCCGATATAAAGTATGGTCTTGCTGACTTTGACATCTTTGAAACCGTCGAGCTTGACACCGGAAAGCACGGCAAGGTTTTCGAGATGGACGTTGTCCGCGCTCAATGCCGATACTATAGCAGCAAGGCTCTTTAACGATTGGTTGCTACCAGATACATCGCCGAGCTTACGCAAACTGGCAAGGCCTCTGCTTAAGGCATCTAATTTTACAGGATCAATGCCTGCCAATTCTTTAAGCGACTCGATTACGGGAATTAATGAGCTCTGTAACTCTTGTGCTTCTCCCTTGGCGCCATCCATGTTCTGGAAGAACATACCCATTATATCCATTACGGACTTCATCCCTGTGGCAGTGTTCTCCGACGACGATGCCATAGCCTGCAGTGAATTCGTTTCGCTGTCTGTAAGATTAACGGCTTGCTGAAGCCGAGCAACATCGATTATTCCATATGAGCTGGATTGCTGGAATAGATCCGACATGCTGGTTCTTATCTTAGCAATGGCTCCCTGTGAAGTCATAAGCCCTTGATCTATCTTGTCGAGGTATCCGTCAATCTCAAAATATCTTTCGCTACCAAGGCTACCGATGTCAAAATCTATGTCGTGTACGGATAAAAAAGATAAGACCTCTTCTTTGGCGCGTTTAGCGGTGTTTTCAAACTTTTCAAGCGCTATCTGTTTTTCAGCAAGATCATCGTTAAGTTTCGTAAACTCTTCGCCAGCTTCATATCCTTCCAACTGAGCTTTGGTTTCGGCCAGCTGCTCCGCTAAAGCTTTGTACCTATCACGTAACGCATCAACCGAGGAACTATCAGAAAGTTTGTCCAGTACCTCGACCGCATTGTCAGTATACGAAGTTAATGTTTTAATTGCAATGAATGCATCCTGAAAAGCAGCCGGAGATAACCCGCCTACAATTTTTCCTACGTGCTGTTCAGCGGCGGTAATTGTAGGAACCAGTTTCTCAAATCCATCAATAATGCCACTGAGATCACTCTTGCCAGACATGCCGCGAAGCGCATTCAAACTATTAATTAATTCGTTTGCATTAGCATCATTGGCCACTTGTTTGTATCGTTCTGCCGCCCTAACTACATCTTCGATTAATGCCTCTTGCGATTTCCAATACTTCTGCAATGCATTACCGCTTGCAATAGCATCCAGAGTTCTACCGACAGCTTTAAGTTGTTCTTCGCCCGACAAGTTAACTGATACCGGGATGATAAAGCCTTCGGGTTTGCTGGTTCTAATTCCATTTGGCATACTATTAAGGCCTCCAATAAACAGGTTTCATATTCGCAAGGTTCTTTCTAACTATTTCAGTGAGAACCTGGGCGTCTTCGTGGTCGAGATAATCATCCCATTTCTTGTTAATCTCCTCTAACGGAGACGTTGTAGCAATCTGTGCAGGCTCGCCCCAACTCCATCTTCCGCTGCTTTTTGTTCCCCAATATGGAGTACCGGGTTGGGGGTGCGGACCGTATCCGCGTGCAGACTTGCTTATTTTTCCTTTGCTTATTTTGCCTGCACCGCCATGCCAGCCTCTGCGAAAGACCTGATCATAAAGACCCTCTTCGCTGTGATAAAAGCCCTGTATATTTGCTCGACTTTTCCCTTCTTGCCAACCACTCATTTTTTGTGGTAAAAATTCTGCGCTAAAACCTTCTGGGTCTGCCTGCGCCTCGAGAATTTCGTACAGGCCTCCAGTTTTTGACCGAGGATTACCGCTCCTTCTGTCGTGTTTAGGCGTATAGTCCATATAAAAATTCGTAACAGCCTCATTAAATATTTCGCGCAGTTTATTCTCTTGGGAGATAAAATACTCCTCCCATGACAAATCCAAAGCATCGTAGGCAGCTTTTGTATATGCCGCTTTAATGCTTTCTATTAAACTGTTCATATATGCTTCAGCACTATTTTTAGAAGAGCTCATTATATCTCCTTTCTGTAAAATTATTTTGCTACATATCGTTCAACTGTTTTCCTGAGCGATTCTAATTGGGCTTCACTGATCCGCAAACACACCTCGTTATATAAATCTGTCCAGAACAGAATCTTGAATTGAGTTTCCAAATCTGCAGGAAGTTCAATATTGGTAAACATCATTACTACCGTCGCCATAAAAACTAAGTCGAACAGCTCGATATGGAAATCTCCGGTTTCGGGATCCGTACATCCATGTAGAACTGTCTGGATAAAACTTACATACTCTCGCAAATTGATTGATCCGCGAACCGTAACGCTGAGCCCGCGCCATCTGAAGGAGGTGGCGCGCCGCTCATTATTTATATTGGCAACTTGCGTAACCAGATCTGCGTTAATTGTTTCCATTGTGCGTATCCACAATAGCCCGTACAAGCTTTTCCTCGTCGAGCTGTGTATTGACCATTGCGCCTGCCAGTTTGTTAATCGTCTCGGCATCTACGCCATTAAAAATATCAGACATCTGTTGCTGCATATTCTTAACCGTGGCATAAACATCAGCAAGACGCGCTTCAACGCTCGCTGCCTTCACGCTATTGATATCCTTGATACGATCGAGAATTACTAATGCAATAGAATTATACTGGTCTTCATCCACCCTATCGGCAACGAAACTATAGAGGTCGGTGCCGTATATGAGATCATATTGCTCCTCGATAGATTTAGGTAACGAAAGGTTTGTGTATAAAGCGATCGTTACCAGCCGCATCGCGATGTACTGGCGTTCGGGAGCGTATTCACCGCTCTCGTCAAAACTCGATTCAACAACCTTCGTAATGAAAGCAAGCGCTTCATTCAAATCAAGGTAACGCTTTATCGTAATATCGAGCCCACACCATGTGTCAGTAATATAAGTATCAAACCTGCCTTTGATTGCCTCACGCAAAGCCGTAAGGGTGACTCGATTAGATTTATTTGCCATAGTTATCTCCTTTATTTCGTTTTTCTCTGTTTATATTTGGTACAAGCCAGTCCACAAACTTCAGACTGAATTCTTCCTTCCATCGCTTTGCGAAGAATACTGCAATTCTTGTTTTGCCGTATACAACCGGCGCAATTGGAAACAAATCGTTCCAATTGTTGAGCATTATCAAAAATCCCAATGTATTCGACTGGATGAATGTTAAGCTCAATTCTAGGGTCTTCCGAGTCATAGAAGATCCTACGCACTCTCTCGCAGACCACATTGTCATCGAGCCATATCTTCTTGGTATCAGTAATTGCGTCGAGCATAACCTTCCAGTAATTGTTGCAGTCCATGTTTGTTCGGGGAAAGTAAAAGGTGGCGTCAACGTAAAAATGCTGAGTGTGATTTGGCTCCATGCTCCAAGACTGTTTTATTATTTCCGACCGAACGTATTCAGCGAACTCAGCCTTGTATTTTTGAGCCGCCTCGGTCTTGTAACTCATAGCGGTGGGCTTACCGTTTTTGCTAATTACACGATAAGCCATGTAATGATTTACTGATGGGGGAAACCTGTAAGTTAAGTTTAGTTCCATATAATTGAAAGGCTGCACCCGTTTATGAGGTGCAGCCTACTATCCTTATTTCTCGTCGCTTGCCTTAGCGTTCTTCTTGCGCTTCTTCGGCGTGGGTTCAGTATTAACATCAGACACAGGAGCTTCTTCGGTAGCTTCCTGTGGTGCAGGGTTCGACTCGGCCAAACGAGCAGCTTCAACCTGTCTGAAATACTCTAACGCATGTTCGTGGCAACAGGCAACGCTCTGCCACCTAAACGCACCGGGCACAAGGGTATGGCAGTACTCGTACTGCTTACCACACACTTTGCAAGTCTTTAATACGGTCGCCATAGGCTTTACCTAATTACGCGGCGTCCTCAACATTGGCACCGAATACGGTGTAAGTCCAAAGCAGGGAACGACCAGTCTGCTGACCGAAGACACAACTGGTGGACAGAGACTCGGCTTCGAAGTTATGGACGCTCTGGTTGTCGCCGAACTCGATGGAGAACTCGCCGTTGAAGTCAACCTTCGGCAGGTAGAACTGAACGCGATAAACGTTGTTGCACTTATCCTCAGCAAAAGCGTCAACATAGAGAGTCGCCTTGCCAGAGAAGGTATCGCTATAGTTCTCAAGATGTACAGCGGTGATCTTGCGCATGTACTGGACAACAATCTGAGTATTCTCTTCAACTTCGCTAGCAAAGGTGAGCTTCTTGGTCGCAGGAGCGTATGTAAACTCGGTAGCGCCGCTGGGGTTAGATGCGACCTGAGTCAACGGCTGGCCAACAGTACCATCGGCGTTCCTGACGTACAGAGCCTTGATCTCAGCGCCAGAAGTACCCACACCCTTGAACTTGGTGGACGCCTCATGAGAAGCATTAACAGTAAGATAGTCAGTCCAGAGAATATTGGTCTCACCGTTAACGAGGGTGCCGCCGGTCTGGGTCTCGAGCAAGCCGCTGGAGATGTAGCCGTTTGCGCCACTGATAGAGATAGCCTTGTTCCTCTTAAGGCTAGTAAGCTTACGACCGCCACGACCGGTAACGTCGGTCTTCTCTTCAGTCTGAGAAATCGTGAAATTCTGAAGCTCGTCCAGAGTCCACTTATAATCACCAGTGCTTACATCATAAGCAGTAACGGTCTCGATGCTTGTAAAAGTAAGGTCATTGAGATTCATGTTCTTCCTCCTAAATTATTTCTGGGTTAGCCAGTTCAAATCGTTTGGATCTAAATCCTTTGCTCGGATGTTACCCGTGTAAACACCGAACATTTTATTGTCATAGTCAATCTTGCGAACAATTTGATGCACGCTCTCATTGAACTGATAAATGGTTAAACCTTTTACTGTTTCAAAGTTGTACTTAAATTGTTCGGTGTTGACCATAGCTGTAATTAAAGACTCGAGCTGAGATGTGGTGTTTCGATGGCGATTTCTCTTCGCCTTTATCCTCGCTCGCTCGAGCATGTATTCTTTTGCCTCTTTATTGCCGGGCTTTCTTTTATTCTTTTCGATGCGATGTATTTTCCTAAGCGTTGTAGCTATTTGCGCCTGAACCCTGCGATCAATGACAATATCGTCTTCAGTATCAATTAGCACAATATCATTTGTGGCCTCATTGATGCCCATCATGAATTTCGTTAAGTCAAGATCCCTAAATATCAGAGAAGTGTCCTGAGTTTGCAGACCACGAAATAATAAGAGGAATAGATCATACTCACTCATGGTGGTAAAGTCCAACCCCATTTCGTCGAGCTGCATCAGTAAATCTATTGGCATTGCGGTTAACGCAGAGACAAGGCTGTAGTATTCATCTTCGCAATCTAAGATTTCTCCAACAGTAGGAATTCTGATAATTATCTTATCGTTAATCGGATAACTATCTTTGTACAGTAGATTGATTGTCGCCAATTAACCCACCTTCCTGTTAGTCGGAACAGGACGTGAGCCATCGTATTGACGGTTCATCTCGGTGGCGTTGAATACCATACACTTGCCCAAATAATCGGTCATAGGCGCGAACCTACGCATCGAACTAAAGTCGAGCTCGCCGAGGCCATACATCCTGCTCCCGTTAAGCCTTTCGCAGATCTTGCAGCACAGCTTGTCGGGGCGAACGCCACCCTCCGGCAATCGAAGCGCGTGTTTGTGGCAGAACACCCAAACATAAATGACCGCCTCGAGAAAAGACTTGTTATACGCCTTTTGCACATCTACATCGAAGCAGACATAAGTTTTGCCTTCTTGAATAGTTTCAGGGACATATTCGTAAGGAAAGACCTGTGTGTACGCAAGTTGCTCGGCATCTGCAATATCAATTTGGTCATCTATAAGCTCCACGATTTCGGGGCTGGTGAGGAGGTCGCTCATCAACTGATTTTTATAATCAAACAAATCCTTTAGCTGCATTATAACCACACCTTCCTTCCGTCGGGCGTAGCTGCCACATCTTCTCCAACAACATCAGAGTCTTCATGTGGATAGTACTTATAGTAGTCAGCAATGCCAAGCTCCTGGCTGTCGTCACTTGTTGAATTGATCTCTTGAAGTACGAACTTGTAACAGCCCTTTCCATTGAAGCTCCATCCCAATTTGAGAGGCTTTGTGAGTGAATAGGCTAATTTGAGTGGCGACTCTGGGTCGTCGATCAGAAATCTGTAACTGCGGTCGAACAGTTTGGTATATTCGTTTCGTGCAATTGTCATTGAAATACGAGAGTCACCCCTTGTGGTAACAAAGTTTCTATCCTCGTATTCACCGGTTAGATATTTCGTACCGTCTTCAATAATGCACCATTGTTCGTGTATTTGTCCGTTCGCAGTAACCCAGCGAAGCAGGTGGTTGCACTGAATTATTTTTGCTTTGGTGTAAACAGTTGTGTTTGCATCCCGTTCAGTAACCAACCAGTAATTGTCCATCCAATGCACCAAACTGCCGTGCTCGATATCCTCGCCAGGCAAAGAATAAATGTACTTCTCATTTAAGTTATCAGAATTAATAATCGCAACTTTACGCGTGAACAGTTCAGGGTTCGCTTCGTCGCTAGGCAAATCGTAACCGTGGGCTTCGTCGTATATACTTACCTCGCAGTAAGATAAACTATCGGGAACTTTTCTGTTTAAGTAAGAGGACTCGCGGCGCAATGCAGCCTCGCGTTTCGTTCGTCCGCGCAATTCGCCGCGTTCAAGGTAGGTGTCCCAAACGCTCATTTGGTTTTCACCTCCTCCTCAATCAAGGAAGCCCGAAGTTTGTTGCAGATGCTGATAGCTCGAAAAACTTCTCGCTTAACCTCTGCAATTGGGCAGTCCGGCGTATCAGACAAGAACTGCAAAATCGACAGCAAAGAGATGTAAGAGTCGTTCTCGCCAAAGATTGGCATAAGGCTCTGACAGCCCAAAAGTTCGCACTGCAAGCTGCGCATGTAAACCTCAAGAGAAGCTTCGCCGTTTTCTCGCATAGGGAGTATCTTAAAGAAACGGTTAATCAGTGACTTCAAATAATTCTGAATTATTTTTGAGTCAACAGGCTGTCGGGCGGATGTATCAATATTCATATATGGAGCTTGGTAAGATCCCCGTGATTGTAGCTGTACTCCCTAATCATTTGAATATAATTCCGACGTGCCCTATCGTATGCAGCGCCAACTTGCTTGAGCAGCTCTGAAGGCGAATAGACTGAGTAGTCTCTTGTGGAAATTGCGTTCTGCAAATTCTCCTGATGATTAAGATATGGCTTTAGCCACTGAACTACCATACCCTCAGATATGATGTCCGTGAGCTCGTCCAAATCTTCTGGTGCAAATTCGATGTCGAGCGTCTGATTGTCGTCGTCAAATGCACCGGCAAATTGATATTTGCAGTTCTTGCGGAACTCAGATACCGCTCTGTGAAAATATCCGTTGACGGTTTGGGAACGCGTCTCATCGCTTAATCCCGCAAACTCATACTCAGAGATTTTCTCCAGAAAGGCACCGATAAAAACATCATATGAAACGCGCATTATTCTCTTCTCACTTTTCGATAAGCTCAACGCCCAATGCTTCCTCAAGCGCGTTGATTACCTTTCGAGAGTCAATTTCGCCTTCCTTAATCAACTGCGCTGCGCGGTAGATGACAGACTTCTTCTGACCGGCAGACATCTCTGACACAACTTTCTTAATTTGAGCTGGACTCATAGTAAAGATGTTGTCGAAATCGTCGATACTAATAGCGTGCTTGTAGTACTGGCCTACACCAAGATAATCGATAATCCAGCTTTCGTCGAACATGAACCAGTTGTTAATAAAAAACTTTTTTTTAGAGTTCTTGGCATTTTTCAGCTCGCGAAGCTCCATTTCCTGTTCGGCGCCGAAGCCTTCCCACAGAAAAATCTCGTGAGTGCGTGGGCTCTCATACACAAGAGTGCCCTGAAATCCATTGCGCACAGTGACATACTGGTTAGGGTCGATGTCCTTAGGTACGATAGGTTCGTCTACTCGCTTAACTTCTTCGGTAACAGTTTCTTTGGGTGCCTGAGTCTTCTTTGCTCGGGTGGTAGTGCTTGTAGTAGCCATAATATTCCTTTCTTTCTATGTCTCGCGAGGTTGTAAAACCTCGCGAGGTTTATGTAAATTAGAGTTCGTAAGTACCAATACCGTGGTTGGTGTTCAGCACGAGACCGACACCCCAACGATCGGCAACGAAGTACTCCTGAGTGAGATCCGCATTGGTAAGAGGATCGCCAAGAATAACAATAGGATCACCCTCGCGAACAACCTTGATGGGCTTCTGGTCGCCAGCAACGATAGTGATGATATTGTCGTCGAGAACGAACTGAGTGGCGCCAATCTTATGACGGTTGGGCGTTACGACAATAGGAGTGCCGTAGAAGCTGCCATAATAACCGAGCTTGTACAGATCATCCTTAGCGTTTTCACTGGCAACGGTAGGAACGAGCTGACGAGCGCCGACCTTAGTGGCGATGATGGTTGCAGGCTTGCCGCCAGCAGCCGCCTCAACATGTGCGATCAGGTTGAGCAGGGTCTGCTCGTTGTAGCCACCGGCAACACAGTAAGTCGCACCGCCGAGCTCAGCTGCAGTCGCGGAAGTCCAAACAGAGTAGATGTCGTTCAGAAGCTGCTGACGCAGAGACTCGGAGACCTTCTTGATGAGCTCGTTGAAGTCAACACGGCCAGAAAGGACGCGATTGAGCTCCTCGTAGATACGAACGGTCTTGGTAACAGTGGGAATGGAGAAGCGCTTGGAGCCGCCGAGCCTCTGGCGACGAACGCCCTGAGTACCCTCTGCGGTGTCAGCAACTGCGAACAGAGTGCCGTCTTCGATGACAAACTCATTCTTATCACCGATGCCGACATTACGGTAGTCAACGAGCATGTTGAAGTACTCATCACCCTTGAGACCCTCTTCAACGGTCTCCCCGATGATGTCCTCGATGATGGTGAAGAGGCCGCTGCAACGACCGTCGCGAATTGCACGATAGTCGAGGGTGGTCTTACCGTTATTAGCCGCAATAAGGGCATTACGGAGAGTCTCCTGCGCCTCAGAAGTGGAATACTTTTCAACGCTACCGTTATAAAGGTCGATAGCAAGCTTTACGATATCATTCATGTTTTCCATTTGTGTATCCTCCATTAAGCAACCTTGATGACATAGAAGGTGTGACGGCCCGCAGTCTCGATTGCGTGGATTGCGCCAACAACGGTGGAGCCAGAAGTAGCGCCAGCAGCAGCCGCAACAACGCTGAGCTTGGTGCCAGCAGCAAGTTCGACAACGTCACCGACAGCAGGCTCGTCCGCACCGTCGAGAGCCTCCTTGGTAACAGAGAAGAAGTCGCCACTATGGAGGCGATAAGCGCGGCAAATCTTGCCAGCTTCGTTGATATAGTCATCGAGGTCAATGTAGCGCTCGTCATAAACGACTTCGGGAGAAGCCACGAGAACAACATCATTGATAGCGGTAGAAGCCTCAACGGCTGCGCCAATGTGAACCTCGCGTTCACCATCCATCAGTGCGCCGAGCTTCAGAACATTACCATTTTCGATTGCAGTTTCGGTCTGGCCGTCTGCGCCCATGTACTTGACAGACACGAGCATGGAGCGGACGTCGGTGCCCGCCATATTGTCCGTGCGGACAACAGCATAATTAAGCATATTTATTCCTCCTGATTTTACTTGGATTTGACTGGGGCGAACTTTTTGAACAATTCGCCGTAAGGTTCGTTTTGATTGTTGTTGGTGTGAGACACAACCAACTTAGAAGACTTGTTTTCAAGACTGAATTTTGCAACAGGCATATTCCTGCCGCGAATTGCGTAACACTTTTCTTCCAGCGTGTCGAGATCATATTCGGCAGCATTTTCACGCAATGCTTCAAATGCTTCAACGCCATTCAGCTCAGAGAATTTCTCAAAGATCGCATCACGTTGCTCTCTGGCCTGGTTGGCGTCGATTGTAGCTTTGAATTGACGAAGCTCGTTAACCTCTGCCTCCATAGTCGAGATTTGGTTGGAAGCTTCATGGTACTTAGATTCCCAACTTGCACAGTCACGCAACTTGGCTTCAATAATGGAGAATACCTCCGAAAGTGGGGATAACTGTTCGCCCTCGTCGAAAGGCACAATCGCGTACTTCATACGTTTCTTACTGTTGAAGTCAATTTCAACAGCATCACCATTAAGTGCATACGAGAACCCATAAAGCAGCCAGTCGTTTGCGTCGATGCAGTACACTTCGTTTAATTCGAAATCGCTATTTACATACCAGTAACGCACGGTGTCGCCCCAAGCCAGGGTAATCGTCTCGACGCTTAGTTCACGCACCAATTCATCAACTAAATCGTTGGTAAGCGCGAAGCTTTCATTTGAATTGACTTCCTCGACAGGCTGTTCTGGCCTTTCAGCGACGGCAGTTTCCTCTTCGGGTACTTCTGCAACTTCTTCATTATCAGACGCAAAAGTTTCGACGATCTCTTCTACCGTTTCATTGTTTTCCAATACCTTCTCTCCTCCTTCCATCTGTGATTTGTCATTGCTGATATCGTCAACCTCTTCCGAGGTATTGACTGCGCTGTAATATTCTTTTAACTCAGCCATCATTTGCTCCATCTTTAACTTAAAATTGTTGGCGGAATAGACTTCGAGCTCGCTCCCTTGGAAACATGGTTCGCAAGATTCCAATAGGCATAATGCGGTAAACTCAAACTCACGAATGTTGTAGTAACCATTCGCATTTTTGGAGCCATCAAAAACATTAATTTCCATTGAATGCTTTACTTTTCCGTCCAAGTCATTGATGATATGGCTGTAAACATCCTGCCTTTTCCAAAGCAGAACGCCGTCGATAACCAAATATTCATGCTCGTTTCCATCTTCGTCACAATCGGTGACAAATCTGAAAACCGCATGATCAGGAACGACACCACAAGGTTCGGTTAGATTTTTCAGGTATAATTCGCCAGAACTATCAACTGCGACCTCCATGTCGTGTCCGCCAATCTCACCGGATTCACTATCCCAATGACAAACAATCGGAACATTTTTAAGAGAGGGGAGAGCTCGTTCGACCGCATCCTTGGTGAAATACGAGCCATTCCGGTTTTCCCCAAGATAAAGCACCTTCAACGAGCCTCTCGCAAACGAGGAATTGACCTCGCGGATGTCGTAAACAGACGCCTTATCAAAATCGAAAAACAGATTCATCATCTGCCCCACGGCAGCCACCTCCAAAAATTTTTTCACGCACAAAGGGCGAACCTAACTGGTTCGCCCTCATGTGACTCACATAATTCAAGTGCTAAAAAGTAAGCACGTTAGTCCGAACATATCTAAGAGTTTCAAAATCAAACTCAATGTCGGAATCGTTTCGAAAAACAAAAATAGAGTTGCACTTATCGCTTTTTAGTAATGTGAACCCAGCTTTAAGCAACCTTTCTTTGTCGTTCAGCGAAAATACATAAATGAACTTTGCCATACATTAACCCCAATCGTCACTGTCCTCGCGAGACTGTTCGCCAGAGTCGGTTAAATCGCCAATGTCTTTTGTGGGCGCTCCGCCGACTTCATTCTGGTCGCCACTCTGGCCACTATTATTAATTGAGCCCATCTGCGAAGAATTCTGAAGCGGCCTAAAAATGTCCTGAAGCTTCAACACGTGTCCTTCAAGGAAGCTCATGCTGTCCAGCTCGGCTTGACCAAGACCCTGCGATGCGCAATAATATGAAATCATTGGGATGCCAAACTGACAAGCTTTAAGATAGGCGTCGCCCGCTTCTTTTCTATTAAAGCAAGAAACATCTAAGAAATTGACTTTGAAGTTCCTACCATATCCAAATGACTGAATATATCTGTTCAAAACATCTTCAATGCTCTTAACAATCCCATATGTAATATTCTGATCGGCCTTGATTGAAAGCAATAAGGCATTGGCCGAAGCCTTAGGATTGTTAAAAATGAGCGAAGAAACGCCAGCCGCAGTAAACAAGTTTTGCTCAGCGTTTGCAATCGTGTCATTTTCATCTGCATGATTTTTCTCGAAGCTGATTTTATCGAGGGGCATGGGGGAGAGGATGGATCCAATCTCCTCTGGCAACACAGCATCAAGGTTTCCCCAGAACTCTTTTGCTTTCTTCAAATCAATTCCCCATTCGCCGTCATCGGTCATGGGAAGCTTCATGACGAGCATTGCGTAGTTCTCGAGAGCAGCCTTTGAAAGCGCGATCTTTTTGTACTCCTCGATATCGTAAAGCTCACCAAGGATACCCGCGAAAAGCGGCAAAGCATACTGCCAGATATCCGCACTGAACTTGACAGCAAAGCTATTAGGAGATGACAATGTCTGCCAAGGCCTGGATGTGTCTTTTAAATATTCTTCGTACCGGATCTTGAATTCGTCTGGAAAATAATCAAGTTCGTCAGGGCGAGTTGAGAAATATGAAAAATCGAAGGTCACATTTGGCACATTACCCTCAAACTCGGTAATCTTGCAATAATCACTATCTAATTGTTGTATGGCAATATTATCGCCCATATCCCTAAACGTTCCGTAGAATACATCCTCTCGAAGACATACGGTTAAAATTTTTGGGAATTGAGTCTTGATTGACATTGACGACAAAGTCTTAAGAACCTTCCTGTAATTTAATCTCGTCGTCTTGATATTTGCCTTGGCTGGATCAACGTTGTAAGGTTCAACCACATATGCGAAGTCGGAAAGCGATACAAAATATTGGATGAGCCTCCTGAAATGAGAGCTGGCGCCATAGATGTATCGAATAGCACTTCTGAGCAACTTCTCGTTACGCTCCGGGTTCTCGAGCATTTGAATGATTCTATCTTTCGTAAACTTCGGAAATACAGTTGCACGAGGGCGCTCATTGAGATCACGTATAATTAATCTTCTCCACGTTGCAATATTTCTATATAAGGCGTCAAAGGAATCGCTCTCTGCGTCAAAATTTGCAATTCCGGAAATGATTTCGTTTTTTAATTCATCAACGCCAACCGTTTGATCTTTCTCTTCCACTCTTTGTTCTCACCGTCCTTCCTGCTTGGGATGGTGGCTTTACAACAAATATATCATCATCAGTGCCAGACGTAAAACGCCTGCTGAATTTCTTCTCAATTTGCGTAGCCACATAATAATTGTAAGATAAACTTGAATAGCGGTCTTTGCGCATTCCAGACCGCTCATAAACTTTAACTTTGCCGCCCGTCTCGTCATGTTGTAGCTTTACCAATTCATCAATCAACATAGTTGTGTGAATGTATGGCAACTTAAACTGCATCTTTTCGGGTGGGTTCAGAGAATTGTAACGTTTAAGATCGCCCAACAACTGGTCTGCATCATACTCAGTTACCAGCAGTCTGATTCTGCCAGACTTAAACCCATCTCGCAGCAATACAGCGCAATCCGAATTAAACTGCGCACTTGCCTTAATAGACCAAATTACCTTATCAGCTCCAACTACGGTGCATCTATCGGCCATCGTCTTATCGTTAATGCAAGACAGAGCAGGATATAGTTCGCCCGTGTCGGGATCCGAAATCTCTCGGGCAAGTGCATCGTATACACCTAAACCTACCAATAATGTTAGCTTATTGGCTTTTTATCCAATAATTCTTATGATTGAGTTCTCATAAGTTCAGCATATCTTTTTATCTAATATAGATAGCGCGAGCTCGTGGATGTGTTATATTCTGCTTAATGCAGTTTCAACATCTATGCGTTGCGTGTGAAATCGCTGTTATACGGTTCCTTCCACTCGGGTTAGCATCTCAGCCTTCCCGTTTATCTCGCGGCTGCAATCCTATATGTCGCCATATAGGTGGGCGAAGGTTCACCATTGGTATCAAGTACGATGTAGTCACAGTTATATTCATCAAAGAGCTTGCGAATAACAAGCGCCTGATCTTCGGTTCGCTGCCCTTCCATCGAATCGGCATATACAATGTTATTGGTATAACGCCCTGACTTTGTGGGCGTCATCTGATTAATAAAAATTGCAGTTGCGTCGTTATTGTGCTTTTTGCTCGACATCAATGCAATATCCGCAGACAGTATCCTAAACTCGTTATGTTGCTTCGGCGGTATTTTAACGAGCGGATCGTTACCAACCTTAGCAGCTAACCTGTCGCTCAACATAGGATACTTAATTCGTCTGTTCTTCGCTACAGACTCAAAATCGAAGAAAGCATCTGTTCCGGCGCCATAGAACAAAGCACCGTATTCCATGCTAAACGTGATTTCACTAAAGTCCGACTCGCTGAACTCGTCTAATATCGTATCCTTGTTGATAATGCCATCGTGAACAGGAAGCTGGTATGGAATACCGCAAATGAACTGTGTGTTATCATTGAGCATACTTTTACATATGTCCCTGCAGCGCGTGTACAGCCAATGATCAGACCAGTACGCCGAAGTAAGGAATAACGTCTTGTTCTGCTCTTTAGCTCGCTCTGCAACGCGCTCACTTTTTGTGAGCTTGCTGTACGCTGGCATTCTGTTTTGAGTCAAGAATTTTTTAAGTATTGTATCAATGACACTCTTTGGGATCATTCGAGCCTCATCCAACAGAAGGATATTCGCCCTGTTGGATCGAGCAGAGTCTGAAGCTGTAACGACTTTAATAAAGCTCGAATTGTGAAAGAAAATTATGCCCTGAGTATTATTGACCTTGGTCTGCTTCCAATCTATTTCTGCTTTTAGCTCCGGCGATGCAGGCACAAGAAGCGTTATGATTTTTTCCAGCACTACGATACTTTGGCCTCGCGTGCCTGATGCTATGGCTATCTGGGTGCCGGGCCATAAAATGCAACGTATCACGCAAAAAATTGCGCTCAGGAATGTTTTACCCGTACCACGGCTCGCAATGAAAGCGATTACCCTGGATGTATTCATCATGACCAACAGTATTTTTTGAAACAGCGTTAGGTCAAGGTGCAGGTAATCCCTTGCGAAGTGGTGAATATTGTGCCGGTAATATGCGCAGCAATCAGCCGCGCCCTTTAGTATCTTGTCATACCGTGTCATCGTCGTCTACAGATTGCGCAAAGATATCGTTGAACAAGGTTTCGGTGTCCTCGTCCTCATACTCCGGCAACTCCAATCTGTATTTTTCCATCGCATCTTCGTACATTTTAGAATACGAATTACGCAGCCCAAGCATTTTTGACAAATGTCCCTTGAGCCATATTTCGATGAACCGAATAATTCCGTCTCTGTCCTTGAACTGTGGGTCAGGATCCGGTATAGGTTGATCGTCCTCCCATCGCTTAATCCAAACACCAAGCGGCGTCTTATCCATTGGCGACTCACTGTCGTTCGAAGTTTGCGTGGGCTTGAGCATTGCACTGCCTACCAGCGTATTAAAAGTAGCAATAAGTTTGTCCGTACTCTGGCCCGCCGCCCTGGCTTTATTTATATCGATTTCCAATGAACATATCTGACGCAGCAATGCGTTTAATCCGACAGTCGCTTCGACACCATCCGGCAAATGCCCGAGCCAGTATTGAAAACGCTGTTCAAGCTCCGAATACATACTCGGCGTGTAGCCGGGGCCCCAAAAGGCTATAATGTCGTCAGTTACTTCGATTTGTGGAGTCTCCACAATTTGTTCGGGCGCCTTCTCTTCTTTAGGTTCGTTCTTTGTTTCCGCCGACGAATCAGCACCGACTCCCCCAAAGTTCCATAACATACCCTCGTTGTAGAGAGAGTCATCATAGCACTTACCAGCGTAAGTCGAAGTATTAATCTTTGAAAGATAACTTGTGAATACCGAACGCGAAGCGCTCACCTTCAGTGCGCTTTCAAATGCACTTGGACTCCAGAATAAATCGAGCTTTCGACACATTTGCCGAACGGCGTCTCTCGCGTTATTGCACTGCGACAAATAACCGTTAAACAGCTTATCAACGCAGTCACGACAAATTGGCAAATACCCAGAGCCCTTATATAAATGAGCATAGCTCACTGGAAAATTTCCTTTACGCTTCCCGTATGCCATGCCACAACGAGAGCACACGGCCCTGTCGGAGCTCATTTCGATCGCCATCGTTACTCAACCTCGCCCTCGGTTAAAGACTCATCAGCTGACTCATCATATGGATGCTCTGCCGGATCGAATATCCTATCCTTCAACGACTCCTCATATAACCTGCCACAGGCCCGAAGCCTTTCGCCAAACTTAAAAGTCGGTACATAATGGCCTTCAAGATCCCTAAAGCCATCGCCCGTAAAAAGCGGCACACGGCGCGGGGCACGGAACTTCAGTCCGAACGTGCCAAAACCAACAATATAAACAGGCTCGCCGCGTTTTAGCGACTCGCCGATCATTTCGAAACAAGTGTCGACAACTTGCGAAACATCATCAACCGTAAGCATTACTTGCTTATCGGATTGCTGCACAACAAAGTCTTTGGTGTTACCCTCGTCATCTGATATGTGAAATGTATGACGAGGAACTTTGACTGGTTTTCGGTAGTCAGAATTGCGAAGACTTTCGGCGATGCGACTAACCAATTCCTTTTTTCTCATTTTAGCCTCCATTATAAATCCTTTAATTCAGTTTGTTTTACCTTCTTAATACCATCAGCATCAAAATACATATCCAGCGTATCCTCGGTAGACCTGTCAACGTAAACCGATACCATTGAGATGTCGTTCCAACCGATCACCTCTTTAATAACACTATCTGGTAATCCTTGATTTGAAAGCATCGTGGTATAAAAATGTCGAAATGCGTGCGCATAGAAATTTCGACCCGTCATATTACTCAACATATTCATCCAGCTATTAACGGTCGAAATCGGTAAGCACTGAGAACTATCAGTGTTAGAAGGAAATAGCCATTCGCTCGTAATCCCTCTTTTTTCTCGTTCTGCCATCCACAGTTCTAAGTATGGCTTAAACTTTTTGACAAGAGTATAGCAGCAAAGGTATTTGCCCATAGCACGTCCCTTAGTTTTAATAGGAGCGCTCTTCCACAGACTTCCTCCGCACACCAGCTTGTCATCGCCAAAATCACTAACCTTGAATCTGCAAATCTCAGCTTTACGCCTGCCGCCAAAAGCAGCGAGCGCCACGTAACAGGCCATCTCATATTTCTTTTGTTCGACGAGCTGCGACAGCATGTTATCAACTTCTTCTTCTGATAAGACTGTCTTTTCTCGAACGGGCTGATTTACAGGGCTCTCGACTTTATTGATAATATTTCTGAAGCCCGGGAACTCGTCGTCGAGAACATTCTCGATGAAGTTACTTAACGACGATAATGCTGCTTTTAATCTACGGATCCTCGCTGGACTATTCTCGTTTGTATTTAAGAGCCAGTTCTGATAAGCGACCACATTACGCTTTGTCCAATCGACAAAAAACTTGTTTTCATTATGCTGAAGGTTCCAAACCATCGCTATTTGAATATCGTTAAGATAGCCTGCAATCGTAGTCTCACTTCTTTGAACTGAGCGCAGATAGCTCAAAAAGTCATTAAGCAACTCCGTATTCTTGGGATTCACCTGCGCCAGAAGTTCTGGGCTGGTGATATCATTCATCTTCGTTGTTCTTCCCACGCAAGCACCTCCTTAAAAGAAATAGTGCCCAGCAAAGCCGGGCACGAATTGAATTATGTATTTGTCTAATCACATTTAATTCTGCATTCATCGTCAACGCCCTCTTTTTCGTTAACGATCAACAAAAGCTGCGACGGGGTGGAGTATAGTCGTTTCTCATTGGCATAATCGTCGGTGCCGCATAACGAGCCGCACAAAAGCGCATCTACGCCAAGCTCATTGTAACCTTCACGATGATGCTTGTCTCCGAGCAATATGTATTCAATATTTCTGCCGCGACGCTTTTGAAACAGCGTTGTCAGAAGTCGTGGAGATTCTTTGATAGTATCTAAGTCTCCATGACTCGCGCAGAACTCATGGCCGCAAGACTCGAAAAGCAGGAACTCATTTCCGTCATCCGGTACTACGTTAATATTTATAATGTTGCCAATGCGTCGTTCTTCAGCAAGCAATCTTGTCTCAAGCCACCAGGGAATGATGCGCTCAAGATTATCGCGGTGAATACTGTCGTTCTTGTTCTGAATAGTCCGCGCATGATTACCATAGGTCATGTGAACATCGACCTCGGGAACGCATTTTGCAATTTCAAAGATGCTCTGTGCAAGTAGTTCAGATACTTGCATCAGCTGATCGCAGACAAGCTCCTCTGATGCCACTCGCGCACTGACATGAATTCCGCCATGGATCAAGTCGCCAAGCACAACGATATGAACCTTGCCACAATTGTTTTTAATAATCTTTTGTTTTACCTTTGAAACAACGTTGCGGAGTCTTTCTTTACAAATATTCATGTCATATCGATTAAAAATGTTATTTGTCTTCAACCCATAATGCCAATCGCTAAGAACCAAAACGGCTTCACAATAGTCTTCGCCTTGTTCGGGTGAATGCCCGAATACGTGTTCATCCGCATACTCGTGAGGAAACACGTTGCCAACGGTATTAGTAAGGTTATTAGCCGAAACGGTCAAGGCGTCAAACAAGTGTTCCAATCGAGAGTCAGACTGCAGAAGCTTTTTGTACTCTCGCCTTTGATCAAAAAATCGTTGTCGTTCTTTCTGGAGTTCAACTATTTGCGCCTCGATATCCCTTTGTACTGATTTCTCAGACCCGGCCACTAACTCTGCATCTAGTAGATCAAGTGTCTTGTTCGATCCGTAGAACATCCTGCGGGCCACATCGCCCGCGTATTCTTTACCATATGCGTACTTTGAAAGTTCTGAGTAGTCGAAGTCTGCTAAAGTTCGATCGCAAAGTTTGCCGCGAATTATCCTTTTATGATACTGAAGTGGAGTTTCATCGTTGCGTCTTTCAAGCGGCGACGTTTCCTTATCAGTCATCCGAACGCCACCTTCTGTTATTGGACTTCTTCTTGGAGTCATATCTGCGTTCTGGCGCAGTTTCTCTGCCGAACATTCTCATAACTCGGCGGTCTTCCTCACAGTAGTAGTGGTGCTTTGCTCGCACGATATGAACGTGCGGAAAAGCGTTAGTAACGCGTTCTCTTTCTGCTTTGCTAATAATTATCATTCTGTCCGGTAATTCCTTTCGTTCAATTTGTGATATCTCCACTCATTATAGTCATTCCTTATTGGTACCGTAACTCGTTGCCACTCAACGAGTTACGGTCAATTATAAATTTAACTTTTTCAAAAAAATGACTATGCCGTTTTTACTTCTCGCCTTGCCTTAGCATGCTTAGCTATGCACTGAAGCTGCACTTCTGCGGCACAGGCCTTGCAGTATTTCTGCTGCCTGCCGGTTTTCTTGACCATAAGGCCACATACCGAACACTTTATGTATTCTGAAACCCCACAATAATTATTAAACTGATTGCCAAGGTTTCGAAAGTCGGAAATCTCCAATACACTAATCCCAGGCTCAATAAAGCACACACGGACATTCGTGTTGTCCACTCGCTGCGAGAATTGTATCAATTCAAGATTGTTGAGCTGGTGATAAATTGCGCTCTGACGCCTGATTGAAGTTTTGATATTGGCCATACTCATTATTTCGCTATCTTTGCTATTAACCCATCCGTCTGCCCTCGGGTTTACGAGCATCCAATACTTAGCCAAACAAAGCAGTGTAAACGCTAACCTCTGTGCTTGCTTACTCTCAATCGACTTTATCTTCCTCATCTCAGGCTCAGTGATGTCGATATGGTCAATCATTACCGCGTGATTCTGTTTAGCTTTGTTTAATGCCGCATCTATTACGTTCGACCACCTTGGCAATGAAGCTGTCGGATCGCAGCTAAGAAGGAACCCGTCAAGCATGCGCCGCACTTCATTTGGTTTATACCCAGCATCGAGGTAACGCCGGGCAACGAGGCGCATTGTCTCAAAAGGCTTCTTTCCTAGCGATCTTGTTTTGATCATATTCAACGCCCACTCATTTTCGTTTAGTATCACACTCATTCGATAACCTCCTCAAACTCTTCAATCGAAAACCTGTTGCCACCGTATTCAATATCGCCAACCTCATCCAGATGTGGGTAATGGAGTCGTCTGCCATTACTTGCAAGTAAGTTACGAATGATCTCGCTGCCGCAGATATTCCAGGCGAATGCCTTAGTGGAATTCTTCTGATAGCAAATATCCAAGACGATGTTACAGAGGGACGAACCGTTCGAGCATATCTCGTCACATGACTTTCTAAACTCCGTATTCAAATCCGACATGTCGCTGCCATTACTATCAATGCGTTCGTAATCTGCAATAATCGCATGATTAATTAAACGTTTGTTGTAATCGTCGAATAAAGCTTTCACTGCGCGAAATTGCTTCTGTGTGTATGGGGTAGACGAGCGCATGAACTTATAGTCGAACGGGGTGTTCAAACAGTGCTTGCCGATATAGCCATCAAACTCCTGCTCGAAACGACGACAGATTTTATTCATTACACAATCATGCGTCCCTACGGGCATGCGCCGTTCGTAACTCCTGAGAAACTCCTTTTGTTCATTTGTCAGCTCGTGATAGGGGAGAGCTCGCATCTCTTCGACCGAAAGCTGAAACTCGCGCAGAGCTTTCCTGTTTGTATTTTTCAAATATGTATTGTATTGCCGCATCAAGTCCGGGTAAATGTACCTCATGAAGTACGGTTTCTTATCTGAAAGAATACTGCGGTAAAATTGGCGCTTCGCATCATCGGTGATTTTGTTGACTGCATGACGGTCGTGCCAATCGCGAGGCATGGACTTCGCAATGATGCCCTTGGATTTATCTATTACCAGTTATATTTGTAGCAATCTGCTTGCACGATATTATTGAAGCAGATTAACATGGCGCTACCCATGCTACAGGGATTAAACCCTCTCTATCTCTCGATAGAGCTTAGACTATGTCATTACCTACTTGCGTAGGTATCTACCACTTCGAGGCGCCAATCGCTTGCGCCCCTACTCCCGCTATCGGGATAGTCGTTGAACCTTCCCCTCGTTAGGGCTTGGCTGCTAGTTGTCCATTCGTAAAGTGTTTAGGATTTAACCATGCACTATTCTATGTTTTCTTTCTGCTTTCGCGGCGTTCGCGCTCAGATATGTCTCAATCTCACGCTTTAGCAACATAGACTTTAGGATATTCTAGCAATTCGGTAGATTTCTTTTCGAACACCTTTCGGTGAACGTGAACTATTACTAATTCTGTTGGAACATCTGGCCGCACATTATCCTGTACGATAACTCCTGATACTCTCGGGAGCCGCGCTTGAACCCTGCCTGAACTTCGTACATGCTCGTTATCCAGTTGGTGGTTTGTCCAATCTCATTACCGAAACTCTCTATGTTGGATTTGATAAAGTCTTCCTCGCCGGAGATGCGTTTCTTAGCTTTGCGCTGTATGCACATAAGAGCGGGGGATGGAACGAGCTTACGAACGAGCACGTCATTATCTGTGAGCATAACAAGGTCTCCGTCGAAGTCGCAACCGTTCAACGCCATTGTGGCTGTATCCCAAGAATTAAAAACCGTGGTCGAATTCAAGTACTGATACCAGTAGCGCACATCATCGTTATCAACGGGGTGAACGAGCCTGATGTTCGCGTGGACACTCATTGGCGCTCGGAAACACGCAAGATTCTCTGATTTTACATCGGCCCAGTAACGATTATAGATTTGCCCAGCCTTCAGCAACCCGGTCTTTGGCAGACCGAAAATACTTTGGCATAACAAGAAGGGATCTCCTGAAACGATTGAATAATTGCCATGAACTTTAAGTACGCCCACCTTGGCTTCGTTGATACGATTTCGGATGATCTGATAAACACGGCTCTGCACATAGGGGTCATCGGCTACTCTTCGGTCGATCATAATAGCCTTTATGTAATCGTCGGGCAGTGAGCCAATATTGCTTTCATTCAAGCCAGAACCCTTGAGGAACAAGACAGTCTTGCGCCAGTCGCCATGGAGCACGTCGTTGATCTCGTTCATAGTCGGCGCTATCAGTTCCTCAATATCGTCATCCGTGAGGTCGTAGCTTTGAATGAACTGATAGTTAAGTGTACGTTCGTTTTCCAAGCTTTCCGGGCTGGTCTTTGCGATGCCGAACGTATAGCCATTAGCGGCTGAGGTCTCGAGGTAATCCTTGCAGCTTTTATAAGAATCCCAGAGCTTCACCATCGAAGTCGTCAAGATCAGCTCCACATTTCGAATATCAACTTCATCGCCCCATGCGTCCTTGACGATATAACCGCCTGCAATCTTCTCAGCGAACGCTTGGAAGTCGAAAGTGAATATCATTCCCTTCATAAACGCGTAACGGCTGTTCAGACCGCTTACCGTATAACTGAGCCCAAGCTCGTTACTCCAGCGCTCAGCCAAAGAGGGAAGCATCAAGCCATATCCATCAGAAGCATTTAGCTCGATGTGTTCTCCAGTCCGCGCTTCTACCTTAGGTTCATCCCCAAATTCATCGGATAGGTAGATGACGTCCGAGTCGAACTCAGTGATCGCGTCATTAACAATAAGTATTCCGTTAGGTGTAGAGACGGGATTAGATGCGCTGCATGTAAGCGCCTTGTACGCTTCGAGCTTGGCAGTGACCAACTCTTTATTTGGATCACGCCCGTTCTCAATGCGGCGATGAAGCTCTTCTGAGAGCCGCTCACTCACGAATACAATAGTAGAGTTCTTGATGCCGCCATTAGTGCCGAGAAGTCGTTTGTAGGAGATACCGTTAATTTTGAAACCATTACAGGCGCGGTAGTAATCTTTTGAATTATCAATAATAAGGCACATATAGTCGGGCTTGAACTGAATCCCATCAAGCTCTGCGTAAGCGGCCTGTATTTGGCGCTTTACCGTAATACCGCCATCCTGTTTGCGCAACTGTCTTATTCTGCGCTTGATCTCCCTGGCCTTCCGATCAGCATCGTGTTCGCCGTTCAATTCATCGATCCATCGGAGTAATTGGCTGTCTGCTATTGAGATAACCTCATCATTTCGTCTCGCGGTGTCGAGCGGCAACTCCATATTCCAATTCTCTCGCCGCAATCGTGCACTGTGTATTTTGAAGATAAACTTCTGACACGCAAGTTGTTTACTTATAGCAACCACCTCTTTCGCGCTGTTCAATTTTCAAGGTTCTCGGTAAAGAAATTTTAGTTTTCTCGGCGGAGAGATACGCGCTGCGTCCGTATTCTTTAATCCCAACCATTTATGTATGTATTCCATTCAGCCCGATACTGCACACGGCCTTCTTCAATTATGTATTGTATGATAACGTCTTCATCGAGCTCGTCCGGGCTTTCAACCCCAAATTCATCACATAGCTCCTGCCAGTTAAACTCTTCGCTCATTCGCTCCTCCATCTGTTAAGCTGTCTATCCAATTGTAAAGCAATGTTCTCATTCTCCTGCTCGGTATATATATGTAAATATCGAGGCCGTCTCTTATGGCGCTTCGCCATATCCACTGGAGCATTATTGAGGTGGCGTACAAATCCTCATTCACCTCAATACCGTGCTGTTTGTAGAATAACTTTTCAATAACGTTCATAAATATGTTGGCTACATAAACCAAACGATCTCGGCCTCGATACTCGTTTGTAGCCCTAGCGTTAAAAGTGAGGAATGATTTAGTATAACCCTTTCCCTTGAGTGGTGAAAACTCTGCGTTGAACGTCCCCCAAAGCCTCTTGCCGGAGCCGCCATCAGGTTCAACATTCGTATAGTAGTTTGCAATGTTTCGCCTTAGCTGCTCAATGTCACCCTTCTCTCCCTTAAACCAATTCATTGAGAGAGAGTAGTAATCATCTCCGATCTCATTAAGTCTCTCGTTATCGAGAATGTGAAGCCGGTCTTTTATTGAGGCAACGTACTCAGGTGTGTACCCGGGGTAATTACCGAAACGGTAGCCCCCGGTGGGCGTTCGCTCAATTCCAATGCGCTCATAGGGTATGTTGTTCATTACGAGTAGATGGTGCAAGCTTTGCCCCTCAAACAGGTAGGTGCATATATACACCTCCTTGAAGGCGGTGATGAGCTCTGGGGGCATTGCCCAGTAGAAAAAAGCATTATCCTCCTGGTCTGTGATCATCGAAACTTTGCGTGAGCGCAGTATATTGAACAACTCTGCAAACAACTGCCCACTATAGTCATCTCTCGCGAGCGTACACACTCCGTCTTCGAGCTTTACATATCCAGCGTCAATTGCAAGCTGTATATCGCACGGATCAATGTTCAGAAGTTCGAGCACATCAACGTTCTCATCTATAATGAGCGTGTATCCCTTCTCGTGAATATCATCCAGCATATCAGGTGTGTAGTTCTTGAACGCTTGGTGGGTAGAGGCAATATTGCGCCCCTCCTTAATTAATGCGGCTGTATGTGAAAGCTTCTTGAACCCAAACCGCTTAAGCTTATTGCTGGGCTCGACGAACCGCGCTCGTGCACACGCGGTCTTAATTCTGTGAGCCTCTTTGAGGTAGGGGGTAATGTACACGAACTTCTCCTCGGGGTGTGAGTTAATGTACGTTATAACTGCGCTGGTCTTTCCTGTGCCCATTATGGCGTCTACAACCTTTATACTAATAAGCATCACCTCCCGCAGGGCTGCGTGGTACATGTGTCGTTCTCTTACTCAATAAGGTTCGCCTCCTTTAATTAATTCAATATTCGTAAACAGATCAACCGGCAATACCGTCGTACTCAACAATGTTGGAATCAACGAGGTAGTTATGGTTAACGCTGCCGAGGTTGAGCTGCTTATACGCGGCTTCGATCTCCTCGCTGGTAATGCCAATGTAATCAAGTGTTTGTGCAGGTGAGGAGTGGTTCAGCATCTTCTGAAGCAGCATAAGCTTCCGTGGGTCATTATGCGACATCAGCATCTGGTGGTAACAGAAGGTCTTCCTGAGCGTGTGCGTGCTCATATGTACGTTAATATCCAAATCCCGAGCAATGCCCTCAAGCATAAGGTTAATAGCTCGCACTGTAAGAGGGAGGTTCTGTCCGCTCCTGTTATTGGAGAAACTTCTAAACATGTAATCACTAAGCTTTACATTTGGGGTCTTTTCCAAATAGAGAGTAACTGCTTCAATAACCGCAGTGTTAATGGTAATGTACCTGTTCTTCTTCCTAGCCCTCGTGTTTCTGGTCTTCTTCTCGAATACCGGGAAACTATCCTTGAACATGAAGTTATCTGTTATCAGATTAGAGAACCTGAGAACTCGAAGGTCACTGCACCTTAATCCAAAGTTAATGCCTACGATGAACAGCATATTGTCACGATACCTTCCATTACTAATAAGGAAGTCTGAGATCCTCTGGATATCATCCATACTCTTGAGAGGTTCTGCTGCGTGCTCAGGCGCGAGTTCGCAGTCAACCTGTTCAGTGGCCGGTGCGATGAGCCCAGCAGCAAGCTTACGGGTGTTGTTGCGGTGCAGCTCGGCAATGCTGATGTAGTTCTCGTTGGTTACTTCGGTAATGCTCATATTGGCTCCTTTCAAGTTCTCATCCAATATAGGAAGAAGGTGGTTCGTTAAAAATAAGAATGCGATTTTTATAACCTCAAAAGTCATAAAAGTCATAAAAATTTTTGTAACTCGTTGATATACAAGGAGTTACGGGGTGTCTCCTTAAAAAGAAATATTTTAAGAAGAAATTGAAGGTGAAGGTGTTAAATAGAGGGTCAAGAGAGGCCGTCCGGGGATCCTTACGATAAGTATTATACTACATCCAAAGGAACATCGCAATAGGGTTACAGAAATTTCTTGAATATATTTTCTTGCATTATTTTTAGGGGCGTTTGAGGGAGGGGAGTGGGGTTGTGAAAAATTGCTGTATTGGATAGAAAAAATAAGGAAGTAAAAAATCGTGAACGGATGCTGTGGGGAAAAATGTAGGTGGGGTAAGGAAAAATTGGGGAGGTGGGAGAAGAAGCAACCTAATAGGTATTTAGGATCAGAGGCGAAAAAATACCATAACTATGGTGCCAATTTCCTGCAGCGTAAAAAAAGGAAATAAAAAAAATGTGAAAAAAAGTGTTGACAAGAACGGCGCTATGGTGTATTATGTTCGATATAATTGATATAGGGGATAACCCCCAAACAAAGAAAAGGAGACGTCTAATTATGAAGTATGCAGAATCAACTATGCAATGGGCGCACGCTATTGCAGTGCGAACGATCCGTTTTTTGGCGGCAAGGGCAGGAGGAACGTCATCATGGCTTGACAGACTGTATGCCGATACTGTTGCAGGACAAGGGGAAGGGGAAGACCTTATATCGGTTGCAGTCATTGCTTTGCTTGAAACTGCTAATAAGGACAACCTAACCCGATCCAAAGCTGCAAGCAAGGCAGTTAGAGCGTATGTATACCGGGCTGGCAAATATGCAACCGCGGTTGCGGTGGCAACTGAACAGCAAGCGGCTATCGAAAACATAGCCGCGCCTGCAACGCCCGAAGGCGTTGCAGAGATAACAAGCATTACCAATGCTGTTGCTGCGCTTTTACCTTCTAAACACCGCGTCGCCTTAGAGTATGTGACACAAGTGGCAATACTTGACTTGTCTGTATCCGATATTGCAACGCTATACAATGTTCCGCGCCGCACAGTTGCGTATAGGATAGCCGCCTTGCAGGCGGCTATGGTGTATTATGTTCGATATAATTGATATAGGGGATAACCCCCAAACAAAG